>Ga0302326_10008935_pt1 | contig 22028 bp, 14 predicted proteins | sample Palsa_T0_3_FD_202264 | JGI IMG/M metagenome (GOLD analysis project Ga0302326, IMG submission 202264) | Peat permafrost microbial communities from Stordalen Mire near Abisko, Sweden - Palsa_T0_3 | ecosystem: Environmental > Terrestrial > Soil > Palsa > Peat permafrost | place: Sweden: Abisko... | reverse complement strand
CGCGAACATCGCACCATAGCGCGGCATGAAACCGGAGTCAACTTTTCGAGGGTGCAGGTGCCACCGTGCTATTCGACGCGCCATGGCGTATGAGGCGTCAGACTCCGCCGATTCCTGCCGTTTTGAGGAAGCGCCAATCGCAACCCGCGTTTTGCTACAATGACGCTCACCAAAGGGTGGTGGGTCTTTGGCAGAGTTAGGTGGCCCGGCGGGACGCGGGAAAAGTTCTTGGGAGCAAGTCAGTTCATCGCGGCGCGCGCCACGTGTCGCGGCGCTCCCATTGCTTTGCGGTGTCGTTCTCGTAGTCGCGCTTGTTCCGCTTCTGGCGCAGCAGCTCTCCTCTTACAAACGTAAAGCGGCCACGCCTCAAACCGCCGGGCTCATCCGCAAGCGCGCCGAATGGTTCTTCCGCCAGCGAGCCATGCCGAACGGCCACATACCCAATCAGCTTCTGCTGAACGCTTTCGCGCAGAATCGCAAAATGACTCAGGCGCACGGAACATTCCTGCAAGCCCGCCTTTCCTCCGATAATGCAAGCAACGATTCGATTCTCTCTCAACTCAATGTTTGGACGCCGCTGGGTCCGCAACCGACCGCGGCCACCGAGTTTTACGGTAATGTTTCCGGGCGCGTCACGGCGCTTGCCGCTGACCCCTGCGACATCACGGGCAACACCGTTTACGCCGGGGGCGCCGACGGCGGTGTGTGGGTCAGCTTCAACGCGCTCTCCGGCAATCCTGTCACTTGGCAGCCGCTCACCGACGACGAGCCCTCCCTTTCGACCGGCGCAATTGCGCTGAATCCCGCTTCCTGCGGCACGTTCAATGGTCACGCGCAAAGTGCTCTAATCGTCGTGGGCACGGGCGAATCCAATTTCGCGCAGGAAAATATATATGGCGCCGGCGTTTTGCGTTCAACTGACGGCGGCCAGACCTGGCAACAGGATGCAACCTTCACGGCCGTCGCATCGCAGGGCGAATTTGCCAGCGGCCCTTACGTTGCCGCGCTTGCGGTGCAGCCGAACAATCCGAATCCGGTAATCCTCGCGGCAGTGCAGGGAACTGATTTTTCCGCGGGCGGTTCGCTGCGCTCTGGCGTTTATAGTTCTTCCGACGGCGGTGCCCACTGGACGCGAATTCAGCCGCGCAGCAGTTCTACAAACGGCGCTCCGTTCAATCCTGCGACCGACGTCGTATTTGACGCGAGCGATCCGTCGGGCAATACGGTGTACGCCGCGCTTGGCGACCCTGCCGGCGACTCAGATCCGAATGCATCCTGCAGTGCGCCGCCCTGCAACGGCGTTTACATCTCGACAAGTTTAGGCCAATCGTGGGGCCGGGTCGCTGGGGTTGACGCTGCATCCACTGCAACTTCTTTCGGCAGAATTTCGCTCGCGATTGCTCCTGGCTCTTCGTCGGCTGCGTCCACGCTCTTCGTCGCGATTGCCAACGCGACCACGGAATCAGACAACTTGCTTTCCGTTCTATCCGGCACGAGCATTTCTGCGAACGGCTCCGGGCCTGCGTTCACCGCCCTCTATCCCACCGTTTCGAATCTTCCCGATTTCTGCGAACCGCTCTGTTACTACGACATGAAACTCGCGGTCGTTCCCGGCTCCTCCGGCTCCGTGGTTTTCGCGGGCGGTTCGGCGCAACCGCATTTCATGGGTGCGGCTTATGGCAATTCTTCGATCTACCGCTCCGCGGACGGCGGCAATACGTGGGCTGATTTTAGCGCGGACGGCAGCAGCAACAACACGTTCGCGCACGTTGACGTTCACGCCTTCGATTTCGCTGTCGGCGCCGGCTCGCAAGTGCTCGGCATGTTCGTCGGAAATGATGGCGGCGTCTGGGCCTCGACCGACGCATTTAATTCCGCAACCACCACGGGAAATCAACACTGGGCCGACCTGAATACGATCACCGGAAACGCCAACACCTCTCTGAACATCACCCAGTTTTATCCCGGCATCGCGCTGCAACCATCCACCGACCAAATCATTTCCGGCGGCACGCAAGGGAACGATGTGCAGGAGTTTAACGGCTCGCTGTCCTGGTCGGGCGCCGAAGCCTGTCCTTACGATGGCGGTTACACCGCGATCGATCAGCAGGTTCCCAGCACGGTTTACGCGTCATGCAGTTATCTCGCGGGCCCCGGAACGCTGAATAAGAATACACAGAGCGGCGCTCCCGGAAATGACGGCATCAACTGGGTAGCCATCGACTTCAACAACGGAATCGATTTTTCCGATAACGCGGATTTTATTCCTCCGTTCGTGATTGATCCGGAAAACGGCCAGAATCTTTATTTCGGCACGTTCCGCCTGTACCAAACCAAAAATGCCGGGACGAGTTGGTCGGCCATTTCTAGCGACTTGACCACCGATGGCACTCACAATTTCATCACCACGATTGCCGTGGCGCCGAGTGATTCCAACACGCTCTATGTTGGCACCTCCGACGGTTTGATCTGGCAATCCTCGCAGGCGCTGGCGGGTGCCTCGGACATTCATGACGTAAAGCAGGCCAATCAGCCGGGTCGGCAGGTTTCCGCGATCGCCATCGATCCGCTCGCGCCAAAGTCCGCTTTCGTTGCGTATTCGGGGTTTTCGTGCCCCGGCGTCTCGGGCTGCGACGGCCTTGGACATGTGTTCTTCACCGCCAATTCCGGCGCGGCCTGGATCAAAGTGGACGGCAATTTGCCCGACGTTCCCGTCGATGACATCGTCATCGATCCCGATGATTCCACGGACAACACCGTGTACCTCGCCACGGACTCTGGCGTGTACGCCAGCGCCAACGCCACCACCGGCGCAGGTTCCAGTTGGAGTGTGTTACAGGCGGGTTTGCCCAACTCACAAGTTCTCTCTCTTCGCTTGAACGCCGCGTCCCGCACGCTGGTCGCAGCTACGCATGGCCGCGGAATGTGGAACATCAAACTCCCCACCTCGTCCAAGACCATCTCCTTAACATCTCTCAACCCGGTTTCGGCGACGGCGGGGGATGCGGCGTTCTTACTCACCGCAACCGGCGGGAACTTCACATCGCAATCCGTGATCAATTTCAACGGTACTCCTCTCGCCACCACGTTCGTGAATGCCGCGACGCTGACCGCTACCGTCCCCACGGCTCAGGTTTCTTGTGCCGGACCATTGTTCGTGAGCGTCACCGATCCGGCCGAAGGCTCCACAAACCCGCTTCGTTTCACGGTCAGCGGCGGCTGCGATTTTTCGTTTGGCAACGTCACTCCCCCGACTCAAACTGTTTTGCCTGGAGCAACTGCCACCTATCAGATCGTGCTCAATACCACCGGCAGCAATGCGGACCCGGTTCAGTTGTCTTGTCCGAACTCTGCGGCTGGCATTACGTGCCAGTTCAATACCAACCCGGTCACGCCCGTACAGGGCGGAACGAATGTGACGTTGACAATTGTTGCGCCGGCAGCCGCCGCGCTGCCCGTCACTCGAATCAACCCGCCCGACGCGACGTGGAATCCCTACGCGGCTGCGGGGATTTATTTCTTCATGCTCGCTACTCTATTCTTAGCTTGCCAAATCGGATGGAGAGCAAATCAAAAAGCTTCGCGTTCAGGATTCCGGCATGTTTTTTCGATCGCGGCGATTGTGGCGCTATTGTGCCTCATGGCAGCGTGTGGTGGCGGGGGAGGGGGCGGCGGCCATCAGGGCCAGACCTATACCATCACTATCCAGGGCGTTTCACAGAATTTCCAGCACTTGACCAGCGCGCAACTCGTGGTAGATTAGGCTCGATTGGGCGACTCAGCCTCGCACATCGGGTTTATCCATATTTTTTGGGAGGTACACCGCCATGACCTGCCCTCAGTGCCAGAAACACATTCCCGCCAAATCGCTTTGGACGACCTCGGGATTTGCCGTCATCACCTGCTCGTATTGCGCGACCACGCTCTGCCCCAAGCCCCTCACGGCGATTCTGCTGTTTGTGCTGTCGATCGGGTTGGGAGATGCGGCGCTAATATTGTTGCGGCGAAATGGCGCGGACTTGCTGATGGCATTCGCGGGGTTCTTTCTGGTATTCGCAGCGGTGTTTGCTCTTGCCGCGCCTCTGATACTGCAGATGCGCGTGAAGGATCACGGCCCGGCGGGCGCGGCCGGTCACCACGTCATTTGATTCACTGGGGTGCTGTGGCCTAGAGCATCTGCCGCAGCACATACTGCAAAATTCCGCCGTGCTGGTAGTACGCCACTTCAAAGGGAGTATCCACTCGAGCCAGCACGGTAAATTCTTTGGCTTCGCCCTGGGCGTTCCGCGCTCGCACCTTCATTTTCTTTCGCGGTTCAAAGCTCTGCGCCAGCCCTTCGACGTCGAAAACCTCCTGTCCCGTCAATCCCAACGATTTCAGCGTGTCGCCCGGCAGAAATTGCAGCGGCAGCACGCCCATCCCCACCAGATTGCTGCGGTGAATGCGTTCGAAGCTTTCCGCCAGCACGGCGCGCACTCCGAGCAGGATCGTCCCTTTCGCCGCCCAGTCCCGCGAAGAGCCGGAACCATATTCCTTTCCGGCAATGATGATCAACGGCACGCGCTCGTCGCGATACTTCATCGCCGCATCGTAAATCGACATCTTCTCGCCGCCGGGCTGATGAATCGCCCAACCGCCTTCGGTGCCGGGAGCGAGCAGATTTCGTAACCGGATATTCGCGAATGTTCCGCGCATCATCACTTCGTGGTTGCCGCGCCGCGCTCCATAGGAATTGAAATCCTTGGGTTGTACGCCATTCGCGATCAGATATTTTCCAGCGGGAGAATCCGCGGGTATCGTGCCGGCCGGAGAAATGTGATCGGTCGTCACGCTATCGCCCAGTACCGCGAGCGCGCGCAGGCCATGCAAATCTCCCAGCGCGGATGGCTTGAGCGGCATCCCCTCAAAATACGGAGGGTTCTTGATGTACGTTGATTTATCGTCCCACGCGTACAGATCGCCTTCCGGAATCGGCAAGGCCCGCCAGTGCGCGTCGCCCGTGAAGACATCGGCGTACTGCTTCTGGAACATGTCGCTCGAAACTGATTCCCGCATCGTCGTCGCGACCTCTTCCGGCGTCGGCCAAATGTCCCGCAGGTAAACCGGCTTTCCCGATTTGTCGTTGCCCAGCGATTCGTTGACGATATCGAAATCCATTCGCCCCGCGATCGCATAGGCCACCACCAGCGGCGGCGAGGCCAGATAATTCGCGCGGCACAGCGGATTGATGCGTCCTTCGAAATTCCTGTTTCCGCTCAACACCGAAACCGCGACCAGATTATTGTCCTTGATCGCTTTTCCAATGGCTTCCGGAAGCGGCCCACTGTTGCCGATGCACGTGGTGCAGCCGTATCCAACCAGGTTAAATCGCAGCGAATTCAGGTACGGCCACAACCCGGCTTTTTCGATGTAGTCCGTCACAACTTTTGAGCCAGGGGCAAAACTCGTCTTCACCCACGGTTTGGTGTCCAATCCTCGTTCCACCGCTTTCTTGGCCAGCAGGCCCGCTCCCAGCATCAAAGATGGGTTGGAAGTGTTGGTGCAGCTTGTGATCGCCGCAATCACCACGGATCCATCCGCCAGGTCGTAGCTGTGCCCGTTGTTCTGCATCCTTACGTGCTTCGATTTTTCCGTCAGGGTCTGTTCGAAAGAGGCTTTGGCGAGCGTCAGCGGCACGCTATCTTGGGGGCGTTTCGGCCCGGCCATCGTCGGCACCACGCTGCCGAGATCGAGATCAAGCGTGTCGGAAAAAACCGGGTCGGGCGTGTGATCCGTGCGGAACAGTCCCTGCTCCTTCGAATACGCTTCGACCAACTTCACCTGATCTTCGTTGCGCGCCGTGAACCGCAGGTACGCCAGCGTTTCCTTATCCACCGGAAAAAATCCCATCGTCGCGCCGTATTCAGGCGCCATGTTGGCGATGGTCGCGCGATCCGGAAGCGAGAGACTCGATAGCCCGGTCCCATAAAATTCCACGAATTTTCCGACCACGCCCTTCTTACGCAGCATGTGCGTCACGGTTAGCACCAGATCCGTTGCCGTCGCGCCTTCCGGTAACGCGCCGTGCAACTTGAATCCAACCACCGCCGGAATCAGCATAGACAGCGGTTGCCCCAACATCGCGGCTTCGGCTTCGATACCTCCCACGCCCCAACCGAAAACGCCGAGTCCATTGACCATGGTCGTGTGCGAGTCAGTTCCCACGAGCGAGTCGGGGAACGCGGTCCATACCCCATCTTTCTTCGCGCTGAACACCACGCGCGCCAGATATTCCAGATTCACTTGATGGCAAATTCCGGTGTCCGGCGGCACGACCTTAAAATTGTCAAATCCCTTTTGTCCCCAGCGCAAAAATCCGTACCGCTCGATGTTGCGCTGCATTTCCAGGTCGGCGTTAATGCTGAACGAATTTGCGGTTCCGAATTGATCCACCTGCACCGAATGATCGATGACCAGTTCCGCGGGCAGCAGTGGATTGATTTTCTTCGGATCGCCGCCCAGCGCGCGCATCGCGTCGCGCATCGCCGCCAGGTCCACCACCGCCGGAACGCCGGTAAAATCCTGCAACAGCACGCGCGCCGGCATGAACGAGATTTCTTTTTCGCTGGCGCCAGCCGCGCTCGTCGGATCCCAACCAGCCAGCGCGCGGATGTCCTCCGCGAATACGAATCGTCCGTCTTCGTGGCGCAGCAAATTCTCCAGCAACACCTTCAGCGAGAAGGGCAGCCGCGCCACATTGCCGATACCGGCTTTTTCCAGCGCCGCGAGGCGGTAAACCTCGAACGAATCGTTGCCGGAATCCAACGTCGATTTGGTAGCGAAAGAGTTTTTCGGTGCGGGACTCATCCGGGAATTTCTCCTCGATTTGAATCTCGTATTTTAGCGCAGTACGGCTGCAAGCAGGACGCGATTTCGCCTCCTGCTTGCAGCCGGAGTACCTGATGAAGGTTCGTGAGCTTTAATGCTTGGGAGGGACGTAACTGTCGGGCAATTTGGCGCCGTCGCCGAAGAAATAATTATTGAGTTGCTCTTCCATGATTTGCTGCGCTTTGGGATCGAGTGGATTCAGGCGGAACTCATTCATCACCATCTTCGAGTGCTCCACCCACAATTTCCAGGCTTCCTTCGACACGTTGTCGTATACCTTTTTCCCGACTTCGCCTTTCCATGGAATTCGGTCGAGCCCGGGCATTTCGCGCCCGAATTTGACGCATTTCACCATGCGCACGCTTTGCGTCGCGGGTTGCGCCGTAGCTCCTGAGTTTCCTGCGTTCTGATCGTCGGCCATCAAAGTCTCCTATCCATCGCTTCCGTATTTTAAGATACTGCAACGCTACCAGAATTTCCAGTTTCCGTGACCCTCGGCGGTTCAGGCGGCGATACCGGCGCCCAGATGGCCGTCTTGCCTAATAATCGCGTATCCTTTTATTTATGATAGGCTCTTGCAGTAGCCCGAAACTTTTAATAAAACATACCTTCGGATTCGAGCTCCGGCTCGGACTCCCGGGAGACCAGACATGAACGCGCAAGGATCGCGTCCGACCCCAGCCGCTCAGACGGGCCCGTACTTTTGCGAAATGCCTTCGGATCCTTGCGCCATCATCATGTTTGGGGCCTCCGGCGATTTAGCCCGTCGAAAGCTCATGCCCGCTTTGTACGATTTGGCGTTTCACGCTTGCCTCGCTCCCCGTTTCCGCTTGCTGGGATTTGCGCGCACGAAAATGAGCGACGAAGAATTTCGGAAAAGCGCCGGCGAAGCGTTGCCGAAAGGGCAGGAAGAAGGCGCGGACGAAGCGAAGAAATCGGAATTTCTGAAAAACCTGCAATATTTCAGCGGAAACTACGACGACCCGGACGCCTTCCAGAAATTGTCGAAGCGCCTCGATGAACTGGACAGCGAAGGCCAGCTCGGCGGCAACCGTCTTTTTTACCTGGCGACGCCGCCTGAGGTTTATCCCCACGTCATCCAGCAGCTGAAAAAAGCCAATCTCACCAAATCGAAAAACGAGAAATCATGGACGCGGATCATCATCGAAAAGCCTTTCGGTCGCGATTTGGCTTCCGCGAAGGAACTCAACGCCAAGGTTCTCGAGTCCTTCGATGAATCGCAGGTCTATAGAATCGATCATTATCTCGGTAAAGAAACCGTCCAGAATATGCTCGTATTTCGTTTCGGAAACGGCATTTTCGAGCCCCTATGGAATCGCAATTACGTCGACAGCGTTCAGATCACCGCCGCCGAATCGCTGGGGGTCGAGCGCCGCGCCGCATTCTACGAAACTGCCGGCGCCATGCGCGACATGATACAAAGTCACGTTCTGCAATTGACCTCGCTCGTAGCGATGGAAGCTCCTGCCCGATTTGACGCTACCTCGGTCCGCAACGAAAAAATCAAGGTCTTGCAATCCATGCGCCCGTTTACATCCGAGTCCGTGTGGAAATCCGTGGTTCGCGGCCAGTATGGCCCAGGTCAAGTCGAAGGCCAGCAGGTTCCCGGCTACCGCCAGGAGCCTGGTGTTAAGCCGGATTCAGCCACCGACACTTTTGCGGCTTTGAAACTTCATGTGGATAACTGGCGATGGAGCGGCGTCCCATTTTACCTTCGCTCCGGAAAACGCCTGGCGCGTCCGCACACCGAAGTCGCTATTCTTTTCAAACGCGCCCCGCACATGGTTTTCCGTGGCGAGAACACCGAAACAAATTCCTTGGTCCTCAACATTCAGCCGGATGAGGGCATTTCGCTTTCTTTCGGAGCTAAAACCCCGGGCTCCCAAATGCACATTCGCCCCGTGAAAATGGATTTCGAGTACAAAAATACGTTCGGCGGCAGCACGCGCCCCGCCTACGCCACCTTAATCAACGATTGCATCCGCGGCGATGCCACGCTGTTCGACCGGGCCGATAGCGTCGAAGCCGCTTGGGCGCTTGTGGACCCCATTCTCAAGGCGTGGGAAGCAGCCTCCCCTCCGCCGTTTCCGAATTATCCGGCGGGAAGCGACGGGCCAAAAGCAGCCGACGATCTCACCGCTTCCGACGGGCGGCACTGGCGTCCACTGTAGGACTTTCGATTTTCGCGCGTGGCACAAATGCAACGCCAGGATTTGGAGGATTCGATGATTTTGGCCGGTGACTTGGGCGGTACCAAGTCCAACCTTGGGCTCTTCGATGTGCAGGCCGGGAAGTTGGTTCGCGTGGCCGATAAGCGTTACGCCACTCGCGACCACGCCGGCCTAGAAGAGATCGCCAGCGATTTTCTAAACGGCGCCGGAACAGAAGTCACCGCGGCCTCCTTTGGAATCGCCGGTCCGGTTGTTGATAATCGCGTCCAGGCCACCAATTTCCCATGGCTGATCGATGGTTCCAGCATCGCCAAGCATCTGCACCTCGATCGCGTTCACCTGGTGAATGACGTTGAGGCTGCCGCGTACGGAATTGGGGTGCTGGGGCCGAACGAACTCGAAACCATCCATCCCGGTGAGCCCGCCCCGCAGTCCACCCAGATCGTGATCGCAGCCGGCACGGGCTTGGGCGAGGGAGTTTTGTTCTGGGATGGCCAGCGCCACGCCCCCATGGCCACTGAAGCGGGGCACGCTGATTTTGCGCCGAACACCGCACAACAAGCGGATCTGTGGAAATTCCTGAAAACTCGCCACGAATTTGTAAGCACCGAAATTATTTTGTCGGGTGGCGGGTTTCAGCGCGTGCACGAATTTCTGAATCCTGCGTTGAAGCATCCGGGCTTTGATAGCGGTGTTCCTGACCCGGCCCCCGAAATCACCCGCCTGGGACTCTCTGGCGAATGTCCCACCTGCGCCGCGACGCTCGATCTCTGGGTGGAGATTTACGGCTCCGAAGCCGGCAATCTCGCGCTGCGCACGGTGGCGCGAGGCGGAATCTACGTCGCTGGCGGAATCGCCGTCAAGGTTTTGCCCAAGATCAGGAACGGAAAATTCACCGCGGCAGTGAAGCACAAGGAAAAACTCGAATCGTTCCTTTCGAAAGTCCCCATTCATGTTGTATTGAACGAAGAATGTCCGCTCCTTGGCGCGGCATTCGTGGCCTGGCACAACATATAATGTGACGCCGCTACTCGGTCCGATGTAGACACGCACGGTCGAGGCTCGATCGGAGTCCCATTCAGCGCTGCTGTTTTCCTTGGAATCACCACCTCTTCCCCATTGCGAGGCGCATCTTCGCGGGAACGTAATACGGCATCCTCCTGTCCATGTCCGAGGAGTTCCGTGTATGGCACTCGCCGGCGCGGTTTGATTACGCTGTTGGGGTATCCGGCTCGCCTGCACAGCCAATCAGGAGCGTGTTATGACCAATGCAGCAACGAAACAGGTAAGGGACCAAAACATGGTAGTTCTTGGAGTCTATTTGTCCCCCGCCGCTGTGGATAACGCCATGAACCGGTTCGGATCAGCGGGATTCCAGGATTCCGAAATTTCCGTTCTGGTTCCGGATGAGGCGGGAGCCCGCAAAATCGAAAGTGTTAAAGACAGAGCGGCTGGCACGGTGGGGGATCAAGTGCAGAATCTCACGGTGACCGAGACCAGCGACATCAGTTCAGGCAGGACCGCGGAGGTCGCCCCAAAAAATACCAGAGTGACCCAAGCCGCGGGGGTCGGAGCGGGCGTAGGCGCCGCTTTTGGCGGCACCCTCGGATGGTTTGCTGCCTTAACAGGTTTGGTCATCCCAGGGATTGGAGCACTTCTTGTAGCGGGACCCTTGATTGGAATTTTGGCGGGCGGGGCAGCGGGAGGCGCCGTAGGCGCTCTCGTCGGGCTCGGTATTCCCGAAGCTGAAGCGAAACTCTACGAAGACCGGCTGAGGCAGGGCGGCATTCTTGTCTCGGTTCACACTGATTCAAGCTCGCGCGCGGAGCAGGCCCGAGGCATTTTTCGCCAAACTGCCGCCTCCGACATCGCCACCACGCCGGAGAAGTGAATTTCTGCCTCGCATCCGACGAGCGGACTTGGATCCGCCGCCAGCAGCGCCATGAATATTACGAGCCCTGGTGGACCTCTCCACGGACACGGCGTCAGGGCAAAACCTATTGCTGAACGCTGACGGCCCCTCGCGGAACGCCCGTCTTAAGCAACTTGGCGAACTGTTCGGGAAGCACCGGCCGGCTAAAATAGTAACCTTGCGCTTCGTCGCACTCGTGGATCTGCAGAAACTCCAGATCTTCTTGCGTTTCCACTCCCTCCGCAATCACTCGCAGTTTAAGGCTCCGGCCCATGCTGATGATTGCGGTCACGATGGTTGTCTCGTCCGGCGCGGTGGTGATCTGCCGGACAAACGACTGGTCGATCTTCAGGGCGTCCATCGGAAATTTTCGCAGGTAGCTCAAGCTCGAATAGCCGGTGCCGAAGTCGTCCAACGCGAGTTGCACGCCCCGCGCCCTCAGCGTTCTCAGGATGGATGCCGAAGACTCGGCGTGCTTCATCAGCACGCTCTCGGTCAATTCGAGTTCGAGGCATTTTGGATCCAAGCCGGTCTCCTCGAGTATCGCGAAGATGCCCTCCAAAAAGCTCTCGTCGCGAAACTCCATCGCGGAGATGTTCACCGCCACGCTGGCGTTACGCAAGCCCGCACTCACCCAGCCCCGGGCTTGCTTGCACGCTTCACGGAGCACCCAGTTGCCGATCGGCAGAATCAGCCCGCAGTCTTCCGCGACGGGAATGAACTGTGCCGGTGAAATTGGCCCTCGCGTCGGGTGCGTCCAGCGTATCAAGGCTTCCGCGCCGGTTATTTCTCCGGTCCTTAGGTTGATCTTCGGCTGGTAATGCACGATGAATTCCTGCCGTTCCAGCGCGCGCCGCAAGCTCTCCTCGATCGATTGCCGCTCCACCGCCCGCACGCTCATGGCTGGCTTGAAGAATTGATAGCTCTGCCGCCCGTTTTCCTTGGCCTGGTACATCGCGGTGTCCGCGTTCTTGATCAACGTCTCGGCATCGAGTCCGTCATCGGGAAAGACGCTTACGCCGATGCTGGTCGTCACATGCAGATCGTGCTGGTCGATCGGATGAGCTTCCGCCACCGTCTGCAGCATCCGTCTCGCCGTAATTGCCGGATCCTCCGCCTGTTCCACCTCCGAAAGCAGCACCACGAATTCGTCCCCTCCCTGGCGGCTGACGGTGTCCGAACCACGCACGCATTCCACCAATCGCTTCGCGATGGATTGCAGCAGCTTGTCGCCGGTCGCATGGCCCAGCGAATCGTTGATGTGTTTGAAGCCATCCAGATCCAAGAACAGTACCGCGACCTTCTTGTTGTGGCGTGGCGCCAGGACGATCGCCTGGCTAACGCGGTCGTTGAGCAGCATTCGATTCGGTAATCCCGTCAGAAAGTCGTGCTGCGCCGAATGGGCCATCTCCAGAGCCATGGCCCGCGCCGCGCTCACGTCGCGAAAAACCACCACTGCTCCCGTAGCCTGCCCCTGACGATCGTGAATGGGAGCCACCGAGTCTTCGATCGGGATTTCGAATCCGTCACGCCGGACCAGAATGCAGTTCGCCGGCAAGTGCACCGTTCGATTTTCTCCTACGGCAATTTCCGTTGGGTTCGGTGTAGCTTCGTGACTTGTGGCGTCCAGAATCCGGAAAACTTCGGCCATCGGCCGTCCGGCCGCTTCTTGCCGCGGCCAACCCGTCATTTTTTCCGCGATCAGATTGAGAAAAGTGATGTCTCCCGCGATGTCCGTGCATATAACCGCGTCGCCGATGCAATTCAGCGTCACCTGGGCGCGTTCCTTTTCCACGAACAACGCTTCTTCCAGGTGCTTGCGCTCGATCGCGTATCGCAGGGCTCGCAGCAGTCCGCGCGTCTCGATTTGGCCCTTGATGAGATAATCCTGCGCGCCTTCCTGCAACGCTTGGGCGGCCAGGGATTCGTCGTCCAAGCCGGTCAGCACCACCAGCGGAATGCGGGGCGCGGCCATGCGCGCGCGCCGCACCGCCCCCAGCCCCTGTGCATCCGGCAATCCCAGATCAAGCAAGATAATGTCGCAGGCGCGTTCCGCCAGATGCTTCTCGGCCTCGGTCATACAGTCCACGTGCGTTAATTCGGTTTCGTGCGAGCCTTGTTCGTCCAACATCTCGCGTAACAAGCGGGCGTCTCCCGGGTTATCTTCGACCAACAGCAGGACTCTGATCGCTTTCGTCGTCATCCATTCGACCTTTGCTGAGGCAACTTGACCTTGGTCAGCCAGAAATCGTTAATGCTTTTCACCAGCGCTTCGAAAGAGTCCAATTGCACCGGCTTCGTCAGATAGCAGTTCGCCTGCAGTTGGTAGCTTTTCACAATGTCCGCTTCCGCATCGGAAGTCGTTAGGATCACCGTAGGAATTGTTTTTAGCGTGGCGTCCTCCTTAATGTGAGCCAGCACCTCCCGGCCGTCCATCTTGGGCAGGTTCAGATCCAGCAATATCAAGTCCGGGCGAGGGGCGTTGGCGTGCTCTCCCTCTTTCCTCAAGAAAGCCATCGCCTCCACGCCGTCCGCGGCCACGTGCAAATGCACCGCCTGATTGGCGTCGCGAAATGCTTCCTGCGTCAATCGCACGTCTCCAGGGCTGTCTTCGACCAACAGAACTTCAATGGGCATGCCGTCCTCTCCGATGAGCTTCACGAATACCCCTCATTCACTGACCGCCGCAGGCGATATGCTGGTTGCCGGCACGGCGCGCGATTCCCTGGGCCTCTCCCCCTTCGCTCCCAGGCCGCAAGCCGGAGCTTTGTTTGAAACGCAGGGAATCAATTCGCAAGATTTGTCCTCTGTTGCGGCAGGGTGGCCTTGGTCAGCCAAAAATCATTGATGCTTCTCACCAGATTCTCGAACTCATCCAACTCCACCGGCTTGTTGAGGTAGCAGTTCGCCTGAAGCTGGTAGCTCTTGATAATGTCGGATTCCGCATCCGACGTTGTCAGGATCACCGTCGGGATAGTTTTCAGGATGAAATCCTCTTTGATGTGAGCCAAAACCTCTCGACCGTCCATTTTGGGAAGGTTCAAATCGAGCAAGATGAGATCCGGTCGAGGCGCGTCGAAGTGCGTGCCCTGGCGCCTCAGGAACGCCATCGCATCCGCACCGTCGGTCGCGACGTGCAGATTGACCGACCCGTTGGCGTCGCGAAAAGCCTCCTGGGTCAGCCGCACGTCGCCCGGGCTGTCTTCGACCAACAAAACATCTGTAAGCACATTCTTGCCTTGAACTATTTTCATTCGCATACTCCCTGTTGTGGCAATTTGACCTTCGTCAGCCAAAAATCGACGATGTTCCGCACCAGCCCCGCGAACTCATCCCACTGCGCGGGCTTGCTCAGGTAACAGTTCACCTGCAGCTGATAGCTCTTGGTGATGTCCGCTTCCGCAGCCGAGGTGGTCAGCACGACCGTGGGAATCGTTCTCAAGCTCGCATCCGCTTTGATCAGCGCCAGCACCTCTCGGCCATCCATTTTCGGTAGGTTTAGATCCAGCAGAATGAAATCCGGTCGCGGGGCGTTGGCGTACGCCCCTTCACGCCTCAAAAAACTCATGGCCTCCACGCCGTCGCACGCCACACTCACGTGGATCGATGAACTGGCGTCCCGGAAAGCTTCCTGCGTCAGCCGCACATCTCCCGGGCTATCCTCGACCAAGAGGACTTCTGTGGACATTCCGTTTTTTCCTCCAAGGCTTTTCATTCATTATTCTCGGTTCCGGCCAACCCAAAGCGGAAGGTGGAGCCCCGGCCCGGTTGCGATTCCACCGAAATGCTGCCCCCGTGCCGCTCCACGATCTTCTTGCAGATCGCCAGCCCGATTCCGGTGCCTGCGAACTCCTCTCGCTTGTGCAGCCGCTGAAACATCCCAAAAATCCTTTCGAAATACTGCGGATCGATTCCCAATCCGTTGTCGCGCACCGAAAATATCCATTTATTCTGGCCATTTTGGGTGGCGGAGACGTGTATGCGAGGGATTCCGGGATTTTGGTACTTGATCGCGTTGCCCACCAGGTTCTGAAACAACTGCACCAGCTGCATTTCGTCCGCCAGCACGCTCGGCAACGAGTCGTGGGTCACCAGCGCTCCGCTATCTTCGATCGCCCCGCGCAAATTGATAAGCGACCTTTGGAATGCGTCTTCGCTCGAAGTGCTCAGCAGATCCTGGCCTTTGGTCCCCACGCGCGAATACGCCAGAAGATCCTGGATCAACCGTTGCATGCGGCTGGCTCCATCCACCGCGAACGCAATGAACTCATCCGCATCGGGGTCCAGTTTTCCTTTATATCGGCGCGAAAGCAGTTGCGTGTAACTTGCCACCATCCGCAGCGGCTCCTGCAAATCGTGCGACGCGATGTAAGCGAATTGCCCCAGCTCCTCGTTCGAGCGGTTCAGCTCCTCCACCTTCTGCAGCAGATTCGCTTCGGACTTTTTTCGTGTGGTGATGTCCCGAATCGCCGCTGTCACCAGAATTCCCTCGGTGCTTTCCAGCGGGCTCAGCATCAGTTCGATGGGAAACTGGCTTCCATCCTTCCGCCGCCCATTCAGCTCGATCCCCGTGCCGATCTGCTGCGCCAGGGCGTCTTCCGCGGATCGCAGGCCGTCCGCAATCAGCCGCTCCGCGAAGCCTTCTGGAATAATGTTCTTGACCTTCTGCCCTACCAGTTCGTCCCGGCGATAACCGAACTGTTTTTCCGCCTGCACGTTGAGCAGCACGATCTCCCCGCTTGGGTTCACTACCACCATCGCATCCGGCGCCGCCTCCAGCAGCCCGCGATAGCGGCCTTCCACCTGGGCCAAATGTTTTTCTGCATCCTTCCGCACGCTGATGTTGCGAATCGCTGCCGTCACCAGAATTCCCTCGGCGCTTTCCAGCGGGCTCAGCATGATCTCGATGGGGAATTCGCTTCCATTTTTTCGCCGGCCCGTGAGCTCGATGCCCGTCCCGATTCGTTGTGCCCGCGCGTCCTCCGCGGACCGCAGGCCGTCCGCAATCAGCCGTTCCGCGAAGCCCTCCGGGATGATGTTTTTCACCCGCTGCCCGACCAGCTCATCGCGGTGATATCCGAATTGTTTCTCCGCCTGCACGTTGAGCAGCACGATTCCGCCACCCTGGTTCACCACTACCATCGCGTCCGGAGCAGCCTCCAGCAGCCCTCTGTATCGGCCCTCCATTCGCGCCAGATGCCTCTCTGCCTCCTTGCGCACGCTGATATCGCGAATCGCCGCCGTTACCAGAATTCCCTCGGCGCTTTCCAGCGGGCTCAGCATGATCTCGATGGGGAAGTCGCTTCCGTTCTTCCGCCGCCCGTAAAGCTCGATGCCCGTTCCAATTTGCTGCGCCAGCGCGTCCGCCGCGCTTCGCGTGCCGTCCGCAATCAGCCGTTCCGCGAAGCCTTCCGGAATGATGTTCTTCACCTTCTGCCCAACCAGTTCGTCGCGACGGTAGCCGAAACGTTTCTCGGCCTGAAGATTCAGAAGCACGATTTCTCCCGCCCGATTCACTACCACCATCGCATCCGGAGCGGCCTCGAGCAGCCCGCGGTACCGGCCCTCCATCTGCGCCAGATGCTTCTCCGCGTCCTTACGAACGCTGATATCCCGAATCGCTGCCGTCACCAGAATCCCCTCGGTGCTCTCGAGCGGGCTCAGCATGATTTCGATCGGAAACTCGCTTCCATTCTTTCGCCGTCCGGTAAGCTCGATCCCCGTGCCGATCTGCTGCGCCAGCGCCTCCGCCGCGGTTCGGGTACCGTCCGCAATCAGCCGCTCCGCGAAGCCTTCCGGAATGATGTTTTTCACTTTCTGTCCAACTAGTTCGTCGCGGTGGTAACCGAACTGCTTCTCCGCTTGCACGTTGAGCAGCACGATCTCTCCGCCCTGATTCACCACCACCATTGCATCCGGAGCCGCCTCCAGCAGCCCGCGGTACTTGGCCCCCGACTCCTTGCTCTCGCTAATGTCGCGGCTGATCTCCGAAAAACCGCGTAGTTGTCCGTCCCGGTCGCGCAACGCGGTCAAGGTCACGCTCGCCAGGAAACGTGTGCCGTCTTTTCGTACGCGCAGCGCTTGTTCTTCGTGCCGTCCGCTCGCCGCCGTCGCCCTGAGTATTTCCTTCGGCCGGTCGCTCCCAATATCTTCCGGCGTGAAAAAGCATGAGAAGTTGCGGCCGATTATTTCTTCGGCCACGTAACCCTTGATCCGCTCCGCCCCCGCGTTCCAACTGGCCACCTGGCCCTGCGGGTCCAGCATGAAAATCGCGTGGTCCTGCACGCCATCCAGGAGCATCCGGTATTTTTCTTCGCTGTCCCGCAGGGCCTCCTCGGCCTGCCGCAATCCGGCGCTTTCCCGCAGAACGGCCGGATCGATGCCCGCGGGAATCGCTGATCCCATTTTTCGATGGATCGGGGAATTCGTCTTCATCACGCACCAGTTTAGGAAGGGGTGATTTCATTCGGGACGTGACCCGGAAGGCTGAAAGAGGGCAGCCTGTCGTCACGCGCCGGTTTTCTTAGAAGGGATTTTTATCGTATACCACTTACAGAAGCCGTCAAGCTGTGTTTCCGGCTCGATGCCTTACCGGCCACGCCCGCGACGATCAGCCTCGAGATTTCGTGCCCTGCTCGCGAACTTCGTTGTCCCCGGCCGCCAGAACGGAACTGGCTTTCACGGCTGCTGTTTCCTCGCCGACGGTCTTCCAGGTTTCGTTGGGGATGCGCAGGAATACGTCCGCGATCGCCGGGTCGTACAAAATTCCGGATCCGCGCTTGATTTCGTCGCGCGCTGCATCGAATGGAAGCGCAGCGCGATAAGGACGATCGGACGTCATCGCATCGAGTGTATCGGCGACGGCGAAAATCCTCGCACCGAGCGGAATCTGTTCCGCCGCAAGTCCTTGCGGATAGCCGCTGCCGTCGTAGCGTTCGTGATGCGTCAGCACGATCTCCGCGGCGTCCGCCAAAAACGAAATGCTCTTGACCAGATCGTATCCGATCCTCGCGTGACGCCGCATGATCTCCCACTCATCTTCCGCCAGCGGTCCCGGCTTGAGAAGGATGCGGTCCGGTATCGCCAGTTTCCCGATGTCGTGCAGCCACGCGCCCATCGCGATGCTTCTCAGCTGCGCTTCCGCGCCACCCATCGCTTTGGCAATCTCCATCGAGTACCGGAAGACGCGGCTCGAGTGCCCCGCTGTCGGACTGTCGCGCAGATCGATCGCCGCCCCGAGCGCCTCGAGAGTGTTTTCGTAACTACGCTCGGTCTTCCGCAAGGCGCTCTGCAATTGGAGCGTTCGCTCCGCGACCATCTCCTCCAGGTGCAAGCGGTAATTTTCCACCTCGCGTTCCAGGTGCTTCCTGTGCAAAGCGCGATGGAGGCTCGCGACGACCACCTCCACATCGAAAGGCTTCACCAGATAATCATCGGCGCCCTGTTGCATGGCTTGCACGCCGACTCGGATCTCCTCGACTCCGGTGGCCACCAAGAAGGCCACTTGTGGGTATCGTCGGCGAACGTTTTGTAAGAGGTCCATGCCGGACATCCCCGGCATTTGCAGATCGGAGATCACCGCGTCCTGCGGCTCATTCTCGAGAATGCCGAGCGCTTCGTCGCCGCTCGCCGCCGTCCTGCACGAAAAAGGGAATTGTGCCAGCATCACGGACAGAACTTTCCGTGCCGACGATTCATCGTCAACGATCAAGACTCGAGCGCTGCGTGCCGAAGGCGAACTGATTGCGTCCATCGGGTTCGCCTGGCCGCGCTTCGTGAGCTCGTGAGGAATTGTGATCATGAATTGTTTTCCGCCCGGGCCTTTTCGAGTGTGCCAGGCAAGCTCGCAGCGTGAGCCAGAATCCGCCGTGGTTCGTAGCGTACCGGCACTGGCAGCCGGGACCACCGCCAGATGGGCTTTGCGCTACTTCAGAATCCACTCTCCCGTTTTCTCCACAAACCGGAAACCATACAGCGTGGAAGATCCCGCGCGCGGCTCGGAGCGAACTGCGCGCGCCTTGCCCACGTACTTGTCGTTCCCGCTAACGATAAATACCTCCACGATGGAATCCTTCGCCAGCTCCGCCGCGCAGCTGCACAAGAACGCGCTCACACTCACGTTCTCCGTGAACGTCGTCTGCTTGAATTCCTTCCCCTGAATGTCTTTGCCGCTGAGCTTCAGTTCTACCCGCAGTTGCAACCTTATTTCCGTTCGCGGAACGTGTGTCTGTCCCCTCACCTTGGCCAGCGAGGCTCTCAAAGCGTCAAAATCGACCGGCTTCTCGAAATAACCAGTCGCGCCCATTTTCTGGCACGATTCCCGGACCTCGACCCCTGTTTCTCCACTGACCACAAATATGGGAATCGGCTGCGTCTTGTTGATGGCCCCGAACGCCCGGCATAAATCGAGTCCCGAATGCTTCGGCATTCGCAGGTCCATTAAGATCGCATCCGGCTTGTGCTCCATGGCGAGGCCCATCGCCTGGTCCGGGTCGGCGGTGTCGATGATTTCGTAATTGTCCGATAGATTCAGGCGGAAGAGCCGGCGCGTAGCCTCATCGTCATCCACGATCAAGAGTCGTTTCATCTTGAGAGCCACCTCCTCCTGCGCATCCGGCTTTAGCTTCCGGAAAGAATCAAAGCATCCGCCGGGACGGGCAGCGCGGCGTGGTCTGCGTCCAGCACTTCGCGCACTTTTCGGATCAAGCTTTCTTCACTGAACGGTTTGTGTAGCAAATATGTGCCGGATTCCAGCACGCCGTGGTTCACGATGGCGTCGTCCGTATAGCCCGACATGTACAGCACCTTCAGTCCAGGTTGCAGAGATCCCAGCCGCTCCGCCAGCGCCCGGCCATTTAACCCCGGCATGATCACATCGGTCAGGAGCAGATTGATTCGTTCCGGCTTTTCCTGCGTTTTCAGCAGCGCTTCGGCGCCGTTTGCCGCCGCCAGCACGCGGTAGCCGTGTTGTTCCAGCAGCATGTGCGTGAGTTTTCGCAGCGCGTCGGCGTCTTCCACCAGCAGCACGGTTTCCGCTCCCTGAAATGTTTCCACCGTGGGAACGGCCGGTTCAATCACCGTGACCGGCTCCTCGATGCGCGGCAAGTAGACCTCGAACGAGGTTCCCTTTCCCGGCGCGCTCGAAACCCAAACGTATCCGTCGCTTTGTTTCACTATGCCGTATACCGTCGCCAGCCCCAGCCCCGTGCCTTTGCCCCGTTCCTTGGTCGTAAAGAACGGCTCAAAAATGTGTGCGAGCGTTTCAGAATCGATTCCGGTGCCCGTGTCGGTGACGGACAACATCACGAAATCTCCCGCCTTCGATCCCGGATGTTGCCGCGTATACGCCTCGTCGAGCATGGCGTTGGCCGTGGCGATCACCACTTTCCCGCCGTGCGGCATGGCGTCCCGCGCGTTGACCGCCAGGTTCATCACCACTTGCTCGATCTGCCCGTGGTCCGCCTTCACTCGGCCCACTGCAGGGTCCAGCGCCATTACGATCTCGATGTCCTCGCCGATCAGCCGCGGCAGCAGTTTTTCCATTTCGGAAATCAGCGCATTCAGGTCCAGCACCGCCGGCGCCAGCACTTGTTGCCGGCTGAAGGCCAGCAGTTGCCGCGTCAGTGCCGCCGCGCGCTGCCCGGCCTTCTCGATTTCTTCCGCATGCTCCAGGAACGCGGTTCCGGCGGGCAGTGTCCGCTTCAGCACCTGGCTGTACCCGATGATCACTCCTAGCAAATTGTTGAAGTCGTGCGCGATTCCCCCGGAAAGTCTGCCCACCGCTTCCATCTTTTGCGCCATCCGCAGCTGCCGCTCCAGCAGCCATTTCTCGGTGACATCTTCCGCGAACACTTCAAAATAGCCGGCTCCTTCGCTCGCGCCCTTTACCAGCCAGCCGGTGCAGCGCGCCCGGATCGGTTTGCCGTCCTTGCGCTTCCACTCCACATCCACGTCCGCGAATTCTTTCTGGTTGGCAAACAGCTCATTCACTTTTTGATGTTCCAGCGGATTGAGATACACCTCGCTGGCCAGGTTCACCTGCAGCAGTTCTTCTTGCGTTTCGTAGCCCAGCATTTTCTGCAGCGCTGGATTGACGAGCAGCAACTTTCCCGAAGCCTGCGCGCGGTAGATCCCATAGGGCGCATTTTCGATCACCGATCGAAAACTGATCTCCGATAGGCGCAGGGCTTCCGACGCGCGCTTCCGTTCGGTGATGTCGCGATTCACGATTACCAATTTTTCCGGCACGCCGCTTGCGCTCCCGATCACGCTCGAGGTCGATTCCAGAACCCGCCATGTGCCGTCTTTGTGGCGTATGCGGTATTCCAGGTTCTTGCCGATTCCGGTGCGCCGCGCTTCCCCAGCCGCTTCCTTCACCCGTTCCAGGTCGTCGGGATGAATCTGATCCATGGACGACGAATTCTTTAGCTCTTCGGCCGAATATCCGAGAATTTTCTGATACGCGTCGCTGTTGAAAATCCGCCGGCCCTCCATATCCACCACCGCGATCATGTCGGCCGCGTTCTCGCTGATCAGCCGGAATAATTCCTCGCGCTCGGCAAGCCGGTGCCGCATCCGGTGAATTTGCAATTGCTGAAATATCGTGTAGATGTCAAAAATCAAAACCAGGGCAACCAGCCCTTGCACCACCGGAGGCAAAAGCAAGAATGAGAACGTATCCTCGTGCAGCCCCAGCCCTGGAAGGATGAACGCCATCAGCCCGAACAACAGTATTAAGGTCACGATGATCGCGACGATCCACAGTTGCCATTCCCGCCGCTCGATGCGGCGCAGATTCATCCGGAACGCGTCGGCTGCCGGCCTCCGCTTTCCTCGCAATTGTTGCAAGTCCATCTTCGCCACCGTGCTCCCGCCAACCTCCACTCTCGAGCCTGTGTGCAATCGCAGGTCTGCTACCCACACGGACGCCATCGAGTCCAAGGTTGGACTGGCCTCTTCTGCCTGCACGACGTCAGCCACCGGAAAGCCCTTGACGGTTTGCCCTATGTGGTTGAAACGATAGGCGAATCTCGGGTGGATTTCTGCTGTTTTTGCCG
>Ga0302326_10008934_pt1 | contig 22029 bp, 18 predicted proteins | sample Palsa_T0_3_FD_202264 | JGI IMG/M metagenome (GOLD analysis project Ga0302326, IMG submission 202264) | Peat permafrost microbial communities from Stordalen Mire near Abisko, Sweden - Palsa_T0_3 | ecosystem: Environmental > Terrestrial > Soil > Palsa > Peat permafrost | place: Sweden: Abisko... | reverse complement strand
GAGCGCGTCGTGATGACGACCCGGTCGGCGACGTCGGCGGCCGCCTGGTCACCGCTGGCAGCAGCGGCGCGGGCGGCCGCATTGGCGCGCCCGGCGGAGGTCTCGTTCAGCGCCGCGCTACCGCCGGGCGCATCCAGATGCAGCACGGTGGCCGGGAGACGCCGCACGCCGGCGAGCAGGCCCCCCAGGTGCGAGGCGAACTCGCCGCTCGGGCTGGCATCGACGGCCACCAGCATGCGCTCGAGCGCGCCGAACAGGCCCCGCCCCTCCCGTTCCTCGCGCTCGATCCGTGCCTGTTCGGCGGTGCCCACCGGCAGGCGCGCGAGCGCCCAGCGCAACATCGGCGGCATGGCCATGGTCGTCACGACCGCCATGGCGACGATCGCGGTGAACAGCGACTCGCTCAGGGCGCCGAGCGACAGCCCGATCGATGCGACGATGATTTCGGTCGAGCCGCGCGCGTTCATACCGCAGCCCACGGCGAACGATTCAGCGTAGCTCAGGCCGCCGACGCGGCCGCCCAGGAATGCGCCGATGAATTTACCGGCGCTCGCGAGCACGATCAGGGTGCCGGTCAGAAGCAGCAGCTGCGGTTTGGCGAGCGCACCCAGGTCCGTGCTGAGACCTGCCAGCGAGAAGAACACCGGCATGAACAGCGCGACGATCAGGCCGCGCAGCTGCGCATCGATGCGCGTCGTCAGCATCGGCGCCTGCCCGACCAGCACGCCGGCGATGAACGCCCCGAGCACCAGATGCACGCCGATCGCGTTGGTCACGAGCGCCATGAGTCCTGCGATCACCACGATGGTGGTGCAGGTAGCCATCTCGCTCGTCAGGCTGTCGTTGGACCAGCGAATGACCTGGTACACCACGCGCCGGCCGATCGTGAAGCTGAGCGTGAGGAAGATGACGGTGCCCAGCAGGCTGCGCGTCACGGCGGCGAAGTCGATCCTGCCGCGCACCGCGAGGCTGAAGATGACCGAGACGATGAGCCAGCCAATCGTGTCGTCGAGGATCGAGGCGGCGATGATCACCTGGCCGACGGTGCGCCGCACGAAGCCAAGGTCGCGCACCACCAGCGCCACGATCTTGACCGAGCAGATGGACAGCGCAGTGCCGAGAAACAGCGTGGTGATCAGCCGTTGCTGCGGACCGGGCAGCAGTGACTCGGGCAGGAAGATGCCGAGCGCCACGCCGCAGGCGAACGGCAACACGATGCCGGCGAGCGAGATGCTGAGCGCCGGGCGTCGCGCGGTGCGGAACACCGACAGGTCGGTCTCCATGCCCGTCATGAGCAGCAACAGCAGTATCCCGAGCTGCGCCACCGCATCCAGCATGGCCTTGGCTTCGACGCCCGCCGGGAACAGACCGTGGTAGAGACCCGGTGCGAGGTATCCCAACACCGACGGACCGAGCAGCACGCCGGCGAGGATCTGGCCGATGACCGGCGGCTGCCCGACGCGCTGCATCAGCTCGCCCATCAGGCGCCCGGCTATCAGCAGCGCCACGATCTGCGTGATGAAGACTACGACAGCCGCTTCATGCGCCATGCTCAGCTTTCACTGCGTGCGCGGACGGTGCCGTCTCACGCGCGACCCATTGGTACGTGCAACGCGCCTGGCACCCGGCCGCAAAGCGCTCCTTATATATACGCTGCCGCTCGCGCGATGCGACATATTCCGTCGCGGGCGGCGGCGGCCTTGCATCGCCTAGCAGTTCGCCGCCGCGGCGCGCGCCAGAATCGATTCCTCGTCCGAGGCGATCACGTCAACACGTACCCCCGATCCTGCCGCACTGATGCAGGCGTTGCCGCCGCGCGCCGCGGCGTTCAGTGTCTCATCGAGCGCGATGCCGGCCCAGGCGAGGTTTGTCAGGGCACGGGTGCGTACCTGCGGCACGTGCTCGCCAACGCCGCCGCCGAACACGATGCCGTCGCAGCCGCCGAGGACCGCAAGATAGGCGCCGAGATACTTGCGCAACCGGTAGCAGTAGAGCTCGACGGCGAACTGCGACTGCGGCGCCGGATCCGCGCTGAGATCAGCGGGATTCTTGTCCGTGCCCGAAACCCCGGCGAGACCCGCAGCGCGGTTGAGGAGCGCTATCACCTCGTCCGGCGACTGGTTGAGTTGCCGCTGCAAGTAGGGCACCACGGCTGCATCCACATCGCCCGAGCGAGTGGCCATCACTAGGCCCTCCAGCGGCGAAAACCCCATCGAGGTGTCCACGGGTTGGCCGTGGTCGATGGCGGCCGCGGAACAGCCGCCGCCGAGCTGCAGGGTGATGAGCCGCCCGCCCTGCGGCAGGTCCGGGCGCAGCGCGCACCAGCTGCGCCACAGGGATTCATGTGCGAGGCCGTGGAACCCGTAACGCCGTACGCCGCGCGCCGAACCCAATTCGGGCGGCAGCGCGTATTCTGCGGCGACCCGCGGCAGATTGTGGAAATAGGCGGTGTCGAAGACGCCGACGTGGACGCATGGCGCGCCCCACAGGGCGCGCGCGGCAGCCAGCCAGCGCAGCGCCACCGGATTGTGCAGCGGCGCGAGCGGGGAGAGCGCCTCGATCCCCTCGACGACCGCATCGTCGATGCGGGTCGGCTGCACGAAGCGGATGCCGCCGTGCACAATGCGGTGTGCGATGGCGCGCGGTGCAGCCGGGAGCTTGCGCGCCAGCGCGCCCAGTACCGCCGGCGCCTCGAGTGCGTGTCCGCTATGGTGCTCGTCCTGAATGCGACGCGGCTCGCCGCTCCCGCTGGCGTCGTAAAGCGCGAGCTTGACTGAGGTGCTGCCGCTGTTGATGGTGAGAAGAGTCATGTTGCGTACACGCGCTCAGGCTACTCTGCGCTACAGATGCTGGCGAGTCCGAACGCCAGCTGCCGAGGGCACGATGAAACACTGTGGAGGCCGGTGATGGATCGCACGCTCGCGCCCGAACTGCTGAGCCGCATGGATGCCTATTGGCGCGCCGCCAACTACCTCGCGGTCGGGCAGATCTATCTGCTCGCAAATCCCCTGCTGCGCGAACCGCTGCAGGTGCAGCACGTCAAGCCGCGGCTGCTGGGACACTGGGGCACGAGCCCCGGGCAGAACTTCATCTACGTGCATCTCAATCGCATCATCCGCCAGTACGATCTCGACATGATCTACATCGCAGGTCCCGGGCATGGCGGCCCGGCGATCGTCGGCAACGTCTACCTCGAGGGCACCTACAGCGAGTTCTACCCGGAGGTCAGTCAGGACGAGCAGGGCATGCAGCGCCTGTTCAGGCAGTTCTCCTTCCCCGGCGGAATTCCCAGCCACGTCGCGCCGGAAACGCCCGGCTCCATCCACGAAGGGGGCGAGCTCGGCTACTCGCTCAGTCACGCCGCCGGTGCCGCCTTCGACAACCCGGGGCTGCTGGTGGCCTGTGTCATCGGCGATGGCGAGGCGGAGACCGGGCCGCTCGCGACCAGCTGGCACGGCAACAAGTTTCTCAATCCCGCCAGCGACGGCGCCGTGCTGCCGATCCTGCATCTGAACGGCTACAAGATCGCCAATCCCACCGTGCTCGCGCGCATTCCGGCCGAAGAACTGCGCGATCTGCTGCGCGGCTACGGCTACGAACCGTATTTCGTCGAAGGCGATGAGCCAGCGGCGATGCACCAGCTGATGGCCACCACCCTCGATCGGGTCGTGGCTGCGATCCGGCAGATTCAAGCACAGGCGCGCAGCGGCGCGGCGACGGCGCGGCCGCGTTGGCCGATGGTGGTGCTGCGCACGCCGAAGGGCTGGACCGGCCCGAAGGTCGTCGATGGCCAGCAGGTGGAAGGCACGTTCCGCGCCCACCAGGTGCCGCTGGCCGAGGTGCGCACCAATCCGGCGCATCTGCAGCAGCTCGAGGCCTGGATGCGCAGCTACCGGCCCGCCGAACTGTTCGACGACAGCGGCAGGTTGCGCGGCGAGCTGGCCGAACTTGCCCCGAGCGGTGAGCGGCGCATGGGAGCTAACCCCCAGGCGAACGGCGGCCTGCGGCTGCGGGACATGCGCATGCCGGATTTTCGCGCTTACGCGGTCGCGGTGTCGGCACCGGGCGCGGCGACCGCCGAAGACACGCGCGTACTGGGCACGATGCTGCGCGACGTGATCAAGCTCAATCAGCAGCCGCGCACCTTTCGGCTGTTCGGGCCGGACGAAACCAACTCGAACCGGCTGCAGGCGGTCTTCGAAGCGACCGAGCGCCAGTGGGTCGCCGCCACGGTGCCGGGCGATGACCATCTTGCGCTCCAGGGCAGCGTCATTGAGGTCTTGAGCGAGCATCTGTGCCAGGGCTGGCTGGAAGGGTACCTGCTGACCGGCCGGCACGGCCTGTTCAACTCCTACGAGGCGTTCATCCACGTCGTCGATTCCATGTTCAACCAGCACGCCAAATGGCTGAAGGTCACGCGGCAGATTCCCTGGCGGCGGCCGATCGCGTCCCTGAACTATCTCTTGAGCTCGCACGTGTGGCGGCAGGATCACAACGGCTTCACGCATCAGGACCCGGGCTTCATCGATCACGTGGTCAACAAGAAGGCCGACGTGATCCGCATCTACCTGCCGCCCGATGCCAACTGCCTGTTGTCAGTCGCTGATCACTGTCTGCGCAGCCGCAACTATGTGAACGTCGTCGTGGCCGGCAAGCATCCGGCGCCGCAATGGCTCGATATGGAGGCCGCCGTGCGGCACTGCACGGCGGGTATCGGCATCTGGGAGTGGGCCAGCACCGATCGTGGCGAGACGCCGGACCTGGTCATGGGCTGCGCCGGGGATGTGCCGACGCTGGAGATCCTGGCTGCGGTCAAGCTGCTGCGCGGTTTCTTCCCGCAGCTGCGCATCCGCGTGGTGAACGTTGTGGACCTGATGAAGCTGCAACCCCCGAGCGAGCATCCCCACGGACTGCCCGATGCGGATTTCGATGCGCTGTTCACCCGCGACTGTCCGGTCATATTCGCCTTCCACGGCTACCCGTGGCTGATTCACCGGCTGACCTACCGGCGTGCCAACCACGACAACCTGCACGTGCGCGGCTACAAGGAAGAGGGCACCATCACAACGCCGTTCGACATGACCGTTTTGAACGACCTCGACCGCTTTCACCTGGCGAGCGACGCGATCGACCGGCTGCGCCGTCCGCCCGCCAATGCGGACTACGTGCGGCAGGCGCTGCGCGACAAACTGACCGAGCACCGCGAATACATCATGCAGTACGGCGAGGACATGCCCGAGATTCGCAACTGGCGCTGGGCCGACTGAGACAGCCGCGGAGGCCGCGTCACAGGCTCCTGCGACGGCGCCGGCGGATTTCACGCAAAGCTATTGTCCTCAGCCGCGCTGCTGATGAGAATTCAGCAAGACGCGCCGGGCTTGAGCGTCGGCTCGGCCGGCAAAAGGCGAATTCAGTCGATGGATAAGCACTCATCACCGCTGCAGGAGCTGGCGCACGAATTGCGGGACGCCTTAAGCCCGATTCGTCCCGCGCTCGAACTGCTGCGCTTGCGCAACTTCGATGCCGAAGCGAGCAAGAGCACGGCGCAGCGCGTCGAGCGGGGAATCGCGCGAGCGCTGGCGACCATCGATGCCTTTGTGATCGCGGAGCAGTGCGAGAACGGCACTGCGGCGCTGGCGCGCACGCCGGCCTCCCTTCAGCAGCTGATGGCGCAGGCCCACGAGGCTGTGGATCCGTCGACGCGCGGACGCTGCGCCTTGCCCGCAGCGTCTGCCAGCGCGCTGGTGAGCGTCGACGTCGAGCGCTCCGTGCAGGTGCTTGCCGCCATGGTGGAGCAGGCGGCCGCGATGGCCGTGGCCGCCACGCCAATCGAGCTGAGTATGCTCGTGCAGGAGTCCACAGCCGAAGTGCAGGTCGCATTTGCAGTCGATGCGCAGGCAGCCGCGCCGGATGAGCGCTGGTTCGAGAGCTTCCGTGCGCGCGGTAAAGGGCACATGGCGCTGCGCACCGCTCGCTACCTCATGCGGGCCCAGCAGGGCGAGCTCTCGCTGGCGGCGCCGGCAGCCGGCCGCGCCGCACTGGTGGCGAGGTTTGCTACTGCACCGAATGAGGCGGCCACGACTGCGGCCGGGCGGACGGCGGCAACTCAGGGCGCCAAGGCCGATCCGGTGGCCGGCGGCCCCGTACGGGTGCTGATCGTCGATGACAGCCCCGATGTTCGCCGCGCCTACCGGGAGGGGTTAACTGCCCTCGGCTACCTGGTGAGCGAGCTGCCCGATGCCGAGCAGGCGCTGCGCGCTGTCGGTGCACTCGCACCGCAGGTGGCGCTGATCGATATTCATCTGCCGGGCATGAACGGCTACCAGCTGGCGCGGGAGCTGCGCTCTCGCGCGGGACAGCCGATATGCCTGGTGATGCTCAGCGGCATGACGCTCGATGCGACGATGCTTAGCCTGTCGAAAAGCGCAGGTTTCGACGATTGCTTCGACAAGGCTGCCGGGCCGCGGGCGCTCCACGCGCTGCTGTGCGGCATGCTGTAAGGCGCAGCACGGGCTGCCGCAGGGCTCGCTCTAGGGATGCAGGTCCCGGAGCCTCCCGCCGAGCGCCGCAGATACGCTGGCGATGAATGCGCCGACCAGCATCGACAGCGCAGTAATGATCGAAGTGGCGGCAGCGGCTTTGCGTGTCGCATCATCCCCGGGGGTACTCAGATCCGCCGGCCAGACGCCCTGCGTGTCATCGGCAGTGCGCTCGCCGTCGGTGGTCGGCAGCACTTGCACCAGCGCGGGGCGGTAGGCGCTCTGTGATTCCACGGCCGCGGGGCCATCAGGGACAACCAGCCTGCTCCCCGGGGTGCTGTCGGTCGAGAGCGCGACTGCGGCAAAGGAGGCGGGGGCGAAACTGGCGGAGTTGGCCAGCGCATGCCCCACGCTGACCAGCCGCGTGTTGTGACCGTGCGACCCGGCTGTCACGTGAATGCGGGCGCCTGTGAACGTCACAGACGCCGATGCCAGCCCCGAAGCCAGGACAACGGTCGCCACGCACCAGGTGATGAAGCCATGCGCGGTATCCCGGAAGAACACCTCGTGCGTGTGTGTGCTGACCCAGCGGGTACGCAGGCGGCCGGTCATATAGCCGCCGAGAGCCGCCGAGATCCATTGCGTGACGACGAGGGCGATGCCCGTCAGCACGGTCAGCGAGGTGGCGCTCGTGGCGCGATCCGGCGCCAGCGCCGCAAGATCCAGGCCAGCTGTGAGCGCGAAGAGGACCAGCGATGACGCTACGGCGACGGCAGTGCCGGCGAGGATCGCGCTCCACGACACGGCGGACGTGCTGCCGGCCACCGCAATTGCGGTCGGGGTTCTGATGTCATCCATGCTGTCTGACCTTATTTAGTGGTGAGTACACAAGGCAAGCAGCAGGATTATCGGGATCGGCACGCCGAGCAGCCACAACAGGATTCCGCGACCCATAAATGTTCCCCTGAAGTTAGAAGTTGGTTTCAACCCGACACAACGTGGGGGCAACATAGGGGTGGCCGCCGCGGGCCGCCAGTGGCGTCGCGCCTGATGAAACGTAAGCTGAGTCCTACGTTGCGCGGCGCTCCAACATCCGGCAGGTAGCGCGGCAGGCTGCCAAGAATGAGGACGCCGCGCACTTTGTGGGATACCCAACGCATCGGTGCAGGGGATGCCGGCTGTCCGGCCTATCAGGCGAGATGCGGCCCGGCCTGTAACCCCTCGGCCTGCGACTTGCGCTCCGGCGGCCGCAACTGTCAAGCTCCTGTCGCCCGAGGCCTGTCGGAACCTTCTGACAGGCAATTCAGATTTGCCGCCGGAGTAACACTGGCAAGCTCCGCCGTGGTAACGGGCGGCGGTTTTTACAATAAAAGCGGCTCTAGGTGCCTCGATGTGCTCAAGCGTGCGGCAGCTGGCCGTGATTGCGTGCCTGCTGCTGGCCACCCCCATTCTGCCCGGCTGGGCGCAGACCCCTGCCGCGGGCAACCCGCCCGTGGCCCCCGTGCCGTCCAACGGCGGCGCCCGCCCGGCGCCTGAGGCGGCCGACCCTGCGGACGCTCCGCGGCCGTTCGGGTTCGCCAATGTGCGACAGTTGGCGCAACAGCGTGCGGCTCATGAATATCGCCCGATGTCCGATGCGTTGCCGGCTGCCCTGGCAAACCTCAGTTACGACGAGTACCGCGATATCCGCTTCCGGCCCGCGAGTGCCCTGTGGCATGGGCAGGCGCTGTTCGAGGTGCAGTTCTTCCACCGCGGCTACCACACCCGCCAGCGCGTGAACATCTTTGAGGTCGGGGCGAGCGGGGTGAGCGCTGTGCCTTACGACCCGCGCTTCTTCACGTTCGGACGGCTGCTGAAGATTCCCAAGGCGCCCGCCACGCTTGGCTACGCCGGGTTTCGGGTGCACTACCCATTGCAGACGCCCTTCTACAAGGACGAGCTGCTGGTCTTTCTGGGCGCCTCGTATTTTCGCGTGCTGGGGCGCAACCAGCACTACGGCGCCTCGGCGCGCGCGCTCGCGGTCGACACGGCAGAGCAGAGCGGGGAGGAATTCCCGACGTTCACCGACTTCTGGCTGGTGCGTCCGCAGCCCGGCGATCGCAGTCTGACGATCTACGCACTGCTCGACAGCAAGAGCGTGTCCGGCGCCTACCAGTTCGAAGTGCGCCCCGGCGCGATCACCGCCGTCGAAGTGCACTGCGAACTGTTTTTGCGTCATGCCGTCGCCAAACTGGGCATAGCCCCACTCACCTCGATGTATTTCTACGGGGAGGACGGGGGTACGCGCCGCGGCGATGACTACCGCCCGCAGGTGCACGACAGCGACGGGCTCATGCTGCAGGGCGGCCAAGGCCAGTGGATCTGGCGTCCGCTTGCCAATCCGCGCGAATTGCGCGTGAATCGTTTCGCGGACGAGAACCCACACGGCTTCGGTCTGGTCCAACGCGAACGCGACTTCGTTCACTATCAGGACGTCGAGTCGCAGTACGAGTCGCGGCCCAGCTACTGGGTGACGCCGCTCGGCAACTGGGGCAAGGGTGGTTTCGAATTGGTCGAGATCCCGAGCGATGAGGAGATCCACGACAACATGGTCGCGTATTGGCTCGCAGCGCAGCCGGCGAAGGCGGGTAAACCGCTTTCCTATGCTTATACGCTGTGGGCCTATGCGCACAACCCGCAGTGGCCGCCCGGCGGTCGCACGATCGCAACCCGCAGCGGCAGTCCATCGATGGGCGACAACCGCGGGCATTATGGCCCCGGCGCCCGCCGGGTGATGATCGACTTCGCCGGCGGCGATCTCGATGGGCTCAATGGCACACAGCCGGTCAAGGCCCAGCTCACCGCCGAGAATTCCCAGATCGAGGCGCTCAGTGTGCAGCGCATTCCGGAGAACGGTGCCTGGCGCGTGACGTTCGTCATGACCCCGCGCGCCAAGCGGCCCGTCGACATGCGCTGCTTTCTCACCCTCTTTGGTGAAGTACTGACAGAGACGTGGGTGGAACAATGGACGCCCTGAGCGGGGAAGGTTCGCGCACCGGGCTGCCGCGCTGGCGCGTATACGCACGGCGCACGCTGTTCTTCGGTCTCACGGCAGCGAGCGCCTGCGGCGCCAGTGCGCTGCTCTTGGACGTGCTGATGGCCAACGGCGTCACGGCGCTCGAGCTGCTGGGAGTGCTGCTGTTCTTCGGGCTGTTCTTCTGGATCTCGGGCGCCCTGTGGACCGCGATTGCCGGTTTTGCGATCCGGCTGACCGGTCGCGACCGCGGCAACATCGACTTGGATGCGGTGGCCGGGCGCGCGCTCATGACCCGCACCGCCGTGGTGATGCCCATCTATAACGAGGACACGCAGCGGGTCGAAGCCGGCCTCGCCGCCATCTGGCAATCGCTGGCGCAGCAATCCGAGCAGCACGCCTTCGACCTTTTCATCCTCTCCGACACCGGCGCGGGGGATATCGCCGGGCAGGAAGAGGCGATGTGGCAGCGCTTCATTGCCCGTCATGGCGCGGCCGGGCGCGTGTTTTACCGTCGCCGCGTGGAGCGCAGCGGGCGCAAGGCCGGCAACATCGCCGACTTCGTCACGCGCTGGGGCGGCAACTACGAATGCATGATCGTACTGGACGCCGACAGCGTCATGAGCGGCAACGCGCTGGTGACGCTCGCGCGCCTCATGGAGGTGCACCCGCGCGTCGGCATTCTGCAGTCGCTGCCGATTCCGGTCGGACGGGAAACGCTGTTTGCGCGGCTCATCCAGTTCGGGGCGCGTCTGCAGAGCCCCATGCTCAGCGCCGGGCTCGCCTACTGGCAGCTGGGTGAAAGCAACTACTGGGGCCACAACGCGATCATTCGGATCGCCCCATTCGCGCGCTACTGCGAGCTGCCGCGGTTGTCGGGGGGGCCGCCGCTCGGCGGTGAGATCCTGAGCCACGACTTTGTCGAGGCGGCACTGATGCGCCGGGCCGGCTTCGAAGTGCGACAGGTACCCGCGCTCACCGGCAGCTGGGAAGAGGTGCCGGCCAACGTCCTCGACTATGCGGCACGCGACCGTCGCTGGACGCAGGGCAACCTGCAGCACTCACGGCTGCTGGGGTTTCCCGGGCTCCATCCACTCAGCCGCATACATATGCTCACGGGCATCGTGTCGTACGCGAGTTCGCCGATGTGGCTCGCGCTGCTATTGATCAGTTCGATTCTGAGCGCGATCGAAGCGGGCCGCGAAGTGCAGTACTTCCTGCCGGGGCTCCATACCCTGCCGCAATGGCCACAGATCCGCGCGGGCGAGATAGGCACACTGTTCGAGCTGACGCTCGTGGTGCTGTTGCTGCCGAAGGTGCTGGGCGCCATCCTGGCAATCCGCGATCGCAGTACGCTCAGGCAGTACGGAGGCGCCGGCCCGCTGTTCGCGGGGCTTTTGGTCGAGCAGCTGTTCAGCGTGCTGCTCGCGCCGTCCATGATGCTGTTTCATTCGACCTTCGTGGCACAGACGCTGCTCGGACGTTCTGTTTCCTGGAACGCCCAGGTTCGCAGTGACCGCGGCGTGACGTTCGGCGAGGCGTTCCAGCGCCAGAAATGGCATCTGGCCTTCGGCCTCGCCTGGGGCGTGAGCATGTGGTGGCTGGCGCCGCAGTTTTTCTGGTGGCTGACACCGGTATTACTGGGCCTCATCTGCAGTGTGCCGCTCACCTCCTGGACCAGTCGCAGCAGCGTGGGCCTGGCGGCGCGGCGCCACGGACTGTTGCTCACTCCGGAAGAAACCGCCCCGCCGCCGGAGCTGCGGGCGCTGCACGATGCACTGAACGAGCCGTCCGCGGCTGCCGGGACGCCCGCACTGGAGGCGGACCCCCCGCCCGAGCCGGTGGTTCTCATCGGAATGACACCAGAGACTAAGGAGACTGAAAATGTTGCGCAAACCTGGATACCTGATCCTCCCGTTGCTGCTGCTGGCAGCGGCCGCGGCGTGGGCGGGTCCCTATAGCGATACGGTTACCCTGTTCAAGAACGCCGGGCAGAGCGCGGCGTTCTTCGATACCTGCTATGGCTACGCGGTGTTCCCGACCATCGGCAAGGGCGGCTTGATCGTCGGCGGGGCGCACGGCAACGGACACGTGTACGCGCGCGGCAAGTACGTGGGCAGTACCTCTGTCACCCAGGTGAGCGTCGGTTTCCAGGCCGGTGGTCAGGCCTACAGCCAGATCGTGTTCTTCGAAGACCAGCGCGCCTTCGATGAATTCACCAAGGGAAACTTCGAATTCGGAGCCGACGTCAGCGCCGTCGCCATCACCGCCGCGGCGGGCGCAGGTGTCGGCACGACCGGTGCCAGCGCCGGTGCCAGCGGCGGCATGAAGGACGCGACCACGGCCGGCAAGTACTACAAGGGCGTGGCGGTGTTCACCATCGTCAAAGGCGGCGCCATGTATCAGGCTACCGTCGCCGGACAGAAATTCAGCTATACGCCCAAGGGTCAAGAATGAGCCGTGCGGAACCCGGCTAGGCCTGCAGGCGTAGCCGGATTCCTACACGCACTTCAGTCGCCGTCCAGATCCGCAGCGGGCGCGGCGGGGTCACAGTTTCGCCCCATGGAGCCGCATCAATAACCAAGCTCCGAGCGAGGACCCATGCTTCACTACGCAGTCGTTTTCTTCATCGTCGCGATCATCGCGGCCGTACTGGGCTTCGGCGGCCTCGCCGCGGGCGCAGCCGGCATCGCGAAGATCCTGTTCGTTGTGTTCCTGATCGGCGCCATCATCACGTTCCTGGCCGGCCGCAGCCGCGTCTAACGACGTTTCCTTGGAAGAAGAACGTGAGCACTCCCTTCAACGACCAGTGGGTACTGGAGCGGCGGCAGCAGATGGCCGATTCGCCGCAAGCTGCACCGCCGGAGGACGCGCAGGTGGCCGCACAGGGTGCGCAGCATCGGAAAGCCTGGAGTCGTGAGCGCACACCCGGCGTTTTCGCCTCGCGGCGCGTTCGCTGGATCGACCGGGACACCTAGTTTTTCCGGCGCGCGAGCGCCCGGAAGACCAAGGGGTTGACGACGATCGAGAGGATCGCGCCTGCCACGATGAAGCTCTGCCCCTCCGGGGGCAGAAGCTTCATGCTGACGCCCATGACGGCGAGGATGAAGGAAAACTCGCCGATCTGGGCGAGCGCTGCGGCAACGGTCAGCGCCGTGCGCGGTGGCCGCCGCAGCAGCCGTACGATCGCAAATGCCGCCAGCGATTTGCCCGCCACGATGATGGCAAATACTTCCAGCACCTGCAGCGGGTGCTGCACCAGTACCAGCGGCTCGAACAACATCCCGACGGCGACGAAGAACAGCGCTGCGAATACGTCCTGCAGGGGCTGCAGGTAGGTGGCGGCGCGGTGGCTCTGATCAGAGCCGTTGATCACCATGCCCGCGAAGAATGCGCCGAGCGCCAGCGATACGTCGAACAGGTGCGCGGCACCGTAAGCGACCCCCAGGGCGAGGGCGATCGCGGCTAGAGTGAACAGTTCGCGCGAGTTGGTCAGCGCTACCCGCTGCAGGATCCAGGGAAACACGCGCGAGCCGACCACCAGCATCAGCGCCACGAACAGCGCCACCTTGCCAAGCGTCAGTGCGAGCGTCAGGCCGAGGTTGCCGGGCTCGAAACCCGGCCCGGCCGGCATCTGCCCGCCCAGCACTCCCGCCAGTGCCGGCAACAGCACCAGGGCGAGCACGGTCACAAGGTCCTCGACCACCAGCCAGCCGACGGCGATGCGCCCGTCTGCGGACTCAAGTGTGCCCTGCTGTTCGAGGGCGCGCAGCAGCACCACGGTGCTCGCCACGGACAATGCCAGGCCGAACACCAGGCCCGCGCCCCACGGCCAGCCCCACAGGTGTGCCACCAGCGCGCCGAGCGCGGTGGCCGCAGCGATCTGGCCCAGCGCACCGGGTATGGCGACGCCCTTGACCGCCAGCAGGTCGCGCAGCGAGAAATGCGTGCCCACGCCGAACATCAGCAGTATGACCCCCACTTCCGCCAGCTGCGGCGCGAGGTGCGCATCCGCCACGAAGCCCGGCGTGTGCGGCCCGAGCAGGATGCCGGCGGCCATGTAGCCCACCAGCGGTGGCAGGCGCAGGCGCGCTGCCAACATGCCGCACACGAAGGCCAGCCCGAGGCCAACGGCCAAAGTGGCGATGAGGGTTTCCTCGTGCGACATGCGGCGGCATCTTACCCGCATATGCGAGCGGCGCTGGCGCCTTGGTAACATGGGGCGGGCAACACCCCGTGGGGAGAGTGACTGATGAATGAGCAGGCCGCGACCATCAATCACGCCAAGGACACACTGATCGATCTTGCGATCCGCTTCGGTCCGCGGCTCCTGACCGCCATCGTGATCCTGATCGTGGGCCTCATGATCAGCCGCGGGGTCAGCGGCTGGCTCGGCCGCGTGCTCAATCGGCGCGATCTGGAACCCCCGATCCGGCTGCTGCTGACGCGGCTCGTGTGGGCGGCCTGCATCATCATGTTCCTGATCATGGCGCTGCAGAACCTTGGCGTGGAGCTGCTGCCGCTCATTGCCGGTCTCGGTGTCGCCGGCGCCGGCCTCGCCCTCGCAACGCAAGGGGTGCTGAGCAACGTGGTCGCCGGCCTGTCGATCATCTTCGCCAAGCCCTTTCGCGTCGGCGAATACATCGCGATCGCAGGCGTGGAGGGTACGGTAGAGAGCATCACGCTGTTCAGCACCACGCTCACGCACGTGGATCACTCACACGTGGTGGTGCCCAATCGCAAGATCGTCGGGGAGATCCTGCACAATTACGGCCACATCCGTCAGGTGGACATTACCGTCGGCGTCGCCTACGACACCAACCTCGGCGCCGCCTTCGCCCTGATCCGCGAGGCGCTGGCCGCCAACGCGCGGGTGCTGAAGGAGCCCGAGGCCATCGTGCAGGCGATACAGCTCGGGGAGTCCGCAGTCGGCATAGCCATACGGCCCTGGGTGCTGGTGCAGGACCTGAGCGCCGCGACCGGTGAGATCAACGCGGCGGTACTGGCGGCCTTCACCACGCGCGGCATCATCATGCCGGCCCCGCAGCGCGTGGTGCGGCTGCTCAGCACCGCTACCTGAGGCAACGCTGTGGGCAAATCTGCTGTTTCCTGGAGCCCCAAGCCGGCCGGCGAGGACTTCGACGCCGCGCACACTTATTTATCGCTGGTCTACCCCAGCGCCCACGCGCGCCGCCTGGTGCAGGCACTGCGCCGGGCCAGACCCGTAAGCTTCGCCGCCAAGGACCTGCTGCGCGCGAGCGGCCTGCCGCTGCTGCCGCGCGACGAGTCGCATGTCGCAGCCGATCTCAAGCGCATTCACAAGGGCAAGTCGCTGTCGCCGGTGCTGCTGGTGCAGGGTGACCTGTCACGCGCCATCGCGCTGGTCGTCGCCGACGGGTATCACCGCATCTGCGCGATCTGCTACTTCGATGAGGACGCCCCGGTCGTGTGCCGCCTGGTTGCGCAGTGAGTCCGGCGGCGTCCCGGCGCCGATGAGCGCGGCCATGTCCACCACCGAGATCTTCCTCATCGCGATGGGGATCATCTACACGGTGCCGTATCTCATATGGCGCTTGCTGCGCACCGACTACTACGCGCCGCTGGTGGTGGTGCAGATCATCGCGGGCATCCTGCTCGGGCCTGGCATCCTCGGCAAGGCTTTCCCGGCGTACTACGGCTTCGTGTTCCGGCCGGCGGTCATCGCGGCGCTCAACGGTATCGCCTGGTGGGCCGTCATGCTGTTCGTGTGCGTCGCCGGCATCGAGCTCGACCTGAAGAAAGTGTGGCAGCACCGCCGCGAGTCAGGCGTGGCGGCGGCGCTCGCGCTCGGCGTGCCGCTGCTGTTCGGCTCCGTGGCGGCCTTGGGCCTGCTGCGCTTCCCAGGCTGGATCGGTGCGCAGGCGCAGCCCTGGCAGTTCGTGCTCGGCGTTGCCATGGCCTGCGCGGTCACGGCGCTGCCGATCCTCATCCTGCTCATGGAGAAGCTCGCGATCCTGCGCGAGCCGATCGGCCAGCGCATCCTGCGCTACGCGAGCCTGGACGATGTCGCCATCTGGGGCGTGCTCGCTACCATTCTCATGGACTGGGCGCGCGTCGGGCGCCAGGCCGGCTTCCTGCTGGCGTTCGGCCTCATGGCGTGGCTGTTCCGCAAGCTGATGCCACGACTGCGCGCCGCGGATCGCTGGTACGTGGCGCTGGTGTGGCTGGTGCTGTGCGGTCTGGCAGCCGACTGGTCGGGTCTGCACTTCATGGTCGGTGCCTTCCTGTCGGGCGCCGTCATGGATGCGGACTGGTTCGAACGCGCGCAGCTGGACCGCTTCCGCCACACCGTGCTGCTGGCCTTCATGCCGGTGTTCTTTCTGTCCACGGGCCTGCGCACCAACTGGAGTCTCGGTGGCAGCGCGGTGTTGCTGGCGGCCGCCGCGCTGCTGGTCGCCGCAGTTGCCGGCAAGCTGATCGGGTCGCGCGTCGCCGGTCGCATTCTCGGCTGGCCGCGCGCGGAAGCCGTGATCATCGGCTGGCTGCTGCAGACCAAGGCGCTGATCATGATCATCTTCGTGAACGTGCTGCTCGACAAGAACCTGATCAGCAACGAAACCTTCACCGCGCTGCTGCTGATGGCGGTTGCGAGCACCATGCTCACCGTGCCGATGGTGGCGCCGCGCCTGCGGCAGGCACAGGAGTTGCTCGGCACGGCGGCGTGAAAGCGCCGGCTGACGCGCCGTGCTAAGGGTGCGCGGCCGCTTCGATGAGCGCGCTGGCGGCGGCGAGGTTGGCCAGCAGCGTGTCCGGCACCCCGTGGCGCCGCAGCACGTAGGCCGGGTCGTTGTAGGCGACCGTCACGGCCCCGCTGGCATCCTCCCAGACCAGCGCCTTGAGCGGCAGGTCGAGTCCGACTGCAGGCACGGCCACCATCAGGGGCGTACCGGCCTTGGGATTGCCGAAGAGGAGCAGCTGCTGCGGGCGCAGGGTGAGGCCCGCGCGCGCGGCATCGCCACTGAAATCGATGCGTGCGAAAACCATGACACCGCGCGCCTTGAGCAATGCCTCCAGCCGCTCGATCGTGGCGGCGACGGTGTGCGCCGAGCGCAGGCGGATGATGCCGGCATCGGCCGAAGGCGACTCGCTCATGGTCCGCCAAGTATGACGCGGGGCGCTCGCCCTTTGCCAGCGGCGCTGCCGGCGGGTCAGGGGCCGCACTAGATGCGATGTTCCGGCCGGCGTGGGTATGATGCCGCTGGCGGCCGCCCGCGCGCCACGGAGACCCGTAATGATTGGTGGTTATAGCGACCATGCTGCCAACGAGCGCACGTTTCTGGCATGGGTACGCACCGGCATCGCCGTGATCGCGTTCGGCTTCGTCATTGAGAAGTTCAACCTGTTCATGCTCACGATCGCGAACGCCGCCCTCAGCAGCGAGTTTCATCGCTCGCAGCTGTTGGCAGCCTCCGGACGCGTGGGCCGCTACGACGGGCTGGTGCTGATCTTCGGCGGGATCGCCCTCATCGTGCTCGCGAGCGTGCGCTTCGTGCGCACCAGCCGCCTCCTGGACGACACGCAGATGCACACTGCCAGCAGCGTGCGCACCGAGCTCATCATGTTGGGCGCGCTGGTGCTGCTGGTTACCAGCTACAGCATCTACCTGGCATTTGGCTAGGCGTCGCGGCAGGCAGCAGGCTATGGACACGGGGCACGCATGCCATCGCTGGCCGTGGGCGCCAGCCTGCCTGCTGCTGTGTCTGAACCTGGCGGGCTGCTCGCTGCTGTCGATAAAGAGCCCGGAGCGGCCGCTGGCGCCGCGCGAGCTGAATGCCCGCATCCTGACCCGCGAGCTGGCGTCGCAGTTCATGGCCGGCGTCGGCCGCGTCGGCGAGAACATCGCCGGCACCGACAACGATGCGGACGTACTCGACAACACGCTGCGCTGGGAGATTGCCGCCGTCACGGAGAGCCGGCGGGCAGCCACGCAGATGGCGCCGCTGATGAGTCTCCTGGACAGCTGGGCGCTCGCTGCCCAGATGCGCACCTTCATGGCCGACGGCGGCGCGGGGGCTACGCTGTTCGGCACCCACGAGCCCGCGGTGCGCGCAGTCACCGACGACTACGCCGACCAGATCGAGGCGCTCGCCCATCGTGTGCTGACCCAGCAGGAATTCGATGACTACCAGAAGTTCGTCGAGGGCTATGCGCGCGAGAATCCGCTGCAGGATCTGAGCTTCGCGCGGGCATCGGTGATCGATCTGTGGAGCCGCGAGAAAGGCACCAACAACAAGCTGGTGGACTCGCTCGGCACCATCCCCGAGGCCATGGCAGACGTGGCGCAGCGCGTGCAGATGTTCGGCGAGACCGTGCCGGCAGAGGCGATGCGCAAGGCGCAGCTGACACTGCGCGAAAGCGGCTACGGCAATGATGACGTGCAGTCGCAACTCAAGCAGCTGGACGAGCGGCTGGAGCGGCTGACGAAGGTCGCCGAAGCCAGCCCGCAGATCGTTGCGGAAGCGGTGGGCGAGGTACGGCGCAGCCTGCGCGAGGTGCTGGAACATCTGGATGCATCGACCGCGAGTGCCACGCAGGCGCTGCGCGTGGAGCGCGCCGCGCTGTTCGCCGACCTGCAGGCCGAACGCATTGCGGTGCTGGCTGCCGTGGACGTGCAGCGCAAGGCGCTCGCAGTGGATGCCGGCAATCTCGCCTCGCAGGTGGTGAAGTCCTCGGGCGAACAGCTGCGCTACCTGGCGGGCGAGGTGCTGCTGCTGCTGATCGTGCTGGCCGTGGTGTTATTGGGCCTGCCGTTTGCGGCCGGGTATTTCGTGGCGCGCGCGCGCTTCCGGCATGGCGCCGACAAACTGCGTTAGCGCCGGCTCATTTTCCCTTGCTATCCCGCCCGGGCTCCTGGGTCAGGCCCGTGTCCTCCATCGCCGAGAGCACCGTGGCGGCGTCGGTCGATTCCTGCAGCGCCGCGGCGTGCGGATCGCTGCGCTCGCGATCACGCACGATCGGCAGGTCGCGGCGCAGCTCCTCGAGCAGATGGATCAGCTTGGTCACCTTCTGCTCGGTGAGCAGGTTGATCTGCAGGTCGAGGTGTTCGCGCTGATCGGTCAGGCGCGTCTGCCGGCTCTGCCCGATGAGCACCACGGTCGCGGTCAGGAGCGCGGTGAGGGTCAGCAGGCCCTGCAGCAGCTGGAACGGCGGCGGGTCAAATGGCACGCGCCCGAAGTCCTTGACCAGGAGATTGGCCGCTACCCAGCCGAGCGTGAACAGCAGCAACGCCAGGACGTAACCGGGCCGCGCCGCCGCGCGACTGATGCGCTCGAGCCGCCGCTGCGCGGCACTGCTCGCGGCGGACTCCCGGCGCTGCAGTTCGACGATGTCGGCGACGTTCTGGCTGATGTGCTCCGACAGGGAACCCGGCGCGGTCTGCCGGTTGCGGGATCTGTTGGTGCTGTCGTCCTCGCTCATGCCATCCGTGCCGCGAAAGTGTTCGCAGTCATTCTACGCCGTTGACTGCGTAGCGAGCAGGCACCCAGACCCGGGCATCCGCGGCTGCCTTCCATGCTAGCCTTGCCGCCATGCGATCCATAGGCCGAAGAGCGGACGGGGCGCGCCTCGAGCGCATGCGCGCCTCGCCCCGTTGGACGGGGGAGCAGTTCACCAACCTGCACCCGATCATTCCGGGACTGCGCGATCCGCACGTGCCGATGCCGACGCTCAAGGAATTTCTGTGCGGCGGCGAACGGCGCGTCCCGGCGCATCCGCTGCCCGCGATGAGTCCTCTCGAGGGGTGGAGCAAGCCTGCCGCGAGCGGCCTGCGCGTCACCTGGCTCGGTCACTCCACCGTGCTGATCGAGATCGACGGGACGCGCATCCTCACCGACCCGGTGTGGGGTCTGCGTGCCTCGCCCTCGCGGCTCATCGGTCCGAAGCGCTTCCAGCCCGTGCCGGTGCGTCTGCGACAGCTGCCGCCGCTGGATGCGGTCGTGATATCGCACGACCACTACGACCACCTTGACTACCCGACCATTCGCGAGCTGCGCAGCAGCGCGGTACCGTTCGTGACCTCGCTCGGGGTCGGCGCACACCTGGAATCCTGGGGCATCGAGCCGCAGCGCATCTTCGAGCTCGATTGGTGGGAGTCGCACACGCTGGCCAGCGGCGTGACCGTTGCGGCCGCGCCCTCGCAGCATTTCTCGGGGCGCACACCGAAGAGCCGCAACACCACGCTGTGGTCCTCGCTCATCGTGCGCTCCGCACGCCATGCCGTCTTCTTCAGCGGCGACACGGGACTCACCACCGAGTACGACTCGATCCGCGCACGGCTGGGACCGTTCGACCTGGTGATGCTCGAAGTCGGCGCGTTCCACCCCTCGTGGGGCGACATGCACTTAGGTCCGCACAACGCGCTGAAAGCTGCGGCGCTGCTCGGCGCGCCGGCATTCCTGCCGATCCACTGGGGGACCTTCGCTTTAGCGATGCACGCCTGGGATCAGCCGGCCGAAGTATTGCTGCAGGCTGCGCCGCACACCGCCGCGCCGCTGTTGATGCCGCAACTGGGTGAGCCGGTCGAGCCGGCGCAGCCCCGCACGCTGGAGCCGTGGTGGCGTGCTGTGGAGGGTGGGGAGGCTGCTGAAGACCATGGCAGCGTCAGCGCGCTCGCTGTGCCCAAGACAATGTCCTGGCCGCTCGATTAAGCGTGCACTGCGAACTGCCGGCAGAAGGCGTCATGACCGCCATTGCTGCCGAAAAGCCAATCCTTCCGCCCGCGCAGAAGTCCGTCCAGACAGTACGAAACCGCAGGCGGTACTGGATAACCACCCGCTAGCGCAGCACAGGAGTCGGCACGCCCGCTCGGCGTAGCCGCGCGGCATAATCGACGTATCCGCCGAGTCCGAAGGGTCGGGAGTGAAGACGTGTCAGCCGAAAGTCAAACCGTTCAGCAGCTGCTCCTGTCGGCGCACACACGGGTAACCTGCCCGAAGTGCGAATCTAAATTCAGCTTGCAGGAAGGATTTGCGCGCCAAGCGCTGGAGAAGTTCGAGCAGTCCACCGCAGGCGCGCTGGCAGCGGTGCGTGAGGCCGAGCGTGCCGAGGCCGGGAATCGTGCTCTTGAGCTGCAGCAGCGGCTGAAAGAGCAGGGCGCAAAGCACGCGGCAGCGCTGCAGGAAGCGCGCTTGATGGGAGAACAGTCGCTGGCGCCCCAGCTGCAGGCGCTGCGCCAGGAACTGGCCGAACGCCAGGCCAGACTCGCAGGTCTTGCGCAACGCGAGGCAGCGCTGAAGATGCGTGAGCAGGGGATCGAAGCGCGCATTGCGCAGGAGGCACGTGCCAAGGCGCAGACGATGTTCGCGGCTGACCGCGCTGCGCTTGAGCAGGAACTCGACCTGCAGCGCCAGCAGGTTGCGGACATGCGTTTGGCGGAGCTGACGCTGCGCCGCGAGAAGGCGGCTTTGCAGGACCGCGCCGCGGCTTTGGACATCGAGGCGGCACGCAAGCTCGACGCCGGCCGCTCCGAGATCGAAGGTCGCATCCGTATGCAGGAACGAGAAAAGGCGGAATTCGACAAAGCGGAACTGCGTAAGCGCCTGGAGGATGTGAATGCCCAGCTCATCGAGGCGCAGCGCAAGGGCAGTCAGGGCTCGCAACAACTGCAGGGAGAGGTACTGGAGCTCACTCTCCAGGGCGACCTCGAAACGGCATTTCCCCTGGATGCGATCGAAGAAGTGCGCAAGGGCGCCCGTGGCGGAGATGTTGTCCAGCGCGTCATGACGCGCAATGGTCAGATGGCCGGCGTACTGCTTTGGGAAGCCAAGCGCGCCAAGGACTGGAGCGCGCAATGGCCGGGTAAGCTGAAGGAAGACTTGCGCGCCTGCGGCGCGGATGTGGCGGTCCTCGTCACAATGGGGACTGCGGTCCCCAAGGAGTGGAGTGAAGGCCAGCAGTTCGGTCTTCACGAAGATTGTTGGGTCACGTCCTGGAGTACCGCCGTGCAGCTTGCAACCGTTCTGCGTGGCGGCCTGCTCGATCTGCACAAGCAGCGCCTCGTATCGGCCGGCAAGGGCGAGAAGATGGAAGCGGTTTACGACTACCTCACCTCCTTCCAGTTCGCCCATAAGCTCAAAGCTGTGTACGGCGCCTTTTACCGGATGCGCCAGGAACTGGAAGCAGAGAAGAGTCAAACTCAGCAACGCTGGGCGCGCCGTGAGAAGCAACTGCAGAGCGGCATCGCCGAACTAGTCGGAGTCGCAGGAGACATTCAGGGACTTGCGCAGCAGGAATTGCCGCTGCTTGAGATCGAGCCTGGGCCCGAGCCGGAAGCGGCGGGAGGGCAGGCAAGCAATACCCCGCAGCTCGGTCTGAAGATTGAAACTGCGCGTTGACGGTCGACACGCCACGCAGCGTGCGCTCAAGTCAAGATCGTGACATCTGCATGCCCGGCTCCTCAGTGAACTTTCCACCACACCAGCAGCGCGACCGCCGCCGGCACTGCGAATACCAGCAGAAATACCGGCAGTTCATCCGACACCGAGTAACCAGCATGCTTCA
>Ga0302326_10008933_pt1 | contig 22030 bp, 23 predicted proteins | sample Palsa_T0_3_FD_202264 | JGI IMG/M metagenome (GOLD analysis project Ga0302326, IMG submission 202264) | Peat permafrost microbial communities from Stordalen Mire near Abisko, Sweden - Palsa_T0_3 | ecosystem: Environmental > Terrestrial > Soil > Palsa > Peat permafrost | place: Sweden: Abisko... | reverse complement strand
CAGCCACCGTTCTTGCGGGTGCGGCATCGAGTTCCGTGCAGGCAGCGGCTCTGCACAAGGGACAATGGAGTATAGGAGGAGTGCAGCAGATTTGTCTTCAGGGCGATGGTACTGCGGCATCGCCCGGTACCTGGTATTACACGACCTATTCGTCCGGAAGCGGCGGGTGGCAGGCCACCACCGCACCCAACGTGCCGAAATACCTCATTTACGGCAACTACAATAGTACCGGAAACGACAGCATCGAAGTGAGAGCCGGTGCCAATTACGACTGGATGGAGTGGCAAACGGATCTCTCCTACCAGCAGTTTCAACAAGGCACGATCACCTACGTGAAGAAGAAGTGCGATGCGGCAGCCGCGCCCAGCCTCCCGGGCCAGCATACCAATCCGCAACAGTGATGGAGTGACGCAGATGGGCCATGGGCCCATCTGCGTCTCGCCCCCGTGTCAGGTAATATCGGCCGGCGCTCACGGACTTCACGTAAATCGGCGCCGTCTGCACCGATGCTCAATTCCGCAACAAAGATTGTGCGCGCGCCCTGATGGTGACCCTGATGCGCGAGGTCTTCGCCGTAAAATTTGGTCAATGTTTGTGGATGAAGCTGTTGGGCACCCCATTTCATTCGATAACGTGTCCGATAACGTTATCGGGTAATGCCAATTGTCATCTCATAGCGTGATCGGAGCGAAATGGTGACCAGCGGGTCCGATCCTCTTGCTAAATTGCGACGGTGCGCAGGGTTGGATGCCCGGCGCAAAATTCCGGGGGATGACCTTGACCTTCCGTGTGCATTCTTTGAAAAGACCGACATGGCGACGACGCTGAAATTTGACGCCGGCCGTTTCAGGCGTTGTATGCGGGCCGTGGGCGCCAATGTTGGAATGTGTCCCACTTCGTTCTATGCTAAGTCCTTGATTTAATTGTGCGGAGCTGTGGCCGAGAGGCTGAAGGCGGCGGTTTGCTAAACCGTTATACGATGTAAAGTCGTATCGAGGGTTCGAATCCCTCCGGCTCCGCCATTTGCCTGGGTTTTTTTAGCATTTTGACACCGTTCAGATCAACTAGAAAAACCGCGAAATTTCCATTTGTCTCCGTATTGTCTCACCCATGGACGCTGTCTTGTCCCGCTTGTCCGGCCGGCGGCACTCCTATCGGCAACACGAGCGATGACGACTCGTCCGGAGCGGTCTGCCTCGCAGAAATGGCTTGTTGATAATTCCGGCGACGAACGGCCGCGTTCCCGGTGTCATTGCGATGCGAAAGTCGGTTCGTCAGGCTGCGCCGAATTCAACGGCGTGCGAGTCCGGCACCCTTACGAAGAGCGCAGTACGGAGCGGCGGGGATAAAACTCGTAACTCGGCGCCCCATTGCTGATGAGCGCACGACGCGCCGACAGTGTAGTTGATGAAATCCGGACGTAACTGCCAAACGCATAACGCGGACACCGACTCAACAGTTCGATCGTGCCGACGAACCGGTGTCGGAGCAGAGTTCGAACGCGACCGATTACCACATGACTCTCAACGAAAAAATTAGCCGTCGATTTGTAATGGAAGTGCTCCAATCCGCTCCCACCCCTCGAACAAAAGTTTGGTCGTCGGGAATGACAATTCCGAGGATTCAGTCGCTTTGAATAGGAAGACCGATGTCACCTCCGGGGAATGCGCCAACCGAGCCAGAATTTCGCCCAAGCGCCCGCAGTCTGTCGTAACCATTAGGACGAGCAAAGTGGGAACCCCTAAATGCGTCCTTTGTCCGTGAGCTGACAGAAACCTTCGGTAGGCTGTTAACTTTCCCAGGCACGACGTTTGATCTTGGTTAGATCGGATGATGGGCATTGTGCCTCGGTCGGCTTCGACGGCAAAAAAACGATAGGCTTTCGATCCGTTTGAAAAATATTCGATACCGAATAGACCATCTGGCACGATTTCCTTCGATGCCGCAGTCGGCGGAAGGCGAAAAGGAGCTGCTGAGTCGCGTGTTTCTGCGGGCGCTTTAGCCAACATCTCCGGCCACGAGATGAACCGCAGGCCCGGGCGAAGCCGTGTCGCGATCTCGATCGAAGCCAGTATCTGGCAGATCATCAATGCGTGTGGGAATTGTCGATCTGCGGAGGCGCGAAGCCAGGTTCGAGGCTCCTCGACGATTTCCTGCCGTTCCAACGCGCGCATCGCGCCCGGGCCAATCTCGTGGACCACCGGGCGATGGCGGCAATTTGCCAATTCCCATTGGGGCGCGGGACGATTGAGATAACCCTCGTGGAAGAGATCGCCCAACCGCTCCTTGAACCGTGTTTCTGAAGCGCCGCCCACGAAGGCATATATATAAGTCGATGGGAGATAGCGATAACGGGCCAAGACCCGGAAAATTTCGAAGTCGCGACTCGTCAGCTCGATGCGTTTACCGGTTCTTGCGCGCTTCGTTCGGTTTCGGCGTTGACTGATTGCCATCGCCGAGTATTAGCGCGAATTTTTCTCCGCGAAAACGTGCAGTATGTTCCCGAATATGTAACCTCGTTCGCTGACGAGCCCATATGTCGATGTCGGTAAGGGTACGAGTTTCTTACCACTCGCTTGCTGGATTCGTATCGAACGGCTCGTCAGCACTGGATACATCCCCGGGTCCTGACCGATATTTGTCAGTCGCTTCCTGCGTCGCTAACCAAGGTTCTGCGTATTGCGCGCGCATTGCCGCGCGGACGCGTGACAGTTCTGCCGCCGTCATCCTTGGCATCCTCTCCAGTCGCCCGAACGGAATCCGAAGAGATACGGCCGAGGGCGTAAAATTGCGGATCGAAGCTGCGAAGTAGCCTTTGGGTTGGCTTTCTATGAATTCCGGCGTGCAACGGAGCATATGCGAAAAAGCACGCGCATCCTTGTCCGAAACGCCGCCAGCGAATTTGATGCTCGTGTTGGCGCTCAAGCTGTCCAGCAATTTCGGCGAATTTTGACCCAAATATTGTTGGGCCAGAATCATCGCCACGTTGAATTTGCGCGCCTGTTCCAGGATGAGCGCGACATTATGGTCGAGGTAGTCGCCCGCTTCATCCAGGTAGACATAGGTCGGCATTCGCTTGTCCTTCGGAAGCGTCGCACGTTCCTGAGCCGCCTGCGCGATCAGCGCGATGAAAAATCGACCGAATATCTCGGTTCCATTCTGCTTGAGCAGTTCCTTCGCGCAATTGATCAGAATGACCTTGCCGGAATTCATTTCGGCGAACAGGTTCAATTTGTTGCGGGGGTGGGAGAACATCCGTTCGAAGGTTCGGTTTTCGAGAATGCCCCAGAGTCTGCGGATAACCTGCCGCTTGGTATCTTCGAACTGCTTCGAATTGAACTCGGTTTCAAAGAACGCGCGTGCCGTTCCCTCGAGCTTCGCAATGTGTGGCAGGTACCTGTCGTAACCCTTCGGTCCCATCAATTCGCGAAACGTATGGATCGTAGCGCCTGGGATGTGTAGCATGAGGCGCGTGATGTAGCGGAAGATGACGCCTTGCTTCTGAGTCAGCTCGGCCGACAGAAGCGAGCCGAGAACGAAATCGTACAACTCCAGTACGCCGTTCATCAACCGCTCGCGCTCGAGTTCGCCGTATTGCGCCATGCGGTCGATGCCCGCGTCGAACAGATTGAGGGCAACCGGATACTCGATGTCGGTGGGATCGATCAGGCACAATTTGCCGTGGAGCGGTTGCCCCTCGGCGAATAGCTTCAATCCGGCGATGGTTTTGATCATGTCGCCCTGGCTGTCGATAACGATCACGGACGCGCGCCCGGCCGCTACAAGCCGAAGGTCGGACCCGATCTGGAACTGCAAAGTCTGCGTTTTCCCGTGGCCCGAACCGGCAACAATCCATTGGTGCTCATACCTGGCTGCCTCGGGAATCTGAAACGGCAGTTTGGCGTAGAACAATGCCTCAAGCGGCGTCTGTCTGAGGTAGCCGTGCACGATCTCGTCGTGGCTGCCCTTGTGCTGGGTGGGGGCAACCGTTTTAGACGGGGTGTGCCCCGGCATCGTGCGCGACGCGCCGGACATGTCGACGGCATTGACTTCCAACTGGTCTCGCAGCGCGGTGAACAGGCCTGCCGAAATTACCTTCTGCGAAAAATAGGGCTGGATCAAAATCTCCACCGCCTGCGGAATGTCGGTCAACACATCCATAAACCGCACGGCCAATTGCTGTTCGGCTTGGGAAACTCCGCTTCCGCCCACCTCTTCGTGCGGCAAATCCCGAACCAACGGCGCCAGCAATTTGGAGATGTTCCCAAATGATCGGACGACGGTCTCGCGGGCGATATCGATGGCGTCGGCATTGGACACTTTTGCAATCCAGGTCGCTACCGCGTCGCGGTAACGTGCGGCATCCAGCGCGCTGGTTCCGCTCGCCGGTCCGGGCGGCTTGAGGACGAATTCTTCGTCCTCGTAGAGAGTTCGCGCCGCGATCGTAAATCCCGCCGCTGCGGCGGGCGCTGGTCCGCCTTTGGTGAGCTGGTCGTTCACCTGCAGGGCGAACTGTTCGGGACCCGGCAAAGCACTCACGGCCTCATGCGCGCTCGCCCGCCGGTAGAGACTCACAGCCTTTCGATGATCGCGTCTCGCACGGACGCCGGGAAGATTGTGGTAGAAACGATAGAGCCGGTAGATCAGCCAACAGCTGCCCCAGACCGCCGCGACTGGATATACGAATACGGCAGCAACCAACCAGAGCGCGAGCCACAATAGGACGAACCAGAGACCGAAAGATCTAGCCCTGCGCATCGTCATAGATCCAGGACTGTCGGCGCGCCGAGGTCCGCGTTGTCCGCAAGGAAGGTCTTCAGAGTCTTTAACGCTTCGACAAGCCGCGCCTGATAGGCCTTGGCATCGCTCGGCGTGTCGAGAGTGAACCGATCCGGCGCGTCCTTCATCAGATCGCCGATTCGAAGGTGGAAGGCGCTTTCCCAGTCGTCAAGTTCGTCGGCGGGGATCGTTGCCGCAAGCCGTGAGTCCGGCCGGCGCTCCATCACGACAAAATCTTCAAGTCCGCGATGTTGGATGATCAGCCGCTCGGCTTCCGAGAAGCGGACGTCTGCGACAACCTCGACCTGGCGGCCGGAACGGAGGAGCCCGGTGGGTTTCTCGTGATGTTCGATTCTTACGCGCATGTCGGTCGTCGGCGTGTCTCGGGTTCTGGGTGTCCGAGCGGGCTTGGTATTCGGGTTATAGAATTTGGGGTTTTAAGCCCGGCACGGCGCCGCAGCCGTGTCCGGGCTTTATAATCAAATACGGATATAAAGTCGGGCAGATCGCTCGGCGCGCGCAGGTCTGAAGCACTTGAACCATCATGCAAATTTGGAAGAATATGCCAGCCCGATCGGGGATACGGTATCGCCCTGTGTATCCCCATCCGTGTCCCCCAGCGCTTTGCCGACGAAAACGCCATCCTGAACAGCCCGGAAGCGGCGATTGACACGGCGGCGGCGGCCGACCTTCCCGCCGACTTATCGAGCAACTCCGACATGTTCCCCAAGACCTAGTTGAACCAAAATGCGTGGCGCGGCCCACAGCCATGTCCGCACGAAGTGACCACCCTCAATCGAACAGTTCGGTCCGGGCGGTGGCCAATTGCGCAATTGCGCCACGAACGCCACACACAGTGCGCCGCCGGCAAGCGCATAGACACCGATCAATCCACCGGCCGTCAGGGCGGCCGTGATGATCGAACCCTGCTCGAACGCTTCGAACGCTGGTCGCGCAAGCAACGCGATCGCGATCCCGAACGCCGCGTAGGCCGTCAAAGCGTTTCTCACCATGGCGCCGACGATAGCCCTCTGCATCCGCAAGCTTTTCGGCGTGGCCGGCGGACCGGCAAATTGACGATGCCTCATCGCTTTCCTCCACGGTGTTCGGTTCTGGCGAGCGAGAGCCAGCCGGGCTCCGGCGCGATGACCTGGGCACCGGCCGCCTGTAACCAGGCAGTCAGTCGCACGATGGCGCGAGGTTGAAGTGCAATGTCGCGTTCGTTCTTGATCAACACGAGCTCGATGACGACGCCCTTGAGCGGCTGGCCTTCCGGTTTGGGGAATTTCGAGCCGCGACGGTACGCGCTTTCCAGGGCAGAGTTCTGCATGCCGTCCGTCACAAACAGAATGACGAGCTTGGATCCTCGCGGGTGAATGCTGGGATCGGATGCCAGGCTCACCATGCTTTCGGCGAGCGGGCTTTCGGCCGCCGCCGGACGGCCAAGCACGTCGCGCAAATGTGCCGCGATCGGTTGCAGGATCGTGCGACGGAATGCATTTCGCGCGATGTTGTCGTCGTCGCCGGGATGACACTGATCGACGATGGGCGCGATTTCGGGCAGCGCCTTTCCCCCGACGTCGAGAGCAATAATTCTGTCGCCCTTATTCAGGGAATTCAGCGCCTGATCGATTGCGAACGAAACTTCGCGCGGCTCGACCACGACGAGCGGATCGCTGGTATCGAGCTCAACCGCCAGAACCTTCGCCGGCACGGCGCCAACCACGCAATGCCGCTGGTCGACATGTTCGTAGGGCGAGAGCGCCGCCGCGACCGACAGCCCGACCAGGATAAGCGCCCCCGCGCCCGCCATGGCGTAGATGCCCAGTCGCTTCTTGAAATTCTTCGTCATGAATTGTCTCCCTTGGGCAGAAGCACGCGATCGGTCGCGACAGGCCGTAGACCCGCGAGTTCGTCGATTTGCACGATTGCGGCCTTGACGTGCGCCGCGATCTGCTCGCGCGCCTGCCGGACTGCCTTCGAAACCTCGGACGCGCCCGCGATTGCGGACTGGCGAGCCTTCACGAACAGATCCGGCACCTCCAAATCGGCGTCGGCGACTGCGAACGCGAAAGGCGCGGCTCGTTCGAAATGGCGGACCTCCTGATAGCCTTCGGCATTTTCGGCATAGATGCTCTCGACACATGAGCCAACCAGATCGTCGCGACGGTGGACCTCATAGGCGACCCCGTTGGCGGCATCGCAGTGATCGGCGACGGATCGCATCCACGTGGCGCTCTTGTCTTCTATATCGGCGAGAACTTCCTCACCGGCTATCCCGACACGATGCGCGGATGCTTTCAGTTCCTCCGCCGCTTCACGGACCGCGCTGTCGGCGTGGGCCTTCGCGATGCCGGATTCGCGCAATAGCGCACGATAGCCGTTGAAACACCTCCAGCATTCGAATGCTCCAACGAAAAATCCGACGATGCCCAGCGCTGCAAGCGCCAGTACGTCGAAATTGACCAGGACATGCAGCGGCGAATAGAACTTCGCGACAATATCGGCAGGTGTTCCGTCGGCGCCATCGATCCATGCGGCGCGATAGCAAGCGCCGACATACAAAAAGAACAATGTCGCCAATCCGACGACCGCTGCCAAAAGCCATTGCAGGACCCGGCCGGCAGGCGTGACGTCCGAATGGTTCACGGGGCGCAGGAGCGCCTTCGCCGCGAAATACCCCCCAGCGAGCGAGGCGGCCGACAGAACCAAGCCCGTAAACACAGCCCTCGTGGGCCCAAGCGCATGCCAGAGCATGAGGGCGCAAAGTCCCCCTTCGACGCATAGGATCGTCCAAATGACGAGCCAAAATTCGGTGGCGTCGATCCAACCGCGTCGCGGGTGCGTTGCATCCGCCGCCTGCAAGTCACGGCGATATACCGTGCCGGCCTCTTCGGATTGCGCCCTCAGGTCGAGAATGCGAGTCGTGGCCTGGGCGATTTGGCGATCGATTTCGGATTTGACTGTGATGGGCACATGGCGTGCTTTTTCCGTGGCGGCATCGACCGCGAACGGATTGTTGCGCAATGCCGATGCCAGATCCCCGAATTGGTCGCGCGCCCATTCTTGGGTCACATGGCCCATGGCCTCGCCTCTCGTCACGACGTCGCGCATGAATCGCGGCAGGTACGTGCCATCCGGCGCCGGCCTGTTCGCGCGCGCGTCTTCACCGCCAACATCGCGAGCGTCATTGCCGTCGAGCAACGCGTCGCGAATGTCCTTCAGTGCCCAATTGGGTTCGTTCTGTTCTCGGTCCATGTGGCTCTCCATCAAAAAGTGCAAAACGTGTTGGTTCTCGCTTGCCCGATTAGATCGTGTGCGGCCCCTGCCCGCTCTTGCCCCGCTTGGTTCCGAATTCGCCGATGTGTCGATCCCGACGACGCCGACGGCGCCGAAAGCCCGTCATCAGATCGAGGAGTTTCCCCAGAATCCGGTTGAACGTGTTCTTGGGATCGTTCCTGTAAACGTGCTCGCGCAATCGCCGGGTCGAGATCGTCACAATCAGTGCAGCGACCAGCGCGATTACGACAAGAAGCGGTACCGCCCACCAGAAGGGCAAGAACGCTCGCACGATCGGCTCAAGAATCGGGAGCAGACCCGTTAGAGCGACGGCCAATGCGATCAGATAAACCGGCCAGCGCCGAGCGCCCCAAATCGCACCACATAATCCGACTGTCGCAAGACCAAGCGCCAACGCGGTGAGACCCGAAGCATTCGCCGCCGCGCCTGATGCCGCAGCGATCGCGCACCCGGTGAAGAACAAGCGCGCCGCAAGCCGGCGTTGTTGGAAAATCAGGCACGCGCCGGACACCGAGATACACAAGAATGCGGCTTGGTTAGGAAGCGTCAGATATCCAAGGTCGCTCATGATACTCAAAGATCGCGTATGAGCATCAATATAGCTTCTTCATTTCGAAATGCAACTGTATAACTTGATATCGTTCGATTTTTGTTTGACTATTCTCTTCATCAATACTTATCGACTTGAACAGTTATTTACCGCAACGCTTCTACACTTGGCCGCTTGCAGCCGCCACGTGCTGCGGCCTTGAAGTCTTCAAGCCTGCAAGTGCCGATGTCTTGCACATTGGAAATAATTGCAGATGATGGTCGGATTCGTGGCGGGGGAAGCAATGGCTGCAAGTCCGGGCGCAATCAGCCCTCTGGAGGATTTTCTATTGCCAGATAAGCCGCAGGGTCTCGGCTTCCAGACCCAGGCGAGGCTAACGGACGCGATCCATCGACAAAACCCAACCGCTTGGAAGCGCAAGACACTCGCATCGCTAATCAGTAAGTACTTTATGTTTGCGCTGCCGCTGAGCCAAAAATTCAAGGACGTGCTATTTTCACTGACGCACGGCGATCTTAGAGATCGTCTGCAACAGGCGATCGAACAGCACGAGGAAGAACATCAGCGCCGCAGCGATCCGATTCAGATAGTACGTAGGCGCTATGCCGCCGCAAAGCAGGTCGTCTTCCTTGGACTCGAACCAATCAGCGCCCACCTGGATTCTGTGCCGCCTGCGCTCGTCGATCTCCTAAGATATTCGTTTGAGGAAATTGTCAGTGGAAAATTGCACGCAATCATGTGTGTGCCTTCTCGCGAAATTGCTATTGCAATCTGGAAATCCACATCGAATCTTGTCAAAGCACGGGCAACGACTAATCCCGACGCGGGGACCGCTGCGCAGCTTTTTGAATTCATCGATAAGAAGCTCGTCCTGTTGGAATTGCCGCGGCTAATGTGTGTCCATACGACGCTTGTTTTTGATCCGCATGAGTCCTTCGCGGTTGGATACACCTGGTACATGCCGTGGGACTGGCGCTCGCCTGTGAAGATGCCTCCTGCTGTGTTGGAAGCTTGGAAAACGGAGTTCCTGAAACCAGTCGAGAATCTAAAGATTGACGGTAAGACGATCACTCCCATCGCCCGCACATCGATCGAGTGAGCGCCGCCGAGGAGCATTCTTCCGAAATCGATTAAGAAAGGGGGACCGGTAACGAACCGGTCCGGTGACACCGTGAAGGAAGCCATCGTTCTTACGCCTGCTTTCAAATCGTGCGATGCGTTTGTCGATCAACGCAGATAATCTCTGGTGCCTCAGCATCGCACACATCTGGGCTAGGCCCTCTTGCCGAACCATCGAGGCGCACCGTACACGCGCCGCTGCGTATCGGCGGGGTGGTGGAATGGTGCCCGCCTTCGAAGGCAACGCCAAGACCCAACGCGGTGGCAGATACCCCCGGGCTCTTTGAATTGGGCAAGCGATTCCTGCCCAATGAAAAAGGCGGCACCTTGCTTGCGCCGCCTCTTCCATCTCCCTCAAGGGGAAAGGTCGTTGGGTTGTTACCGATCGTCGATCCGCCCTTGCAGCCAGTCCAGAACTTCCTGCTCCACCCATCCCACCCTGCATTCGCCTAGCTTCACCCGTTTGGGGAACTTTCCAGCTTTTTCAAGTCGGGCAATGTGTTGCATCGAATAGAGAACCAGCTCCTTGAGTTGATGCTTTGATAACATCCGCATCGCAGTGTCTCCTCTATGAGAAGAGCATCGCGATGCCCGTGGGTTGATGCCCATTGGACCGTGACGTTCTATCCTTTATGCGCGGCATGTTCAACAATGTTTCGCGTGCCCGTGCCGAGATTAAACAAGCAGCAGAACTGAACATTGCTGCGCATGGCGGCACATGACGACAACGCCGTGCGTCTCGCCGGCTGGCGGCGCCGCCAATGCTGCGCGCTTTTCTTCCATTTGGTCCGCCCATCCCGAGCGCGCGCCGAACGATCCAATTCCCGATTGTGAACGCGAATGACCATATCTCGGAGCGTTCAACCGCCTTGGGCGATCCAGAAAATGCGCACGCCGCACCGAACAAAGGGTGCCCAGTCGAGGCCAATGCGCAGAAAGTAAGCCCCGGCACATCGGCCGGGGCTGAGAGAACTTCACTGGACATTGGGCGGGTTGAGTGGCGCTCCCGCAAGCTGACAAAGATATTCGACGGCCTGTTGCGCTTGGCTTGCGGCGGTAAAGATCGCCTTGTAGTCGCGGTCCAGAATTTCGAGCCATGACGACAAATACGCGGCATGGTCATCCCGCGGCTCGTTCGCCACTCCGAACGCCGCACATAGGAACGCCGCGCCCAGCTCAGCCACGAGTTCTTCGAAGGCGTAGGCACGATCGCCAAAGCGTTCCCCGAATTGCCGATTGAGCCGGTGTGCTGCTCCGCTCCAATGTGTAACTTCGTGCAGAAGGACGGAATAGTAAGCCTCGGTTCCGGTTCTTGTGTCGGTTGCGAAGAATTGTTCGGGGTTGGGCATTTCGATGCGATCCTCTCTGGGGCGATAGAGGGCCCTGTCGAATCCGTGGCGCACCTCGGCATTGGTCGCTTGAACGAATGCTTCGACTTCCTGATTGATCTCGAAATCGCTGCGCCATGCCGGTAACGGCGCTTGCCAGCCATCGACCTGGGCGACATTGAAGACATGCGATGCGCGAGCGATAAACCGAGGGCGGACGCTCTCATCGTCCTGCTTCTCATCCGAAGGTTCCGCCTTCTTGAAAAAGACAATCATCGAGCCCTTTTCACCGGCGCGAACTTGCGCGCCGAGGCTCTTCCATTGGCGGTAGCTGGCCCAGTGTCCAGCACCGAAGCCTTTCGCCATCGCATCTGCCCAGAGCGAAATGACGTTGACGCCACGATAGGGCGCTTCCGTCATGGCGTTGATCGGCATGAATGCCGCCGTCCGGCCCCGGTGCCAGGGCATCGTAAATGTCCCGGCTCCCGCCTCAATTGCGGCCACGATCTTTTCCGTAATCGCGTGATAGACGTTGAACTTGGTTCCAGAAAGAACTGCAGTGGTCATGGGTGCCTCCCGAGCACAGCGGGAGCGTCGGACCATTCCGACGCTCCCGAATGCCGGGGAAGCGCGAGGCAGGAGCAACCTGTTTGGCTGCCGGCTCGAGCGTACGAGCGCATGTGACGGCTGCGCGCGATGATGCCGGCGCTTCGCCAAAGGCGCCGCCTTTCATTGGCCGCCGCTCGATCGCGCGCCCTCCGACCGCGGCCACAAATCTGCCCGCGCTACGCATGATCCGGTGCGGATGCTACGGGCGTGCAATAATGGGTGAGTGCCAGCGCGATGGCATCAAACAGAAACATGCGCGCGTCGTCTGCCTCCCAGACTTTGCGCGGCGGCGGCACGCGGTGGGCGAAAGCATGGATCTGGGCTGCAATCGCCTGGGCAATTTGATAGCGCGTGACGGCGCCAACGCCTTCGAAGCAGGCGAGCACCTGGACACGCGCATATTGCACGACCCGGACTCCTTCGCCGCGCGCGTAGTTTGCCAGGAGGCGCTGGAAGCGATCGCGGCGCTTGGATCGGTGCAGAACCGAAGTTTCAAGTCGCGACAGCACCAGCACGTCTGGTTGCATTTGTTCGACGAGTGCCTGGGCAAGTGCCAGGTATTGACGTTCAGGGTTAGGGCCTTTGACCTCACGCACACCCCAGTCGATGGGAGACAATGGCGCTTCGAGGAGCGCGAACGCGAAGCCGCGTGAAAACGGATGGATTGCCAGCACGAGATCGGCGCTTAGCTCTTGAGTCATAAGTCAGTTGGTTTATCTCCGATGTCGAATATCGAACGGTCCGGTAACCGGCGGAGCAGCCCGTGCTTGTGTTCGGCAAGCGCGGTACTGTCATTCTCCAGCGCCTTGCTCATTTGGGCGGCCCGTTCCATCACGCTTTCGACCATACGTTCCGTGAACCGAGGGAACAGGTCTCGCGGCGGCACGCCGAACAAAAAGGCATAGGCCAGCAACTCGGCCGCCTTGGGCGCCGTTATCCCGCGTTCGACAAGCGAGACCCGTCTCCTGCTGCCGCCTGGCAACAGGCCGCCAAGCTCCTTTTGGGTGAGCCCCCAGCGCCGTCTGTGCGTGCGCAGGTAGCATGAGGCTCTCTTCGACATGGATTTTAGGGGGGATTGCGACGACAGCTAAAGTGTGTCGTCGGCGGACACTATACTCGCACATGCCCTTTTTTGCACGCAGACGGGGAAATGCGCCGATATTGAGTCACGTCGATCGAGACTTAGGGAGATAGGGAGACAGGGACGTTTCCGGGCCATACAGGCTGCGGCGAACCCGCTTGTCGTTTGACGGCTCAGCGTCGTGGCCCACGAACCTCATACTGCTCCCTATCTCCCTATCTCTCTGGATCCTGCGACCCGTCCGGCGTAGAGTACGTATTCGCAGGTTCGGAAACGCCGAAGCGCTTGCATAGCGCAGCTATGCGTTCGTCCTGGCCGGGCAGCATCACGAACACACCATTGCGCTTGTAGAGCAAGATTCCCAGCCGCCGAAGCCACGAAGCAATCCACCGATTGACGATCGGCCGTTGGTAGTCGGCCGCGTGCGCCGCGACAAAGGCGGTCGTAATCTCGCTGACGGACAGGTAACCCTCCGGTACGGTCGACAGGTTCGCGACGATCGCGATTAGATTCGCTTCTGTACTATCGCTGCGATCCGAGACAATACCTTTCTGGATGCGTTGCGCGGCCGATCTGACCGCATGACGCAGCGTTTCGTCGGCCGCGACGGCGAGGAGCGGCATTAGTATCTGGTTCATGCGCGGTTCGAATGCGGGGTCCGCCTGTACAGCGTCCAAGGTCACCGTTGTCCGGGCCCGGAACCGATACATCAGAAGCTTGTTGCGCAGCGCGAGGGCGTCGTCCTTCTGCAAATCCGGCAGATTTATGGGCACGCCCGCAACGGAGCCCGGCTCCATTTCGATAGTCAGAAACCGACTTTCGAGGGCCTTGTCCTCGTAGGAACGCCGCATGCCGACGATCTTGGGGCCATAAATGGAAAATGCGCGCGGATCGAATTCGTGCTTCGGCGTCACCTGGGTCCTGAGGACTGGAAAACCCTTGGTATTGCCGTTGTTCAGAATCTTCACAAGCTCGGATTTCTCGTCGGTGAACCGAAAATCCGCCTCGTCGAACACTAGCGTGCCCTTGAACGTATCCAGCGTGTGGAAGATCGGCGAAACGGTCGAGGCGCCGCTTGCGAAAAAAGCCTTGTAGCAGATGGAGCCGACGACAAGCAGCGCGCGCGATTTCCCGGTTCCGTAGTCGCCGCGGAATCTCAGATACGGAAGTTCGTTGAACGCGTCATAAACCCAGGAAAGTAGAACATAGGCCGTGCATACACCGAGCGCCTCTTCGCCGAGGCGCACATAGCGGCGTATGTACGTCTCGATTTCTTCGATCAGGCGCTCCGTATCTCCATATTCCGCAGGCTCCGACGGCAGCAACAGCGCCTGATGTCGGAGCAGATTGTTCGTCGGGCGCATGGGCACGTGCCGCCCATGACCGTTTTGCCACTCTCCCGCGGTTCGCACATCGCCATCGATTGCGATCGCCAATGCAGTTTCCAGGGTTTCGGGCCGGTAGATCGTCTCGACAAGCGTGTCGCCCTCGACCGCAGAAACCACAAGCGAAGGGGTCGATTTTGCGGCAGGGGACGACATGCGCCAATTGTCGGTTTTGTTCGACGCACAGGCCAGACGGGTCAATGCTGCAAGACGCAATCATTTCACCCGCTACAATGCCGGCTGTTGGGCCGGCAAAATACCTCAATGTCTCGTCCCCTATCCGGGCGCAGCCACTTTCTGATCCCGACCGCTTCGCCAGGCAGATCACCAACGCGATGCTCTCAGGCCCGTCCTCATAGGAACAACTTCCCGAGCGTCCACAATTCGCGAGTGGCGTCAGGTCAGGCAACACGTCTCTACCGGATGTGATATGCTGTCCGGCATATGAAAAATGCGTTGATCCGACGCCGGAGAGATACCGGATTTCCGATGACCGACCACGGTGCGAAGGGGTTAAACCCATGCTCGCTCGCCGCCACATCATGAGATATTTCGCCTATTGCCGTAAGTCGTCGGAAGCGGAGGATCGACAAATGATGTCGATCGAGTCCCAGCGCCGGGAGATCGAGAAGCTTTTCTTCAATCGGCCGGACATGGAAATCGTCCGTGTGTTCGAAGAATCTAAGAGCGCCAAATCGCCGGGACGCCCGGTATTCGGTGAAATGCTCAATGCGATGAAAAGCAACCACGTGGACGGCATTGTAGCGTGGGCGCCGGATCGTCTCGCGCGCAATTCCATCGACGGCGGGCGCCTCATCTACATGCTCGATTGCGGCACTCTGAAGGATCTAAAATTCGCGACCTATACCTTCGAGAACAATTCGCAAGGCAAGTTCATGCTGCAAATCATGTTCGGCCAATCGAAATATTACTCCGACGCACTTTCAGAAAACGTCAAGCGCGGCAACCGCACAAAGATCGAAAATGGCTGGCGTCCAAATATGGCGCCCTTAGGGTATTTGAACGATGCAGCGACAAAAACCACGGTCAAGGATCCCGTCCACTTCCCACTTGTTCGAAAGATGTTCGATTTGTTGCTCAGTGGAGCGCATACGCCATGCGAAATTGCCGTTATCGCCCGTGATGAATGGGGCTTCTTAACCCCAAAGCGCCGAAAGATCGGTGGTGTTCCGCTTGCGTTGTCCTCGCTCTACAAAATTCTGAGCAACCCGTTCTATGCGGGCGTCATCGTGTGGGGCGGTAAATCCTACCCCGGCAAGCACGAACCCATGATTTCACTTGGCGAATTTGAGAGCGTCCGCGCGCTCCTTGCACGACCCGTTCGCCCAAGACCAAAATCGTATCAATTCGCCTTCACCGGCATGATCCGTTGTGGCCAGTGCGGCTTGGGCATCACTGCCGAACATAAATTCAATCGCTACGGCACGCACTACGTGTATTACCACTGTACCAAGCGCCAACTCGGGCCGCGCTGTCCCCAGCCATCCCTGGAATCCCGGGAACTCGAGTTTCAAATTGGAGAGTTTCTAGCCTCGTTGGAAGTCGACCCCGAGCTCGAGCATTGGATTCTGAAGGAGGCACGGGTTACCCAGCCTACCGTTGACGTTCATGGTGAAGCCCGTAAGCAGTCATTGGCCCTCACCGCGGAACAAGTCAGTGCACAACTTGCCGAGCTGACCGGTCTTCGGATCCGAAATCTCCTCAGCGATGAGGATTTCATAGCCCGTCGCCAGACGTTGCAGCTTGAGAGCATGAGACTCGCCGAAGCACGGGCGAAAGCCGAAAGGATTGATAATCGGTTCGAACTTTTGTCGAGTTTGATTTCGTTCAGGAAATACGGCGCCGTTTGGTTTCGAACGGGCAACGACCAGGATAAGCGCCTTATTCTCGAATCCGTCGGTTCGAACCTTAGTTTGGAGAACAAACAACTCAGCATTCAAGCCACAAAACCGTTCACTGTCGCGATCGAAATGGCGCACTCCCCAAGCCAGCTGGCCACTGTAGAGGACGTTCGAACCTTTTCGAAGGAACTCCCTCCCAAGAGCAAAGCGTTCGCCATAATGGATGCAATGGATGATGAGCCCAAACGCGACACGATCGCCGCAAACCTTCGGGCCCTCCAATCAAAATTTGGACCGCAGCCAATTCAACGGGCCGCCTAGCGCTAGTTTGCGTTGGTGCCACGAATGAGTTCTCGATAAAAGTTCACAAGGCGAGAAGCGATTGGTGCGGCCTCCTGGGGTGTCAGCGTCTCGGCGAACTTCCGTTCCCAGATCGCGATAAACTCCTTCAGCCGCTCATCCGCCGTACTCTTGCGAATGACCAATGTCCGATTGGTGACGCCGATCTCAGGCTCAGCAACGTTCATCGTTTTCCAATAGCGCGATAATGCTGTCGAGCTTGTCATGGACCCGGAACATTTCATCGTCGATCGCGGCGGCCAAACCTGTAAAGTGTCTGTCGATGACATCCATGAAATCCTTCATCAGCTGAGGCGATGCCGTATAACGACGAAGGGCGGACTCTATTTCAGGAACCAGTATTTTTTCGCACAACGCTTTGATTTTGGCGTTTGTCATGCCTTTCATGAATTCAGGGCGATTAATGAGAACCGGGATGCAAGCCGAATGACCGAGCGGGCGAGACCCGGGGCCAGACCGGCACGATTGAACTTATTGATAAATGCATACTTGGGCATTCTAGGTCCGCGGCCTCGGCGGCGTGTAGACCGGGTAATGATCCACAATCGCAGCGTCTCGAGTTCGTGAGCGCCGGTCGGCGCCGGACGTCACAGGCGGCGGACTCGCCTGCGCCGACGATGGCGATGCTCACAATTCGACCCATTTCCCCGTCTTTCGCCGACACGGCATGCACGAGAGCATGGCCGTGGACCTCGTTCTTTCCAGGTCCATAGCAGCGTCACCGCGGATCTGAACCGGCTTCACCGGACGTCCGCTCAGGCGCGTCAACCAACCGTACAGGAGAAGCACAATGAGCAATTCGCTCATATCGATTCCGCTTTGTCAGTTGAAACGATCGAAGTCCAATGTCCGCAAGACCGACCCGCTCGCGGAGATCGAACAGATGGCGGCCAGCATCGAATCCCAGGGCCTTCTGGAAAATCTCGTGGTGCGCCCGATGGGAAATGGTTCGCAAGCCGATGCCGGCGATTACGAGGTGATTGCTGGCTCGCGCAGACTTGCAGCCCTCAAGCTTCTTGCGAAGCGCAAGAAGCTTGGCCGGCATCACCCGGTTCCCTGCCTGCTTCTGGGCAGCGCTCAGGCCGCAGACCTGATCGAAGTGTCGCTTGCGGAAAATCTTATCCGGGCGCCCGTCCATCCTGCCGACCAGTTTGATGCCTTTGCACGGCTGCAGAGGGAGGGGCTCTCCGGGGACGATATCGCGGCCCGGTTTGGCCTTTCGCCCTCCGTCGTCCGTCAGCGGCTCAAGCTCGGGGCGGTATCGCCTAAGCTGATGGCGCATTATCGCGAGGGAGCCATGACACTGGAACAGCTCATGGCTTTCACGATATCGGACGACCGCTCCGCGCAGGAAGAAGTCTGGTCCCAGGTCCAGGACAGCGATCCTTCCCCTTCAACGATCCGGCGCCTATTGACAAGGTCTCTGGTGGAAGGCGCTGACCGTCGCGCGCGATATATCGGCGCAAAGGACTATGAAGAAGCCGGTGGCGTGGTGGTGCGGAATCTGTTCGATGGCGAGGATGAGGGGTATTTCAACGATAGCCAGCTCCTCGATCGCCTCGTCGCCGCCAAACTGGAAAGCGAGGCGTCGGCCGTTAAAGCCGAAGGTTGGGCCTGGATCGATGTCAGACTTGAGAGCGACTATACCGACCTCGCCCAATACGGACGCGCTCGCCCCGTCGACGTGCCACTTTCGGACGACGACGAAGCACGCTCTGTCACTCTATCCGAGCGCTACGACGAGCTCGTCGCCATCATCGAGGACGAGGACAATGGCGGTGCGTCAGAAGAACTGGATCGGGTCTCAGCCGAACTCGACAGCCTGCAGGCAAAACAAGAAACCTGGCCGGAGACGGAAAAGAGTCGTGCTGGGGTCGTGATTAGCCTCGACTATGAGGGCAAGCCGCAGATCGTACGCGGCCTGATCAAGCCGGAGGACCGGCAAATTGTCGTTGAAGCAGGCGATCGGCAAGAAGACGATTCGGTGGAAGCCGAAAAGTCGCCTTCCGGCTACTCGGAAGCGCTGCTGGTCGATCTGTCCGCACATCGCACCGCCGCGTTGCAGGAGGCACTGGCGGCACAGCCGGAGACGGCGTTGGTGGCGCTTCTCTACACGTTGACCGGCCGTATATTCTTCCAGGAATATACGGAAGGCTGCGTGTCGATCGTCCCACGAACGGCGGACCTCGCTCGCCTGTCGCAGACCGTGGGGGAAAGCAAAGCTGCGGCCGCGCTCCTCGCGCGGAACGCGGGGTGGCGTGCACGACTGCCAGAGCGTGAGGGCCTGTGGTCATGGATCGCGCAGTTGGAAAACGACGATCGGATGGACCTTCTCGCCTACTGTGCGGCCGTCACAATCGATGCCGTCTTCAGACGTCACGCGGATTCGAACCGCCGGGCCGAGGCAAACCTTCTAGCCACGGCTTTGCGGCTCGACATGGCAGACTGGTGGCGTCCGACGCAAGCGGGCTTTCTCGACCGCATCACCAAGGAGCAGATCCTTCAGGCCGTGACCGAAGGAAAGTCCTCTGACGAAGCCCGCCGTCTTGCCAATCTCAAGAAAAGCGACATGACGAGCCGGGCGGAGGCTCTTCTCGCCCCAACTCGATGGTTGCCGGAACCGCTACGGTTTCCGCCGACTGACGACACAGGTCGAGTTGAACCTTCACCCGCCAGTGCGAGTGCATAATCTCTCTTGGGCCGGCACACCGTGCCGGCCCTTTCTTTATTCGCTCCGCGACTGCTCAATCGACCCGAGCGCGCAGATGGCGTGAAAGCCGAACGGGCTCCGACGACCGCGCCCGACGTGTCAAACGGCGCTCTTTCACCCCGCGTGACGGCCCTCATCGCATGCGTACACTTGCAAAGATGGAGCACGATCCACGAATCTCGTATTTTGCCACCACGAATTTTCGCAATGCAAATACGCGTTTTGGCATCAAGCAGGCCGATCGTCTTTCACATATCCATATTCTCGGAAAAACAGGAACGGGAAAATCAACCCTGATGGAGACGTTGATCGCGCAGGACATCGCGTCCGGACGCGGTTGCGCGCTCATCGATCCTCACGGCGATCTGGCCGAACGTATCGTTGCGCGCATGCCAGCGTGGCGGCAACAAGATCTCACCTATGTCGATCTCACAAACCCAAACCAGCGTTACGGCTACAACCCCCTCACCCACGTATCGCCGGAACGGCGCAGCCTCGTCGCGTCCGGGGTCATGGAACTGTTCGAGAAAATGTGGCCGCAGGCCTGGGGCCAGCGCATGGAACATATTCTGCGCAACACGCTGCTCGCATTGCTCGACTACCCAGAGGCCACCCTCGCCGACATCCTTCGACTCTACACCGACAAGACCTACCGCAGCGGCGTGATTGCCAACATCACGAATGAGCAGGTTCGCACGTTCTGGCGCAAAGAATACCCAAAATACACCTTTCGATACGAAGCCGAAGCCGTGGCGCCGATTCAGAACAAGGTCGGCGCCTTTCTGGCCGATCCGCGGCTCTACAGATTTCTGGTGACACCGGAGCAGCCGATACGTATTCGCCGGATCATGGATGAAAGCAAAATCCTTGTCGTGAACCTCGCCAAGGGACGAATAGGCGCCGACAGTTCGTCTCTCCTGGGAGGCCTGTTGGTGACTGCCATATCTCTTGCGGCCTTCAGTCGTGCGGACGTGCCGGAATCCAACCGGCGCCCCTTCCATGTCTACATCGATGAATTCCAGACATTTACCACATTGAGCATCGCGAACATGACTGCCGAATTGCGCAAATATGCGATCGGGCTCGTGCTCGTACATCAATATTTTCACCAGCTCGCGCCGGACGTGCGGCACGCCGTGGTTGGCAATTCCGGTACGATGATCAGCTTTCGAGTCGGCGCCGAAGACGCCGAATATCTCGCGCGCGAATTTCAGCCGGTGTTTGGCACGGAAGACCTCGTTCGGCTTCCCAATCACCGAATATACCTGCGTTTGATGATCGATGGAGAACCGTCCAAACCGTTTAGCGCCACGACAATTGCGACTTCATGCGCATTTGCGAAGACAACCCCATAAGAATTCGAAACGGGTCAGAGGGCGCAAGCCGTTGAGGAAAAAGTCCTCATATCCTCTGCGGGTCCGCAAAGTGCGGGCCCGTAGCTCAGCGGGATAGCACTCCCTTCACACGGGAGGGGTCACAGGTTCAATCCCTGTCGCGCCCACCGTTGTTTCAATGGGTTAGCGCACCTGTAAGGCGCCCTTCGTCGAGGTATTGCCTTACAAAGTAAGGGATTCTCACCCTTTGCTGCTAGAGCGCATGTCATTTCATGGCCGCGGAATGCGGTGGCAACCAACAGAAATGACTCGCGCATTTTGCCAGATAGAAATTGCTAAGCGCGCAGTATGTCGGACAGTTCAGCCGCTCCTAGCTGCGAGCCTCGTCGGCGAGGCTCCTGAACAGATCGAGCGCGCGCTTGCGAACATTCGGATTGGTGATTTGGGCGAATGCTGCCATCAGTTGGATACTCTCGCTTGTCGACAGAAATCTCCCCAGGATATCCGCAGGCACGTCTTTCTTGCGGGTTATTGGTCGCCTACCCGCTACGTCCTCGAAAAAATATGTGATTGAAACCTGCAATATCTGAGACAGCTTAAACAATCGAGCCGCGCTGATACGATTTGCGCCGCTTTCGTATTTCTGGATTTGCTGAAAGGTGATGTCCATTGACGCACCCAACTCAGTTTGGCTCATCTGCATTGCAGTTCGAGCCAACCGAATGCGGTTGCCTATGTGTACGTCAATGGGGTCCCAACGTTTCCTGGTCAACTTAGCAGTGGCTGGCATGACGACTCTAAGATGAAGGCCCTGCATGTTTGACAGATTTGTTCTGTGTGCAAGTGCAAAACAATGTCGGCATTCTTACATTCACTGTATTAACTCTGCGATTCAACAGCGTACTTCCGGAATCGGATTTATTGATGGATCCATTTGGTATTTCCATTTTCCCATTCTGCGCAAAATAGCTCAGACCTCAAGCCTATTACCTGATACCAGACACCCCGTCCGTGGCAGGCGCATCGACTTATTTTTCGTTCTCCCCTCGTGGAACCTCGGCGGAAACATCGAAGCCTTGAGCATCGCGGCGACCAGCAGAATGAAAATCAGGCTCCGGTCGGGCGCTCTCAAGCTGTTGGCGCTCGGTTCGACAATATGCGCGTTGCACAACGTTCCGCAAAATATTCAAGCCAAATGAGCGAAGTTCTCCCAGAGACAATTCTGCTGATCGAAGATGGTCAAGCGGACGCCGGTTTGTTTTACGAGACGTTGCGCGAGCAGAGCGCGGACAGCACAACCCTCGTTCATCTGGGCCTGATGTCAGACGCCGAGACCTATCTTGCACGAAACACGGTCGACATCATATTGCTCGATGTCAGGCTTCCGGATGTTCAAGGTCTGGAAGCCGTGCGCCGGGCTCATGCGGCGGCGCAAGTCTTCGTGCGCAAGCTTTATCAATTCTGTTGGCATATCTACGGCGACAATGCTTGGGACGTGGCATCGACCAGACCCGTGCAGGCATCGCATGCGCCTTGGTTCCGGCACTTTCTGGTTCCACAAAGCGCCGGCCGGTGCCCCCATAGTTCCAGAAGCCACACGTGCCCGTGGACAG
>Ga0302326_10008932_pt1 | contig 22032 bp, 17 predicted proteins | sample Palsa_T0_3_FD_202264 | JGI IMG/M metagenome (GOLD analysis project Ga0302326, IMG submission 202264) | Peat permafrost microbial communities from Stordalen Mire near Abisko, Sweden - Palsa_T0_3 | ecosystem: Environmental > Terrestrial > Soil > Palsa > Peat permafrost | place: Sweden: Abisko... | reverse complement strand
CTCCAGCAACGAGCCGAAAAACGGCTTACCGTCATGCTCGGCATAGTGCTGGCTCGCCAACTCGTCGCTGACGACCCGCAATTCCAGCGCCGCGAGGGTCAGGCCTTTGCGTTCGATGCGGCTGACTATCTCGCCCACCAGACGTCGCTCGACCCCGTCGGGCTTGACCAACAGCAGGGTCCGCTCAGGCATTGGCGCCGCTCCTACTCATCGCTTCGTCCCCCGCAAGCGGGAGCCCGCACTGCATCGTCACGGCGGACAGCGTACCGAACCGACCTGGCGCACCGGCGACGGCGGATCAGTCTGGCGGCCCGTCCTGGCCGGGGAGCAGCCCATGTCGTTCCCGCCGGAGAACTTCGGACCGGACGTAGGCGATCAGCGCCCAGACCGCGGCGAACACCAAGCCGATGAAGCCCAGCCCCGGGTAGATGACGAAGCCCACGATGGGGATCAACTGCACGGCCACGTCCGCCCAGATGGCCCATGACCGGCCCTGCAGTCCGGCGAGCACGATCAGGACCGCCGCCAATCCCAGCAGATATCCCAGAGCTACCGGGGTCAGCCCGCCGCCGACGGCGCCGACCACCGGCAACGCCAGCAACACCACGATCGCCTCCAGGATCAGCGTGCCGGCCGTGACACCACGGAAGCTTTTCCACGGATCGGATTTCGGCACCTCGGGCGGCGGTTCTTGAGACGTCACGCGGGATCGCGACCGAACAACGTGCGCGCGGCGCCCGCGGTGACCACCGACCCGGTGATGACGATGCCCGTTCCGGCGAACGCCTCCTCTTCGGCACCGGCCTCGTCGACCAGCGCGATGGCGGTATCGATGGCGTCGCCAAGGTTCTCGGCGGCGATCACCCGATCAGGCCCGAACAACTGCTGCGCGAGCAATTCCAGCGATTCGACGTCCAGCGCTCGCGGTGATCCGTTGTGGGTGACCACGATCTGGTCGAACACCGGCTCGAGTGCGGCGAGGATGCCGCCGACATCCTTATCGCCCATCACGCTGAGCACGCCGACCAGGAACCGGAAATCGAACTCCTCGGCCAGCGTCTGGGCCAGCGCCGCCGCGCCGGCCGGGTTGTGCGCGGCGTCAACGAATACTGTTGGGGCGCTTCGCATCCGCTCCAACCGGCCGGGGCTGGTCGCGGCGGCGAACCCGGCCCGAACGGCATCGATATCCAGTTGGCGCTGCGCGCCCGCGCCGAAAAACGCCTCGACTGCGGCCAGCGCGATGGCCGCGTTGTGGGCCTGGTGTTCGCCGTGCAGCGGAACGAACACGTCGGAGTACACCCCGCCGAGACCCTGCAGTTGCAGCAGCTGGCCGCCGATAGCGACCTGATGGCCCAACACCGCGAACTCCGAATCCTCGCGCGCGACTGCGGCGTCCGCGCGCACGGTCTGCGCCAGCACGACCTCCATCGCCTCCGGCACCTGGCGGCCGATAACCGCCACCGTGTCCGGAGCGTCCTGGTCGGCTTTGTGGATAATGCCGGCCTTCTCACCGGCGATGCCGGCGATGTCCGCACCGAGGTATTCGACATGGTCGACGCTGATCGGGGTGATCACCGCGACCGGCGCGTTAACGACATTGGTGGCGTCCCAACGCCCACCCAGACCCACCTCGATGACCCCCACCTCGATCGGCGCGTCAGCGAACGCCGCGAACGCCATTGCGGTGAGGACCTCGAACTTGCTCAATCGCGGCCCAGCCTCCCCGAAAACACCGTCTTCCGACTGCCGGTCGATCATCTGCACGAACGGCTCGAGTTCGGCGTAGGTCGCCACGTAGGTCGCGGGGCTGATCGGCTTTCCGTCGATCGCGATGCGCTCGACCGCCGACTGCAGATGCGGGCTGGTTGTGCGTCCGGTGCGTCGTTCCAGAGCGGTCAGCAGCGCATCGACCATCCGCGCCACCGAGGTTTTGCCGTTGGTGCCGGCGATGTGGATCGACGGGTAGCTGCGCTGCGGCGAGCCGAGCAGGTCCATCAGCGCCGAGATGCGAGTCAGGCTGGGTTCGATCTTGGTCTCCGGCCAACGCTGGTCGAGCAGATGCTCGACTTGCAACAGGGCGGCGATCTCATCCGGGGTGGGAACCGCGCCGGTGATTCCTGAGTCGTCCGGCTCCAGCGTCACTGCAGCCCGGCCAACCTGGCCGTGATCCGGTCGGCTTCCTCGCGCGCCACTCGCTGACGCTCTCGTTGCTTGTCGACTACAGCGGCCGGCGCCTTGGCCATGAAGTCCGCGTTGCCCAGTTTCGCTGTGGTAGATGCTAATTCCTTCTGCGCAGCGGCCAGATCCTTCTCCAGGCGGCGACGCTCGGCGGCCAGGTCGATGGTGGACGAGGTATCCAGTTCGACGACCACGATGCCCCCCTTGAGCCCGACCTCCACCGATGCCGAAGGGCTGAACTCCGGTCCCGGTGCGGTCAACCATGCCAACGAGGTGACGGCGCCGACCTGGCCGCTCAGGTCGGCGGTGTCGATGCCAGACAGGCGCGCCGGCACTTTCTGCCGATCGGCCAGCCCCTGATCACTACGGAACCGGCGGATTTCGGTCACCAGCTTCTGCATGTCGGTGATCCGTTGCTCAGCAACAGGATTGATGTCGATTCCGGAGCGCTGCGGCCAATCAGCCACGACCAGCGACTCCTGAGAGGTCAATGCCTGCCAGAGTGCCTCGCTGACGAAGGGAATCACCGGGTGCAGCAACCGCAGCAGGGTGTCCAGCGCGGCGGCCAGCACAGCAGTGGTGTGCGAGAGACCGTCGGCGACCTGCGTCTTGGCCAATTCGACATACCAGTCGCAGAATTCGTCCCAAGTGAAGTGGTAGAGAGCTTCGCATGCCCGGCTGAACTCGTAGGAGTCGAAGGCTGAATCCACTTCGGCGCGAACTTCTTCCAACCGGCCCAGTATCCAGCGGTCGGCGTCGGTCAGCTCGCCGAACTCCGGCAGCGGTGCCAACGCTGCGCCGTTGAGCAGTGCGAATCGGGTGGCGTTGAACAGTTTGGTGACGAAGTTGCGCGACGCCCGGACGTGGTCCTCGCCGACGCTGAGGTCACCGCCGGGGCTGGCGCCGCGAGCCAACGTGAACCGCAAGGCATCGGCGCCGTAGACGTCGAGCCAGTCCAGCGGATCGATGACGTTGCCCTTGGATTTGCTCATCTTCCGGCCCGACTCGTCACGGATCAGCCCATGCAGGAAGACATCGGTGAACGGCACCTGGGCGCCTCGCCGGCCGTCCAGCGTGATGGCCTCGTCTGTGCCGACGAAGGTACCGAACATCATCATCCGGGCCACCCAGAAGAACAGGATGTCGTAGCCGGTCACTAAAACGCTTGTCGGATAAAACTTTTCCAAATCCGGCGTTTTCTCGGGCCAGCCCAGGGTGGAGAACGGCCACAGCGCCGACGAGAACCAGGTGTCCAGCACGTCGGGATCCTGCTCCCAACCCTCGGGCGGTGTCTCGTCCGGGCCCACGCACACCTGCTGACCGTCCGGCCCGTTCCAGATCGGAATGCGGTGGCCCCACCACAGCTGGCGTGAGATGCACCAGTCGTGCATGTCGTCGACCCAGGCGAACCAACGCGGTTCCAGACTGGCCGGGTGAATCACCGTGTCGCCGTTGCGCACTGCATCGCCGGCAGCCTTGGCCAGCGATTCCACCCGGACCCACCACTGCAGCGACAGCCGCGGTTCGATCGGCTCACCGCTGCGCTCGGAGTGACCGACGCTGTGCAGGTAGGGACGCTTTTCCTCGACCACCCTGCCCTGTGCCGCCAGCGCTTCGCGGACCGCGACACGGGCGTCGAAACGGTCCATACCGTCGAATTGCGTTCCGGTGTCGGCGATACGGCCTTTTGCGTCCATGATCGTTGGCATGGGCAGTTGATGGCGCAGCCCGATCTCGAAGTCATTCGGATCGTGCGCGGGGGTGACTTTGACTGCGCCGGTGCCGAATTCAGGGTCGACGTGGTCGTCGGCGACGATGATGAGCTGTCGGTCCAGGAACGGGTGCGGCAGCGTGGAGCCGACGAGCTCCCGGTAGCGTGCGTCGTCGGGATGCACTGCGATCGCGGTGTCCCCCAGCATCGTCTCTACCCGGGTGGTGGCCACCACGATGTGCGGCTCGGAGTCGTCGAGCGAACCGTAGCGGAACGACACCAGCTCGCCTTCGACGTCCTCGTAGCGGACCTCGAGATCCGATATCGCCGTTTCCAGCACCGGCGACCAGTTGACCAGCCGCTCGGCTTGATAGATCAGGCCTGCGTCGTAGAGCCGCTTGAAGATGGTGCGCACCGCCCGCGACAGACCGTCGTCCATGGTGAAGCGCTCGCGGGTCCAGTCCACGCCGTCGCCGAGCCGCCGCATCTGACCACCGATGGCACCGCCCGATTCGCGCTTCCAATCCCACACCTTGTCGATGAACAGCGCGCGGCCGAAGTCTTCCTTGGTCTTGCCGTCCACCGCGAGCTGCTTTTCGACGACGCTCTGGGTCGCGATACCCGCGTGGTCCATACCCGGCTGCCACAACACCTCGTAGCCCTGCATGCGCTTGCGACGGGTCAGGACGTCCATCATGGTGTGCTCGAGCGCATGGCCCATGTGCAGGCTGCCGGTCACGTTGGGCGGCGGCAGCACGATCGAATACCCGGGCTTCGCGCTGACTGGGTCCGCGGTGAAATAGCAGGCATCCAGCCAGCGCTGATAGATCGCGCTTTCGGCCGCGCCCGGATCCCACGCCTTGGGCAGGTCTTCTGCGCGCGTGTCAGCGGCGCGTTCTGGGCTGGCGGTCACCGGTCAATTCTAGAAAGCACCGGGGGCCGCGACGAACACCGCCTACCGCGGAGCGGTACAAAGAGGCTGGGCCTACTTCTTACCGCCGAGCAATCCGCCGAGGATGTCGCCCGCCTTGGAGCCCAGCGCATTGCCCAACACGGTGCCCAGCGATTTGTTGCCGCCGGCTACTCCGCCGAGGATGCTGCCCAACACGTCGTTGAGCGCGCCACCGGAGGCGGCCTCTTCTTTGGCCGGCGCGCTCTTCTGGCCCAGTTGCTTTCCGATGTAGGCAAGCACGATCGGCGCAAGGATCGGCAGCAGCTGCTTGAGCAGAGCGCTGTTGCCTCCGCTGCCGCCGGCCAGCGCACTGGCGACTTGGGTGACGTCGTTGCCGCCGAAGATCTTCGCGATCGCCAGCTGCCCGTCCTGTTCGTCGACGTGGTCGACGTTGACGCCGCCGTCGAGCAGACCGCTGGCAGCGTGGCTGTCTGCCGCCGACTCGATCTTGCTCGCGTGATCGGGGTCTTGCGCGTTCTCGTGCAGTCCGCCGACCAGCACCGGCACCAGCAGCTGAACCGCCTTGTTGACTTCGGCTTCGTCGACGCCGATCTTGCTTGCGATGTCACTCGTGGGAATCTGAGCGAAAAGATCTTCAAGGCCAGACATAGACCCGTCCACCTAACGTTGCTGGGATGGTTTGGTTCAGTGATGACACTAGCCCAGCTGATCTTGTCCGACAGCGGTTCTTTGCAGAGCAGATCAATTGCCGCCGCGCGTCAGCGAGGCATCAACCGCGCGGTGTCCAACGAGACTCCCGCCGCCGGGAACCGCGCCAGTAACGCGTCGCCCATCGCGGCCGCCGGTGTCAGCACGCCACGTAGGTCCGACAGCGCGTCGCGGTCCATCGCCAGCGCCAGACCGCTTTCGCCAAGCAGCACTGACGTCGCCTTGTATCCGGGGTCGCCGCTCTGCGCGATGGTGGCGACGTAACGGTCGCCGGAGGTCGTGGTGGTGTAGGTCTCCGCCTTGTAAAAGCCGCGCTCGCGAACGGCTTCGCTGGGGCCGGTGCCGGGTTTGGGCAGCACACGCTCCACCAGTCGGCGCGGCAGCAGCCGAAAATAACGGCTGCCCAACGCTGACGCCGCGTTGCTGACCCCGTTGACGACGGCTGACGTCACCGGCGCCACGGCCGAGGACCCCACATTCATGTGCTCGCTGTACCGGAACCGTCTGCCGTACGCCCAATCCTGTAATGCATTGCTGCGCCGAACAATTCGCGTGTTGGCCGGTGCCATTAGGAAGCCGGCCGTCCACAGACCGGTCAGCTCCGGCGCGATCTGACCGCCAGTGCGCCGTCGCAGATCGGGTTGGGCACCCAGCTCGGGTTCGGCACCGCGATCGGGGCTCAGGGTGTAGGGATCGGCGAATTGTCGTCGCACATCGGCATCGCTCGACGTCGAGTCCAGCACTTCCACCATCGAGGCCACCGTGCCACCGGAGAATCCACCGGCAAACGCCCGAACCACGAAGTCGGTGCCGACGAGTTCCCCGGTCCCGTCTTCGCGCGCCCTGCGGTACAGCGCGTAGACGGTGAGATCCGAAGGGATCGAGTCGAATCCACACGCGTGCACAATGCGAGCACCCGTATCGAGGGCCTGCTTGTGGTACAGGTCGATGCTGTTGCGGACAAACGGCGGCTCGCCGGTCAGGTCCGCATAGTCGGTGCCCGCCGCGGCGCAGGCTGCGACTAACGGCAGACCGTAACGGATGTAGGGGCCGACGGTGGTGACGACCACCTGCGTCTGGGCGGCCATTGCATCCAGCGTCGACGGCGAGGAGGCATCCGCCACCAGAACCGGCCACGACTGCGCCCCCTCCCCCAGCGCGTCGCGGATTGCCAACAGCCGATCGGTCGAGCGGCCGGCCAGCGCGATCCGCGCATTGCCGCCGGCCCGGGCCAGGTACTCGGCGGTGAGCTTGCCCACGAAGCCGGTTGCCCCGTACAAGACGATGTCGTACTCGCGCGTTGCAGTCACGGGCGCGACGGTACTCCGAGCATCTCCGGCATTTCGGCGCTCTCCCCCAGCACGTGCTCAGCCAGGAACGCGAACACCACCTCGTACCAGATCTTCGTGTGTTGCGGTGCGGCGATCCAGTGGTCCTCGGACGGGAAATACAGGAAGCGGTGTGGGCTGCTGCCATCCTCGCCGGCCGGGAGTGCTGACGAGGCGAGCAACTCGTACCACAGTCGCAGGCCCTCGCCGATCGGCACGCGGTAATCCTTGTCGCCGTGGACGACCAACATCGGTGTGCTGATCTTGTCGACGAAATGGTGGGGCGAATTGTCGGCGGTCATCTGCGGCGTCATCTCGCGGCGCCAGTAGTACCCGGTGTCGGTGGTCGGACCGAATTGGTCGAGCGCCCACAGACTGGCGTGGGTCACGATTGCGGCAAAACGGTTGGTGTGAGCGGCAATCCAGTTGGCCATGTATCCGCCGAACGAGCCGCCCATCGCGGCGGTGCGGGTCGCGTCGATGCGGGGATGCGCGCACGCCGCATCGGTGGCCGCCATCAGGTCGTCGAACGGCGGTCCGCCCCACGCGCCCCAGCCGCGCTGGATGAAGTGCAGTCCATAACCGGTGGACAGCGCCGGGTCGGGCAGCAGCACCGCGTAGCCCATTGCGGCCATCAGCCACGGGTTCCACCGCCAGGACCAGCTGTTCCAGCTGCCCAACGGACCTCCGTGGACCCACAACAACAGCGGAGCCGGCGTCTGGTCTTCGGGCAACACCAGCCATGACCGCACCGTCGTCCCATCGGCGACCGTCGTGGCCACCTCGGTCAATGTTCCTGGCAGCGTTGGCACGTCGATGCACGGCAGCGCCGTGACTGCGCCGCCGGGGTCGATGCGCACCGGATGAGGCGGTGCCGCATATGAGCTCCGCAACGCGTAGAGCACGCCGCCCGGCGCGGCAACGACATCGGTGTAGCAGAAGTCGTCATCGGTGAGCTGAGTGACCGTCGATGCGGACAACTCGATGGCGAATACCGGCGCACGGCCGTTCTGGTCGGCCGTGACCACCAGTGCGGCGCCATCGCTGGACCAGGCCAGCGAGCTCGGCCGTCGATCCCATGCCTCGGCCACCGTCTGTGGTTGGCCGCCGAATCGAAGGCATTGCAACGTCATTCGTGGAGCACGGTCAGGGGCGGCGATGGATTCCCGAGTGAAGGCCACCGCCGTTCCGTCCGGCGAGATCGCGGGGTTTTCCAGGTCGGCATCCGGGTCATCGGCGATGATGGTGCGCTGCCCGGATGCCAGGTCGACCCGCAGCAACGTCGAACGGTGGACCGGTCCGGGTCCGGCGACCGGCCAGGTAGTGACCAAAAATCGACCGTCGGCACTGACGTCGAATCCGGCATCGTGCAGTCCCCTGCCCGGTTGCGGGGTGAGATCGCGTGGTCCGTTTGCGTCGAGCAGGTGAGGTTCGTCCGGGCCGAGATCCTTGTTCCAGAAGCGGACCGGGTACCCGGTGTGCAGTATCGCGTCGACCTTATGGTCCTTACGCAGGTTGCGCAGTCGCCGATCGTCGTCGACGTCGCGTGCCGCCGGGAACAGCGGCGCGACGACCACCGTGGCGTCGGCGTCGCGGGCGGTGCGCACCATGCTGACGCCACCGGGCATGCTCAACACTTCGACCGCCTCGCCGCCACCAGCGGGCAGCCGCCACAAAGAGGCCGGCGGCTTCTTACCGTCATTGGCGTCCGCGGCGGACGGCCGCGACGAGACGAACAGCAGATCGCCGCCGGTGGTGAATGCCGGTGACGAGTCGCCGTTAGCGCTGCGGGTAAGTCGGCGCGCAGGTTGTTCGCCGGTCGGATCGACATCCCAGACGGCGCTGATGTACTCGGTGCGCTTGTCGTTGAGTTCGGCGACCGTGGTCACCACCCGCGTCCCGTCCGCCGACACGGCGAGGCCCGAAACCCGGGGTAGCGCGAGGTAGTCGTCGAGGTTGTCGAATGCGGTAGCGGTCACGAGTCGTTGGTAACACAGCCCGGCATGGGCGCGGTGTGCACGTCGACCCGACTACAGGGTTTGATTCTCAAACTCTGTAGTGACAAGCTGGTGTCCATGCCGAGCGTATCGCTGGCCGATCTACCCGGCCGATGCTGCCCTATTGCAGCCGCCCTGGACGTCGTCGGCGAACGCTGGGCACTGTTGATCGTGCGCGAGTTGGCGTTGGGCAACAGCCGCTTCCAGGACGTCGTTCGAGGCACCGGCGCGCCCAGAGACCGGGTCGCTGCCCGGCTCAAGACGTTGGAAGAAGCCGGGGTGATCCGTCGCATCCCCTATCAGACGGCGCCACCGCGATTCGACTATCAGCTCACCGACTCCGGCCGTGCACTGGTTCCCGTGTTGGACGCGTTGCTCGCTTGGGGCCTCGACCATGCGGTCCAGCCGAACGATCCGGACCGTGACCGCTACCACTGGGCAATGGCCAAGCAGCAGACAGGAAGGGCACGATGACCACAGCCAGCGAAGACGCCGCGGCCGCAGGCAACGAGCACTGGGGGCCGCAACAGTCACGGACCGTCACCTGGCACGAGCCGGGGGCCAGCATTGCACGCGGTCTGAGCATGCCCGGGATCGACTATCTCAAGGCGATGATCGCCCGCGAGCTGCCACCGCCCCCGATCGCCCAGCTCATGCAGTTCGATCTCATTGAGGCCGAGGCCGGAAAAGTCGTGTTCAGCTGCCAACCTGATGAGTCGGTGTACAACCCCAACGGTGCCGTCCACGGCGGCCTGGTGTGCACGCTGCTCGATTCGGTCGCCGGGTTGGCGCTGCACAGCACGCTGCCCGCCGGCAAGGGATACACGTCCATCGAGATCAAGGTGAATTACCTCAAGCCGGTGCGCCTCGACAACGGCCCGTTGACCGCCACCGGGACGGTGGTGAAGTCGGGTTCGCGGGTGGGCTTCACCGAGGGAGTCGTCACCGACGGGTCAGGCAAGGCCGTAGCGACGGCGACCAGCACCCTGCTGGTGTTCGACCTATAGCTGCACCGACGCCAAACGGCGGTGGCGGGCCTGAGCCCGACCACCGCCGTCAGTTGGCAATCGTTGGTCAGCCGCGCCGACCGCAGACCGGCCAGGCGCCGATGCCCTGCGAGTGCAGCACGTTCTCGGCCACCCGGATCTGCTCCTCACGGCTCGCGCCGTTCGGGGACCCCGAGCCACCGTTGGCGCGCCACGTGCTGGGCGTGAACTGCAGACCCCCGGAGTAGCCGTTACCGGTGCTGATGCCCCAGTTGCCACCCGACTCGCAGGAAGCGACCGCGTCCCAGTTGACGCTGTACGCCCTGTGCACGGGCTTCGGAGCCTGCTCGGGCGCCGGGGCGTCGTCGACAGGCGCATCCGGGGCGGGTCCAGCATCCGGCGCGGGCGGTGCATCGGGGGCCGGAGCCGGCGGTGCATCGGGGGCCGGAGCCGGCGGCGCATCGGGTGCGGGGGCCGGCGGTGCATCCGGGGCCGGGGGTAGGTCGGCCGGTGCCGGCGGGGCGTCCACGACTGGCGCTGCGTCCGGAGTATCCGGTGCATCTGGTGCCGGCGGCGCATCTGGTGCCGGTACTGCATCGGCTGCAGGCGCGGGCGGCACAAACCCGGCCGGTGCGAAAGGCGTGGCGGCAATGTTCGGGTTGAACCGCTCGTAGTCTGCGGAGGCGATCGCGTTGGACAGGGTGAGCGGGGCCGCAGCGATCACCCCGGTGATCGCAGCCATGCGAAGCGTCTGGCGGACGTTGGTCAAGATCGTTCCTTTCGCGGGTGCGCACGCCGAAGTAAGCCCAGCGATGTGGGCGGGCGCCAGTTTCCTGGCGGTTTTGATACTTCGAATCGCGCCGTCTCGTTCGGGCACGACAGCGGGGGCGTGAGCGGCCGACCGGACATCTGCCCGGCGGCCGCACGGGGGCGTCGTCGCCATCCGTAGCCCCCGCTCACACGCGGGTCCGTGGATTCGATTTTCTGCCCTTTCGGGCCGAGTCGGACCGTACGAGAAAGCGACGCATTCGTCATTTCGTGACACGCCGATATCTCAAAGAGGTAACGGCTCGTTCACGGCGCCTCAGCTAATGGCTATCCCAGGTCAAACATGCCTTTGTCGCTGGCGTCAGTTAGGTGACATGGGCGTTCGGTAGTGAGCCAAATCACGGTCTTTTTGTGAGCTTCGCCACGCAGGTGACGACACGAATCCGGCCAACTCGGGACGCTATGCACTCGTCGCCTCCGAGCCGAGGAAGTAATCAAGATCACAAGTTAGCCGAGCGTGTCACATGTGCTTTTCGCCCGGGATGCGGACACAAGCTGCCGCGACGCCCGATTGGCCAGGGTAATCGGCTGCAGCACAATCTATTTTAACAACGCAGCGCTCACCAAAGTGCACGATGCACGACTGCGGCGTCAGGCGGCGCCGGATGGTGCCGCGCACTCACATCTGCATCAATATGGCTATCTAACAACATATTTCGACCGTGGCCTCAGACGCTGGGCACTCCCCAGCCTGGGCGGCCAGCAGATTTGCCAGAACGCTTCTTGCCACAGGCTTCGCGCCGGGGTGCACGAACGTCGTCGAGGCGTGTCGCCGGATCGCTGGAGAGCCCAAATATCCGCTGTCGCAACGCGTTACGATCGCAATTGTAAAGATACTTTATCGCGCCGGGATTTGGAGGCCCGCTCAAATTACCGCAGCCGATCGCACGTCACAAAGCAAATGGTCATCGCCGAAATATACTGTGTCGCTAATTTCTCAGTTAATTTTCGACGACACGCGTCACGTTGTTAATAAAACACGCGTATGACGATGATTCGACTGGGTCAACGCCCGGCATGGAGCAGGCCGCGCAGCCCACCCACCGACTTGACGGTGGCCGCCAGCCGGGAGTCCGCAAGCACGATTCGTTGTGAGTCGACCCGGTCGACCAACGCGGGCAGATTTCGCTCGCCGGAAGCGACCAGCGCATCGATCTGGGTGGCCAGCTCGGTCCGGTACACCGCGGCCAGGTAGTGATTGCCACCGTCCCACGGCAACACGATGTCCGCGTCGACTTCGACTGCTCGCGCCGCGAGCACGTCGATCAGGTCGGCACTAAGGACCCCTGCGTCGACGGCGCACACGAACGCCCACTTCGCGCCGGCCTCGGCGGCTGCGTGTAACCCGCGCGCCAGCGCGAGTAGCGGGCCGACTCCACGCACGTCGTCGCGCACCACGCGCGCTGGTAGTTCTGGCAGCGCTTGCCCCGGCGCCGCGACCACGAACACCGGCTCACACCGCTGTCCCAGAATGCCGACAACACGCTCGACAACCGTCGACGGCGGGTGGGAGTCCGAGAGCCCGGCAGCGACCGGCTTGGTGGCCTTGTCCCGGCCCGCCCGCAGCGACGCTCCGCCACCCAACACCACGCCGGCTAACGAAGCCGGCTTAGCCGCGGCAGCCACCTCAGGTCACGGTCCAGGTGTCACGCCCGTGCAACAACGATTGCAAGGCGGCGCGATCGGATGGCTGGGACTCTTGCGCGGCGCGGATCTGTGACCGCGCCCCGTCGTCGTAGGTGGGTCGATTGACCTGACGGAAGATGCCCATCACAGTGTGCTCGAGGTTTTGCTGCGAGAGCCGCGAGAGGGCGTAGGCGTAGGCGGAATCGGCGGCGTGCGCGTCATGCACCACGATCTCGTCGGCGCTGACGTCGACGGTCTTGGCCACGTCGAGCCCGAAGCCGGAGCGAACGACGCAGTATTCGCCATTGCTGCCGAAGACGATCGGCTCACCGTGGTGGACGTTGATCACGCGCTCCTCGGCGCCCTCTTTGCGCAACGCGTCGAACGAGCCGTCGTTGAAGATCGGGCAATCCTGCAAGATCTCGACCAGCGCGGACCCGCGATGCTCGGCGGCGGCGCGCAACACCTCGGATAGCCCCTTGCGGTCGGAATCCAGTGCGCGTCCGACGAAGCTCGCCTCGGCGCCCAGCGCCAGCGACACCGGGTTGAACGGCTGATCGATTGAGCCCACCGGCGTCGACTTGGTGACCTTGCCGACCTCGGACGTCGGCGAGTACTGCCCCTTGGTCAGTCCGTAGATCCGGTTGTTGAAAAGCAGGATGGTCAAGTTGATGTTGCGGCGCAACGCGTGGATCAGGTGGTTACCACCGATCGACAACGCGTCCCCGTCGCCGGTGACCACCCACACCGAGAGGTCCTCGCGCGCCAGTGCCAGCCCCGTCGCGATCGCCGGTGCGCGGCCGTGGATCGAATGCAGGCCGTAGGTTTCCAGGTAATACGGGAACCGACTCGAACAGCCGATACCGCTGACGAAGACGATGTTCTCGCGTCGTAATCCCAACTCGGGCAGGAAGTTTCGCATCGTGTTGAGGATGACGTAGTCGCCGCAGCCGGGGCACCAACGCACTTCCTGGTCGCTGGTGAAGTCCTTGGCCTTCTGCGGTTGGTCGGTCGTGGGCACGCCGCTGTTCTTGGACAGCGCGCCCGTCAGGCCCAGATCCGCGCCGATCAGGTCAGTCATGCGTTAGCTCCCGCTCCGACCGTGGCCGCCGCCAATCTTGCGACCATCGTCTTGTCTTGCTCGATTTCGGCCAGGGTCCCGCCCAGCGCTGCGCGGATGATGCGCCCCACCTCGTCGGCCAGGAACGCAACACCCTGAACCTTGGTCACCGACTGTACGTCGACCAAGTACTTGCCGCGCAGCAGCAGTGCCAGCTGACCCAGGTTCATCTCCGGGCACACCACCTGCGGGTAACGCCGCAGCACCTCACTGAGGTTGGCCGGGAATGGTCGCAGATGGCGCAGATGGGCGTGGGCGACCTTGATGTCGTTGCGCCGTGCACGCCGGCAGGCTTCTCCGATCGGGCCGTAAGAGCTACCCCACCCGATCAGCAGAAGTTCGGCGTCTCCGGTCGGATCGTCGACTTCCAGATCGGGAACGGAGATGCCGTCGATCTTGGCTTGACGCAGCCGCACCATGAGGTCGTGATTGGCCGGCTCGTAGGAGATATCGCCGCTACCGTTCGCTGATTCCAACCCGCCGATACGGTGTTCGAGCCCAGGAGTGCCCGGCACGGCGAAGAGCCGGGCCAGCGTTTCCGGGTCGCGCGCATAGGGCTGGAAGGGTTCGTCGGGCTTGGCGAAGGTGTGCTGGATGGGGTCCAGGGCATCGACGTCCGGGATTCGCCACGGCTCGGACCCGTTGGCAATTGCTCCGTCCGACAACAGAATCACCGGGGTGTGGTACGACACCGCGATGCGCACGGCCTCCAGGGCGGTCTCGAAGCAGTCCGACGGTGACCGGGGCGCCAGCACGGCCACCGGCGATTCGCCGTTGCGACCGTAGAGTGCCTGCAGCAAGTCCGCTTGCTCGGTCTTGGTCGGCAGACCGGTCGACGGCCCACCTCGCTGCACGTCGATGACGATCAATGGCAGCTCCGTCATCACGCCGAGGCCCAGCGCTTCGGACTTGAGCGACAGGCCGGGACCCGATGTGCTGGTGACCCCGAGCGCGCCACCGTACGAGGCGCCCAACGCAGCGCAGATGCCGCCGATTTCGTCTTCGGCCTGGAACGTCAAGACGTTGAAGTTCTTGTGCTTGGAAAGCTCGTGCAGGATGTCGGACGCCGGCGTGATCGGGTAACTGCCCAGCACGACCTGGATGTCGGCCAGGTGGCCGGCGGTGACAAGTCCGTACGCCAACGCGGTGTTGCCCGAGATCTGCCGATACTCACCGGCGGGCAGTTTCGCCGGTGCGATCTCGTAGGTGGTGGCGAAAGCCTCGGTGGTTTCGCCGTAATTCCACCCCGCCTTAAGTGCCAACACATTTGCCTCGGCGATGTCAGGCTTGCGGCCGAACTTTTCCCTGATGAATCTCTCGCTGGTTTCGATCGGTCGCCCGTACATCCACGACAACAAGCCCAGCGCGAACATGTTCTTGGCGCGCTGGCCGTCTTTCTTCGACGCGCCGATGGCCTCGACAGCGCCCAACGTCAGGGTGGTCATGGCAACCGGCTCGACCTTGTAGTCGGACAGCTCGTCGGTTTCCAGCGGGTTGTCCTGGTAGCCGACTTTGGCGAGGTTGCGTTTGGTGAACTCGTCGGAGTTGGCGATCACCAGCCCGCCGATCGGCAGGTCGGCGAGGTTGGCCTTCAGCGCCGCCGGGTTCATCGCGACCAGCACATCGGGCCGGTCCCCTGCGGTGAGAATGTCGTAGTCGGCAATTTGAATCTGGAACGACGAGACGCCCGGCAGTGTGCCCTGCGGCGCACGGATCTCGGCGGGATAGCTCGGCTGGGTGGCGAGGTCGTTACCGAAAAGCGCTGCCTCGGAAGTGAACCGGTCGCCGGTGAGCTGCATGCCATCACCTGAGTCGCCGGCGAAACGGATGACGACTTTTTCCAGCTTTTCCCGTTGGTGCAAAGCTCCAACGGGCCGATGGGAATCCGAATCAGATTCTGACCTGGCCCCGTTTCCGTTCGGACCCACGCCGCCGCCTTCCATTAGCCGTTCACCGCATGGGCATGTCGCCGATGCCGGTGCATACCGTCCGAGCGCAGCCCCGGCCGATTTTTGTGTCACTGGCAGTACCGATCATTGCACTTCTCTTAGGTATCAAATGACGCCGGTACATACCGCCACGTTACCGCCAGGTGGCTAAAGTGCGAGGTCAAACACACGTAGCGAACCCACGCGGAGGCAAAGTGTGGTGTTCGTCACTTTTGCTGGCGCGCGAAGTCTAAGAACGAAAGTTACGCGCCGGTAACATTTGCTAGCGGCTCGTCTCCCCCATTCGGGGGAGGCCACGGACATGGGTGGCCCCGACCTTCGCAGCAACGTTGGGGCCGGTTTCGGACGTGGCCGCCCAGTACAGCGTCAAACCCGCCGCGGCAACAACCGCCGGCGAAATGAACGCTGCGTCGTAGCCGGTGGCGCTGCTTAAGCGCTCTTGTCGCGGCGCTCGTTGCGAGTCGGCTTGCGCGGCACGATCGTCGGCAGCACGTTGTCCTCAACGGTCTCCTTGGTCACCACGACCTTGGCGACGTCGTCGCGGCTGGGGATGTCGTACATCACCGGCAGCAGGACTTCTTCCATGATCGCGCGCAGGCCACGGGCCCCGGTGCCCCGGTGAATCGCCTGCTCGGCGATCGCTTCCAGGGCGTCCTGCGAGAACTCGAGCTCGACGTTGTCCATCTCGAACAACCGGGAGTACTGCTTGACCAAGGCGTTCTTGGGCTCGGACAGGATCGTGACCAGCGACTCCTTGTCCAGGTTCGTCACCGAAGCGACGACCGGCAGCCGACCGATGAACTCGGGGATCAGCCCGTATTTGATCAGGTCTTCGGGCATGACCTCGGCGAAGTGGTCGGTGGTATCGATCTCAGCCTTGGATCGCACCTCGGCCCCGAAACCCAAACCACGTTTGCCGACGCGATCGGAGACGATCTTCTCCAGACCGGCGAATGCGCCCGCCACGATGAACAACACGTTCGTCGTGTCGATCTGGATGAACTCCTGGTGCGGGTGTTTGCGCCCGCCCTGCGGCGGCACCGACGCCTGGGTGCCTTCCAGAATCTTGAGCAGCGCCTGCTGAACGCCTTCCCCGGACACATCGCGGGTGATCGACGGGTTCTCGCTCTTGCGGGCGATCTTGTCGACCTCGTCGATGTAGATGATGCCCGTCTCGGCGCGCTTCACGTCGTAGTCGGCGGCTTGGATCAGCTTGAGCAGGATGTTTTCTACGTCCTCGCCGACATAGCCGGCCTCGGTCAGCGCCGTGGCGTCGGCGATTGCGAACGGGACATTGAGCATCTTGGCCAGCGTCTGGGCCAGGTAGGTTTTTCCGCAGCCAGTCGGTCCCAGCATCAGGATGTTGGACTTGGTCAGCTCGACAGGTTCGCTTGACCGGGACTCGCGGCCCTTCTCACCGGCCTGGATCCGCTTGTAGTGGTTGTAGACAGCGACGGCGAGTGTCCGCTTGGCGGTGTCCTGGCCGATAACGTAGCCCTCCAGGAATTCTCGGATCTCGGCGGGTTTGGGCAGTTCGTCGAGTTTTACGTCGTCGGCGTCGGCGAGTTCCTCTTCGATGATCTCGTTGCACAGATCGATGCACTCATCGCAGATGTACACGCCTGGCCCCGCAATGAGCTTTTTGACCTGCTTCTGGCTCTTTCCGCAGAATGAGCACTTCAGCAGGTCGCCGCCGTCTCCGATGCGCGCCATGGTGCTGGGGGCCTACTTCCTGTTCACCGTTTGGGTCGTGCAATGCCGCGTGTATTTCCGACGCTACCCGCTTGTTACACGGCGATGCGACCGATAGGGGCGAATCGCGTCGGTGATATTCGTGTTGTGCGCCTGAACATATCGCTTGGGGCGGCCCGACGCTCGCCTGTACACGCCACTGTGTCCCTGGCGTGTCGCGCCTGTTACGCGACTGAGAGGCGGACGTGCCCGACAGCCCTACATTAGTTCTGTGAGATTCGCTGTGCCCGAGGATACCGCGTTGATCGCCGACGGCGGCCTGGCGACCGAAGTCGAGGCGCGCGGCCATGATCTCTCCGACCCGTTGTGGTCGGCGCGGCTGCTGCTCGATGCCCCGCAGGAGATCACCGCGGTGCACGCGTCCTTCTTCCGCGCCGGCGCGAAGATCGCGACCACGGCCAGCTACCAGGCGTCCTTCGACAGCTTCGCCGCCCGCGGGATCGGCGCAGACGAGACGATCCGTTTGCTTAGGCGCAGCGTCGCCCTCGCTTGTGACGCAAGAGCCGAAGTAGGCGTGGCTGGCGCCTGGGTCGCGGCTTCGGTCGGGCCGTACGGCGCCGCGCTCGCCGACGGCTCGGAGTATCGCGGGCGCTACGGCCTCAGCGTTGCGCAGCTCGAGGATTGGCACCGGCCTCGGCTGGAGGTGCTGGCCGACGCCGGCGCCGACGTGCTGGCGCTGGAGACCATCCCTGACGCCGACGAGGCCGAGGCGCTGGTGAACGTCGTGCGCTCATTGGGCGTGCCTGCGTGGCTCAGCTACACCGTCGACGGCCTGCGCACCCGCGCCGGGCAGCCGCTGGCCGACGCGTTCGCCGTCGCGGCCGGGGTGCCGGAAATCGTTGCGGTCGGGATCAATTGCTGCGCACCCGCCGACGTGCTGGCAGCTATCGGACCGGCCGCAGACACCGGCAAACCGGTGATCGTGTATCCCAACAGCGGCGAGCACTGGGACGCCGCACGACGCACATGGGTTGGACCAGCACGCTTTTCGCCCCAGTTGGCGACGGGGTGGGTGTCCGCCGGCGCGCGCATCGTCGGTGGGTGCTGCCGGGTGCGACCGGCCGACATCGCCGACCTGTCAGCCGCCCTGGCCTAGTCGGCGCAGAGCAGCCAGCCGATCAGGAGGTTGCCGCCGAGAGCTTGCGGTACTCCAGCACGGTGTCGATGATCCCGTAGTCCTTGGCCTCTTGGGCGGTCAGGATCTTGTCCCGGTCGGTGTCTTTGCGGATCACCGAGGCCTCCTTGTTCGTGTGGTGGCCCAGGGTGGTTTCCATCAGTGTGCGCATCCGCTCGATCTCGGCGGCCTGGATCTCCAGGTCGGAGAACTGCCCCTGGATCACCCCGGACAGCGACGGCTGGTGGATCAAAATCCGCGCATTGGGCAGCGCCATCCGCTTGCCCGGTGTTCCGGCGGCCAGCAGCACCGCCGCGGCCGAGGCCGCCTGACCCAGGCATACCGTCTGGATGTCGGCACGCACGTACTGCATGGTGTCGTAGATCGCCATCAGCGAGGTGAACCCACCGCCCGGTGAGTTGATGTACATGGTGATGTCGCGGTCAGGATCCAACGACTCCAGCACCAGCAGCTGGGCCATGATGTCGTTGGCCGACGCGTCATCGACCTGGACACCGAGGAAGATGATGCGTTCCTCGAACAGCTTGTTGTACGGGTTCGACTCCTTGACGCCCCAGCTGGAGTGTTCGACGAACGACGGCAGGATGTAACGCGCCTGCGGCTGGATGTCGCGGTTCATGACGGTGTGACTCCATTGGTCTCGGCGCGGGTGATGATGTGGTCGACGAAGCCGTATTCCAGGGCTTCGGGGGCGGTGAACCAGCGGTCGCGATCCGAATCCGCGACGATCTTTTCGATCGACTGGCCGGTGAACTCGGCGTTGAGCCGGAACATCTCCTGCTTGATGACGGCGAACTGCTCGGCCTGGATGGCGATGTCGGAGGCGCTACCGGTAACCCCGCCCAGCGGCTGGTGCATCAGGACGCGGCAATGCGGCAACGCGTAACGCTTACCTCTTGTGCCGGCGGCCAGCAGGAACTGGCCCATCGAAGCGGCCATTCCCATCCCGTAGGTGGCGATGTCGCACGGCGCCAACACCATCGTGTCGTAGATCGCCATGCCGGCGCTGATCGATCCACCAGGGGAGTTGATGTACAGCGCGATGTCTTTGGTGGAGTCTTCAGCCGCCAGCAGCAGGATCTGCGCGCAGAGCCGGTTGGCGATGTCGTCGTCCACCTGCGACCCCAGGAAGATGATGCGCTCGGAGAGCAAGCGCTCATAGACCGAGTCGACGAGGTTCAGTCCCTGCGCGCTGGCGCGCGCTTCAGTCCCACGGCTCACAGTGGGTTACCTGCTTTCTCGAGTTCGTATTCACCGACACTAACCAACCGGGGCCGTCGCGCACTCCCCGAAGTCCCCGCGTTCGCTCACAGCGTCACTTCGAGTCGCCTGCGGCGTCCGCATCGTCATCGTCGGACTCTTCGACGTCGCCGTCCTCCGGACCGCGCTTGCCGAAGAACTCGGAGGTGTCGACGACGTTTCCGTCGGTGTCGGTGACGGTGGCCGCATCGACCGCCGCAGCGATGGTCAGCCCACGGCGCACGTCAGCGAACATTGCCGGCAGTTGGTTGTTCTGCTGCAGGTAGCCGAGCAATTGCTGCGGTTCAATGCCGTACTGGCGCGAAGTCACCACCAGCCGTTCGGTGAGGTCTTCCTGACCCACCTGGATGTCGAGGTCGTCGCCCAGCGCGTCCAGCAGCAACTGCGTCTTGATGGCCTTCTCGGCCTCCGAGCGAGTGTCGGCGTCGAATTTTTCGCGCGACGAGCCCTGCTTTTCCAGCGCTTCGGCCAGCTTGGCGTCGTCGTGGTCGAGGCCGTGCAGCGCGTTGTGCACGGTGCTGTCCACCTGTGCCTGCACGATCGCTTCCGGCAGCGGCATGTCGACCTGCTCGAGCAACGCCTCCAGTGCAGCGGTGCGGATCTCCTCGGCCTGCTGCACGCGCTTGACCCGGCCGACCTGATCGGCCAGGCTGGCCCGCAACTCGTCGATCGTGTCGAATTCGCTTGCCAACGCGGCGAAGTCGTCATCGGGTTCGGGCAATTCACGTTCCTTGACGGAGCCGACTGTGACGGTGACCTCCGCCTGCTTGCCGGCGTGTGGACCGGTCGCCATCTCGGTGGGGAAAGTCGCGGACTCGCCGGCCGACAGGCCCACGATCACATCGTCGAGACCGTCGACGAGCTGACCGGAGCCGACCTCGTGCGACAGGCCCTTCGTCGACGCCTCGGGCACGTCCTCGCCGTCGATCTTGGCGGCCAGGTCGATCGAGACGAAGTCACCGGTCGCGGCGGGCCGATCGACTCCGGCCAAGGTGCCGAACCGCGCGCGCAACGACTGCAGTTCGGCGTCCACGTCCTCGTCGCTGACCTGGATCGGGTCGACGGTGATCTTCAGCGCACTGAGGTCCGGCAGGGCGATGTCTGGTCGTACGTCGACCTCGGCAGTGAAAACCAGTTCCTGGCCGTACTCCTTTTTGGTGACCTCGATGTCGGGCTGGCCGAGTGGCCGCACGTCCGACTCGGTCACGGCTTGGCCGTAGCGACTGGGCAGCGCTTCGTTGACGACCTGGTCGAGTATCGCCTCACGGCCGACCCGAGCCTCCAGCAGCTTGGCGGGCGCCTTGCCCGGACGGAAACCCGGCAGCCGTACCTGCTTGGCGAGCTCCTTGTAGGCCTTGTCGAAGTCGGGCTGCAATTCCTTGAAAGGCACCTCTACGTTGATGCGAACCCGGGTGGGGCTCAGCTGCTCGACGGTGCTCTTCACGGGTGTGCTCCTCGGTTGTGCTGGGGTCTTGTTGTGCTTCAAGCCCGTTGGGTGTGGCATGCCAGTCGGGGTGACAGGATTTGAACCTGCGGCCTTCCGCTCCCAAAGCGGATGCGCTACCAAGCTGCGCTACACCCCGCGGTGACCTCGCGATCCTACGGCCATGCCGCACCGTCCCACTAATGGCCTCACGACCAGGTCACGGGACGGCATCATTTGGATTTGATGTCTGCCGCGACGTACAGTCGCGCTCGACTAATACACGCGGGCGTAGCTCAATGGTAGAGCCCTAGTCTTCCAAACTAGCTACGCGGGTTCGATTCCCGTCGCCCGCTCGAGCCAGGCGCCGGAAACCCAGGCCGACTAGGCTGACAACGCCACAAAGGCCACCGTCGGCCCGCTGGCCGGCTGACCCAGCCGGAGGCCGACCCGGCGAGGCTGAGGAGGTCGACACATTCAGCAACCAGGCGCCACGGCCGATGTCGACATCCACGGCTCATGCGCGGCGCGCTTCGAGGGCGTGCGCAACGCGTTCGAGCAGAATTTTCTGCTGGGCAAAGAGGTCGGTGCTGCGGTCGCCGCCTGGGTCGATGGGGAGCTGGTCGTCAACCTGTGGGCCGGAACCGCCGATGCCGCCGGCACCCGGCCCTGGCAGGTGGACACGCTGGCCACCGTCCTATCCGGCACCAAGGGGCTGACCAGCACATGCGTACATCAACTCGTCGAGCGCGGTGAGCTCGACCTGAACGCACCGGTGGCCCGCTACTGGCCCGAGTTCGGGCAAGCAGGCAAGGAGGCCATCACCATCGGCATGGTGATGAGCCACCGATCGGGGGTGATCGGGCCGCGTAAGCGCCTGCACTGGACGCAGGTGACCGACTGGGATTTGGTGTGCGAAAGGCTGGCCGCAGCCGAGCCGTGGTGGGAGCCGGGGACCGCGCAGGGCTACCACATGACCACCTTCGGGTTCATCCTCGGCGAGGTGTTCCGCCGCGTCGCCGGTCGCAGCCTGGGCCAGTACCTGCGGACCGAGATCGCCGAACCGCTCGGGGCGGAGGTCCACATCGGCGTGTCGCGCGCCGAACAACGCCGCTGCG
>Ga0302326_10008929_pt1 | contig 22035 bp, 24 predicted proteins | sample Palsa_T0_3_FD_202264 | JGI IMG/M metagenome (GOLD analysis project Ga0302326, IMG submission 202264) | Peat permafrost microbial communities from Stordalen Mire near Abisko, Sweden - Palsa_T0_3 | ecosystem: Environmental > Terrestrial > Soil > Palsa > Peat permafrost | place: Sweden: Abisko... | reverse complement strand
TGGCTCCCCGGGACGGATTCGAACCGCCGACCAACGGATTAACAGTAGCATTCGGCCCTTGCTGAGCCCGACCGGGGGTAGGCGAGGGCCTTTTCTTTTCAGTAAGTTAGCGGTATCGAGGTCTTGCTCGATCATGCCCGCTTTGGGCGGGACGTTAGACGGCCATTAGATGGCGTAGACTCGCCTTGGCTGCCAAACAATACGACAGATGTTGGAAACCCAACCGTTGGCCCTTGCACCAGTAAGAACAGTTCAGGTCCGGACCCACCTTGCAGACTTCACAGGGATGTCCGCCGCGGCGCTGGTTCAGTGCGACGACGGACAGAAATACGTCATCAAGCGTGGTAGTTTGGGTCGCGCGCTGATCGCCGAGCATGTTGTCGGTCGTCTCGGGGTCAGAATTGGTGCGCCTTGTATGGAGGTCGGATTCGCGATAGTGCCCGGAGAGTTGATTGCGGCGGATGCAAAATTAGGACAGTTCAACGGCCCGATCTGCCATGCTAGCTCCTACTTGCCAAATGTCAGCGAGCAAAAAGCGGTGAGCCATTGGGACACGCCGCAAAATCGCAAACGGTTCGCACAGTTGCAAATCTTGTATTCTTGGACGTTGGCGGGGGATCATCAGTTTATGTACGAGGTGAGCGCGCCACATCTCGTCTATTCACACGATCACGGCCTATTTTTTCCTGGACACAATAACTGGTCGCCAATCACGCTATCGAATGCCTCGCCGGTGCAACTTGATGCGGCGTTCGCAAAGGTGGGGCTGCAGGCCACAGAGGTCAAATCCGCCGCCGCCGGTCTTCGCGAGATATCCGGCGACGAGATTATGGAATCGGTCAACTCGATCCCCAGCGCGTGGGGAGTCCAGGCGGCGGACCTGCAAACGCTCGGCGGATTCTTGATAGTGCGTCGCGAGAATCTGCTCAATATGATTGATGCCATGCCGTAAGGAGAGGGACGTTATGGCTACATTCTTTTCAATTGTGCGTTTTGTGCCAGACCCGGTCGCCGCCGAGGCGATCAATATCGGCCTTTTGGTCGCCTGCGGTGATCGGATTGAGGTTCGGCCGCTAGCTAGTTGGGACCGAGTGCGCGCTTTTGCGGGCGGTAGTAGCGCTTGCAAAGACGCACGACGCTTGATCGAGGAGCTCGCCGAGGCTCCGAAGTTATTTCTCGGTATCGAGCGCGTCGAGATTGCCGAGGACTTGCGGGTCTGTCTATCGCAGTGGACGCGTGCCCTGCAGTTTTCAGACGTCCGCGCATCACTTGATCCAGTCGATACGCTTATGCAGGCACTGGAGCCGCTAATTCTGGTAGGCCAACGCCCGAGCATGCTAATGCAAACGAATCGCCGGCAGGTGGTAGTCCGCACGATATATCGAGCAATGACCTCCGCCTTTGAGCTTCGGTTCGAGCGCAAGGCCCGCGGTCTGGTGCAAACGCATACGCCCGTCGCGGGTCAGCGGACACGTCATAAGATCGATGTTGGCGTGGTGAACGGCTCGCTCTACGCCGGTGCTTTCGCACTCTCATTCACGACTGACCAAGTCGATCGGCAGTGGAAAGACACGGACGCGGTTGCGTTCGCAGTTGAAGACTTGCGCGCCTATGGTGCTGCGGATGTACCTCTGGGCGTAATTATGGACACGCCCGAAATTGGTACTGAGGCCTCGGCACGAGCTGATGCGCTCTTGCGAGATATGCAGGTGGAGCGCGTGCCGCTGCAGAAAGTGTACGAGTGGGCTAGGAGAGCCATTACGTCCGTTCCCGAAGCCTTGTTACATCACTGATCCGTTCGACCGGCGGCAACCGCTCGCTTCGGTGCGGCCGAGATGTTTCCGTTAATGGCGGAGATGGTTTCCCATTGCCGGTAACACCCATGTTGCTACATCCTGGAATGCATGGAATCTCAAAGCGTCGCAAGTCCGGTTATCCCGCGACTCGCATATTCGATCGCTGAATCAGAGGCGCTGATCGGATTATCGCGCAGCACGATTTATCGAATGATCGAGGCAGGCACGCTGAATACCGTGCTTCACGGCCGCCGGCGTTTAGTCCCGGCCCGCGAGATCGAGCGGATTCTCTCCACTTCAGGATCAGGAAATGGACCGGCGGGCGGTAGAACTCCTGGCGCAGCTTAGAAGCTCGGGCCTCGCGGTTTCTTCACAAGACGGTCGAATTGTGGTGCAGCCTGCTCGCCTCCTCACGGACGCGCAGTGTCAGGCGATCCGAGCAGCCAAACCACGACTCTTGAAGGTGCTCGAGCAGGAGAGCGACGGTAGACCGCCCCTGACACTCGCTCAGGAACGGGCGCGATCGGAAGTGCTCGCCCAGCTCGAGGCGCATCCGACCATCCGGCGCGCTTTCATCAATCGGTTCGAATCTGACGTATTGATCCTGACACTCGCGATCCGCGACGTGGGGACGGCTGAGTTGCACATTCCCGCCGAGCGATTCAACCAAAATTCGGCGGCTGACTACGCGGCCCTACTCGGCTGCGTCCAGGGGGCCGCATGACCGAGGCAAGGCCCCGCAAATTACGGCGCGGTGACAAGGTGCTCTTGAAGTTCGGCCCGAATAGGCACGCAGTCGTTACCAGCGATGAACGCGACGATTTCGTCCTCCGATACGCTTTAGAGGGGGATGATCCGAGCGCCCCTGACTACGGCCGGCGCACCGCCCGCCGCTGCGAATGCTCGCTGGTCCGCGAGCCTGCGAGCTTCGGAGCCACGATCGGCGAATTTCTGAAGGGCCGCGAGGGAGCGTCATGAGCCCCGAGTTTTGGAATCGCAGAGGCGATCGGCTGGTTGCCTGATCGGCGCCCTTGAGCGACGGCTGATCGCGGACGGCGCGAAATGGGAAGAAGTGCTCGGGCGCAGCTTGGGCTGGCTATTTTCTGGTGACGCAGAACCACATCGCGAAATTATCGAGCTTGCGGACCGGATTAAGAAAACGCGCGAACGCCTACGACGCGCCTGGGTGCTAATGGACCAGCGTCTCGCAAGCGCGGTGCTCGAAGTGTATTACCCCGAGGGGCCGCCGTCGTGAGATCGGCCGCGGAGATCGGCGAGCGAGTCAGAGCGGGACTTGAAGCAGCCTGGTCATCTAACCGGGCTAGAGGCGCGCCGCTCCGAGAAATGGTAGCGGACATCTTGGCGAAGGCGCCGCATTCAAAGAACTATCAGGTGCGCAATCGCCTACCGCTACCGCGGACCGAATTGCCCTCGCAGCGTCACGTAAACCGCGTCATCGCGTCCGTGAAAAAAGGGGACACGAGGCCATCATGTCCCATCGTGGAGTGTAGAACTATTATCGTGAACGAGCCGAAAGTAAGCCATCGCCTACCGCCGCGATATCGGATGCACTCTCCCGTGGTGCCAGTGGTAGACGAGTTTGATCCTTTGGCGTCCTACAAAGATCGGGCGCCTAGAGAAAATCAGCTGTGGGAACCCGAGTCCACTTGACGTTGAAAGGAGCTATTTTATGAAACGATTTCCAGGAATGACGGGCCGCTCACCAGCGCCGAACATGATGCCCGGCATGTTGGGCCGCGAGCAGGAGTCAAAGCATGCTGACGAAGGCGTGTTGCCGCGATCCAAGCAGACCGTCCTTGATCGGTCCGGCGTCAATGCGCGCTATCTCGACAAGAAGGGTACTCCGAGCGGTTTGGATGCGCTGTTGAATAAACTCCCGCCGGGCCAAGACATCGCGAATCAAGAGAACGCGGATATCAACAAGCAGCCATTTCTTCGCTTCCGTGGATACGAGAGTGGCTTCACGAGCGCAGGCGATTTATCGCATGGTGCCGGTGCCGGCTATTTCAAAGAGGATGAAGTCTGACGAATGGCGATCACGCCCAGCGTCACTCAGGGCACGGCCGGCGCCTTCAACGTACTTTTAAGGAGGACTCGCAAATGGCAACAGAAGAAGCACTCGTAGAAGTCTTACAACAGGTGGCCCTGGGAGACCCGGACGCCACCGCCGCGCTCGCGCGGTACTTGGCGCAATCGCCGCAACAGGTTCCACGGGACCCGGAGCGCGAGCAACAGATCGCGGCGCGTGAGCAGCGCGCGATTGAGTTGGAACATCGCTCGGTCGCCCGAGCTTACTTTCGAGATAATTTCCCCGACCTCGCCAATGACGAAGAGCTTATGGAGGACGTCCAAAAGGACGTTGTGCGCGTGCGCTCGCAGCGCCCGGACCTCTCCCAGCTCGCCGTCGTCAAGGCCGTTGGCGAGTACTGGCGAGAGAATACGGAGGCTCCCGAGGACCGGGGCCGACACGAAGCGATCAACTCGCTTGCCGCCGCGCGCTCCAAACAACCCGCCGTGTACGAGCGTGAGGAGATCGATCCCCGTCGACTGGTAGAAGTGAACAAACGCGGCGAGACCGAGGAGCAGCGCATGGCGCGCGAAACTTCTGAGGATATCGCTGAGATCGCGCGCAACCGCCGGGGCCATATCAACTATGCTGTCGAGGCGGCAGCCGAGCGGGAATCCCGTGAGCCGCAGAGAGAGCGCATGCGCAGAGCGGTAGAATTTCCGGAGCGGTGATCGCGATGGCGCAGTTCGACCCTTCAGTGATTTCCGACATTGGCGGCAGCGGTCCGGATATTGCGGGCTCGATGGCGAAGGCGTATTCGCTCAAAGACCTGATCAACCATGAGCAATTGGATGAGCTCAAGTTCAATTCCGAGAAGCAGTCGCTCGCCGATCAAGACAGCGTGCGGAAGATCATGTCCGAATCTGATCTATCCACGGACAAGGGCCTTGCCGATGCGCGCGAAAACTTAAACAAGGCGGGACAATGGAAGCAGAGCCTCGAGGTTGGCCGCTATGCCCAGGACGTGCGTAACGGCGTGATGCAGGAGCGTCAGGCACATCTGCAATATCATCTCGAAATACAAAACTACATCGATGGAAAAGTGGGCGAGGTCGTCAATACGGTTGCCAGCTACGCGGACGCCAAGAAGCCCGATGGCACACCGCGATACGACCGCAAAACCGTCGATGCCATCGCCGCGGGTCAGTTTGCGAAGGCCGTGGCCGACGTCCAGAACGATCCTGACACCGACGATTACACGAAGAAAACGATACTTCAAGGCGTGGGCCGCTTCATGTCCGGTGCCGCCCCCGGACAAGCGCCGCAACCGGGACAACCTCCGGGTCAGACTCAGCCCGTAACTTACGAGCGACTAGTGGACGCGTACCGAGCGACCGCCGCGGGCAAGAAACAGATCGCTGATGCGCTCGCGCAGATGAACGTCAAAAGCGAGATTGCCCACCGCTCTGTCGATGAGGAGCAGGGTCAAGAGAGAATCGGCATAGATCGGCAAAAGCTCGATCTTGCGAGGAAGAATCAAGGCTCCTTCGACGGGGATCGCAGCGCGCTTCTCGCGGCCCTCGTTGAAAAAGGTGTACCGCTGCCGGCGGGCTTTCGCTCGAGGGCGCAGCAACAGGCCACCCTTGATGGACTCATTGCCAGAAATCCCGGCAAGTCGATGGATGAGATTGCGGACCTTGTCGGCAGTGGTCAGATCACCTTCGGCGCTGAGAAGAAAGAAACTCAGACCGCCGCGGCGATCGGCGGCAAGGTGTCGGTCGGCGAGAACGAACTCATAGCCTTCGCCCCCAAGGCGCTCGCGATATCGGACAAGGTGAACCGCGGGGACTTCGTACCGTACAACCGACTCAAGCAGATGGGCGAACGCAACATCAGCGATCCTGACTTGAAGGAATTGTATGGGCGCACGAATGCGATTCTGAATGCCTATGACGTCGTGGCATCCCGCGGCGGCACGGACAAAGAGAAGCGCGCGGAGAACCGCAGGAACTTGGAGACCGCCGACTCACCGGCCGCCTACCGCCGTGCGGTTGAAACCATGATGGATGAGGCGAAGATCGCCAAGGGCGCAGCGCGCAGGGCCGAGGGCCGAGACACGCCCGGATCTACCGGTAGTGGCCCTGTCAAAGTCACTTCGGATGCTGACTACGCGAAATTGCCGAGCGGGACCGAGTTTATAGGCCCTGACGGCAAGACCCGGAAAAAGCCGTAAGCATGGGCTGGCAGGATGCGCCCGTCGTTTCGGAGAGCGCACAACCCGCTTGGATGAGTGCGCCGGAGATTGCCCCCAAGAAACCGCAGCAACAAGAGCCTCAGCCATCTTTCGGCCAAAACCTCCTACAGGGTGCCAAGCACGTCGGCAACGAAGTGGTCCGGGCCGGCGCGCACCTAGTGACCGGACTTCCTCTCATGGCCGCCGATGCAGCAACCGCGGTGGGTGCTCTTGCGCAAGGCCGAACGAGCTTAAAACCCGGCGAGAAATTTCCCTCACAGCAATACGAGGAGACCTTGAGCAACGCCTTCCCGGCACCGACCACAACGGCCGGCAAGGTCTCTGAAGGGGCGAGCGAGCTTATCGGCGGGGGCCTCGCGTCTGCGGGCCGGCGAGCCGCAGGACTTCTCACGAAAACGGAGGCAGAGGCCGCCCCTATCGCGAAAGCCGCCGAGGCGCAGCGCGCCGCAGTCAAGGCGGCAGAGAAGGCACCCGATAACGCCAAGCTCGCTAATGCCCGGCAGTGGGGTTTCAAAGTCATGCCAAGCGAGGGCGGTGCGGGACTTGCTGGCCGAGCCGCGCAAGGCATGAGTGGCAAGCTCCAGACCGAATATGCGCTCTCGCGATCGAATGCCGTGCAGGCTGACAAGCTCGCCGGAAAGGCGATTGGCCTGGCCGACACCCAGCCGATGACTGAAGGAAACATCGAGCGCTTAAAGCGCGGCGCGTATCGGGTCTACGATCAGGTGAAGTCGCAAGGTCGCATTATCACCGACGACGATTACCGCAAAGAACTCGATGCCGTACGCGACCGCACCCAGCAAGCCGCGGCCGACTTCCCCGAGGATTTTAATGAGCAGCTCGACAAGGAGATCAAAAAGTTCTCGGTATCGTCGGCCGACTCCTCCTCATTTCTAGAGAAGATAAAATCGCTTCGCCAGCGGGCTGGGAAAAATATGTCATCGCTGGATAACGACACGTTCGAACTCGGGCTGGCGCAGAAGAAAATCGCTACCGCTATGGAGAATCAGATAGAACGCGCTACCGCGACCAGTAACCCGGCGCTCGTGTCTCAATTCCGGCAAGCGCGCACTCAGCTCGCGAAGATCTACAACGTCGAGGAAGCACTGTCCCCGAGCGGCCATGTCTCGGCCGCTGTGTTGGCGCGCCAGTTGAAGCGGGACGTACCGTTATCGGGGGAGCTCAAGGCCATCGCACAGAACTTTATGGAATTCCCGAAGAACATGCGCCATCCGGACTCCATGGGCGGCACGAACACACCGTTCTCGGCACTCGACTACCTGGTGGGCGGTGTAGAGGCGGCCCTCAATCCGCATAAAGCCGGCGCTGTTTTGGGCGCTTTGGCACTTAGGCCCGCGGCGCGCAAGGCCATCACGTCAAACGCCTATCAGAAGCTCCTACAACTACAAGGCTCTCACGCGAAACCGAAAACCCACACGCTCGAGGATCTGACGATCGGTGCGGCTGCCGCGAGCCCTTCGCAAGGGAAGGACTGATGCACACCGACGAGCAGAACGAGCCAGAAACGCCCGAGACGGTGAGCACAGATGCGCGAGCGTTGCCGCTTTTACCCCCAGAAAGGGGCGCTAGAACTGCCACCCGCCCGAAGCTTACCGTGCTACCCCGCCCGACGTTCACCCCGCGCCGGCCCACACTCAGCACGGCAACGGACTGCAAGCGCGAGATCGGCAAAATCTACCGGCTGTGCCGCCACAAGCTCCTGCCGCTCGAGGAGGGCACCAAATTGACGTTCATCGTCCAGGCGGTCGCCAAGATCATCGAGAACAGCGATCAGGAGGCGCGTTTGAAGGCGATCGAGCAGGCACTCGAAGAGAAGCTGTGAGCCTCGATAAACGCCTTGCCGCCGCGGAAGAAGCGCTCAAGGTCCGTCTACGGCCGAAGAAGAAACACGACCCCGAAGCGCTGGCAAATCGCATCCATGCCGCACTCGCTCAGAGCGCAATTTACGAGGCCATGCCGACCGATCAGAAGCTAGCCCAGAAGCGGGCGAGGCTCGCGGAGGTGGGTGAGTGGCAGGAGCCGACCGGCTTTTGCGTCAACAGGAACCCGCACCAGCACGCGTGCCTGCGCCGCCACCTTGAGATCGACATCATGGCGTTGGAAGGCGCGCATCCCGACACCGTCGAGATGGAGCGCTGGCGCGCCGATGTGGCGGTCCGATGCGCGGATAATGCGCTGAGGATGGAGGCCGCCATGGAGAGCTATCACAGCGCCAAGCAAGCGGAGACTGAGCCGCGGGCGAGGCTCCCCGACGATCGCGACAACGCTTCAGCGCCGGCCGCAGTAGCGGCAGCCTCGCCGCGTAGGGCATCACGTCGAGCAGTGCCTGAGATCGATTTTCTCAGTGCCTACCGCGATCCGGACGGGCCTCCCGAACCCATCAATTGATCTCAAGACGGACTTGAGCCGCCATAAAGTACGGCGAAATACGGGGGTGAAGTTCCCAAAGTAGGCCGAAGTGGGGCCGGATGATTAGGACCTATGCGAAGTGCTTATGCGACCAACGGATTAGCAATTCGAGCGTCTGTCAAAAATATTCTTAGTATCAGATGCTTAGGCACACCCATCTAACGGTTATCTAACCTGCGTCGGTCTTCGGTGGCTGCCAGTCGGTCATCCGCAGCTGGTGCTGCAATTCAGCGCGGCGCTGCTCGAGCCGCCATATCGCGGCAGCGTGCGCCTCGATCGAGCGGGCGATCTCAGACAGTTCGTCGAGAACGGATGTCATGCTTTCCACGGTCACAGTCCGAGAGGTCCGAACGGTCCGAAGTGATTTCTTCGGACTATTCGGACCACTCTGTAGGTACGGTCCGAAGGTCCGACCGACCTATAAGGTCGGACCGTTCGGACCGATACCGAGGTCACGAGTCGCGAATACGAGGAAGTAAGAGCGTTCAGGTCCGAACTCGCATGGCGATCGATCCCGGTTCGACCAGACGAAAGTGGCCCCGCTTGGCGAGCGGACCCCAGGCGCTGGAGACGGATTGTTTGCTCACGTCGCTGCGCTCCTTGGCGAGCTGGGCGACGTCGTGGCGGGCGAGCAGTACTTCGCCGTTAGGCTCAGGCTTCGCCGCTCTGGCGAGCTCCTGCGCGGCCTGCAAGACGGCTGATTGCGCTTCACCTAATGGTCGACCGCCGCGGCCTGGCAACGTCACAGGCTGATCCGCAGCCAGCACGACACAAGTCGCCAGCGGCTGGCCGTCTTCATCGAGCCATTCCGTTTCGTGACGGGCGAGCTTGAGGGCAATCGCGGATTCCATAGGCTCGAGGTCTCGGGCGGCGATGACCTGGAAACCGATCAGTTCGCCGGCCGTCTCATCCTTGGCAACCTGGATCAATACATCGGCGGTTGCGCGCAGAACGATCGAACCGCGCTCGCGGCCCGAGTCACCGTGTCCCGTGTGATGAATGACGACAACCGAACAGCCGAGAGTGTCACGCAGGTAACGGACCGATCCGCACCATACGCTCATGTCTTGGGTTGAATTCTCATCGCCGCCGCCGAAGTAAGCATTCAGCGTATCTGTCACGACGATATCGGGATTCAGCGCGCGCAATTTCTCTACCAGGCCGAAAGCCTGATCGGGTAGTGAGAGCGCTTGCGGGAGGATATGAAATTCCCCGGCCTCCTCGATATGGTCGTGATGCTCGAGCCATGCCTTGAGCCGCACGCGCAGGCCGCTGACGCCTTCGCCGCAGAGGTAGACCACGCGCATACGTCGGGGTATGGCGCAGCCGTGCCAGTCGATCCCGTGCGCGGCATGCATCGTGAGGTCGCATACGCTGAATGTCTTGCCGCCCTTCGGGGGTCCGAAGACCACAACGATCGCGCCCTTGGGGACGATCCTGCGAACCTGGCTCGAGACGCTCGGCCGCTGGACGAATTCATCAAGTGTTAGGATCTTAAATTCCGATGGTTCGGGCTCGGCCGGGGTTTCTCGCGCCTCCGCCCTTCGGCCGGTCGCTATCTCGAGCTCCACGACGTCCGCGCTCTTGAGGGCCATTTAGGCGGCACTCCGTTCTGCAGGGTCGTAGAGGGTTAGCTCTCCATCGCCCAGATAATCGACGAACACGACGGCTGCACCGTTGCGTATTAGCTCAATGATTAATAGGTCCGTGGGCATGCGTGGCTCTCCCAGACCGAAGACAATCACTCTCTTGCCTGAGACCGGCCATCGGTAATCCTGCGGATCGCGGCCGGCGGGGAATATGAGGCTCGCGACTCGATCTTGATCGGGCCTTGCCAATTGCCAGGCCCTTTTTCCGCAGTAAATCATCACCAGTTCGTCGGCCCGGTCGATTTGATTTGCATACGGCGGAAGCGGCAAGGTTCGCTGGCGGGATGGGGACGCGCAGTTACTCATGGAGTTTTCCTCGCTCTATGGCAGCGATGCCCCAGGCCGTGCGTTCAAGCGCTCTAGCGGGCAATACGAGAGGCCTTGGCGCGGGTTTTACGGAGCGATGGCCCGTTAGAGATCGATTAGATGGGCCGCGCAAGCCGCTGACGCCACTGCCTCTAATCGGCGAGCGTCCAATCACAAATCCGTTGCTCATACGTGCTTGGCGAGCTCGCGCTCGACGGCGCTGCGCTTGAAGCGTCGCCAGCGGCCGGCCTGAATACTTGGGATGCGTCGCTCTCTCGCGGCCTGCTCGATCCACGTCACTGGAAGGGACAGCGCCTCGGCTAGATGTTCGGCGTCGAGTAGCGCTTCGCCGTCGTCGCTCGCCTGGTCGCCGTCGGATGAGCCGGGGACGCAAGCAGCCACGGCACCCGCCTCTAGGGCCTCGCGGAACACCTCAGGCGCGAGTGCGAGCCATCGGCCATCTGGCAGCGGCACCAGTACACGGTCACTCATTTACGCCGCTCCCTCTGCGCCACGTCGAGCCCGCCCGCGGCCCGCCATGCGTTCGGCAGCGACGCGCCGGGCTTGCTGCACGTCAATCGCGCTGTAGAGACGGCACCCGTTGCTGTCGCGCTGCGGGCTCAGCAATCCGGCCTTTTCGTACTCGCGCAGTGTCCCCGGGGTTAGCTCCGCTTGTGCGGCTGCAAGTTTGATAGTCATCAAGGTCATATCCCGCTACTCCGTAAGGGCTTGAAGCCATCATCGGATAGGAGTAACGTTGCCCACAAGACTCCAGAAAGTAGCGACTAAATGGAAACAATCAAGACATTCGAGCGCGTCCTAGAACCGGGTTGGCTGGAGAAGATTCGCAGCTCTGGCGGCGGGCTGACAGAGCGCGAGCTCGTGGACCGGTCTATCAAATTCGCGAACAGCGGCAGCATTAAGAGCTATTTCAATTTCACCGCTCAGCTTGAGCGAGCGCATCAGGAAGATAAGCGCGACCCATCCCCGCCGGCCGGTATCAAGGCGACGCAAGAGAGGCTCCGCGACGCTCTGACGGCGATTGTCGATGGTCAGGTGACGCTCGAGCGAGTGCAGACATGGCGACTCATCGCCGATGGCCTCTTGCCCATTGAAAGCACCAGTGATTCGCGTGAGTTTCATTATCTAGAGGTGGTGAGCTTCGCTAGTCCTGAGCCGGCAGGTCTGTTCGCGCTGGTACTGTTGTGGCTGCAAGACACTCATCGCCCATACCGCGGCGATCTATGTCAGTGCCGCTGGCACGAATGCGAAAAATTCTTCTTCGCGGTTCGTCCCGAGACGGGGCGGCCGCAACGGTTTTACTGTCCCGAGAGCGATCACATGACTAAAGCTCACGATGCGGCTGCGGCGGATCGTGTCCGACGTAGTCGCGCAGAGCGTAAAAAGCGCGCAAGTATCAAGACCAAAAGGAGGAAGTGAGAATGGCAATAGTTCGAGCACCATTGAAAACGGACGCCGCTGGCAAGTGCAGCCGCTGGCGCGTGATCATCTTTAACCCTGCCCGGCACAAGCAGGACTGGCACACCGTCAACGGCACTCGCCGCGAGGCGGAAGCCTTCGAGCGGCAGCAAAAGACCCGTCTGGCGAGTGGCGTCTATATCGCGAAGACCGACCGGCGCACTTTCGCGGAGGTCGCCGAGATGTTCTTGAAGGAACGGGCCGCGCGCGATCGGCGCACCGCCACGATTGTCTGCTACGAGACGGTGTTCAAGTGTCACCTATTGCCGGCCTTTGGGCCTCGCGAAGTAGGCAAAATCCGCCGTTCCGATATTGCGGAGTACTTTGACGACATGCGCGAGGGAAAGCTCACGGATGAGAAGGGGAATCCCAAAGTACCGGCGACGGTCGCGACGATTAACCGCACCCTGCGCACAATGAAGGCCGTGCTTTTCTTCGCGCTCGAGCGCGAGCTCGTGGAGCGAAACGTCATGCAGCGGTTCCGGCCGTTCGAGGGCGGCAAGGGTGATCGGCACGTGAGCCGTGGAGCCTTCAGCGAAAGCGAGGTTCAGGCAATCATGCTCGCGGCCCGACCTCACGAGCGCTCGCTGATCGGGCTCCTATGCTTCACCGGCCTGCGGCCAGGGGAAGCCTATGCGCTCGACTGGTCGGCGGTCGACCTTGAGGCTGGGTGCCTGCGGGTGCTGAGATCATGGGATCATCGGGGCGGCAAGTTCGTCGAGCCTAAGACCGCGGCGGGTGTGCGCGTGGTGCCCCTCTCGGGTTGGCTGGTCACGGAGCTGGCTGCACACAAGGAGCGAACGGGCGGGGCAGGGCTGGTGTTCGGCAGTCGGTCGGGCAAGCCCATGAATCCGTCTAACGTTAGAAGGGATATCTGGATACCGCTCAAGAAAAGGGCGGCGGTGCGAGCGCTCGACCTGTACTCACTGCGCCATACCTTCGCGAGCCTCGGGCGCACGGCGGGGGAGAGTGCGTTCAACGTCGCTCGCATGATGGGCCATAGTCGAAGCGTCCTGGTCGATCAGGTCTATGCACATTCGATGCAGTCGGGGATGGCGAGCGTTGCTGAAAACGTCACGGCGCGAGCGCTTGGCGTGAAGCCGCAGCTTCGCGTGATCGAGGGCGGGAAAACACCGGACGTTAGAGAGCCGTTAGACGAAGGCTCCAAAGAGTTGAAGAATACTGGCTAAGTTGTTGATTGGTTGGCTCCCCGGGACGGATTCGAACCGCCGACCAACGGATTAACAGTCCGTCGCTCTACCACTGAGCTACCGGGGAATGCGGAGGAGGCGCGGATTGTCGGGAAGCCAGACGCGTAAGTCAAGAAAACGCGCCTCTATACGTGACCGACCACGGCGTGCGGGACGTACGATGCTTCGAGTTGCGCGATCTCGGTTTCACTCAGATTAAGCTCGAGCGCAGCCACGGCATCGTCAAGATGTTGAGCCTTCGTCGCGCCGACGATGGGCGCGGTCACGACCGATTTGTGCAGCAACCAAGCGAGGGCGACCTGTGCCTGCGGCACGCCGCGCGCGAGGGCGATTGCCGCAACCTGGTCGACGATCTTTCGATCAGAGGCTTCCGTGGTGGCATACAGGCTTTTGCCGAAGGGGTCGGTTTGAGTGCGCGCTGTTTCGGTATTCCAGGGCCGGGTCAGGCGTCCCCGTGCGAGCGGACTCCATGGCAGTACCGCGACCCGCGCATCGGCGCATAGCGGCAACATTTCGCGCTCTTCTTCGCGGTACAGCAGGTTGTAGTAATTCTGCATGCTGACGAAGGGCGTCCAGCCGTTCTGCCGCGCCAGGTGCAGCGCCTTGCTGAACTGCCACGCGTACATGGACGATGCGCCGAGGTAGCGCGCCTTGCCGGCCTTGACCACGTCGTGTAGCGCTTCGAGCGTCTCCTCGATCGGCGTGCTTCGGTCGAGGCGATGAATTTGGTACAGGTCCACATAGTCGGTACCGAGCCGCCGCAGGCTGGCATCGATCGCCGTAAAGATCGCCTTGCGCGACAGGCCGCCGCCGTTCGGGCCCTTACTCATCGGGAAGAAGACCTTCGTGGCGATCACCACCTCATCTCGCCGCGCATAATCCTTTAGCGCCTGGCCGACGATTTCTTCGGAGGTTCCATCGGAGTAGGCGTTGGCGGTGTCGAAGAAATTGATTCCCGCGTCAATGGCCTTGCGGATCAGCGGTCGGCTTTGATTCTCGGGCAAGCTCCAAGGATGATCGCCGCGGTCGGGCACGCCAAAACTCATGCACCCCACGCACAGCGGCGACACCTTGAGGCCCGTGTTTCCAAAATTCCTGTAATTCATGCCGAGATCTTAACCGCTGCAACACACGAGCATTGCGTGGGCTCCATCAGATCGCCGTCGTCAAATTGAACGATCAGTAAATACAGTAAGTTACAAATGATTTATAAAGCTGAGTATAGAAAAGTTTCCGCGGGAACGTCACAAAAGAGCACGCGGGACACCCCACAACGCCGGCACCTCTGCGGCGGCGCCCCGAGTGCTCAGACCGCGCTCGCTCAGGCGCGCTTGGCTTCGGCGACTGCGAGAACGCGCTCGATCCTCTGCAGTGCGTCCTCGAGCGTCTTCATGCTGCACGCAAATGACAACCGCATATGTCCGGGCGCCCCGAATCCGGATCCGGGCACGACCGCGACGCCGGCCTCCACCAGGAGGTACTCGGCGAAGGCATTGTCGTCTTTCAGGCCGAGCGCGTGCATCGCGCCCGTGACGTCGGCAAACGCGTAGAAGGTACCGGCACCGGGCCTGCAAGAGATGCCGGGAATTGCGTTCAAGCCGGCCACCACGAAGTCATGCCGCTGCTTGAAGGCCTTGTTCATTTCGATGACGCAGGTTTGACTGCCGTTCAACGCCACCGTCGCCGCCCGTTGCGAAATGCTCGAGGCGTTCGAAGTGGACTGACCCTGGATGGTGCTCATCGCGGCGACAATTTCCTTCGGACCGCCGCAATAGCCGATGCGCCAACCGGTCATTGCGTACGCTTTTGAAACACCGTTGATCGTGACCGTGCGGGCGTAAAGCTGTGGGTTCGCCTGAGCGAAACTCACGAAGGGTTCCGCGGCCCAATAAATGTGTTCGTACATCTCGTCGGTGGCGACCACCACTTGCGGATGCTGGTCGAGCACCTCGCCGAGCGCCTTGAGCTCCGCGCCGGTATAGGCGGCGCCGGTGGGGTTGCTCGGGCTGTTCAGAATGAACAGTTTCGTGCGCGGCGTGATCGCGGCGGCCAGCTGTGCCGGTGTGATCTTGTAGCCTTGCTCGGCGCCCCCATAGACGCTGACGGGGACGCCGTCGGCCAGCAGCACCATGTCGGGATAGGACACCCAGTAGGGCGCCGGGATGACGCACTCGTCGCCCGGGTCCAACAGCGCGGCGCAGAGGTTGAAGCAGGTTTGCTTGGCGCCTGAGGACACCAGGATCTGGCTGCGTTCATAGGTGAGGCCATTCTCGCGCTTGAACTTGGCGATGATGGCGTCCTTGAGTTCGGCGGTGCCGTCCACCGCCGTATAGCGCGTCACCCCGGTGCGTATCGCCTCGACACCCGCATCCGCAATATGTAAAGGCGTATCGAAGTCCGGCTCGCCGGCCCCGAGGCCAATGATGTCTTTGCCCTCGGCCTTGAGCCTGATGGCCCGGGCGGTCACCGCCAGGGTGGGGGAGGGCTTAACCTTTTGAACGCGCTTGGAAAGTTTGACGGCCAAGGGACGGGTCCTTAAGTAAAACGGCGGCGAGAGTTTACGAAAAACGGCCGGCAGGCGCCAGGGCGCGATGCCCGGTCACTTCCAACGTGAGAGAATAGAGCTATGCGTTTCGAGTTGTATGCGGATTACGTTCCTGCGGGCGACCAGCCGCAAGCCATTGAAAAATTGGTGGACGGCCTGACCAGTGGACTCGCCCAGCAGACCTTGCTGGGAGTCACGGGGTCGGGGAAAACCTTCACGATTGCTAATGTGATCCAGCAGCTGCAGCGGCCGACGCTGGTGCTGGCTCACAACAAGACCCTGGCGGCCCAGCTGTACGGCGAGTTCAAGGTGTTCTTTCCCAAGAATGCCGTCGAGTACTTTGTGTCGTACTACGACTACTACCAGCCCGAGGCCTATGTGCCGGCGTCCGATACCTTCATCGAAAAGGACGCCTCCATCAACGAGCACATCGAACAGATGCGCTTATCCGCGACCAAGGCGCTGCTCGAGCGGCCGGATTCCATCATCGTCGCCACCGTGTCGGCGATCTATGGCTTGGGTGATCCTCAGGCCTACTTGAGCATGGTGCTGCACATGTCGCGCGGCGACATCCTCGAGCAGCGCAAGCTCCTGCGGCGGCTGGCGGACATGCAGTACACCCGCAATGAAATCGATCTGCAGCAGGGCACCTACCGGGTGCGCGGCGATGTCATCGACATCTTTCCGGCCGAATCGGAGCGCGAGGCCGTGCGTGTGGAACTGTTCGATGACAGGATCGACAGCTTGAGTTTCTTCGACCCGCTCACGGGTGAAGTGCTGCGCAAGGTGCCGCGCCTCACCGTCTATCCGTCGACCCATTACGTGACGCCGCGCGAGCGCGTGCACAAGGCGGTCGATGAGATTCGCAATGAATTGCGCACGCGGCTTCTCGAGCTACACGGGGCGAGCAAGCTCGTCGAAGCGCAGCGCCTGCAGCAGCGCACCCTATTCGATCTCGAAATGATGGGTGAAGTCGGCTATTGCGCCGGCATCGAGAACTATTCCCGTTACCTGTCCGGCCGCGAGGCGGGTGAACCGCCGCCCTGCCTGTTCGATTATCTGCCGAAGAATGCGCTGCTCGTCATCGATGAGAGCCATCAGACGGTTCCGCAGCTCGGCGCCATGTATAAGGGCGATCGGTCGCGCAAGGAAACACTCGTCGAGTACGGCTTTCGTTTGCCGTCGGCGCTCGATAACCGGCCCTTGCGCTTCGAGGAATTCGAGCTCCTGGCGCCGCAAACCATCTATGTCTCGGCGACGCCAGGATCCCATGAGAAGCGCATTTCCGGCCAGACGGTCGAGCAAGTGGTGCGTCCCACGGGGTTGATCGATCCAGAGGTGGAGGTTCGCCCGGTGCGGGCGCAGGTGGACGATCTCTTGTCGGAGATTCGGCTGCGCGCCCAGGCGAATGAACGCGTATTGGTCACTACGCTAACCAAGCGAATGGCGGAGGATCTGACGGAATATTTGAGCGAACACGGCGTCAAGGTCCGCTACCTGCATTCGGATATCGAGACCGTGGAGCGCTCGGAAATCATCCGCGATCTGCGCCTCGGGAAGTTCGACGTGATCGTCGGCATCAACCTGCTGCGCGAGGGGCTCGACATGCCGGAGGTGTCGCTGGTCGCGATCCTCGATGCCGACAAAGAGGGCTTCCTGCGCTCGGAGGGCTCGCTGATCCAGACGATCGGCCGCGCGGCGCGCAATGTCCAGGGCAAGGCCATTCTGTACGCTGACCTTCGCACCGGGTCGATCGAACGGGCGATCGCGGAGACCGACCGGCGCCGCAACCGGCAAATCGAGTTCAACACCGAGCATGGCATCACGCCGCGCACCATCGTCAAAGCCGTGAGCGATGTCATGGAAGGCGCGCGCTCCGTGAGGGAAAGCCAAGCGGGCGATTCGAGCACGGACTACGCCTTGCTCCCGCCTGAGCAGGCCGTGAAGCGCATCAAGAAACTGGAAGCCGAAATGATGAAGCTGGCGAGAAATCTCGAGTTCGAACAGGCGGCGCGCTTGCGCGATGAAATTCAAAAGCTGCGGCAGCAAGCGTTCGGCGTGCCGAACAGCTTGGCAGGCTAGGGCTCAGGGGGGAGACATGGCGCAAGACAACAGCCAATCCAAGGAATCGGACCTCGACCGGACCGATAAGCTGCCGATTCTCCAGGGCGTGATCATCGAGGACGACGTGGAGGACGATGCCGTCCGCATGGACGCGACCTCGGTGTTGCCGACTGGGGCCGCCACGGCCGGGCAGAGTTCTCAGGCGGATTTCTCCCGCCCGCCGGGAGTCGACCTGCCCTCGCTCGCCGAAAGCGTGCGCTCGGTGGAGGAACGCATCGCGCGGCAAAACGCCGAGTACGAGGCGCTCAGCCGGCTGTACGAGAAGTCGCGTGATTCCGAGTTGGCCGCCATGGCCCGCACCAATGCGCTGACCTCCGAACTCGCGGCGGTGCAAACCACCCTCGCGGTCGAGCAGCATCGCTCGCGCGAAACGGATCGCACCTTGCAGGAAAATCATGCGGCCGTGGAAGCCGCGCGTACCCGCGCCGAGCAGGCGCTGCGCGAGTCCGAGCGCCATCAAAGCGAGGCGCGGATGCTGCGCGATTCGCTGGCGGCGCGCGAAGCCGCGCTCACGCAAACGCTGCATTCTCTCGGCGAACGCGACGCGCAGCTGAACGCGCTGCAGCGTGAACATGCACAGACCGTTCCGGTGCTCGAGGCGCGTTCGCAAGCGAGCGCGCAACTGGAAGCGGAACTTCAGTCGGTTCGCAGCCACGCGCAGGCGATTACTCTCGAGTTGCAGACTGCGCAGCAGGCGGTCGCCACGCTCTCGGCGCAGCGCACCCGCGGCGATTCCGAGTTGACTGCCGCGCGCCGGGAATTGGCTTCCTCGACGAGACTGGCCGAGTCTTACCTGGAGACCCTGCGCACGCGCGATTGGCGCCGCGGCTTCGATCAGAATCTACTGCGCGAGTGGGACCAGAAGATCGATGCGGCGCAAGCCGGCCAGGGTGCCGTGCAGGTGGAACGCGATCGGCTCGAACAGGCCTCCGCTGCGTTGAGCCGCAAGCTCGCCGAGCAAGATGCGGTCATCGCTCAAATGCAAAACGCCGCTCAAGCCGATGCGGCGACGCTCGCCAAGAAGGCGCAGGAATTGGAGGAGGCGCGGCGCGCGCGTACCGAACTGACCGCACGGATCGTCGGACTGGAGAGCGATCGCGAACGCTTGCGCAACGATATCTCTTCGCGCGAGCAGGCGCTGGCAGAGACGCACACGCAAGTCGAGCAGATCGTGCAGCTGGAAGCCGATGCGGAAACTCATGAGCAGGAGATGGCGGTGCTCATGGCGCATTTGACCGAGGCGCGGCGTCCCATCCAATCGATTCAGGCGGACGTCAAACGCTTGAGCGACGAATTGGCCCTGAAGAATCTCAGCATCGAGCAGCTCACCGAAGACAACCGCACCCTGCGCGCTGCATTGGAGCGTACGCGCGGCGCGCTCGAGGAGCGCGAGTTCCTGATTCGGCGCCTGGAGCGCAGCGAGAGCAACAATGCGAACGTACTCGGGCGGATTCAGACGAGTATCGAGAGACTCGGCAGCACGCCGGCACCGCCCGCGGTGCCTGTGTCAGCGCCGGAATGCTCGGCCGAACTCGTCAGGATCGACGGCGAGCACAACACCACGTATCCCTTGGTACGCCGCACCCGCATCGGGCGCGCCGCGGGCTGCGAGCTGCACATCGATTCGACCTCGGTGAGCCGGCATCACGCCTTGCTGCTCAAGGGGACGCGCGATCTCATCATCGAGGATCTGAACAGCACCAACGGCGTGGTGGTCAACGGCCGCAAGGTTACCCGGCAGTTGTTGAACAACGGCGACCTTGTGACCATCGGCGACGTGCAGTTCCGGGTTGGCCTCAAACCCCCCGCACGGCCCGTGCCGGACGCGCCCGAGGGGCATGCCGCCGGCCCGCGGGCCGGCGCCAACCCGCATGCGCCGGAGCCGGAACCCACCGAGTCGGGGCCGGCTGGGCCGGGGCCCGCCGGCGGCTGAGACAACCGCTGGCTGAGGCGACCGCCCCTGCGGGCCGACGAATTTGGGGCAATTCAGCGGCTTGCCCTTTATCGGAGGCGCCGAATCCGGTATCTTTCGCGCCCTTCGAGCGCGCTTAGCTCAGCGGTAGAGCATCACCTTGACATGGTGGGGGTCAGTGGTTCGATCCCACTAGCGCGCACCACTTCCTCTTGGGGAGTGCCGGTCAATGGCGGCCGGCAATCTCTCGGGATTCGCGTCGCGCAGCGTTTGCTAAGATGGTTCTATGCCCGTAATTACACTTCCCGATGGCAGCCGCAAGCACTTCGAGCACGCCGTGTCCGTCGCCGAGATCGCGGCCGGCATCGGTCCGGGGCTCGCCAAGGCGGCGCTGGCCGGCAAGGTCGACGGTTCGTTGGTCGATACCTCGGCGGTGGTCGATCACGATGCCGCGGTCAGCATCGTGACGGATCGGGACCCGGAGGGTCTCGACATCATCCGCCACTCGACTGCGCACCTTTTGGCGAACGCCGTTCAGGAGCTCTTTCCTGACGCACAGGTCACCATTGGCCCCGTCATCGAGGATGGCTTCTACTACGATTTCGCCTATAAGAGACCCTTCGGGACCGATGACTTGGCAGCCATTGAAAAGCGCATGGCGGAGATCGCTGCAAAAGATCTGCCGGTGCATCGGCGCGTTCTGCCGCGCGACGCCGCCGTCAGTCACTTCAAAAAGCTCGGCGAACATTACAAGGCCGAGATCATTGCCGCGATCCCATCGAATGAACCCATCAGCCTCTATGGCCAGGGGGATTGGGAGGATCTGTGCCGCGGGCCGCACGTGCCGAGCACCGGTAAGTTGAAGGCCTTCAAGCTCATGAAAGTCGCCGGCGCTTACTGGCGCGGCGATTCGCGCAACGAGATGCTGCAGAGAATTTACGGTACCGCCTGGGCCAATGAGAGGCAGCTCAAGGAGTACCTGACGCGCTTGGAGGAGGCTGAAAAACGCGATCACCGGCGCATCGGCAAGGAATTGGATTTGTTCCATCTGCAGGAGGAAGCGCCGGGAGCGGTGTTCTGGCATCCGAAGGGTTGGGCGCTATTCCAGCAGCTGATCGCCTACATGCGCGAGCGCCAAACAGAGGCGGGCTACCTGGAAGTCAACACGCCGGAGATCATGGACCGGGAGCTGTGGGTGAAGTCCGGGCACATCGAGACCTTCGGCGAAAATATGTACATGACCCAGACGCCGGATGAGCGCGTTTATGCGATCAAGCCGATGAATTGTCCGGGTCATGTCCAGGTATTCAAGCACGGGCTGCGCAGCTACCGAGAGCTGCCGCTGCGCATTGCCGAGTTCGGCAAGGTGCATCGCTATGAGCCCTCGGGCGCCTTGCACGGGCTGATGCGGGTGCGCGCCTTTACCCAGGACGACGCGCACATCTTTTGCACGCCGGACCAGATCACCGTCGAAGCGGTCAAGGTCACCGAGCTGATCTTGAGCATTTACCGCGATTTCGGCTTCGACGATGTGCGGATCAAGTTCTCGGACCGGCCTCCCAAGCGCGTGGGGTCGGATGAGATTTGGGACAAGGCTGAGGCGGCGCTGTCGCACGCGGCCGCGGCCGCCGGCATCGAAACCACTTTAAATCCCGGGGAAGGGGCGTTTTACGGGCCCAAGCTCGAGTTCGCGCTGCGAGACGCCATTGGCCGGGACTGGCAGTGCGGCACCTTGCAGGTGGACTTCAATCTCCCCGGGCGCCTCGGCGCGACCTACATCGGCGAGGATAGCCAGCGTCATACGCCGGTGATGCTGCATCGGGCGATGTTCGGCTCGTTGGAGCGCTTTATCGGCATTTTGATCGAACATCACGCCGGCCGGCTGCCCACCTGGCTCGCGCCCGTACAGGCAGTTGTGATGGGAATTACCGACAGGCAGGACAAATATTGCACGGAAGTTGCGGAAAACCTGAAAAATCAGGGGCTTCGGGTAGAAACGGACTTGAGGTATGAGAAGGTAGGCTTTAAAATCCGTGAGCACACACTAAAGCGTGTTCCTTTCCTCTTGGTCGCCGGAGACCGGGAAGTCGAGGGACATACCCTGGCCGTACGCACGCGCGGTGGCAAAGATCTAGGCACTTTGGAGCTCAAGGAGCTCACCGCCTTGCTTTGCGACGAAGTCGCGAGCCGCGGCCGTCTTGTTTTGGAGGATCGCGTATCGCAACGTCGAAGCGCGTAAGGCGCAATGAGGAGATCTCCGCACCATCGGTGCGTGTGATCGCAGCGGATGGAAGCCAAGC
>Ga0302326_10008927_pt1 | contig 22038 bp, 20 predicted proteins | sample Palsa_T0_3_FD_202264 | JGI IMG/M metagenome (GOLD analysis project Ga0302326, IMG submission 202264) | Peat permafrost microbial communities from Stordalen Mire near Abisko, Sweden - Palsa_T0_3 | ecosystem: Environmental > Terrestrial > Soil > Palsa > Peat permafrost | place: Sweden: Abisko... | reverse complement strand
GGAAAATGTCTTGGTCATTACTTGCGATTCCCAGAGGAAAAGGGTGTGCAAATTAGGGGTGCCAACGCTTGGTGTCAACCACGATTTAGCTTCTCGTTCAAATTACTTCGATGGGGTGGGTAATAATCCAGATGTCGAGCTGTTGGAATTCGCGCTTGAGGCGCTCCTTAAACTCTAGAAACCACGCGCGATTCAACGGCGTATCCGCGACGTCGGCGAAGACGCGAACGAGGTCGTCTCGATAAATCTGGCCTTCGTGCTGCCAGAGTCCACGGATGGTTTGCGTCTCGAACGAGACGGCTCCGAAGCGTTCTCGGAGGCCGAAAAGGACATCCCCGACGAGTTCATCGGGAACCGACGAGCCGTCATTGAACCGAAGAGGAAGAAGAATCTCGTACCGGCGCATACTCGCGAGCGTAGCTCGGCCTTCCCTTTACACTAAACTCGATACCTTCCGCAGCGAGATGCGCAAGAGCATCCTCCGGCACCATGGTATCACCATTTGCCCACGATTTTCCAAAAAAGCGGCCTGCAAGATACCCGAACGCCCGACGTTCCATCGCCGGATCGCTGAATCGAATGATGACCATACCCCACCGTAGCCGTCCGAAGCTCGGATGGCAAGTACCGCGCAACCACCAATTCAGTCATATCCCCTACCCCTATCCCACCCGAAACAACCCGCCTCATCCCGTTCAAAAAAAGGAGGTCCGTGCGCCGCAAGAACATGTTTGCCGTCTTACAACTTCGCAACTTGACCGCACCCCAAGCCCCAAGGACTCTCCCCGCGTCATGGCGACCGCTCTTTCATCGCAAAGCGACAGTCCACGTCCAACGCCCTGGCACGAGGTGCTCGACGCCGACGGCCGGGCCCGCCCCCGCTACGCGGCGCTGCTCGAGAATCTGCGACAATTGCGCGCCGCGGATCTGCGGGCGCTGGACGATCGCATGGCCGCGACCCTGCGCGAGATGGGGGTCAATTTTGATGTCATTCGCAACGATCCCTGGGGCCGCCAGCCGTGGACGTGTGACCTGCTGCCTCACATCTTCGCCAGCGAAGACTGGACTCACCTCGTCAATGGCTTTCGCCAGCGGCTCCGCGCCTTTGAGCATTTCCTCACCGATGTCTACGGCAAACGTGAAATCCTCCGCGCCGGCATCGTGCCGATCAACCCGGTGCTCGGCAGTCCGCACTTCCAGACTGCCTGCATGCGGGTCCCCTGTCCACGCGGCGCGTACCTGCACCTGAGCGGCCTTTGCGTGGCCCGCGATGCCCGCGGCGCATGGCAGGTCAAACATCACCACTTTGGGCATGCCACGGGCATCGCTTATATGATGCAAAACCGCCGGGCGCTCGCCCGGGTCCTGCCCGAGATCTTCCAGGACGCACCGGTCCAATCGCTCGCGGAAATGCCCCTGGCCATCGTCGAACACTTGCGCGAAACGAACACCAGCCGCGGCAGCGAACCCGCGGTGGTGCTGCTCTCGCCGGGGGCGGGTAGCGCGGTTTCCAGTGAGCAAAGCTTCCTCGCGCGGCGCATGGGCATTCCGGTCGTCCAGGGCGGCGACCTCCTCGTGCTCGACGATTGCGTCTATTTGAAGACCGTCCGCGGCCTGGAGCGCGTCGACGTCATCTACAATCGCGTGGCCGATGTCTGGGTCGATCCACTCGTCTTCCGGTCCGATTCGCGTCTCGGCGTGCCCGGGCTCGTCCACTGCCTGCGCAAGGGCACCGTCGCGCTGGTCAATGCCGTCGGTTCGCAACTCGCCGACGACCGCTCGCTCCTCGCCTTCGCCCCGCAAATCATTCGTTACTACTTGAATGAAGCGCCGATCCTCCCGACCGTGCCGACGTCCTGGCTGGGCGACCTTGACCAGCGGGAAATGGTCCTCGAAAATCTCGATGCCTGGCGCGTCCAGCCCATTTCCCGTGAGGACACTTCCGGTTCCTGGGAAGGGTCCGCCCAACGCGACCAGTCCGCTCTCCAGCAGGAGATTCGCCGCAACCCCGCCCAGTACGTCGCACAGCCGCGCCACGAGGGCGCGCCGACCCTCTGCTACGCCGACGGCCAGCGCGTCGAACATCCCCAGGACCACGTCCTTTTCGCGGTGCGCGGCGGCGGAAGCTTCGAGGTTTTTCCCGGGGCCCTCACCCGCGTCTTTTCGCGCGTTGACCCCAGAGGCGAATTCGGTTTTGGCTGGACCAGCAAGGACTCCTGGGTGCTCAACGACGCGAGCATCACTTCCATCCTGCCGACGCTGGCATCTCGCTCGCCGCACGCGGACTTTGTGCCGCGCCAGGTCACCAGTCGTGTCGCCGAGTCATTCTATTGGATGGGTCGCTACCTCGAGCGCGCCCATCATCAAGCTTCTCTCATCCAGGTCGTCGAGACGCTCGAGACCGAGGAGCTCAATTCCGCCGAGCGAAAAGCCTACCGGCCGGTCTGGAACCGGCTGCTGCCGCCGCTGGAAAAGAGCGCCGGGACCAGCCGCCGCAGCATTGCCAATCGCCTCGACCGTTACCGCCTCGTGCTCCTGCCGGAACCGGGCACCGTGGTCAGCACCTTTCTCCGTGCCATGCTCAATGCCGACAGCGTGCAGGATTCTCTGAGCCCCGAGGCTTGGGCCACCCTGAGCGAGCTGCGCTCGCGCTACCAGCGCACGCGCTATCGAGACGGACTCAGTGAACAGGAAGCCGTGCGCCACACCCGCCGGATGGCGGAATCGGCCACGCAATTGATCCCTCAATTCTTTGCCATCGCCGAAAATACGATGCTCGCCGACGACGGCTGGCGCTTCTGCGAAATCGGCCAATCGCTGGAACGGGCCGTCATCACGGCCAATTCGGTGCTCTCGCTCAGCCGCACCCTCGCCGCCCAGCCGACGATCACCAGCGCGCACGCCAGCGAGATCGAACTGAGCGTTTTCCTCCGCATGCTCGGCTGTCGCGACGCCTACCGCCGCATCTTCCAGATGCGCGCCGAGCCCATTCCCGTGCTCGAACTGCTCTGGCAACATCCCGAGGCGCCGCGGAGCGTGCTCCGCTGTCTGGCAAAATGCGGCGCACTCCTGCGCGAAAGCCTCGCGCCCGAAACTCTCGAGCAAGCAAGTGCGCCGGTGGCCATCGAGGCGCTCATTCATCAAATCAAGCGCATTGACTGGCGCGTCTTTGTGCGCAGTGCCCAGGACGAAGACCAACCTGGAGCGACCCCGGCGACCGCCACACACGTGCGCGCTGAGGAACTGGAGCCGCTGCTGGGCCGGCTGCTCGGCTTGACCATGGAAACCCACACCCTCATCGCCGACAGCTTCCTCAACCACCAGGCTCGTATCGCCCAGGTCAGTCAGCCCTTGCTGCGCGGATTTTAAGCAAGCCGACCACCCCCAATTACGACAGCCTCGTTCTTAATCTTAATGGGACGCATCCCACAAGACCGGCCAAAGGGGATAGCAGCCTCCTCAGTCACAACTTTCGCGCGAAGCCAAAAAATCTCGCAAGGTGGTTCTCGGTCCCCGTAATCTGGCGGCCCTATGTGTCCTGAAGGCCAGCGACTTGGCGAAGCTGAAATCATCGAACGCATCGGGCAGGGCGGCATCGGCGCGGTCTTCAAAGCGCGGGTCGTCGGCGCGTTGGTCGCATTTGTAACAGTGGTTGCGCAAAGCGTCAGTCAGGCGGGAGAGAATACTCCGGCGGCGCCCGTCGGCGGAAGCACGCCCGCGGTCGCGACCCCAAAGCCGTCGACTGAAGTCGAGAAATGGTTCGCACAGGTGGATCGGCCGCAGGAGGAGGCGTTTCAAAAGCAAGTGATTAAGCCCTTTGAGGCTGGTGTGGCCGATTTGAGGGCCCGCTACCTCGCGGCGCTCGACGCGGCCATTGCCAGGGCCAGCGCCGCAAGCCAGCTTGATGAAGCGCTCGCCTTCCGCGCGGAACGGCAAGCCTTTGAGAAAGCGCAGGCGATTGCGTCGGACGACGACGCCACGCCGGACGGCGTAAAGACCTTGCGCGCGGCCTTCCGCCAGCAGCTCGCCAATCTCGACAAGGGCCGGCTCGCCAGAGCCCGGAGGCTCCTTGGCCAATACGACGCCATCCTGGCGAAATACCAGTCCCTCCTCACCCAGCGCCAACGCCTCGACGACGCGTCGCTGCTCAAGACCAAGCGCGAGGAAGTCGCCCTCGCGTGGCTTGGGTCATCGCCACCCAAGACCGTCAGCGTGGCTGACCACCCGGAATCGGCGCCGTCCGGCTCCGCGCTGCCGGCCAGCAAGGACCAGCCTTTCGTGAATTCGCTTGGCATGAAGTTTGTGCCGGTGCCGGGGACAGAGGCGCTCTTTTGCATTTGGGATACGCGGGTGAAGGACTACTCGGCCTACGCCGGCGTGAAAAACGTAGATGACGGGTGGAAGAAGCAGGAGAGCGACGGCGTGCCCGTGAGCCGCGAGCCCGACTGCCCGGTGGTGGGTGTGAGTTGGGATGACGCAAATGCTTTCTGCCAATGGCTGACCAAGAAGGAGACAGCCGACGGGAAGTTGCCCAAGGGAATGAAGTATCGGCTGCCGACGGATGAGGAGTGGAGCCGCGCCGCGGGATTGGCCAAGGAAGAGGGCGCCACACCGAAGGAGCGGAGCGGGAAGAACCAGGTGGACTTCCCTTGGGGGATGGAGTTTCCCCCTTCGAAGGCGAATGTGGGAAATTACGCGGACGCGGCTTACCACGAGAAATTTCCGAAAGGCGCGTGGCTCGAGGGTTATACGGATGGCTACGCCACGACTTCGCCGGTGGGGAGTTTTCCGGCGAATGAGTATGGCCTCTGCGACATGGGCGGCAATGTGTGGCAGTGGTGCGAGGATCAGTATGACCCCGAAAGCGCCCCCCGTGTGCTGCGGGGTGCTTCGTGGAATAACTACGACCGCAGCGATCTGTTGTCGTCGTATCGCCATCCCCGTCCACACGGCTCTCGTTACAACTCTTACAGCTTCCGTTGCGTTGTCGGTGCGTCTGCGCGCTAGGTCGGCAATTTCCGTCTTTGGCGTGCTCGAGGAACGGGTTAAGAAGGGCATCATGCGTTTCCTCCTTCCCCTCCTCCTCTCCGCCGCCTTCGCCAGCGCCGCGAACGACTTCGTCGAATCGCCGCTCCATCGCGAGAACCCCAACGTTCCGCATGGCACCGTCACGAAAATGCCGCCGTGGGAATCGAAGATCTTCCCCAACACCACCCACGATTGGTCGATTTATGTGCCCGCCCAATACAAGCCGGAATCGCCCGCCGCGGTGATGGTCTTTTTCGACGGGGGTGGCTACGCCGACACTAAAGGCCACTGGCGGGTTCCGATCATGTTCGACAATCTCATCGCCAGCGGCGAGATGCCGGTGACGATTGCCATTTTCCTCAATCCGGGCCATTACCAGTCGCCGCCGAAACCGGACGCGCCATGGAAGAACAATGAGCGTGGATTCGAGTACGATTCCCTGGGCGATCGCAATGCGCGGTTTATCCTCGAGGAAATCCTGCCGGAGGTGGAGAAAAGCTATCGCCTGTCACACGATCCGGAAATGCGCGCGATCTGCGGCGCTTCGAGCGGGGGCATTGCCGCTTTCACCGTCGCCTGGGAGCGGCCCAATGAATTTCGCAAAGTGCTCTCCAGCGTCGGCAGCTTCGGAAACCATGCCGGTGGCAATGCGTATCCTTCGCTCATCCGCAAGACCGAGCGCAAACCCATCCGCGTCTATCTGCAGGATTCGAGTGGTGACCTCGACATCCCCGACGGCAACTGGCCCCTGGCCAACCAGCAAATGGCCGCCGCGCTTAAATACATGGGTTACGACGTGAAATTCGATTACGCCGACGGATACGGGCACAACTCTAACATGGCCGGGAGCGTTTTCCCTGAGACGCTCAAATGGCTCTGGCGCAAGGAAACCTGGACAACTCCCGCCGAGACGAAAAAGCAGATCGGCGGGGACATGCCGTTGAATCAACTGCTCATCGCCGGCGAGGACTGGCAACTGGTGGCTGACAATCTCAGCTTCTGCGACGGCCCCTGCACAGACGTCGACGGCAACTTCTACTTCTCCGACCTGAAAGCGCCGGCCATTTACAAGATCGCCGTCGACGGCACCAAGACCAAGCTCCTTGATGAACCCGGAAGCGGCTTGAAATGGGCGCCCGACGGAAAGCTTTACGCCTGCCAGGGCAGCAAGAAACGGCTCGTCGCATTTGATCTCAAGCAAACGCCGCCGGCCGTGGAAGTCGTCGCCGACGACGTGAATCCCAACGACCTGGTGTTTACCTACAAGGGGGACATTTATTTTACAGAAACCGGCAAGCACCAGGTGACGCTCGTCAAGGCGAAGACACACGAGAAGAGCGCCGCCGACGTCGGCATCACCGGCCCCAATGGCATCTCGCTATCGCCCGACCAAGGCACCCTCGCCGTTTCGGATTACCAGGGTGAGAATGTTTGGACATTCCGGATCGAACCTGACGGCAGACTCAGCGCCAAGGGCCCCTATATGACGATGCGCCTGCCGATCGATCCCAAGGGGGAGTTCAACCCCAGCCAACCGCCCCCGTACAAAAAGGCCGCCGGTGGGGACGGCATGGCCACCGACACGCAGGGCCGCTATTATGTCGCCACCGCACTCGGTGTGCAGGTCTTCGATCCCACCGGGCGCCTCTGCGGCGTGCTGCCCAAGCCGCAACTCGATAAACCGCTCACCAGCGTGATGCTCTCCGGCCCCAACCGCGAGTACCTTTACGTCACGAACGGCGACAAGATCTTCCGGCGCAAAGTGCAGGCCACCGGGGCCGTCTTCTATCTGCCGCCGAAGTAGATCGTGTCGGTCGAGAGACAATCGGACAATCAGACAATCAGACCATCAGACAGGGCCGCGAGCGAATGCGCTCTCTGGTGGTCTGATTGTCTGACGGTCCGATTGTCTTTTAGTCCGCTGGCGGCTGGAGCCGCGAAGTACGGCTTGCCCGGCTCAAGCACTGACTTAACCTAACGCCATGGCACCACTGCCTGCCCGCTCCGCTCTGCTTTTCGCGGCTGCCCTTGCGACCGCGGCAGCCCAGGATTTGCCAAAAAGCACGGGAGCGCCGGAACTCAATTCAAAGCTCATCCTCACGGATATACCCGATTCACCCGTGCTCCGCGAACCGCTTCCCGGCGCGGCCCCAACCGCCGGCGAAACGCCACTGCCCCTGGACATCGTGAAACTCGAGGCAGCGGTCCAAAACGCGAAGCGCGGTGCGGCTCTGCGCGAGCGCTTGGTGAAAGAGGGAATCGTCTCGAGATACGAAACGGAGCAGAGCGAGATGAAAGTGGTGCGGTTGACGAAAAGCCTCGAAAACGCGCGGCTTGCGGTCGCACAGCGGGATCTCGAAGAAAAGCAGAACGCGGCAGCCACGGATGACGCCAGCAAAGCGGCAATGGCCGACGCCGAAGCACGGGTGGTCGCTGCCAAAAAAACTGCCGAGGATGCGGCGGCAAAATGGGAGGAAGCGCAACGTGCCGCCGCCGCGCTGCGGGTGACGCGCGATCGGATTATGGCCATGAACGCGAATACCTGGGCGGCCTTGAAACAAGCGGAAGCCGCCCTGCACAAGGTGATCGGGCCGGAAAAGCCGTAGCGCATTTCCACGGATGTTGTCGCGCGACGGCGATTTGTCCCGGGTAGGGTGGGCGTCCCGCCCGCCGATTTGGGCATCTTGCCCAAATCATTCTGGGCGAGGGATTTTCGAATGATCCAGCGGGACGCCGGATTCGGAGGGCGAACTGCCGGTCCCGCCCGGATCGCCCACTCTATCCGAAACACGCGGCACCGTCATCGATTCGAATTCGACCGCAGAGCCGCCGTTCGGCGTTTAGAGGGCGTCTAAAAAGTAGGGATGGGTCGCGCGAGGGCGCTTTGGGCCGGATGGCAAGGCGTGAGCGACAAGCATCCCCGCAGCGGGCTGTAAGGAGTGAACAACGCGGCCAGACGGCCCAAAGCACCCTCGCCCTCCGGGTTGTGCGCAACGCGACCCATCCCTACTTTTTAGACGCCCTCTTACGGCGAGAGCCGCTCGATCTTCCACGCCCCATCCGCCAGCCGGCTATAGCGCAGGCGGTCATGGAGCCGGCTCTGCCGGCCCTGCCAGAACTCGATGGTTTGCGGCGTGACCCGGTAGCCGCCCCAGTGCGGCGGCAACGGTATTACCGCCCCGCCGTACCTCGCGAGCGCCTCGGCAAACTGCTTCTCGAGTTGCTCGCGGTGCGCGATGACTGCGCTCTGCGCCGATGCCCACGCGCCGATCTGGCTGTTTTCCGGGCGCGAGTGAAAATAGGCCTCTGATTCCTCGTCCGAGGTCTTGGCCACGGTGCCGGTCACGTTCACCTGCCGCTCCAGCCCGCCCCACCAAAACGTCAGCGCCACGCGCGGGTTCGCCGCGAAATGGCGCCCCTTCGCCCCTTGGAAATTGCTGAAGAACGTGAAGCCGCGTTCATCGCAAATCTTCAGCAGGATCGTGCGCGTCCAGGGCTGGCCCGCGCCGTCCACACTGGCCACCGTCATCGCATTCGGTTCGAGCAATTGGCGGTCGGCGGCTTCGGAAAGCCAGAGGTTGAATTGCCGGATCGGGTCCGGATCGAGATCGCTCCGGCGCAAACCGCGCTGCGAATAGTCCAGGCGAAGCGCCGCAAGTTCAGCCGGAGTAAGCATGGAGATATGAATGAGGATGGACGATTCTCGATCTCGCTCCAGACGACGGCTTGGTCGGAGGCCTGGATCCTAAATGATAGATCCTCCCTACACCTCTTTTTCCGGCGGCAATTCGACGATCTCGAACCAGTATTTCTCCAGCGTCTGGAGAATATCCACCAGCGCCTCGAAGGTCACCGGCTTTACGATGTAGCTGTTCACGCCCAGATCATAGCTTTTGTAGATGTCCTCGTCGGCCTTCGATGTCGTCAGGATCACCACCGGGATCTGCCGCAATTCGGGGTCGGTCTTCAACTCCTTGAGCACGGTGCGGCCGTCTTTGCGCGGCATGTTCAAGTCGAGCAGGATCAGGCCGGGCCGGGGCGCCTCGGCTGGCGGCGCGTACGGACCTTCTTTGCGCAAGTATTCGAGCAATTGCTCGCCGTTCTCCACAAAGCGTATGTCGTTGATCAGGCGCCCTTCCTCAAACGCTTCCTGCGTCAGTCTCCGGTCGTCCGCGTCGTCATCGGCCATCAGTATCGTTATTGGCATGGCGTCTCTACTCATTGGCTTGGGGTGATGGTTGGGTCACCGGCAGCGTTACGATGAATGCCGCTCCTTGACCTTCCGCACTCTTTGCCACAATCGACCCGCCGTGCCTATCAGTAATTTTTCGGCACACCGCCAGGCCGATGCCGGTGCCTTCATATTCGCTGCGGCTGTGCAACCGCTGGAAAACCACAAATACCTGCTCGGCAAATTTCGGGTCGAAGCCGATCCCGTTGTCCCGGATCACGATCTTGCAAATTTGCTGGCCGGGCGTGGCGCCGGTGATATTTCGCTCCTTCATCTGGTAGACGCGGCCCTCGACCACCACCTCCGGGTTCTCCCCGGCCTTCTGGAATTTGAGCGCGTTGCTGATCAGGTTTTGGAAAAGCTGCCGCATCTGCACCGGATCGGCCTCGATCATGGGCAGGTCGCCGACTTCGACCACGGCATTCTTCTGCTCGATCATAATTTCGAGGTCCGACAAAACCGCGCGCACGACTTCGGCAAGATCGCACTTCTCAAAGGGCAGCGCCCGGCTGGTGATGCGCGAAAGCTTGAGCAAATCCTGGATGAGTACCTGCATGCGTTGCGCCGCGCCTTGCATGCGCTCGAGGTAATCGAGGCCCTGGGCGTTCAGCATGTTTCCACATTTGGCCCGCAAACGGTCGCTGAACGCCTGGATTTTCCGCAGCGGCTCCTGCAAATCGTGCGATGCCACCGAGGCAAAATTTTGCAATTCCGCGTTGCTGTTCTCGAGCTGCGCGGCGAATCGCCGCAATTGGTCCTCCGTGATTTTCCGGTCGCTGATATCGCCGCTGATCCCGACCAGCCCGATGATCGAACCATCCGTGTCGCGCAATGGCACCTTGGTCGTCTGAATCCACAACTCGGTGCCGTCCTCGTGCAAACGGAGTTCCTCGACATTGAAGATGCCCTCGCCCGTCTCTATCACCCGGCTGTCGTCGTCATCAAAGCGCGCCGCATCGTCGGCCGAATAATAGTCGAACACCGTCCGTCCCGTGGTCGTGCCTTCCGTCTTCGGACCGTACATCTCGCGATGGGCCACATTGTCGAGGATGAAGCGCCCCTCGACATCCTTCACGTACACGTGGTCTGGAATGGTGTCGATGATGCTCAGCAGCAGATGGTGCTCCGCCGCCAGCGCTTCTTCCGCGCGATGCCGCGCCGCCACGTCGCGCAGGATGAGCACAGAAGCGACGAGCAGCGCCAGGAACGTGAAGACGCTTCCCGCCAGGATCGTAAACGTCGTGCCGTGCCCCACTTGCCGCGTCAACCCCGCGCGATCCGCGAGCAATTGTCGCTGTTCCTGATCGAAATCCGCGAGGATCTTGCGGATGTCCTGCGCCGTCTTCTCACTTTCGCCCTTGGAAAATAGCGCCACGCTCGCGGCGAACCCTTGGGTCCGGCGCGTTTCGATCTCGATTTGCTGCTCGGCAAAATTGCGCTGAATCAGAGTCAGTAATCGATCCAGCCTCAGGGTCTGTTGCGGCGTATCGGCCGTGCGGGCCTTCAGGGTGTTGAAGTTGGCGATGATCTGCGCTTGCGCTTCCTCGAACCCGCGCAGGAAGCTTTCATCCCCGGTGGCGATGAACCCGCGGCGTCCACTCTCCATCTCCATGAGATGCCGCTGAGTGCGTTCCTGCACCTCCATCACCTCATGAGTTTGGGCCACGTAATCCGCGGTGGCGATAAAGTCCCGGGTACTCCGATAGCTGATAAAGCCAATGACCCCGAGCATCGCCAGCGCCACGCCAAATCCGACAACGATCTTCCGCCGGATGGAACTTCGGGGCGGGACGGGCGGCGGATACGGCATTCTTTTGGGAATTTGGCGGAGGAGGTGGGATTCGAACCCACGGAGCCTTGCGGCTCTCCGGTTTTCAAGACCGGCGCATTAGACCGCTCTGCCACCCCTCCTTGAGAGTTTGGAGCGCGCTACACGATTATGGGTGCCGCGAGGCAATTTCAAATGCCATTTTCGTCGTGCGCTCACCTCCCGGCTTGCTGCCAGCGCGTGCCAGAGTATACTTTTGCTCAGCATGAGCACCCTCGCAGAGATCGAAGCCGCCATCGAACTGCTACCGGCGCCGGAGTTGGAAGAGTTGGCTCGGTGGATCGAGCATCGGCGTGCCCAGTCCCAGGCGAGAGTTGAAGGAAAAACGTCCGTTCGCAGTTATTTCGGCACAGTGCACAGCGGAAACGCGAATGGGGCCGACAACACAGCGATTAATCGCGATTTCGCAGCCGATGCGGCCCGCGTCCTAAGCTGACAAACCACCTATCCCCCTTCCCATTTCCCGCTGACTTCGATCGGCGTCCCGGGTTCGATCCAGTCGTAAAATCGCTTCGCCGGATTGTCCCCGTCCAATGGGAGCCGAATGCAGCCGTGCGACGCCGGGTGTCGTGGCACCGAAGTGAAGCCGTGGATGAAGACGTCCCCCACCACCTGCACGCTGTAGGGCATCGGCGCATTCTGGAAGAGCTTCGAGTAGTGCATGCGCTCTTTATCGCCGGCGGTGAATTGCCCGTTCGGCGTGGCTTTGTCCCACTTCCCGGTGCTGATCCGGCTCTCCATCACCAGATGCTCCCCTTCATAGGCCCGCAGGATTTGACGCACTTTGTCGACCTCGACGCGTTTTGCCGCGGGTCCAACCCCCGGCATCTGCGCGCACGCCCCGAGAACCAGGCCAAGAAAAATAGGGTAAAACCATCGCAGCATCTTCATTCATTCGAAGGCGTCGCGGTCATTGTCAATCCTTGCGGACCCTTTCTGATTATGCTTGCCAAAGTTTCGGATTTCCGTACAGTAACTTTATGAAAATAACGGTCGAAATCGCGGAAAATGACTTGAAAGATATCATGCGCTTTTCCGGCGAGAAAAAGAAAGGCCCGGCCATCGCCAAGTTCCTCGCCACCGGGCTGATGCTCCGGCGCAGGCGCGATCTGTCGGACGAGGTGATGTCGGGCAAGCTGCGGCTCGACTTTCCCCATTTTCAAGCCCTGCAGGCACTCGATCAACAAGATCCGTGGGCCAAATAATTGACACCTGCGTTTGGGTGGACCATCTCCGCAAGACCACCCCTGACGCTACGCGCCGGGTCGCGGACGCCGCCGTGAACGAGCCGGACGCGCTGCTCTGTGAGCCGGTCCGATTTGAACTGCTTTATGGAGCGTCGCGCCGAGAGCGCCGTCTCTTGACGCGCCTGCTGGGCACAATGCCGATCGTGCAAACGCCGGCACAGCTCTGGCCGGACGCCGCGACCCTTGCCACTCAAGCCTGTGATGTGGGCTTGCGGGTTCCTTCCCTCGATCTCCTCATCGCCGCCCTTTGCATCCATCACGACATCGCGTTGACAACCTTTGACGCGCATTTCGAGAAACTCGCCAGCCTCTCCAAGCTCCGCGTCAATTTACTGCGCCGGCCCGATTGATGGCCACTTGTCATCGCGCCTCTCCGCGACGAGAGTCTCCGTCCCATTTTTGTGAAGATTCTCGTCGCTCCGGACAAATTCAAAGGTTCCCTCTCGGCTGTCGCCGTCGCGGAGACCATTGCCGCGGAGTTCCGGCGCGCCTGGCCCGACGCCGAAATCTCCCAAGCCCCCATCGCCGATGGCGGCGAGGGTTTTGCCGACGCCTTGCGCCAGGCGCTGAACGGCGAATGGGTCGTCGCCCGCGCCCTCGATCCGATTGGGCGGGACGTGGAGGCTCGGTACGCCTGGGTCGAAGACGAAAAGCTGGCCGTCATCGACATGAGCGAAGCCTCGGGGCTATGGCGGCTCACCAGCGAGGAACGGGCGCCCCTGCGCGCCAATACCTACGGCACCGGCCAGCTCATGCGCCACGCCGCGGAGCGCGGTGCGCGCAAGATCCTCGTTGGCCTGGGCGGCAGTGCCACCACCGATGGCGGTATCGGGATGGCCGCGGCGCTCGGTTACACATTCCTGACCAGCGACGGTGAAGATCTCGAACCAATCCCGGGCCACCTCCTCGCCCTCATTCGCGTCGAAGCGGAAGGCGCCATCGAACTGCCGGAAATTGTCGCCGCGTGCGACGTGCAAAATCCCCTGCTCGGCCCGCGCGGCGCCGCCTGCGTTTTCGGCCCGCAGAAAGGCGCGGGCGGAAAGGACATCGTCGCACTCGAGGAAGGCTTGCTCAATCTCGCGGATGTCATCGCCAGCGATCTCGGCTGCGATTTTCGCGAGACTCCCGGCGCCGGCGCCGCTGGCGGCATCGCCTTTGGTCTGTTGAGTTTTTGCCGCGCCAGGATCTGCTCGGGATTCGACCTCGTCGCGGAAACTCTTCACCTCGAGGAGCGCATCGCCGCCAGCGACCTCATCATTACCGGCGAAGGCCGCATCGACGGCCAAACCCTGGAAGGCAAGGGCCCGGCGGGCGTTGCCACCCTGGCACGCAAACATCACAAACCGGTGCTGGCGTTCGCCGGATCCATCGCCGAAATTGCGGCCGTGGATTCTCTCTTCGACGCCCACTGCGCGATCATTGATCAACCGGTCTCGCTCGATGCCGCGATGAAACACGGGGCGGAATTCCTCGCCCGCAGTGCCGCTCGCGCCGCGCGCCTGCTTCAACTTGGACATAGACTATGAAAGACAAACGCATCGCCCTGCTTTTCGCTGGGCAAGGCGCCCAGGCCGTGGGCATGGGCAAGGACCTCGCCGCGAGGTACCCCGCCGCCGCCGACTTGTTCACCCAGGCCGATGCGATCCTGGGCTACCCTTTGAGCAAAATCGCGTTTGAGGGCCCGGAGGAGGAACTGACCCAAACCAAACACTGCCAGCCCGCGCTCCTGGTCCACGGGCTCGCCACGTTCGCGGCGTTGCGCGCGGAAGCCGGTGACTTTCCCGTGCACGCCGCCGCGGGCCTTTCGCTCGGCGAATTCACCGCGCACGCGGCCGCCGGCACGCTCGATTTCGAGACGGGGGTGAAGCTCGTCGCGCAGCGCGGCTTGTTCATGCAGGAGGCTTGCGACCAGACCAGCGGCGGCATGGCGGCGATGATCGGCGCCGACGAAAGCACCGTGCGCGCCCTCGCCGCCGAGACCGACGTCGATGTGGCCAACCTCAACAGCCCCGGCCAGATCGTCATCTCCGGCGAAAGCTCGAAAGTCGCCCTCGCTGTTTCCCTCGCCAAGGAGCACGGCATTCGCCTGGCGAAGACCTTGAATGTCGCCGGCGCTTACCATTCACGCCTCATGAATTCCGCCTTTCTCAAGCTGGGTGAGGAATTGCAGAGGATCACGCTCGCCCGGCCGCGATTTCCCGTGATCTGCAACATCGATGCCACCCCCGTTCGCGAGGAGGAGGAAATCCGTTCCGCTCTCCAGGACCAGGTGACCGGGACGGTGCGCTGGACAGAGACCATGGAATTTCTGGTCGATGAGGAAAAGTGCGACCTCTTCCTCGAACTCGGACCTGGCGGTGTTCTCGCCGGGCTGCTCAACCGCACGCGCAAAGGGACGGCCTGCTTGTCGATCAGCGACGTCCCGTCGCTCGAAGCCGCGCTCAACACGCTCCGCGGGTAGGCTGCGCCCTCTACGGCTCCCCAAACGCCACCGCATTGAGCGATGGTCCGGGCGGAATCGCGACCTTCTTCCAGTCCTCGAGATTGCGGGAAGCGTGCATGTTGCCGCCCCAGGAAAGGCCGATTCCGAGGAAACCCTCGCGCGCCCAGGCGACACTGCACGGAATGGCCCGGGCTTCCCGGGTCCAGGTAAGTCCATCGGGGGAGCTCCACGCGGCTTGGCCACCCGTGATGAGGAATCGCCTCCCAGTCCAGACGATGCGCGAGAAGTTCTCCACCGGATCGCTGTCGAAGCGCTGCCAGGTCTGGCCATCGTGAGAACTTTCGATGAGCCCATTGGGGCCGACCACCACGAAATGCCCCGCTCCGTAGGCCACGTCGCGCGCGGCCGGTGCGTCGAGCGAGGTATGTTCCCAGCGCGTGCCATCGCTGGTCACGCCGCGCCAGCTCACCCGCTTCCGGTCGACCCAAAGATCCACATCGCCGATAATCACAAAACGGAAGCCGGCCTCGGTATCGCCGCACGCGCTGCGGCGCGCGTGGACGCTCCCTTTCCAGTCGAGGCGCTGGCCGGACGCGAATTTGTCTCCGGTCGTCGAGGACATCAATTCGGCATCGTGCCCGGCGACGAAGAGCCCGTGGCCAAACGCGATCGTGGCCACGCGCCCTTTCACATCCTGCACCGAATGCCACTCATGGCCATCTTGCGTCGCCAGGAGATGCCCCGTCTGCGCGCCCCCGCCCACCGCAATAAAGCGGCCGGCGCCGAAGGCGACGTTGAAGAGCACGTCGTCGTTGTCCTTCGCCTCCTCACTCCAGCGCTGGTCGTTCTCCCAGGAAACGCCGTCGCGCGACGTGATGCGCCGCCCACCGTACCCGACAGCCACAAAGAGCCCGGTGTCGGCCGCGCAGGCTGCGCTGACTGTCAAGGCAAGGAGAGCGCCAGGAAGCGTCCGCTTCACGAGCGGCTATTCCGCGAGCAACTTTTCGATCGCCTCTCCGAGTGCTTCGCCCCGCAAGCCGGTTTCACGCAGCATCCCCTTCTTGTCGATGAGCCAGGCCGCCGGGATCGACTGGATCCCGAAGGAGGACGCGATCTTGTTCTTCCAACCGCCACCGTCGAAGTATTGCGGCCACGTCATTTTCTGGCTCTTCAGCGCGCCCTCCATGTCCGCCTTTTCCTGGTCGAGCGAAATGCCGACGATCTCGAAGCCCTTTCCGTGGAGTTTTCCGTAAGTGCTCACCACATTCGGCATTTCCCCCATGCACGGTCCGCACCAACTCGCCCAGAAATCGACGAGCACGACCTTGCCGCGCAGATTCACCAGATCAATCGGCTGGCCGTCGACCGCCGTAAACTTCAAATCCACCGGCTTCGTCTTGAGATCCGCCATCTTTTCCTTGCGCTGAAGGATCTCACTCGCGGCCCCGGCCAGCCGCGCGTCGGAGCCCGCGGCAAGCTGCTTCAGCATTTCCACCCCCTGCGGCGTCGGATCTTCATTGAGCACCCGCATCTGGATGTTCTTCAACTGGCCGGCCAGCGGGTGATCGGGATACTTGGCAAAAAAGTCCGCCGCGGCTTTGTAGAACGTCGCATAAAGGGCGGGATCATCCTTGGTGAGCCCGCTGCCGATCATCATGATTTCCATGAACGCGGCTTCGCCTTTGGCCGACACAGGCGCATCCGCCGCGTTGACGATTTCGTCGAGCCTCTTCTTGTCCGCGACTGGATCGGTCTTTTCCCCGGTGACACGCCGCAATTGCATTTCGGCACGCAGCGCAATCATTCGCGCCTGCCAGGCCCGCGGGTCGGTCGGGAAGTTTCTCACAAACGCATCCGCCGCCACTTTCTGCGTCCCGAACCACTGCTTGACCTGCGCCATCGCTTCCTCGCGACTGGCCGGCTTCTGCTCGGGCGGCTTTTGCAGATTCTCCATGTCTTTCCAGGATTCGTCTGCGGAGATGGAGGGGGTCGCTTTCGGAGCGCCGGCTGCCGGCGGAGTTCCCTCGGCCGCGTGCAGCGGGAGCGCGAGTGCGAAAAGGACGGCAGGAAGAAGGAGGCGTTTCATAGGAAGGTCGGGAATCCTAGCACGGTTCGTGTCTGCCGCGAGGAACTTCCGTGCTCGTTCCGCACTGGGCTTTCAGAGGGCGTCCAGGAGGGCCTCCCAGGACCCGGCAGCGACCAGACGGGCGGAATCCTGGCCAGGTAACGATTTTGCCACAAACAGCGCCGCTAATTGACACAGTGGGAACCCGTTGCTAGCTTCCGCGCAAATTTTCCGAGCCCCGAGCGCCCGATACCCTATGCTCGACCGACAAGTCCTTGTTCTCAATCGGCTCTGGCAGGCGATCAACGTCTGCACAGTGCGGAGGGCTTTTACCCTCGTGTGCCAGGGGCACGCGCAGATCGTCTTCTCGGATGGCGGGAACAATTTCCGGACGCACGACTTCGAAAGCTGGCGCGATTTTTCGCACCGCGAGCCGGAGGAGGAGATGGTGCACACCATCTCGTTCAAGATCCGCATTCCGCGGATTATCGTGCTGATGTTCTTCGACCGCCTGCCGAAGAAGGAGGTCAAGTTCACCCGCGCCAACATCTTCGAGCGCGACAAGAACACCTGCCAGTACTGCGGCAAGGTCTTCGAGAAGCGCGACCTCAATCTCGATCACGTCCTCCCGCGCGACAAAGGTGGGCAGACGACTTGGGAGAATATCGTCTGCTCGTGCATCGCGTGTAATACCAAAAAAGGCAATCGCCTTCCCCACCAGGCGGCCATGCGGCTGATCAAGAAACCGGTGCGGCCCAAATGGCGCCCGTTCGTGAATATCAGCTTCGACGGCCACCGCCATGAGAGCTGGCGGCACTTCGTCGACCTCGCCTATTGGAACGTTGAACTGGGAGATTAGCCGGCGTCCTGAAAATAGCCCAGCACTTTAGTGCTGGGTAATCGTGACCTCCAACCGCCGCGAGTCCCGTCAGGGACGGCACAAATGTCCTTCCGTCCCTCTCTGACTTCTCCGCAGTGCTAACCTGAAAAATGTACGCAGCTTGCGTAGATTTCATGCGGCGATTTACGGCGCGCGAGTGTTTCCCGCGAATCACGCGAATGACACGAACAGCGGATCGCCTATTTGCGTGATCTGCGTAGCCGGGGCTTTGCGAGACGCCCATGGTCCCGCACTCGCGGGAGGGCCAATTCGCCGGTCTCCCCCTTTCGTGTTCTTAGTGTATTTCGTGGACATACCCTTTGGTTGCAGCGGAAGGCCGCGCTGTGGCCCTCTCACGCTTCTCAGCGCATTCTGCGTTGAATCTGTGGATATTACTTTCGCGTTACCAACGCAGCTGCAGCGGGCCGGTCTTTCAAGGAATTAAGGATCGGCTGCGGAAAGATGCCAAACACGAAAATGCCCAGCGTCAGCAGGGCGATGGCCGCGCGCGTCAGCGGAGCGATGGTAATCGGCGTGTCTTCGCCGGGCTCGGCCCAGTACATCGCCGCGACGACGCGCAGGTAGTAGTAAAAGCCCGCGGCCACGGTGATGATGCCGATGCCGATGAGCCCGTAGTTATGCGCCTGCACCGCGGTGGAAAAAACGAGAAATTTGCCGATGAAACCGGCCGTAAACGGAACGCCCGCGAGGGAGAGCATGGCTACCAGCAACCCGAACGCCAGGAATGGGGAGCGCCTGGCAAGTCCGTTGAAGTGGGCGATGTCGTCGCCCCGGGAGTGCTTGGCCACCACAATCAACACGAGAAAGCTCAGCAGGGTCATGAGCAAATATCCCGCGAGATAATAGCCGACGGCCACGCGCGAAGACCCGAAGCCCTCCGGAGTAGCCGAGACACTGACCACGGCGACGAGCAAATAGCCGGCGTGGGCAATCGAGGAATAGGCCAGCAAGCGCTTGAAATTGTCCTGTGGAAGCGCGGCAAGATTGCCATAGAGCAGCGTGGCGCCGGCGAGGATTCCGAGAAGGGACAGGACCTTCGGGGCGACATCCGGAGCGGCGAGAAAAGGCTGAAGAACGCGAAGCAGGACGATAAAGCCGGCGGCCTTCGAACCGACGCTGAGGAAAGCGGTGACCGGCGTAGGGGCGCCCTGGTAGACATCGGGCACCCAAAGCTGGAATGGGGTGGCGGCAATCTTGAAGCCCAGCCCGACGAGAACCAGAACAATGCCAAAGAGGAGGGGCGCGTGGGAGATCTTGGCGAGCAGCACGACCTTCTCGACGGCTTCGAGATTGGTCTGGCCCGTGACGCCGAAGATCCAGGTGATGCCGTAAACGAAAAAGCCCGTGCTCAGCGCGCCGAGGATCAAATATTTCACGCCAGCTTCGAGACAAGCGGATTGCCGCCGCATGTACGAGACCAGGATGTAGAAGCTGACGGTCACCAACTCCAATGAGACGAAGATCAGGATGAAATCGACCGCGCTGGCCATGAACATGAGGCCCGCGCAGGTGAAAACCGGGATGCTGTAAAATTCGCCGAGCCCGGCGCCGGGCGTCATTCCCGGGATGAACTTCGCGAGGACGCTCTTGTATTCGAGCGCCATGATCAGGACGACGACGGTCGTGAGCAACGCGATGCGCTTGAAAAACAGAGCGGTGGCGTCGGCAATGTAAAACGGCGCAAGATCGCCAACATCGGCACGAGCAAAAAACGAATAGCCGAGGATGATGCAGAGGACGAGGATGGCCCCTCTGGCCAGCCCGCCTTTGTCATCATCTTTGCTGAACGATTCCATGAGCAGCATGACAATGCCGAGGATCAGGACGGCGGTTTCGAGGGAGATCGAGGAAATCATTTTGGAAGCAGCGCCTCGATGCTGGGTTTGATGTAGGCGAGGAGAGCGCCCGGGGCGAATCCGGCAATGAGCAGCGCGGCCAGGAGCAGGATGAGCGGCCAGCGGAGCGATTTCACCGGATCGGTCCACAGCGCGATATCCTTTCCGGGTTCACCCAGAAAAATGGCGCGGTAGGCGCGGAGCATGTAGACAGCGGAGATCACGACTCCCCAGAGCGCGAAGACGATCGCCAGTTGGAAATTTGATGCGACCAACGCCGGGTTGGGCTTGTAAGCGCCGAAGAAAACCGTGATTTCGCTGGCGAAATTGGCGAATCCGGGCAGCCCGATCGAGGCAAAAGCCGCCAGACCGAAGGCAAAGCCCAGCCACGGCGCGGCCTTGGCGAGGCCGCCGAAGCTATCGAGCAAAAGCAATGGGTTCTTCTGGCGGAGAAAACCGGCGAGGGCAAAAAGCGCCGCGATCGAGAGCCCGTGGGCAAACATCAGCAAGGCCGCGCCGCTCACGCCGACCAGGTTGAGCGCGGCAATACCGAGAAAAATGTAGCCCGTGTGCATCACGCTCGAGTAGCCGAGAAGGAGGTCGAGCTTCTTTTGCGCGATGGTCACGAAGCCGATGTAGATAATATTGCCGACGAGCAGCAGGAGCAGGAGGTTTGCCCAGACTTTCGCGCCCTCGGGCAGGAGCGGCACCGCGACACGGATGAGCCCGTAGAGGCCGAACTTTTTCAGCACGCCCGCGTGGAGCATGGCCACCGGCGCCGGTGCGGACGCATAGGCCGACGGCGCCCAGGAATGAAACGGAAACAAGGAGATGAGCACGCCGAAACCGACGAGGAGAAAGATGTAGGGCCGGCTTTGCGCCGCAGCGGGGATGAGCCCGTTTGGCGCAAGCTGCTGAAGCTCGACCAAATTGAAAGTCCGCGAACCCTCCGGTATCGCCAGATACAAATCCACCAGACCGATGAGCAGGACAAAGCTGCCAAGTCCGAGATAGATGGTGATCTTCCACGCCGCGGTATAACGCTCGCCGGAGCCCCAGATGGCGATCAACAGAAACGTCGGAATCAGCGCCAGTTCGTGAAATGCGTAAAAGAAGAAAAGATCCGTCGAGGCGAAAGCGCCCGCTGCTCCAGCCGCCAGCAAGAGCAGGCAGGCGTAAAAGAGATTCTCGCGTTTCTCGATCTTCGGAGTGACCCAAACCGCGGTCAGCGTCACGATGCCGGTGAGCAGGAGCATGACCAGGCTGAGGCCGTCGGCGCCGACGGCGTAATTGAGCTTCCACTCCGGCACGATCGGCGAGGTCGCAAGGAACTGAAACCCGCCTTTCACTTTGTCGTAGGATAGAAACACGAAAAGTGAGAGGAGGAACTCCGCCAGCGCGGCGGCGAGCGCCGTCTTGCGGGCCGGAGCCCCCAGCAAAATGCCCACCGCCGCGAGGATAGGAACAAAAATGATCAGGCTAAGCACAATTCAGAGTGGGTTAATAACCACGAAATACACGGAATACACGAAAGGGTTAGGATTGCAGATCAGGCGGGCTCGAATCGCGCTCAGTCCAGCGGTCGTCGCGGACATGGCGCTCCCATTCGAGTTTCGGATAATGGCTAAAGTTTACGAGCAGGCCAAGTTGTTTGCCCGTCGCTTTGAGATAGTTTCTGATCTGTGCGCGGTGCTCGTCGGCGAGCGCTACCACTACCTTGAGTTCGACGATAATTTCTCCGAAGCAGACCCAATCGGGCTCGAGTTCTTGCGCCAGCTTCATACCTTTGTATTCCAATTGGAAACGGGGCTTGGAGATTGCCGGGATTTCTTGCAAACGAAATTCGCAGCCGAGGCACTCATGATAGATCGGCTCATTAAATCCACATCCCTCTTCGCGATAGACTTCCAAGCCGGCCCCGATAATCCGGTAGCTTTCGTCTTTGAAAAAGAGTTCCGGCATAACAACATTTGTGTCTTTGGCCCGCTTCGTAGCTTTCTCATCTAAAAACTTCCGGACGTCCTCCGATAACCGGGTCGCTTCCGTTGTTCAAGAAAGGCTGTGTCATAGTCATCTTCGTGTATTTGGTGTATTTCGTGGTTTATACCTTCCGGCGCGGTTGGAATCGAGCTTCGTTGGTTTCCGTTTTCTGGTTCCCCTGTTGCCCGGGTTTCAAGTTCAGGGTTTGAGGATTCGTCCCGCGACTGCGGGACTGCGGAGCCCATTGGATGTTGGATGTTGGATGTTGGATGTTGGATGTTGGATGTTGGAGGTTGGATGTTGGATGTTGGATGTTGGATGTTGGATGTTGGATGTTGGATGTTGGATGTTGGATGTTGGATGTTGGATGTTGGATGTTGGATGTTGGATGTTGGATGTTGGATGTTGGGTGTTGGGTGTTGGGTGTTGGGTGTTGGGTGTTGGGTGTTGTGTTGGGTGTTGCGGCGAAGCCGCCTCGTG
>Ga0302326_10008925_pt1 | contig 22039 bp, 17 predicted proteins | sample Palsa_T0_3_FD_202264 | JGI IMG/M metagenome (GOLD analysis project Ga0302326, IMG submission 202264) | Peat permafrost microbial communities from Stordalen Mire near Abisko, Sweden - Palsa_T0_3 | ecosystem: Environmental > Terrestrial > Soil > Palsa > Peat permafrost | place: Sweden: Abisko... | reverse complement strand
CTTCGTTCCCGTCAGTCACCACGTTCGTTCCGCTCACTCAGCTCCCCAGGTCCAGCCGGAGATCTGCGGATCGTCCTCCCCGTGCTCCCGGGTGTACCGCCGAGCGTTCAGGCGGGCATCCGCCATCCGCTGACGCAGCACGGCCGCCCGCCCCGCCAGGCCGTCGACCCGGTCGATGACGTCCATGACCAGGTGAAAGCGGTCCAAGTCATTGAGCATCACCATGTCGAACGGCGTCGTGGTGGTGCCGCGCTCTTTGAACCCGCGGACATGCAGGTGATGGTGGTTGGCACGGCTGTAGGTGAGTCGGTGAATCAGCCAGGGGTAGCCGTGGTAGGCGAAGATGATCGGCTTGTCGCTGGCGAATATCGCGTCGAATTCGTTGTCGGGCAGGCCATGTGGGTGGTCGGTGTCAGGCTGCAGCCGCATCAGGTCGACGACGTTGACCACCCGCACCGCCAGGTCGGGTAGTTCTCGACGCAGGATGTCGGCGGCGGCCAACGTCTCCAGGGTCGGGACGTCGCCGGCGCAGGCCATCACCACATCGGGTTCGGCGGTGGCGGTGCTCGCCCATTGCCAGATGCCCACTCCGCGGGTGCAGTGCGCGATCGCGGACTCCATGTCGAGATAGGACAGCGCGGGCTGTTTGCCGGCGACGACGACGTTGACGTAGTTGCGGCTGCGCAAGCAATGATCGGCCACCGACAGCAGCGTGTTGGCGTCCGGCGGCAGGTAGACCCGCACCACCTCGGCGCGCTTGTTGGCGACCAAGTCGATGAAGCCGGGATCCTGATGGGAGGCGCCGTTGTGGTCTTGACGCCAGACATGGGAGCTCAGCAGGTAGTTCAGCGACGCGATCGGCTGCCGCCACGGAAGTTCGCGACTGGTGGACAACCATTTCGCGTGCTGGTTGAGCATCGAGTCGACGATGTGCACGAACGCCTCGTAGCAGTTGAACAGTCCGTGCCGTCCAGTCAGCAGGTATCCCTCCAACCAGCCTTGGCACAGGTGCTCGGAGAGCACCTCCATCACCCGGCCAGAGCGCGCAAGGTTCTCGTCCACCGGCAGGAGTTCCGACAGCCACACCTTGTCGGTCGTCTCGTAGACGGCGTCCAGGCGATTGGAGGCGGTCTCGTCGGGGCCCATCAGGCGGAACCGGTCACCGTTGCGTGCGATCACGTCGCGCAGGAAGGTGCCGAGCACCCGGGTGGCCTCGTGGGTCTGAGTGGCCGGCCGCTCGACGGCGACGGCGTAGTCGCGGAAGTCGGGCAGGTCCAGGTCATGCAGCAGCACACCGCCGTTGGCATGCGGGTTGGCACTCATCCGGCGGGTGCCGTCGGGTGCCAGCGCACGTAGCTCCGCCCGCAGCTTGCCGGCGTCGTCGAACAAGTCTCCGGGTGCATAGCTACGCATCCACTCTTCGAGCTGCGCACGGTGAGCCGGATTGTTCTTGGTCTCGGCGAGCGGGACCTGGTGGGCGCGCCACGTGCCCTCCACCTGCTTGCCGTCGACCACTTTGGGACCAGTCCACCCCTTCGGCGTGCGCAGCACGATCATCGGCCAGACCGGGCGCTCGATGGTGTCGCCGCTGCGCGCATCTCGCTGGGTCGCGGCAATGTCATCGAATGCGTCGTCAAGCGCGGCCGCGAGCTGTTCGTGCACGTCAGCGGGATCATCTCCGGCGACGACGATCGGCCGGTAGCCGTAACCGCGCAGCAAGGACTCCAGCTCGGCATGCGGGATGCGGGCCAGCACCGTCGGATTGGCGATCTTGTAGCCGTTGAGGTGCAGGATCGGCAACACGGCACCGTCGCTGACCGGGTCGAGAAATTTGTTCGAATGCCAGCCGGCGGCCAACGGCCCGGTTTCGGCTTCGCCATCGCCGACGACGCAGGCGACCACCAGATCTGGGTTGTCGAACGCCGCGCCGTAAGCGTGGACCAACGAGTAGCCGAGTTCGCCGCCCTCATGGATGGAGCCCGGCGTCTGCGCGGCCACATGACTGGGGATGCCACCGGGAAACGAGAACTGCCGGAACAACTTTCGCAGTCCCTCGGCGTCTTCCTCGATGCCCGTGTACACCTCGCTGTAGGTGCCCTCGAGGTAGGCGTTGGCTACCAGGCCGGGCCCACCGTGGCCGGGCCCGGTGATGAAGATGACGTTCGCGTCGCGATTGCGGATGACGCGGTTCAGATGCGCGTAGATCAGGTTGAGCCCCGGCGTGGTGCCCCAATGTCCGAGCAGTCGCGGCTTGACGTCTTCGGGCGACAACGGTTCGCGCAGCAGCGGGTTGTCGAGCAGGTAGATCTGACCAACCGAGAGATAGTTGGCCGCCCGCCAGTACGCGTGAATACCGGCACGTTCGTCGTCGGACAGCGTTGCCTTGTGTGAGCTCATCTGCCGATTCTTCGCGTGTTGGATGAACAAAGCACCATGGCGAGGTAGGCGACGTGCTCGGAGGCGCGCAAACTACGCTGGCCTGATGCCTGAGGACGCTGACATGGTCGACGGCGGGCTGTTGGCGTCGCTGCGGGTGCTCGACCTGTCCGGCGACGACGGCGACTCAGTGACTCGACTGCTTGCCGACTTGGGCGCCGACGTGTTGAAAGTGGAGCCGCCGGGTGGCAGCCCGTCACGGACGAAATCGCCGACACTGCGCGGCCGCAGCCTGTGCTTCGCACTGCACAACGCCAACAAGCGCTGCACCGTCCTCGACCCGGGCGAATCGGGCGACCGCGAGCGGTTGATCGAGCTTGCCGGCGCAGCAGACATCGTGGTCGACAGCGGTATTCCCGGTCAGGCCGCAGCGTACGGAACTTCGTGCGAAGCGTTGGCCGACCGGTTCCCGCAGGTGGTGGCGCTGTCATTCACCGACTTCGGCAGAACCGGGCCGCGGTCGTCGTGGCGGGCGACCGATCCGGTGCTCTATGCGCTGTCGGGAGCGTTGTCGCGGTCGGGACCGACCGATGGGACCCCGGTCTCACCTCCGGACGGCATCGCCTCGGCTACTGCCGCCGTCCAGGCCGCGTGGGCGGTGCTGGTTGCGTACTACAACCGCTTACGTTGCGGAACAGGCGATTACATCGACTTCTCCCGATTCGACGCCGTCGTGATGGCGCTCGACCCCGCGTTCGGCGCGCACGGTCAGGCCGCTGCAGGCATGCGTCACCCCAACCGGTGGCGTGGGCGTCCGAAAAACCAGGACGCGTACCCGATCTATCCCTGCCGAGACGGCTACGTCCGGCTCTGCGTGATGTCGCCGCGCCAATGGCACGGGCTACGGCGCTGGTTGGGGGAGCCGGAGGAGTTCCAGGACCCCAAATACGACGTGATCGCCGCCCGCTTCGCGGCCTGGCCCAAGATCGGTGTGCTGATCACGCAGTTGTTCGCTGACCAGACGATGAAGGCACTGGTCTCGGCGGGCCAGGCGCACGGCGTGCCGATCTCGGCCGTACTGGCACCTACGCAAATCCTGGCGTCCGAGCATTTTCGGGCAGTCGGCGCCGTCGCCGACGCCGAACTCGCCCCCGGTGCGCACAGCCGCGTGCCGGCCGGATATTTCGCCGTCAACGGTCAGCACGTCGGCCTCCGCACGGTCGCCCCGCCCGCCGGCCACCACGACGCCCGCTGGCTCGCCGAACCGGCCGCGATTCAGGCCCCGGGAAAATCCGGCCAGCGCCCGTTCGACGGGCTGCGCATCGTCGACCTCGGCGTCATCGTCGCCGGCGGCGAACTCAGTCGGCTGTTCGGCGACATGGGCGCCGAGGTCATCAAAGTCGAAAGTGCCTCCTACCCGGACGGATTGCGACAGGCGCGGATCGGCGAACCGATGAGCGAATCGTTCGCCTGGACGCATCGCAACAACTTGGCGTTCGGCGTGGATCTTCGCAGCGACGCGGGAAGACAAGTCTTCGGCCGGCTCGTTGCCGACGCCGACGCGGTGTTCGCCAATTTCAAGCCCGGAACTCTTACCGCTCTTGGGTTTCCGTATGACGTGCTGCGGGCGCTCAACTCCCGGATCGTCCTCGCGGAAAGCAGCGCCTTCGGTGACGCCGGGCCGTGGAGTAACCGGCTGGGCTACGGACCGCTGGTCCGCGCCACCGCCGGCGTCAGCAAGCTCTGGACAGACGAGCACTCTGAACCCGACCGGTCGGACGCCGGTGCGCGGCATCGTTTCTACGACGCGACCACGGTCTTCCCCGACCATGTGGTCGGCCGAATCACCGCAATCGGCGCATTGGCCGCGTTGATCCACCGCGACCGGACCGGCACTGGCGCTCGCGTCCACGTGTCCCAGGCTGAAGCCGTCGTCAATCAACTTGACGCCCGCTACGTCGTCGAGGCCGTCCGAGCCGACGGGCACGGTGATCTGCAGCACGACGCCAGCATTCACGAAATCTTCCCGTGCGCCGGCGACGATGAGTGGTGCGCTGTCTCGATCCGGTCCGATGCCGAGTGGCGTTCGGCCACAGCGGTATTCGGGCAGACCGAACTCGCCGACGACGCACGATTCGCAACCGGTGCGGAGCGACGGGCGAATCGCGACGACCTGCTGTTGCTGGTGTCTGCGTGGACCAGGGCGCGTTCGCCGGTGCAGGTCGCCGGGGCCCTGCAGTCGGTCGGTGTGCCCGCGGGTCCCATGAACCGGCCACCGGATGTGCTGGAAGACCCGCAGTTGCGCGAGCGAAAGCTGTACGCCGACATGCGTCATCCGCTCTTCGATCATCCGCTGCCGGCCGAAACCGGCCCGGCACCGTTTCGTCATATTCCTGCGGCGCTGCAACGGCCGGCGCCGCTGCCCGGGCAGGACACCCGCGAAATCTGCCACAAGATTCTCGGAATGAGCAGCGACGAGACCGAGCAACTGATCAACTCCTCTGTGCTCTTCGCACCCACCGACGCCGCCTAGCATTCGCTTGGCGCCCAACCGCGGAAGGCTTCCTTGATGTCGCTCAACCCGAGAACTCCGGTGCTGGTCGGCTACGGCCAGATCAACCACCACCAGGACCCGACCGGGGAGCAGAACACCCCGGAACCGGTCGACCTGATGGTTGCGGCCGCGCGTGAAGCCGCCGATCCGCGCGTCCTCGAGGCCGTCGACTCCATCCGGGTGGTCAATCTGTTGTCGGCGCACTACCGCGACCCCGGTCTGCTGCTCGGCCAACGCATCGGCGCGGATCATCCCGCGACTCGGTACAGCGGCATCGGCGGCAACGTGCCGCAGACATTGGTCAACCGGGCTTGTGTCGACATTCAACAAGGGCGCGCGAACGTCGTCCTGGTGGCCGGTGCCGAGATGTGGCGAACCAGAACGCAATTGCGTGCCAACAACCAACGGCTCCGCTATACCGAGCAAGACGAGTCGGTTCCATTGCCCGCAGGTAGCGACGAGAACGTGCCGATGGCGGGAGCGGCCGAAGACCGCATCAGCCTGGACCGCCCGTCGTTCATCTACCCGATGTTCGAGCAGGCGTTGCGGCTGAGCACGGAAGAGTCGAGCGACGACCACCGCAAACGCATTGGTGAGTTATGGGCGCGGTTCAACGAGGTGGCGGTACGCAACCCGCATGCCTGGATCCGCGAACCGCTTGCCGCCGAAGATATCTGGCAGCAGGGCCCGACGAACCGGATGGTCAGCTGGCCGTACACCAAGCTGATGAACTCCAACAACATGGTCGACCAGTCCGCCGCGTTGATCCTGACGTCGGCGGAAGCCGCGACCCGGCTGCAGATCCCCACTGAGCATTGGGTATACCCGTATGCCGGGACCGACTCGCACGACACCTACGCGATCAGCGAACGTGCCGAACTGCACCGCTCGCCGGCGATCCGGATCGGGGGTGGACGCGCCCTGGAGTTGGCGGGCCTGACCATCGACGACATCGACCACGTCGACTTGTATTCGTGCTTCCCGTCCGCGGTTCAGGTCGCGGCGGCCGAACTCGGTCTGCCGGTGGACGATCCGGCCCGACCGCTGACCGTCACCGGCGGGCTGACGTTCGCAGGGGGACCGTGGAGCAACTACGTCGCTCACTCGATCGCGACGATGGCCGAACTGCTGACGGCCAACCCCGGCCACCGTGGCCTCATCACCGCCAATGGCGGTTATCTGACCAAGCACAGCTTCGGCGTGTACGGCACCGAGCCGCCGTCGTCGGAGTTCCGTTGGGAGGACACCCAATCCACAGTCGACCGCGAGCCGACGCGAACAGCCGCGGTGGAGTGGGAAGGCGTGGGCACCGTCGAGGCCTGGACGACCCCGTTCGATCGAGATGGTCAGCCGGAGAAGACATTCCTCGCGGTCCGCACGCCGGACGACCGTCGCACACTGGCGTTGATCACCGAGCCCGGGGCGGCGGCAGACACCGTGCGCGACGACATCGGCGGCGCCAAGGTGACTGTCCACGCGGACGGAACCGCCACATTGCTGTGAGGTAACAGGCTTAGCTGAAAGCTTCCTGGGACCGGTCACCGCGACTATTGTCGTTGAGTCGACTAGACGCCGTGGAGGTGCTCGGGCGTGCGGATCTTACTGACCGGCGTCACCGGACTACTCGGGCGTGGTGTTGCCCGGCAGCTGATCGCGGCGGGCCACAGCGTCACCGGAATCGCAAGCGAGCCGCATGAATACCTGCATCCCGACGTCGAGTTCGTATGCGGTTCGCTCGCAGGCCCGATCCTCCAGCAACTGGCCGACGCCTCCGACGTCGTGCTGCACCTCGCCCCGATCGAAGCCACCGCGCCAGGCAGCGCGGGGATAAACGGTCTGGTGCACGTCGCCCACGCGGCGGCGCGTGCCGGCTGCCGGTTGATCTTTCTGTCCCAGTCGGCCGGTCAGCCCACGCTCTACCGACAGGCCGAGGCGCTGGTGACCTCCGGTTGGGCGCCCAGCTTGGTAGTACGGATAGCACCGCTGATGGGTCGCCAACTCGATTGGATGATCTGTCGCACCGTCGGCAGCCTGCTGGGCAGCAAGGATTCGGATCAGCCGTTGCGGCTGCTGCATTTCGATGACCTGCTTCGCTATCTGGTGTTCGCGGTGGCGACCAACCGCAGCGGGGTGGTCGACCTGGCGGCCCCGGCCATCACTGACTTGGGCATCGCCCGTCGGTTGTTGCGCTCTGTCGATCAGCGTGCGCGCTTGGGACGTCCGCCCAGCTGGCCGGCGCTGACGCTCGCATTCGACGGCGCCACCACAGCGGCGTCCTCGGAATTCGAATTCGGTTGGCGGGCAAGCGATGCGGTTGCCGACACGGTACGCGGCCTGGTTGGCCGCAGAGTCGATGCGCGGGGTGCGGTAGACCTGCCAGGCCATCTCCCGCTCCCCGTCGAGGTCGCCCCGCGCGCCAGACCATCAGACGGACAGCTGTTGTCGACCGCCGCGCGGGACGGGCAGGAAGGCGAGTTCGACGACTGGATCGATCCTCTCTTCCCGGTGTTCAGTGCGGCAACGGTGGCCGATACGCTGCCCGGCCCGTTGACCCCGATGACGCTCGACGTCCAACTCTCCGGTCTGCGCGCCGCTACCAGGGTGATGAGCCTTGTGATGGCACCCGGCGACGTCGTAGCCGACGAGTGGGGGAGACGGGCGATCGCGGTGTTCAGTCACCGCCCCTACGTTGGTGTTTCAGCGGACGTGCTCGCCGCCGATCGATTGCCCGGCTGGAACGCCGACGACCTCAGGCGCCTATCGCTGGACGATTCACACGCCGACGCGCTGTTCCCAGTGGGCCGCCCGCCGTCGACCGGCCGCCTGCTCGGTTCGGTCGCGAAAGCGGTTGTCGTCAAACGGGCTTTCGCGTTGCTGCGACAGGTCAAGTCCGAGACCCAGTCTTACGTTGCGGCGGCGACAGCCGAACACCTCGGCGCGTTGCAACTGATGTCGAAGTCGGACGCCGAACTGCAGGTACGAATCCGGTTGTTGCGAGACAGGATTCACCAAGGCTGGCGTTTGACCGGGCTGTGGCTGATCGACAGTGGCATCACCGCGGCGACGGTGCAGCGCGCCGGCCTGCACGTCACCGTCTCCGGAGTGGGCACGTTATTGCGCAGCGATGCCATCGAAGCCGAGACCACGGCACTGGCCGGGCTGATAGAGAACGATGCGCAAATGTGCGCCCTGGCTCTCGACCGCGACCTCGACGGCGTCAGCGCCATTTCGCCCACCATCGGTGCTGCGTTCGCGTCCGCGGTCGGCCGGATAGCGCACCGCGGCCCCGGCGAAGTCGAACTGGCGAACTTGATGTTCGGCGACGACCCGGCCATGCTGCTGGCCGCCGCCGGGCACGCCGCAAACGACATACCGCGGCCGGTGAAGCCGGCCGGATCGGAGGCCAACTTGTACGAGCGGATGGCAGCAGCCGCGCGCGCGTCCCGCGAACTCGCCTACGATACGACCATCAGATTCACTCATGAGCTCCGGATGACATTGCGGGAGTTGGGTTCTCGACTCCTCGACGCAGAGCTCATCGATATGGCCGGCGAGGTGTTCTACCTCACCTGCGATGAGGCGATCACGCCACCTCCCGATGCCCGGCTGCGGATCAAGCGTCGGCGCGACGAGCGGGAGCGGTTCCAGAGCCTGCGTCCGCCCGACGTCATCACCGTCTAGCTGACCACCTCGCTCAACGGCGTCTCGGGATTGATCAACGCGTTGAGATTCACCTTTGCCTTCGAATGGATCAGGTTCTTGATCTCGTCGAGCACGTCCCAGACGTTGACGTTCATGCCCGCCACCACATGATTGTCGGCGTCCAGCCAGAACGCGACGAACTCGCGGCGGTCGACATCGCCGCGGAACACCACTCGGTCGTGACTCGATGTGTGACCGACGTACTCCATGCCCAAGTCGTACTGATCGGTGAAAAAGTAGGGCAGCTCTTTGTATTCTGCTTCTTCCCCGAGCATGCCCGCGGCTGCGACCGCGGGCTGGTTCAGCGCGGTGGCCCAATGTTCGTTGCGGATCCGTTCGTCGAAAAGTGGATGTTCGGCGGCGGCGATGTCGCCCACGGCGTAGATGTCGGGGTTGCTGGTGCGCAGCGACGCGTTGACGAGCACTCCGCCGTCGCCCGTTGACAAACCGGCCTCGTCGGCGAGTTCGATGTTGGGCTGCGCACCCACGGCCACCAGCACGCGGTCGGCGGTGACCGTCGATCCGTCGCCCAGTCGCAGGCCGGTGGCCTTGCCGTCGGTGGTGGTGACCTCCTTGACGTCGGTTTCCAGGCGGAGATCCACGCCGTGGTCACGATGCAGCTTGGCGAACACGTTGCCGACTTCTTCACCGACCGCGTTGATCAGCGGCGCCTTGGCGGACTCGACGATCGTGACGTCGATCTTGCGCGCGCGGGCGGCCGCTGCGACCTCCAGCCCGATCCATCCCGCGCCGACCACAGCAAGTGACGAACCTTCCTGCAGCGCCGTGTTCAAGTTCGACGCGTCGTTGTATTTACGTAGGTAGTGGACGCCGGCGGAGTCGGCACCCGGAATCGACAGCCAGCGCGAACGCGATCCGGTGGCCAGCAGCAGCTTGTCGTACCCGACACTGGTGCCGTCCGAGAGAGAAACAGTGTGGGCCTTGGAGTCGATCGACAACGCCTCGGTATCCACCCGCAGGTCGATCTTGTTGTCCCGGTACCACTCTGCGTCGTGCACGGTGAAATCGTCGAGCGACTTCTTGCCGGCCAGGAATTCCTTCGACAGCGGAGGCCGCTCGTAGGGTAGGAATTCCTCTTCCGCAAGCAGCAGGATTTTCCCGTCGAAACCTTTCTCGCGCAACGCTTCGGCGGCCTTCGCTCCACCGAGGCCGCCACCGACGATGACGAATGTTCTCGAGTCGGCCATGATCGCTCCTATCTACTCGCTACTTGTCTATCCGCTACTTGATGGCGCACCCCGTCATCGAGCGATGCTCGCACCAGCGCTGCAGCCAGGCGAGCGTTGGCCCTCGGGGCGAGGGCACTGAGCTGTCCGGGGTCGGTAGGCAATCCCAACGCCTTGGCGGTCCGGGTGGCGCGTTTGTCGAAGTACGGTCGTACCCACGTCCAGACATCTTGGACTTCGCGCAGGTAGATATCGGCTCCAGTGTCGCCAATTCCCTTGAAATTCTTCAGCATTCGCTTGGTGGCTTCCACGTCCTCACAACTACGGCGGGCGATCTCTCGCAGGTCACCGGAGTATTCATCGACAACTCGTTGCGCCATGTCGGTGAGCCGCGTCGCTGAACTCTCGTCGTAGCGGACGTAGTGCGCCCGACCGAACGCCTCGATCATTTGTTTCCGGTCGGCCGACAGCACGGCCTTCGGGGTCTTGAGTCCGCCACTGAACAGTTCGTGGCCGGCGGCCATCGCGATCGCTGCGTCAATCGGCTTGCTGGCCAGCATGCACAACACCAGTAACTGAAAGAGCGGCATCGGTTTGTCGCTTATCCGCACACCCGCCTCGGCGGCGTAGGTGGTTCCAGCGACATCCAGCAGGCGTCGAACCACCTGCTTGTGCTGGCCCATGAGCTACCGCTTACCCGCGGTGTGGGTTCGCAAACGTCGTAATTACCTGCGCGGAAGAGTGCACGCGTAGTCTGCGCCGCGGGTCACCCAGTCGGTGAGTTGCCGCGTGGTTTCCACGCCGGCTGACCCGACACGGATCCATCCCCGGACGTCGCGACCGCCCATCACCATCGGGCTGACGTGGGCTCGGCCCAGGAGCTTCTCGGTGTCTTCGGGTGGAACCCGCACCGTCAGGCCACCCTGCCCGCTGACCGCGACAGCCATGCTGCCGTTGATCAGGAACGCCAGGCCACCGAACATCCGCTTCTCGTCGACGCCGCGCAGTGGACCCAACAGTTCCCGAATGCGATCGGCGAGGTCGGTCTCGTACGCCATGGGCGTCTATCTGCCTTCCGGCATGCGCTCGCCGGCGGGTGTCAACTCGCCGTCGACGAGAATCAATTCGAATTCCGCGGCCCCCAGACGACGCTGCTTCACCTCCTGATATGCATCGCTGAGATACCAGCGCTTGGCGACCTCCATGGAAGGAAACTGAATCAGCACAATGCCTTTGGCACCGGCATTTCCTTCGAGCACCTCGAACGGCGGATAGGTCGCCAGCGGTGTGACATCGAACTCTTGGAAGGTCGGTGCGGCATGCGCCCAGTAGTCCTCAAGGCGCTCGCGATCGGAAACGCTTCGGCAGATCGAGATGAGATAAGCCGTCATGGTTCGCCTCAGTCCGAGTCAATCCGGTTGACCGCCAGAGACGGACCAACCGGATTGAACTGCTGCAAATCGGGCATCACCGGAGGCTATCGAATGTCACGCCGCAACGGTCGCGACATGCTGCGCCGCGGGTTCCAGCGCCTGGGCAACGATGTCGGCGACGTCGGTCATCGGCCTGACATCCAACGCCTCGAGCACCTCGGCCGGCACATCGTCCAAGTCAGGCTCGTTGCGCTGCGGGATGAACACGCATTTGAGCCCAGCCCGCTGGGCGGCCAGCAGTTTCTGCTTGACCCCACCGATCGGCAGGACCCGACCGTTCAGCGTCACCTCGCCGGTCATACCGACATCGGCGCGGACCTGTCGTCCGGTCGCCATCGACACCAGCGCGGTCACCATCGTGACACCCGCAGACGGACCGTCCTTCGGGACGGCGCCGGCCGGGACGTGGACGTGGATCCGCCGATCCAGAGCTTGCGGGTCGACGCCCAATTCCGTTGCGTGCGAACGCACATACGACAGCGCGATCTGCGCGGACTCCTTCATCACGTCACCGAGCTGGCCGGTCAACTGCAGACCTGGCTCACCGTCGTTCGCACCCGCCTCGATGTACAGCACGTCGCCGCCCAGGCCGGTCACGGCCAGACCGGTCGCCACGCCGGGCACCGCGGTGCGTTCCGCGGACTCCGGGGTGAAACGCGGCCGGCCGAGGTAGTCCACCAGGTCCGGCTCGTCGATCGTCACCGGTTCATCGGCGATCTTGGTCGTGACCTTGCGCAGCGCCTTGGCCAGCAGCCGTTCGAACTGCCGCATGCCCGGCTCGCGGGTGTAGTCGGCAGCAATCTTGCGCAGCGCGGGCTCGGTGATGGCGACTTCCTCGTCCGTCAGACCGGCACGGTCGCGTTGCCGCGGCAACAGGAAGTCCCGGGCGATGGCGACCTTGTCGTCCTCGGTGTAGCCGTCGATCTGCACCAGCTCCATCCGGTCCAGTAGCGCTGAGGGGATGTTCTCGATGACGTTCGCCGTCGCCAGGAACACCACGTCGGACAGGTCCAGGTCCAGATCCAGGTAGTGATCCCGGAACGTGTGATTCTGTGCGGGGTCCAATACCTCCAGTAGGGCGGCACTCGGGTCGCCGCGGAAGTCCGAACCGACCTTATCGATCTCATCGAGCAGCACAACGGGATTCATCGAGCCGGCTTCGCCGATGGCACGGACGAGACGACCGGGCAGCGCGCCGACGTAGGTTCGCCGGTGGCCACGGATCTCGGCCTCGTCGCGCACACCGCCGAGTGCGACACGGACGAACTTGCGGCCCAGTGCGCGGGCGACGCTCTCGCCCAGCGACGTCTTACCGACACCGGGAGGGCCGGCCAGCACCATCACGGCGCCGGAACCGCGGCCGCCGACTACCTGCAGACCACGCTGGGCGCGGCGGGCGCGCACCGCCAAGTACTCGACGATGCGGTCCTTGACGTCGTCCAAGCCGTGGTGATCGGCATCGAGGATTTCGCGGGCCGCCTTCAGATCGGTGGAATCCTCGGTCGTGGTGTTCCACGGCAGGTCGAGCACGGTGTCCAGCCAGGTGCGGATCCAGCCGCCTTCGGGGCTTTGCTCGCTAGAGCGTTCCAGCTTGTCGACCTCGCGCAGCGCAGCCTGGCGAACCTTGTCCGGCAGGTCGGCCGCCTCGACGCGGGCCCGGTAATCATCTTGATTTTCGGGCCCGTCCGGCCCCAACTCGCCGAGTTCCTTGCGGATCGCTGCCAGCTGCTGTCGCAGCAGAAATTCTTTCTGCTGCTTCTCCATGCCCTCGCGCACGTCGTCGGCGATCTTGTCGTTGACCTCGACTTCGGCCAAGCGGTCGCCGGTCCAGTCGATCAGCGTCTGCAACCGCGCGGCGACGTTCTCGGTCTCGAGCAGTTGGCGTTTCTGCACGCCGGTCAGATACGAGGCATAGCCGGCCATGTCCGCCAGACTCGACGGGTCGGTCAGCTTGTTGACCACGTCGACCAGTTCCCAGGCTTCCCGGCGCTGCAACATCGCCAGCAGCAGTTTCTTGTATTCACCCGCGAACGCGCGGGTCTCGTCGTCGGGCTCGGGGTCGCTGACCTCGGTCACCTCGACCCACAGCGCAGCTCCCGGCCCGCTGGTCCCGATGCCGATGTGAGCGCGGCGCTCGCCGCGGACCACCGCGGCGGTACCGCCGCCGGGGATGCGGCCAACCTGCACGATCGTCGCGAGCACGCCATATGACGGGTATCGATCGTCGAGCCGCGGCGCAATCAGCAATGTGCCCGACTCGGTGGCGCGGGCAGCGTCGAGGGCAGCGCGAGCGGCGTCGTCCAACGCGATGGGCACCACCATCCCGGGCAGCACGATCGGGTCACTGACGAACAGCACCGGCACTGACTTGGTTTCAGTCATCAATCCTCCAAAGTTAAGCCTGATGCGCTCAACCTGGATGTGATCCAATTTGTTCCCGCTTTTCCTCGGCGGCCACCTCATCGGCAACCATGCCGCGGTGCATCACTCGGTCGCCGAGGACGCCGGCGTGGTCGGCACGATGCAGAACACAACGGTTGTCCCACATCACCACATCACCGGGCGACCACACATGCCGATACACGTTGTCGGCACGGGTTGAGTGCGTGAAGAGGAAGTCGACGGTTCCGGCGGCCTCTTCGGACGAGATGCCACTGACTCGCGCGCAGCGCTTCGGCGTCGAGAGATAGAGGTACGTTCGCCCGGACACCGGATGAACATTGAAGATCGGATGCGCGGCCGATTTCTCCTCGTCCGGCCCCAGCTGTAAGCCGGTCACCACATGGGTGATCGCGCGCCCCTCCAATTGCTGTCTCACGTCGACGGGCAACGTGTCGTATGCGGCGTATTGATTGGTGAACAGCGTCTGCCCGCCGCGCTCTGGCACGGCGACCGCCCGCAAGGCGGTGAAAGCCGGGGGATTGCGCACGTAACTCGTATCGGTGTGAAACGTCGACTGCGGCCGCTTCCCCCGGCGGACATTGCTGACGATGTTGAGTTCGGGATGTCCGGGCACCGGCGTTTCCCCGGCGGTGAACATGGTGGGCCCGAAACTTCGCAGGAAACGCACGAAACCCGCGTCGTTGGCATGCTGGCCACGCAGGACGACGACGCCGTGCTCGGCGAGCAGGCGCCGTACTTCGGCGGCGGTAGCCGCGTCGAGTGTGTCGACCCGGAGACCTGTCAGCCGGGCACCGAACGGGGTCATCGGGGTGACGTCAAACATGGCGTTCCTTCGCATTTCATCTCCGAAAGCCCGATCTCCAACAGTTCGGGCACGCTGACACCGGCGGCGGACGCCATGACGGCGATGACGCTGCCGGGGGAATACGAGCAGTAGAGTCCGGCCTCCAGAAACCAGGGACGGCCGCCCTTGTCGATGCGAAAGTCGAACAGGCTGTAGTGACGGCATCCCAGTGCGAGGTGACACCGCCGCGCCGCGGCCCACACCCGCTGGGTGAGCGTGTCGTCGTCGTCAACGATCCAGGCTTTGGCACGGTCTTTGGCGACGAGGTAGAGGTCGCCGTCTTGCGACCGCGCGAGTTTGTCCTCACCTGTTCGAATGGGTTTGCGGTGCGGGTCCATCGCGTACTCTTCGAGCGGCAAACAGACGAGTTCGCCGCCTCGAACGATGATGCCGCAGCGCACTTCTCGGCCGAGTTCGACGTACGCCTCGACCAGTACCGCGCTGCTGTGCGCCAGCGCCAACGCGGCAGCGGTGTCGAATTCGCCCGCGTTACTCGCCAGCGACACCGCGACGGAGTTGTCGGCGTCGACGGGTTTGACGACGACCGGAAAAGGCAGCGTGGGTCGTTGGCCGGGACCCAGCACCTCCGCTGCGGGCACCGCGACGCCGGCGGCCGCGACGGCGGATCGAGCCCTGACTTTGTCGACGCCGACAGCCATCACGTCGGCCCGGTTGCCCAGATACGGGATGCCGAGTTCGTCGAACAGCGCCCGGTAGGTCGTCATTCCGGGCTTGCAGAACATCTGCGGGATCATCGCGTCCACGCCGAGGGCCTGAATGTGGCTGACAGCGTCGGCGAGCGTCAGGGCCGGTGCCTGCTCGATGGCGCGGGTGCTGAGTTCGGTGGGAAACCGCCATGATCCGTCCGGCGAGACGTAGGCGATGAGCGCGACCTGGTTCACCGACCCGACCAGCACGTCGAGGCACGCGCCGGCGTAGAGGCGGGAAAGGTCGGCATGGAAGTCGTCCACCGCGGAGCCGACCAGGTGGAGCAGCCGTAACGGCCCGGCAGCCGAGGACATTCAGTCACCGCCCGGTTCGACCAATTTGCCGATGTTGAAGTCGATCTTCAGCCAACCGCGGCGACGGAGCAGGTTGTCGATCAACAGCGCCGGGATCTGCACGTGGTGAACCATGAAGTACGGCAGGGGATCCCACGATGCGAAGATGGCGTCCTTTCCGCGCAGGATGCCGTTCAACCGTGCGCGCCGGCCGCGCTGGGTGAGCAGACGCCACAACTCGTGATAGATCCAGTACGTCGGGCGGGCGCCTGGGACCGGTGTGACGACGGGATGGCCCTCCTCGAGATACGCCGACGCCAACTGCCGGTGATTGTGGAAGGTGGTGATCGCCGAGTGGGTGCGTGGATTGCATTCGATGGCATAGACATTCCCACTGGCCGCCTCGATGAAATCGAACGAGAACTGTCCAGTGACACCTAGTCCGCCGACGAACTGCTCGACCCAATCCCGGATCTCCGGCTTGTCGACCATCTCGTAATTGAGTTGGGATGCCGACGACTCACAACACACATGCACTTGCAGTCGTCCCTCGATCGCAGTGCCGTGCGTGCAGTATTCCCGGCCCGCGATGAATTCCTGAAGTATCCAGGGGTCTTCTTCCGAGATGGGCAGCCAGCGGGCCAGCGCGGCGTTGCGCTGTGGCGTCCGTTTCGATAGCCGCGGGAGATCCAGTCGGCCGACGGGGTTGTAGGCGATGCGTTTCAAAACGTAGCTGCGCCCAGCCGGAAAGTTGAAATTCAGAATCTGCTGGGGATCGGTGACCCGCACCCAGTCGGGAACCCGAAGTCCCAGTGCGACAGCGACTTTGGAGAACTCCGCCTTATCGTCAAGCATGCGTATGACGTCTTCGGTGGCGTGCATGACCTCGCAGATGCTGTCGAGGGCATAGCGCGCCCGCGCATCGTGGACGCTGGAGGAGGGGCTGGATACCGGGATGAAGTTGTCCACCGCCTCATAACGGACGATCTCGTACAGTGCGTCCTCGTAGCCGCGATCGGTGGGCTCGGGAATGCAGTAAAACGCATCCACCGCCCTGGAGAACCGGTGGCCGGTGAACCGATACTTGGCGGTGTCGGCCAAGATCACCCGGTGGCCGGCGCGGTGAAAAGCCCGCGCGAGCTGTAGCGCCTTGGTCATTTTGCCGCCGGTGATCAGCACGGTGCGACGACACGTTTTCGGCGAAGCCGCCGGGGGTGGCTGCACCCGCCGAGCCAAACCGAACGCGACGACCAGCGCATCGATCGGCAGCGTGATCAGCAGACCGGAGAGCGTGACTAATGTCCGGATCGCATTGCTGCGACGAGGGCCTGCCGGGGCAGTGGGTCCGGGGCCACCGCTTTCGGCGAACGAGCGCGGCGCTGAATAGCTGGGCGCATTCCGCAGCGACACAACATCATGCATGGCAACTGCCATATGTTGTCGAGGTGAACATGTCGATTCCGGCACCACCGCGCGGGTAACCGAAGCAGAGTTTTCGGTGCAACACCAGGGTGTCGGCGAGTTCTTCGACGCTGACATCGTTGAGGAACAGGCATCGGCCGATCGGCGCCGGCACAGCTGCGCGCAGGGTGCCGTCACGAGTCTTCAGGATGGCGGCCGTGGCCGTGCTGAGCAGTTCCGGTGTCAAGTGTTCGCTGTCGAGTGCGAGACCGAGGTCGCTCATCAATCCGAGCACCCGGTCACGCTCGGCGACCGACAGGAGCCCACGCTGTTCGGCCAGTGTCGTCGACAACGCCATGTCGATGTTGATGGCGTGCCCGTGAAAGAACGGGTCGGGCGGGCTGAGCTCCAGCGTCGGGCTCCACGTGTGGCCGAAAGCGATTACCCGGTCCAGATTGAGCTCGTGCAGATTGGGAGCCTCGAGGTCGAGCATGGTGGCGATGGCTTGGTGGGTGAGACGTTCACCGGCAGCACGTAATTCAGGTGTCCCGTCAAGATGGCCGAACCTGGTGCGCAGAAGGTCGACACCATGCTCTTCCAGCAGTTCGAAGATTTCGGTGTTGCCGACGACGGAGATTTTGATCAGCTCAGCCATGCCGTTGCGGACTTGATCCTCCGGCAACGTCTTCAGGAACGAGAAGTCGAGCAGAACTTTCTGCGAGGCGTGGTAAGCGCCCAGCCGGTTCTTGTGCTTGCCGTGATTCACCGCGACCTTGATGGACACGCTGGCGTCGATGAGACCGATCAGCGTCGTCGGGATCCGAATATAGGGGGTGTTGCGCCGGTAGCTCGCACAGGCGAATCCCGCGACGTCGGTGATCAGCCCGCCACCGACAACGAGCACCGGCTCGGTGCGAACCAACCCGAAATCGTTGAACTGCGCGACGATCTTCTCGAATGTCTCCAACGACTTCGCGGTCTCGCGGATCTGCACCGGCATCACGGTGAGGTCGATGTCATGCCGCTCGAAGTAGGAGTGAATCTCGTTGCCGTACAGGTCGTAGACGGTCTCGTCGACGACCATCAGGACTCGACCGTAGGGGCGATACGTGTCGGCCAACTCGAGGCTGTCGGGCCCGAAGATGCCGTCGACGTACACCAGGTCGTACTCGATCTTTTCGTAGCCTTCTACGTGAAAGGCTCTGGGACTGCTGGTTACTCGTGCTTGCATTTCACTCATGACGATGTCCTTACTGCCGGGAACGTGTGCGGGGGATCGACGATGTGGTCTGCGTTCACGTGATAAGGCCGACCAACCGTTCGGCGTCGAGGGATTCGACGGTCTCCGCAGCCGCCGCAAAGTCGCCGTCCACGGTGTTCTCGTTGGGAAAGGCGATGCATTTGACGCCGGCGGCCGACGCAGCCGCGACACCCCCGACGTTGTCTTCGATCGCCACAGCGGAGTCGGAATCCTCGCCGAGCTCTTCGAGAGCGAACAGGTAAGCGGCGGCGTCCGGCTTCGGGCTGGCCACCGAATCGCGATCGACGATCAAGTCGAATGTGTCGACGTCGATGTCCGGACTCAGAGCCTCCAGCAGGGCGGAGATGTTCTCCTGCGACGTGGTGGTGACGAATCCGAGCTTGATGTCGCGGCGCTTGGCTTCGTTGACCGTCGCGATGACTCCCGGCCGTGCTTTGAGGCCCGAGGTCGCCAGCAATTCCTGGAAAATCTGCGATTTCGTCGCGTGCACCGCGTCAGCGTCGACGTCGTCGCCGCGCGATTCCGCGTAGTCGGCGATTCGCTGCGCGCCGCCGTTGGAGTCCAGCATCGCCACGTAGTCGGGCTGCGACCACTGCCAGTCGAGACCGTGGGCTTCGAACGACTCGTTGAACGCGCGACGCTGCAACTCCGATGAGTCGACGAGGGTGCTGATCGAACCAAAAAGTATCGCTGACATGGAATTCCTTCGTGTGGGGCGGGCGATCGTGGTCGGGTCGACTGGTTGGCCAACCCGTGCGGTAACCGTTTCCCGGTACACTACTGTTCTAAACGTCCATTAGCGAGAGGAGTTTCCATTACTGATTTAGGTCTTCATCGGCTAACTTCTCTGAGGCGGCTCAACTCAGGGAAGGCCAGCGCAAAGGTGGAGTGCTCAGATGGCACACGTTCCGGGCGATAGAGCGCCCGGCACCGGTGAAGACGCACGGGTGGCTCGCACCCGCGCGGATGTCGCGCGCGCGGCCCTCAAGGTGCTGACCGTCGAAGGCTCCGACGCCGTCACGCACGCCCGAGTGGCCGAGCTCGCCGGATATTCCAAAACGACGCTGTACACCCACTGGCCCGCGCGGGTGGACCTGATCGTGCTCGCACTGGATGCGCTGGGCGAGCTGCCGCACCACGACCGAACCGGCGACTTGCGCACCGACATCGTCGGAGAGCTGCAAGCATTTCGGGGAGGCATCACCGAGATGCGACTGGACCGCATCCTGACCGGCATGGCCCAATGGGCGTCGGTCGAGGAGATGCGCGAGATCCGCGACAAGATCAACACTTCCGGCCAGGGACAGATGCGCGCCATGCTCGGGGAATTCCTCGACGGTGTCGAACTCGAGGCGGCCCTGTCGATGCTCACCGGCGTGGTCGCATGTCCGTCCATCATGTTCGGCACGCTGCCCAACGACGACGTCATCGCGGCCGCCGTCGACATTGTGCTGCGCAGCGCCGACCCCGGAAAATCCTCGAAGCGTTAGAGCACTGCCGGCACTGGGCCCTGAGCTCAGGCCGGCAGCACCACCGGCACCAGACGCTGCAATTGCGTCACGTGCGCCGGCGTGAGCTCTTCGAGGCACGTCACGCCGAGCAGCCGCATGGTGCGCGTCAACTGGCCCGACAGGATCTCGACGGCACGGCGAACCCCGGCCTCGCCGCCGGCCATCAGTCCGTACAGGTAGGCCCGGCCGATGAGAGTGCTGCGTGCGCCCAAGGCCACCGCGGCAACGATATCGGCGCCCGACATGATGCCGGTGTCCATCAGGATTTCGGTGTCTGTGCCGAGTTCACGCGCCACCCCGGGCAACAGATGGAACGGCACTGGGGCCCGATCGAGTTGGCGGCCACCGTGATTGGACAACACAATCCCATCGACACCGAGGTCGACCACCGCCCGCGCGTCGTCGAGGGTCTGGATACCTTTGACGACGAGCTTGCCCGGCCACTGCGCCTTGACCCACGCCAGATCGTCAAAGGTCAGACTCGGGTCGAACATCTGGTCCAGATACTCACCGACCGTTCCCGACCAGCGATCCAGCGATGCAAAGGACAGCGGCTCGGTGGTCAGCAGGTCGATCCACCAGTGCGGCCGCACCGCGGCGTTGAGCGCAGTCCGCAGGGTCAAGGCCGGTGGAATCGACATGCCGTTGCGGACGTCACGCAGTCGCGCGCCCGCAACCGGAACGTCGACGGTCGCCAGCAGGGTGTCGAAGCCGGCGTCGGCAGCCCGGCGCGCCAACGCCATTGACCGGTCCCGATCGCGCCACATATACAGCTGAAACCATTTGCGCCCGTTGGGGGCCGCGGCCGCAACGTCTTCGATCGAGGCGGTGCCCAGCGTTGACAGCGAAAACGGGATGCCGGCCGTCTCGGCGGCCCGGGCACCGGCCAGTTCGCCCTCGGTGTGCATCAGCCGGGTGAATCCGGTCGGCGCGATCGCGAAGGGCAGGGCCACCTCGCCGCCCAGCACCTGCCAGCTGGTCCGGACATTGCTGACGTCGCGCAGGATCGTCGGATGAAACTCGATGTCGCAGAAGGCTTGTCGGGCACGCCCCAGCGAGATCTCGTCCTCGGCGGCGCCGTCGGTGTAGTCGAACGCCGCCCGCGGTGTCCGTCGCTGGGCGATCCGCCGCAGATCGTGGATGGTCTGCGCGTCATCGAGTCGCTGTTGGAGGCGATCGAGCCGGGGCTTGCGGAATCGGATCAGCGGCGCAAAGTCACGCACCTTCGGCATCCGCCGTTTGACCACTGTGCCACCGTAGGTCATATGCAATCGTCGAGCGACCCCTTCGATCTACAACGTTTCGTCGACGCGCAGGCGCGGGTGTACGCGCAAGTCGTCGACGAGTTGCGCACCGGCCGCAAGCGCAGCCACTGGATTTGGTTTGTCTTCCCGCAGATCGCCGGCCTGGGTAGTAGCTCTACCGCCGCCCACTACGCCATCTCTTCGCTCGACGAGGCCCGCGCCTACCTCCGCCACGACGTGCTTGGACCGCGGCTGCATGAATGTACCCAGCTGGTCAACGCCATCCAGGGCCGCACGATCGGACAGATCTTCGGGTCGCCCGACGACATGAAGCTGCGGTCGTCGATGACGTTGTTCGCTCGTGCCACCCCTGACAACGGTGACTTCGTCGAGCTTCTCGCGCGGTTCTACGAGGGCGAAGAGGATCCGCTGACGTTGAAGCGGCTGCCGTGAACCGGCCGCAGAATCCGCCAGCCATGCGGCTCGACGGATACCGAATCGACGACCTCTGGCGGGGGCGCCCCGCTCCCGGCGATCATCTCTGCCGGTCCGGATTTCAGCCGCACCCGCAGGGGCGCGTCGTCGATGTTGAGCGCGACGATCAGTGACTGGTCACCGTGGCTGGTCTGGTAGACGTACTGCCGGTTTTCCAGCCGCAGCGCCGACGTCGAGGCGGCGTGCAGCCACGGGTGCCGACGGCGCAACCCGATGAGGTATTGGTGCAGCGACCATACTTCGACCCCGCGGGAGTCGAGTTGAGCCGGGGGAGTGCCGAATTCGGGCCGTACCGCGTCGTCGCCGCCGAATCGCTCTTCCTTGACTCCCCGATAACCGAGCTCGTCGCCGGCGTAGATGCTGGGGATGCCGCCCACGGTCATCAGGACGACGAAGGCGTGGGCGAGGTGTTCGGGACGCTGAAGTTGGCTGGCGATGCGGGTGACGTCGTGGTTGCCGATAAAGGTCAGCGGCGCAAAGCTTTCAACGAAGCCGCCATGGCGTTGCAGCGCGTGATTCAACTCGAAGAAGTTACCGTCGTTCAGCCCGCTCCAGATCGCCTTCCACAGCTCGTATTGGGTGGCCGAGTCGAAGCCGGCCTCCCGGACCGCGGCGGCATAGTCGCCA
>Ga0302326_10008924_pt1 | contig 22041 bp, 20 predicted proteins | sample Palsa_T0_3_FD_202264 | JGI IMG/M metagenome (GOLD analysis project Ga0302326, IMG submission 202264) | Peat permafrost microbial communities from Stordalen Mire near Abisko, Sweden - Palsa_T0_3 | ecosystem: Environmental > Terrestrial > Soil > Palsa > Peat permafrost | place: Sweden: Abisko... | reverse complement strand
ACAACCGCGTCCGGCTGCACTCGTCGCTCAACTACCTGAGCCCCGTCGACTACGAAGCAACCCTCCACCACCCCGCGGCGACTCAAGCCGCATAATCAACCTGTCCGCCGAACCGGGTCAACCCCACACCTCGAAGGCGAGCATCGAGTTCCTGAAGGGCCGCCGCGAGTCGTTCGAGATTGGAGCGAGCGCGGTCGTAACAGATGTCGACGTCGTTGGTCATCGTGGGGGATCCCCAGAGGCGGGCGGCCACCCCGCCGATGATGACGAACCGGACGTCGTGCCGCTGCAAGACCCGGAGTGCGGCGATGGGGTCGAACGCCACCTCAGTCGACCCGGCGGGCGGTCTTGAAGCGCTCGAGGGTACGAGCCTCGTCGACGAGTGTCGCGGCTCGCTGGGCCGGGGTAAGAGCGAGGAGAGTACGGATCTCCGATCGATCGACCCCCACTCCGGCCTGCGGGAGCGCTTCGATCATCTCGCCACATGCTGCGAACAGTCGCTCGAGAGTGCCGATGCGGGGATTGTCGGCTCCTCGTTCGATGCGCGCGATGGTCGGCTGTGCAACCCCCGTCCGCGCACTGAGCTCGCGTTGGGAGAGCCCGGCCCGCCTCCGGGCGGCGCGAAGGGAGCGCGCGGCGTTCATCGCATCATGATAGCCTATTCACTATCAATCCTGGTGCGTACGGGAGTGCGAACGAACGCGTCGGCTCGCGGTGATCGACCGGTAGGCCGCGACCCTCACGATCTCCCGGAGTCCGCGTAGAGCTGTGAGCGGAGCTTGTCGCCAGCGTTCTCGTCCGCGAGCTCATTGACGGAGCGACGGGCCAGTAGAGCCGACCACGAATGATGCCGGGACGCGCTGTAACCGTCAGGCCGAACATCGCCTCGACGACAAGGGACACTCCAACCGACCGAGGCCGTTATCGCCGTGCCTCGGGCCGGCTGATAACCGGGCTCGCACAGGAACTCATCGAAGCCAGGGAGAGGGGGCGAGGTAAGCCCGACCGCTCTGATCTAGCGTGTGCTTCTGGTGGAAGATCGGTAGCCCTGGGGGAAGACGGTTGCACATACTCAATGGAACTACCCGTGTGGGCTCTCTTCTGTCCTCGACCCGGCTCGGCACGCACGGCGTAGTCGCCCACGCGAGATACGGAAGCCAACAACCTTGCAATTGGAGACCATGACCTGGGGCGACGGGCCCCTCACCATCGCCCTCATCCACGGCTACAGCGACGACGCCGCCACCTGGTGGAAGGTGGGACCCGCGCTCGCCGCACGAGGTTGCACCGTGATCGCGCCCGACCTGCGCGGGCACGGGCTCAGCCCGCGAGGCGACCGTTACAGCTTGGAGGATTTCGCTGACGACCTCGTCGAGACCCTGCCGGAGGGCCTGGATGTGCTGGTCGGCCACTCCCTTGGAGGACTGGTGGTCGGCTACGCCGTCGACCGTCTGCGGCCAGGCCACGCGGTGTATGTGGATCCGCCGTGGGGACCGCGGCCCCAGCCCGCGCCTGGTCGCGATCCGGCGGCCGAGACGATGTCGTCCGTGGCTGCACGCAAGCCCCGATGGGATCGCCACGATGTGCGGGTCGACGTGATTTCGAGCCGGATGCTCGATCGCGGAGTCACCGAGTGGCTGTTGACGCAGCGTCACATCGTGCATCCACCTCCGTGCCCGGTTGTGCCAGCGACGGTCGTCGTGCCTTCGGAGGAGTCGCTGTTGTCGGACGCGACCCAGGCGAGCCTGGCCGGGCTCGGATTCGAGCTGGTCGGACTACCGGGCGCAGGACACGTCGTGCACCGTGACAACCTGGATGACTTCGTTGCCCTCCTGGAGGCTCGGATCGTCGTGAACCGGACCGCTCCGTGAACCCTGACAGCGAGGCGCTGCCGTGGTGAACCTGCGCGGAGCCTTCCCGCCGGCATTCCTGTGGGGCGCAGCGACCTCGGCGCATCAGATCGAGGGGGACAACTCCAACAACGATGCGTGGGCGGCCGAACACGATCCGAAGAGCGCTTTTGTCGAAGTGAGCGGAAGCGCGTGCGACTCCTATCACCGATTCGGAGAGGACATCTCCATCGTGGCGTCCTTGGGTCTGAACGCCTATCGCTTCAGCCTGGAGTGGAGCAGGATCGAACCCCAACCCGGCGACTTTTCCATCGCCGCCCTTGGCCACTACCGAGAGATGATCCTTCGGTGTCTCGAGGAAGAGGTGACACCGGTCGTCACCCTGCACCACTTCACCAATCCCCGGTGGGTCGCGGAGATGGGGGGCTGGACGTCGACTCAGGTCGTCGAGAGGTTCGCCAATTACTGCGAGCGAGTCATTCCGATCCTGGCCGAGGTCGACACCGTCTGCACCATCAACGAGCCCAACGTCCTGGCCGGGTGGGCCCACCTCTTGGCTCGCCCTCCGGTGAGCGCCCCGGGCGATCGGGTCCGGGACAACCTGATGGCGGCCCATCATCGGGCCCGGGACATCCTGCGCGCCGATCGACCTCGACGGGTCGGCCTGACCTTGGCCATGAACGCATGGGAGATCCTTCCTGGCGGCGAGGAGCAGGCCGCGAGACTGTTCGGCGACAGCGAAGACTGGTATCTGAGCCAACTGGCTGACGACGATTTCGTCGGTGTGCAGACTTACACCAGCAACGTCGTCGACGCGTCCGGCCTCGTGGCGCCCGATGCGTCCGAGCCGACCACTCTGACCGGATGGAGGATCCGGCCCCGGGCAGTCGCCGAGGCGGTGCGGCGCGCCCACTCGACCACCGGTCTGGCGGTCCTCGTCACCGAAAACGGGATCGCGACAGACGACGACGACCTCCGGTCACGCTACATCGAGGAAGCTCTCGCCAGCCTGGCGGAAGTGGTGGCCGACGGCATCCCACTCGGCGGCTACTTCCATTGGTCGCTGCTCGACAACTTCGAGTGGTTGCACGGATACCGTCCGACATTCGGGCTGGTGGCCGTGGACCGCCAAAGCTTCGCCCGCCGGGAGAAGCCCAGCGCCCGCCGGTATGCAGAGCTGATCAGGTCCGTCCGATGAAACGAAGCGGGCTGTGGGCGGCGGCCGTCGTCGTGGTGGTGTTGTGTGCCTCATGCGGGACCACCGTCCAGCTGGGCAAGGCGGGGTCAAATCCGCCGACCGACGGACTGTCGTCCACGGTTTCGACGTCGGGGAGCTCCGCGTCGTCTGCTTCGACAGCTACGGGCTCCACGGGCCCACCGGGGTCAGTCAGCTTGGGCCCTCAGAACGCGCAGGCAGGTGAAGCCTCGGCATCAAGCTCCGGGGCAACCGAGCAGACGGGCGGGAGCGGCACGAGCCCGCCCGCGGGAGTTTCGTCGGGCACCGCGGCCAAGGCTCCCATCGAGGTGGGGATCGTGCTTACCAGCACGTCCTCGTTCGGGTCGTTCGGCTACAGCTTGGGTAACTCCTACAGCGAAGAGGACTTCGACCAGGCGCTTGTCGCGGGACTCAACTCCACGGGTGGCTTGGCCGGTCGCAAGATCGAGGCGGTCTACGCATCGACGAACCCGTCCGACGCCGACTGGCAGGTCGATTTCCAAGCAGCCTGCGCGACCTTCACCCAGGACAATCATGTGGCTGCGGTGCTCGGCTACGAGTTCGACTACTTCAACTCGTTTGAGACGTGCCTGGCGCAAAAGGGCATACCGCATCTCACCACCCAGTACAACGTGCCCGACGCCCTCACCCTCCAACAGTTCCCCCTCTTCAAGGCCCTCGACATCCCGACGATGGAGCAGCGGACCATGGAGATCATCGACGGTGCCAGGTCTACCGGCGCGCTGACCACCTCCTCGAAGCTGGGGATACTCACCGACAACTGCACGGGAAGCCAGGCGTCCCTCAACGACGTCGTGCTACCTGCCCTGGCCGCGGACCACGTCGACGTGGTCAAGCAGTTCACCGCTGCGTGCACGACGGGCGAGGGTGGCACGGCGCAGGGGGCCGAGGAGGTCGACAACGCCGTCTTGCAGTTCAGTACCGCAGGTGTCAACCGGATCATCCTCCACGGCGTCGTGGCGGGAGTGGCCCTGGCCCAGTTCGCCATCGAGGCGCAGACCCAGGGTTACACCCCGGTCTACCTCCTCGACTCGCTCGCCGGGGTTACCGAATTCGACGGATTGGTGCCGGCGACGCAGATGCAGAATATGGCCGTGTTCGGTTGGGCACCGATGGCGGACGTACCCATTTCCTCCTTCGGGCCCATGAACGGCAACCAGAAACGGTGCCTCGCGCTGCTCAAGGCACACGGCGTCACGCCGGCGAGCTCATCGGACTACGTCTACGCCTGGCAGATCTGCGAGCCGTTGTTCGTCTACCAGGATGCGCTGGAGCGAGACGATGGCACGACCAACGGCCCAGCGGTGATCAACGCTGTGAACTCGCTCGGCACCGATTATCAAAGCGTCATCAACCTCGGAGGGGCCTCGGACTTCTCGGCCTCGCGGGCCTCCGCTCCCGTGGAGGCGCAGCCGCTGGCGTACCGGTCAGGGTGCGAGTGCTTTGCCTATGTGGACGAGCCGTACCTCATACCTGACGTCTCCGACTGAGCGCTCGGAGATGGCCCGACGTTATTCTCGGCCGGGAACACAGGAGGGGGGATCATGAGCACTGAACGGGTCGACTCGGTCGAGTTCGCGAGCGCGGCGTGGATGGAGGCGATCGAGGCCGTCCTCGCCGAGGTCATGGCCGGCCTCGACACAGGGGGCCGCACGTGGACCGTGTCGGAGGAGTTCACCGAGCCGCCCGCTCACCTGCTCCGCGCCGGCACGAGCACGATCGCCTGGCACTTCCGGGTGACGGACGGACGAGTTGAAGTGGGTGACGGGCTTGCCGATGACGGCGATCTGGTGACGGTGATCGACTACGCCGCGACCCTGCCGGTGGCCCGCCTGGTCTATGGCGCGACACCCGAGGAGCAGGCTAAGGCGGCAAGGCTGCGTGCCGCGGCGGCCACCACCGGCACGCGCAAGGGCGACGAGCGAGCGTTCCCGCCAGAGCTGATGGGTCGCCTCGTAGAAGTCCACAACCGCATGGCGGAGCGGACGCGGTGAGGTTAGGGTGAACGGCGGTTGACTGACCAGGGGGGAGTCGACCAGGGGGGTCGCCATGTATCGAGGCTTTGCCGTCGTCGACGCCGACACGCACGTCAACGAGCCGGCCGATCTCTGGCAGCGCTACATGCCGGAGCGCTACGCCGAGCGGGCGCCGAAGGTGGTGGATCTCGAACGCGGTCAGGCCTGGGTGTTCGACGACGAGCGGGTCACCGTCACGTCGCTCGTCAACGTCGCCGGGCAGTCGCCGACCACTTGGCAGGCCGTCGCTCCCGATGGGTTTCGCGGCCTGCGGCCCGGAGGGTGGGACCCGAAGAGTCGCATGGCGGACATGGACATCGATCGCGTCGACGTGCATGTGCTCTTCCCCTCCTACGCGCTGCTCATGGCCCGGGCCCAGGCTGATTCAAAGGCCGGCGTCGACCGGGACTTCCACCTCGCGTTCGTCCAGGCCTACAACAACTGGCTCTCCGATTTTTGCTCCGTCGCGCCGGACCGGCTGATCGGCGTGGCCATCGTCCCGATGACCGGCATCGACGACGCCATCGCCGAGGTCGAGCGGGCCCGGTCACTGCCGGGGCTTCGTGGCGTGGCGCCGTTCACGTGGCCGTCGGGCGCCGAAGCGCCGACCGCGGCCGACGAGCCCTTCTGGTCGTTGCTGGAGGACCTCGACCTGCCGCTCAACGTCCACATCGGGTTTGGGGAGGCCGGCAGCGCCGACCCCGACCTCATGCGCGATCCCGACATGATGGCCCGGCTGGTGTCGATGGCCGTGATCAATCGCGAGCGAACCGCGTCCAGCATGATGCCGATCCTGTCCGAGTTCATCCTGGGCGGGATCCTGGAGCGCCACCCCCGCATGCGCCTGGCGATCATCGAGACGGGCGTGGGTTGGATCCCGTTTTGGTGCGAGCAGACCGACGACAACTTCCTGCGGCACCGGTTTTGGACGCGCTGCGACCTTCCCCTCATGCCGTCGGAGTACTGGCGGCGTCAGTGCATGGCGACGTTCCAAGTCGACAACTACGGCGTCAAGAACCGTGATGCCATGGGCGCGCACACCATGTGTTGGACATCGGACTACCCGCACAGCGGCGCCGACTGGCCCAACTCCTACCGGACGATCGCGTCACAGCTCGGCGACGTGCCCGATCACGACGTGGAGTTGATCGTCGGCGGCAACGTCAAGCGGCTCTACGGGCTCGGCGCCTGACCGCCGGGCCGGCCATGTCGGCAACCAGCTGTCCGAAACCAGCTTGACGAGCAGGACGGCCATATTCCCAAGAGCTTGTGGGACTCGGGCTTGGCCATGTGCTCGGCTGGCTGTCGGTGCGCCCGCTCCTGCGGATCGGTTCAGGGCCGAAGGTTCGGGCCGTCGCCCACCCGCGGAGGGCGGCTCTGGGAGCCGAGGAGGCCGGACTCGGTGATCAGCGACGTTGGGGCCGTCCGGGGAGCGCGAGCGGGGATGAGATGGACGCCCATGCGGTGAATGAGAAACCGGAGCAGGACAACGGTGCAGACAGCGACCACGGTCGGCACGACGATGGCCAGCAACACGAAGGTCACCGTTCCGTGGAGACGGGTGATGGTCGATAGGTTCATCCCGAGGTAGCCGGTGACGAAGGTGAGCGGAAGAAAGACGGCCGCCACGATCGTGAGCCAGTTGATCACCTGACCCTGGCGTTCCGAGCTAGCCGAACTGAAGGCAGCCATCGCGTCTCGCGTCTCGTCGCGACAGTCCTTCCCCGCGTCGTACAGGGCGATCACGTGGTCGCGGTGAGACTCGAAGTAGCGCTGACTGCCGGCCTGCATCGCGGGGAGGCGGTCGACGTCACCCAGCATGCTCACGAGATCGCGCCGGTAGGGGGCCAGCGCCCTCATGATCGGCGTGAGGAGCTGGCGAACCTCAAGCACCTGTTGGACGTAGCCGGGGATGGGCTGTCCCACGAGGATCGCCGTCTCGAGCCGGTCGAGCTGGGCGGCCAACAGGGGGAGGACGGACTCGAAGGTGTTGACCAGCGCGTCGAGCACCATGAACAGCACGAGGGGACCGTCGTCCTGCTCGCTGACCCGGAGTCGCTGGTAGCGGTTGCGGGCGACGTCCAACCCTCGGCATGGCTGGTCGTGGGCGGTCACCAGGAACGATCTGGTGAATACGCCGCGAATCTGTGTCAGGTCGCGGTTGTCGCCGAAGGCGTAGCTCGCCCAGCGGAGGCCGTCGTCCGTCTCCGTGAACCCCGAGCGTTGGTCGGTGTCCGCCAGATGGCCCTCGGCTTCTGCGTCCAAGCCGAGCGCGGCGGAGAACTCCGCCATCCGCTCCGGCGTGACACCGGCAAGGTCGAGCCAGAAAAACGAGCCCGCCTTTCGCAGCTGTGCGGCATACCCGGCGTCGATGCCGGAGTCGACTCCGGCTGCCTCGACGAGCTGGGGCCGCCCCGGCTGGGGAGCCGGCGTGCTCATCCCTCGGCTCGGTGCTGGATGCCGTGCTTGCTGGCCGTGATGTAGCCCACGAGCGCCCCGAGCGGGCGGGTGATGACGTAGACGCACCAGAACGCGGCGACCTCGTTGAGCGGGAACCACCGCCAGGCGATCAAGGGAAGCAGGATAATGCCGGCGAACATGACCCCGGAAGCGAAGACGCCCAGTTTGAGGGTCGAGGCGGTCAGGTCCCCAGTGGCGGTGCCAAGGGCGAAGGGGTTCAGCGCGCCACGAACTTCTCCACCGCCTTGATGGCCAGTAACAGCCTGCGTCCGTCAGCCTGGATGGGCTCGAAGCCGTGATGGAGGTAGAAGGACTGAGCAGAGTCGTCGATAGCGTCGACCACGACGAAGCGGCCGCCAAGTTCGCGGGCGCCGCCGACTGCCCGAGCAAGTGCGCTGGCTAGTGGCTGGGAGCCGAGGCCCTGGCCCTGGAGGTCAACGTGCAGTGCAAGCCGGGCGATCAGGTATCCGGGGATTCGATCCGGCAGCCCGCGACCCTGCTTCTTGGTGAGCGTCGGTCGTTCAATGAAGTACGGCATCATCGAGTAGTAGCCGACCGCAACGCCGTCACCGGTGTGCCACAGGTAGGTACGGGTGAGATTGCGACCGTCACTGTCTCGGGCCGACTTCCGGAGCCAATCATCGAGCGACACCTGACCGCTTGTGAACGACGAGACGTCCTGTTGGTCGGTGAGGGCCTCGCAGATGAACTCCACGGGCTGCCGCCGTCAGCCGTTCGTGAAGAGGGGTTCGCTGAATGCCTTCTCCAAGGAGGGCGCCAATGGGGCCGGGTTATCCAACGACGTCAGCAGCGAATCGAACAAGTCAGAAGGAATGGTCATCGACGCGTGCTCGTGTAGGACCTGTTGGGCGCGCTCGTCGGCTGCCTTCGCGACCAAGGAGGAGACAGACACGCCCTCCAACGTTGCCGCACGCTCGTAGGTCGAGCGTTGGCGCTCTGTCACCCTCAAGTTCAGCACCTTCTTTTTCCGTTCCATGTCCATACAATGTACTTACACAAGTGGCCATTGGTCAAGAGGACCCGGATGGTGAGAGCGTCCCCCGAATCCGCTCCAGGTCCTTGGCGACTCGACCGAGCGTGGCACCGGCAGCCTCGGTGCGTGTGGTCACGGGAGCAGGGGGCGGCGCGGCCACGTTCCACGTCCTCGTGGCGCTCTTTGTCGCGAAATTCCCGCCTCCGGGGCCCGAATGTCCTGGTCGCTTCCCGTCAGGGTCGCGAGTTTCGCGACGGATGGCGCCGGCGGTCGGCCCGACCGAGATGGGGCAGGTGGTCTCGGTCGCGCCCCGCCGGCATGGTCATCAGACCGCCGCAACCGTTGCACGGCCACGCGACAAGCTGCGCCAAGCCGCGCCAACGAGGGGGCGCTTTCGGAAACTCTTGACAAAATCGGGCCTTTTACTAGGTTGATCTTGAGACGCCGGGGGGGGTTGGTTTGGCTCGGTCCACAGTCCGTGAGGTCAAGGGCCCGGCGCAACTGCCCGCCGAGCGGCGGCGCAACAGTCGCGGCGCAGCCCGGCGCGAAGTCATCGCCCGCGCCGCCATCGATCTCATCACCGAGCGCGGGGTCGCCGCGGTCCGGGTGGTCGACGTGTGCAAGGCAGCCGGGGTTCCCAACAGCGCCTTCTACTGGTACTTCCAAGATCTCGACGACCTGATGGCGCAGAGCATCATCGACGCCCGTCGACTCATCCGGCGGAGTGCCGCGGCGGCGATCGCCGGCATCGACGATCCGCTCATGCGGATCTTCGTGACCACGCGAGAGTGCGTTCGCCTCGCCATCTCCGACGACGTGCTCCGCGTGATGACCGCGTCGGACGTCGAGCCGACGATCGGAGGCCACCGGGGCGCGGAGCTGCGCAAATCGTTCGAGGTCTTCATCCATGACGCCGTCGTCATGCTCTCCGAAGGCCAGGTGCGCGGTGTCGTGCGTGACGACAAGGCAGCCGTCCACCTCGCGCACTGCGTCCGCAGCGTCGCCCACTACAACGTGACCTCGTACTACCGAGGGCTGCTGCACGGCGACCTCGACGTGCTGGCTGACACCATCGCCAGCTTCGCCGTTCGGGGGGTGTGCGCCGACGTGGCCGACGCTCACGAGGTCGAGCGGCTAGCAAGCGTCTACCACTCAACGACTCAGGAGCGTGCAACGTGAGACGAAGTCTCGTGGCTCTCGGCCTCGTCGCCCTTGTCGCATCGGCGTGTTCGTCGGTGACCAGACCGGTCGGAGGTGGTGAAGCCCTCAGCACACAGGCCCTCAGCACACAGGGTGGAGGGACGTCCGGGTCGGGTGGCGCGGTCGGCACGGGCGGGTCGGGGAACGCGGCTCTCACCAACGGCGGCGGGGCGATCTCGGGCACCGGGCCCAGCGGGACCGGGCCCGGCTCCGGCGGGGCTGACTCCGGTGAGGCTGGGGCACTCGGGACCGGCACCGGGGCGGGGGGCGGTCCCTCTACGGGCGGGCCGGGGGGATCGTTGACCTCCTCGTTGTCGGGGCCGGCCGGCGGTTGCACTACGGCGCTCAAGATCGGCGTCAGCTACTCACCGGACGAGGCCGAGGCGGAGCGACTCGTCGGCCTGGGCAGCGCCAACGAGGACCAGAGCGCCAACTTCCAGGAGTCCATCAGGAGCGTCTTCCAAATCGGTGCCAACAATGTCAACGCCCAGGGTGGCATCGCCGGCTGCAAGGTCGAGCTCGTTTACCACGACTTCTCGGTTACGGCCAGCGACGGATGGGATGCGGAGGCGCAGGCCGAGTGCGACGACTTCGCCGACGACCAGCACGTGTTCGCGGTCTACCCCAACGTCATCGAAAACCGGGTGTTGGCCAGCTGTCTCGCTCAGAAGCACGTGCCGCTCATCATGGGCGGGACGAGCGACGAGATGCCGACGTCGGCGATGTTCGATCAGTGGGCGCCGTATCTCTATTACCCAGAGGGCGTCGCCGTCGACCGGCTGGGGTCGTTCCCGCAACTGCTCGGCAACGTCGGGTTCTTCGGGGCCGGTGCCAAGGTCGGCATCCTGATCATGGATGACGGCACCGGGATGGACGAGTCGTTGGCCGGCACGTGGGAGAAGTGGTTGAGTGGCGCCCACATCCCGGTGGCGTCGACCTACACCTTCCCGTGGGAGCATTCGTTCAGCGACGTCGCCGATGGGGCGTCGGCTATGGCGAGCGCCATCCTCCAGTTCCACGCCGCCGGCGTCAACCGGGTCCTAGCCACCCCGGACGGCGGCAACGCCGTCGTCCTTTTCACCGATGCCGAAGCGTCGCAGTCCTATTACCCGCACCTGGCGGTGACCACCTACAACGTCCCGGCGGTGCTCGTGAGCCAGTCGGCGAGCAGCGTGGCGGGCGCGACCGTGGAGTCGTTCCTGGAGTCCGACATCGTCGGACAAACGACCAAGCCGGCTCTCCCCGCCGACCCGGCGCGTGCGAAGTGCCTGGCCGCGTACGACAAGGTTGCCGCCGCCGACGACTTCGACCCCTACTTCATGCTCGACTGGTGTGACGCGCTGAGCTTCATGCAGTCCTCGCTGGCCGGCGTGACCGGTGCACCGACCGCCGAGGAGTTGTACACCGGGGCCGAGCACCTCGGGACCTCGTTCGGGTCGGTCGGTGGCTACGGACCGACGATGTTCGGCCCCGGGCACATGGACGGTGCCACCGCGGTGCAGATGCTGGTCTGGGATCCGGCGATCGACGGTTTCAACGACGCGGGTCCGCTCGAGTCGGTCCCGTGACGCGGCTGATCCTCATCGGCGCCGTCCTCATGCTGGTGTCGGCGTGCACGAGCTCGCCGCTCTTCTCCGAGGCGACCGCGGTGCGCATCGTGTCGCCGGCGGAGCTTGCCGTCGTCCAGACCCCAGTGGCGTTGCAGTGGCAGGCGACCAACGTCCCTCCGGGCACCCGCTTCGCGGTCTTCATCGACCGGGTGCCCGTCCATCCCGGCCAGAACCTTCGTGACATCACCGACCTGTCCTGCCGCCACACCGCCGGCTGTCCCGATGCCGCGCGGCTCGCCACGTACGGCGTGCTCCTGACGAGCGGTGACAGCGTGTCGATCCCTGACGTGGGCCAGCCGAGCAACCTGACGCTCGAGGACGAGCCCGCCGTCCACCGGGCCACGATCGTCCTGGTCGACCCCGCTGACCATCGTCTCGGTGAGTCCTCGTACTCGGTCGACTTCAGGGTCCAGGCGTCCTCGGACTGATGAGGAAGGGACCGGCTCGACTGATGACGAAGGGACCGGCGACTGGGGGCGAAGGGACCGGCGCAGTGATGGCGAAGGGGCCCACGAGGGTGCCGAAGGGACTGGCGAACGGACTGACGCCGGCCGAGGCGACCGTCGACGAGCTCGAACGCGATCGTTCGCTGTTTCTGCGCGCCGGACGCGAGTCGATCGGCGTTGCCGGACGATACGAGTACGGACCCTGGCGACCAGCCCTGCGCGCCTCCGGGACCGGCGCCTGGCCGGCGGTGCTCCTCGGGTCCATCGCCGGCCTGTCGGCGTCGAGCCTCATTGGCTGGTCGGTGTTGGCGCCCCGAATGGCGGCGACGCTGGGCGTGGGCAGCTTCTCGCTGCTGCCCATCGTCGAGCTGATCGGGCTTGCCGTCTCCGGGTGGCTCCTGGCCCGGGCGCGGAACTCGCACCGCCGGTGGGCGGTCTCGGGGGGCGCCGCGTGCGCGGCGGTCGCGCTCGTCACTGGCGCGTTGGCTTTCGGCTCGTGGGGCGTGTGGGGGCTCGTGCCGTCGGCCGCGCTCGGGGGCGTCGCCCTCGGCGCGCTGGCGGTCTCGCACGCCCCCCTCGTCTGGGATCTCTACCGCCCCGAGGTGCGCCTCCGAGCGTTTTGCATCTACGCCGCCGCGCTGCTGACCGCGCTCGCCGTCGCGGTGATGGTGATGTCCCTCGCCTTCGATCGCACCGGGCTGACCTGGCGAGGATGCCTGCTCGTGCTCGCCGCAGTGTCCGTCGTCTCGACGGGGGCCACCCGTTGGGTGCCGGACCCACCCCCGGCTCGTTGGGACCGGGGTCGGCTCCACCGGTTGATCGGCGCGGCGGCCGCGCCTGACGCGTCCGACTCGGTGTGGGAGCGTCTTCGCCGCGTCATCGCGGTGCCGACGATCCCCGTGCTCCTGGTGACCGGCGCCGTGCTCGGTCTCGTCCTGGTGCCGGTGCCGACCTTCGCCGTCACCATGCTGCGGGACCGGTTTGACACGACTGACGGCTCGCTCCTCTTCGGCCTCGCGCTCGCCGGCAACCTGGTGGGCGTGGTGTGGCTGCATCGGCGGGGCGAGGTCAGCTTCCGGCGGGCGCCCGCCGAGCTGCTCGTCGGCGTCATGTGGATGACGCTCGTCGCCGGTGCGGGGCTCGCCGTCTGCGGTGTCATGCCTGACCTGGCCCTGGCGGTCGTCGCCCTGGCGGTCGCGGTAGCCGGGGTAGGCGTCGTGGTGGCCACGCTCCCGGTCGCGACCCTCGCCGCCGTGCACCCGGACTGCCGACCGCACGCGGCGTGGCTGGGATGGGCCGCGGTGTTGTGTGGTGCCATCATCGGTCAGCAGTTGATCAGCAGCGTGGCCGCGCGCTTCGGTGCCCAGTGGGCGCTCGTGATCGGCGGGGCGGCCGTGATCGGTGCCGGGTTCGCGCTGCTCCGGCCCATGCGCACGGCCGAGGCCGACATCGACGCCATCGTGGGTGAGCTGGTCGAGGCGGCCGAGCTTCAGGTCGCCGTCGACAGCGGCCGCGCCCTCCCGCTGCTGCGCTGCCGTCATCTCGACTTCTCGTACGGCCAGCTTCAGGTCCTCTTCGGTGTGGACTTCACGGTGGAGGACGGGCAAATGGTGGCGTTGCTCGGCACCAATGGCGCCGGCAAGTCGACGTTGCTGCGCGCCATCTCCGGCCTGGGGCATCCGGACCGCGGCACCATCCACTTCCGGGGCGCCGACATCACCCACCTCGCTGCCGACGGACGCGTCAAGGCCGGCATCACCCAGGTCGCGGGCGGGCGCGCCGTGTTTGGTGCCATGACCGTGATGGACAACCTCCGGGCCTTCTCCTACACCGACGGCCGCGCCTTCGACGCCGCCCTCGACGTGTGCTTCGAAGCATTCCCCCGGCTCGCCGAGCGCCGAAATCAACTGGCCTCCACCCTGTCGGGCGGCGAACAGCAGATGCTCGGCCTTACGAAGGCCTTCATCCTCCAGCCCCGCCTGCTTCTCATCGATGAGCTCTCGCTCGGCCTCGCTCCGGTGATCGTCGCCGACCTGCTCACCATGGTCCGGCGCATCAACGCCGCGGGAGCAGCGGTCGTGCTGGTCGAACAGTCGGCCAACATCGCCCTCTCCCTCGTCGACCACGCCTACTTCATGGAGAAGGGCGAGATCCGATTCGACGGCCGGGCCCCCGATCTGCTGGCGAGGCCCGATCTCCTCCGCTCGGTCTTCCTCGAAGGCGCGTCGAAGGCGGTGCGATGACCATCGCGGCGATGACCATCGGGGCGATCACCATCTCGGGCGACGTCGTTGTCCTGGGACTCATCACCGGGATGGTCTACGGCGTGCTCGCCGTCGGCCTGGTGCTCGCCTACCGGTCGACGAAGGTCATCAACTTCGCCCACGGTCAGATCGGCGCCTTCGCTGCGGCCGTGCTCGCCGTCGCCGTCTTGCAGCTGCACGTGCCGTACTGGATCGCCTTCATCGGCGCCATGTTGATCGGCGCCGCCATCGGTGGCGCCACCGACGTCATCGTCATCCGACGCCTGCGCGGCGCGCCGGTGGTCATCAGCGTCATCGCCACGCTCGGTCTGTCGCAGCTGCTCTACGAGGTCTCGGTCGTCATCAACCAGCGGGCGACGGCGGGCTCCCAGTTCCCGGGACCGGTCGGCCTGCCCACGTTCAGCGTTGGTGCGCTGCGCGTCACGCCCGCATACTCGGCCATGCTGATCGTCACACCCTTCGTGGTCGCCGCGGTCGCGTTGTTTCTCCGCCGGGGCCGGCTCGGTGTCGGCGTACGGGCGGCGGCGGCCAACGAGGAGGCGGCCATCACGTCGGGTGTCGTGCCCCGCCGCATGACCGCGCTCACGTGGGCGATCGCGGGAGCGCTTGCGGCCTACACGGCCGTTCTCGTCCTCCCGTCGAGGGGGTTCACCAACGCCGAGTTCCTCGGCCCGGGCCTGTTGCTGCGAGCGTTGGTCTGCGCCGTGATCGCCCGCATGGAAAACCTGCCGGTTGCGCTGGTCTCCGGTCTCGGTGTGGGCGTGGTCGAACAGGTCCTCCTCGCCAGCTACGCCAACGTCGGCTTGGTGGAGGCCGTCCTCTTCGTCGTCATCATCGTCGTCCTACTGGTGCAGCGCCCGCGGGAGGGCCGGCGCAGCGAGCGCAACACTTGGGCCGCAATCGTGCCCTGGCTACCGCTCCCGGAGTCCTACACGCGGGTCTTCGCCATTCGCAATCTGGCGCGGATCCTCTTCGTCGTCGGACTCGTCATCGCACTCACCCTGCCGCTCGTCACGTCCAACGACGCCGCCTTCTCGCTGGTCGTCATAGCGGCGCTCACGCTGGTCGGGCTGTCGGTCACCGTCGTGACGGGGCTCGGCGGCCAGCTGTCGCTTGGCCAGTTTGCCCTGGCCGGTGTGGGCGCGACCGTCTTCGTCGTGGTCACCCGCCACGGCTTCAACTACGCCGTCGGCATCATCCTTGGCGCGCTCGCCGCTGCCGCCGTGTCTCTGGTGCTCGGGTTGCCCGCCCTGCGGATCCGGGGCTTCATGCTGGCCGTCACCAGCCTCGCGTTCGCGCTTGCGGCCCAGGACTGGCTGTTCACCCAGAGCTGGATGTTGGGCAGCGGCATTCAGACCAGGTCGCCGGTGATCGGGCACACGGTGCTGGACACGGGCAAGCGCTACTACTTCCTCGCACTGCTGGTGCTCGTGTGCGGGCTCTGGCTGGCGCGCAACGTCTGGCGCGGCGCATTCGGGCGTCGCCTCCGCGCCGTGCGCGACAACGATGACGCCGCCCGCGCCTTCTCGGTGCAGGCCACGACGGTCCGCTTGCAGGGCTTCGTCGTGGCCGGGTTCCTCGCCGGGCTCGGGGGCGCCGTCTACGGCGGCTCGCTCTCGCTGCTGACCGGCGCGGCGTTCCCCATCGACTCGAGCATCAGCGCGGCGGCCACCGCCGTCGTCGGCGGCCTCGGCGTGCTGATCGGCCCGCTCCTCGGCGCCCTCTACATCATCGGCGTCCCCCGGTTCGTCCCCCTGGACAGCGCGGAGCTGGCCGCCACCTCGCTGGGGTGGCTCCTGCTGATCCTCGAGTTCCCCGGCGGCATCGCCCAGGCGGTCGGCCGCGGCCGTGACTGGATCGCCGACCATTTGGCCCGGCGCGCCGGGCTGGATCCGTTTGTCGAGCGGGCCGACCTTGGGCCTGTCCCCGTCGGAGTCACCGCCAACCTGTCCTCGCTGAGGCCGACGAGGACCGCCTCGACCCCGTCGACCGCGTTGGAGGCGCGGAGTTTGACCCGTCGCTTCGGCGGCGTGTCCGCCGTCTCCGACGTCTCGCTGTCTGTCCAACGTGGAGAGACCCTGGGTCTCATCGGTCCCAACGGTGCCGGCAAGACCACACTCTTCGAGCTCCTGAGCGGGTTCACCGCAGCGGACGACGGGGCGGTGCTGCTGGACGGCAAGGACATCACCCGCTTGTCACCGGAGCGACGGGCCGGGCGCGGTCTGGTCCGATCCTTTCAGGACGCCGGGCTGTTTCCGACGCTCACGGTCCTGGAGGCCGTGTCGGTCTCGCTGGAGCGAGTCGACCCGTCGCACTTCGTCTCGTCACTGACCGGTTTCGTCAAACCGGAGCGACGCAAGCTCCAACGCTCCTATGAGCTTGTCGCCACCATGGGTCTCTACCGCTATCGCAACACCCAGGTGCGCGCCCTCTCGACCGGCACGCGCCACATCGCCGAGCTGACGTGCCTCCTGGCCATGCAGCCCGACGTGCTGCTCCTGGACGAGCCCTCGAGCGGGATTGCCCAGCGGGAGGCGGAAGCGCTGGGCGAGCTCCTCCGCTCGATCAAGGAGCAGCTCGGCGTGACCCTCGTGATCATCGAGCACGACATCCCGCTGATCATGTCGCTGTCCGACCGCATCGTCGCCATGGAGGCCGGCAAGGTGATCGCCGATGGGCCGCCCGAGGTGGTCCGTCACGACCCGCGCGTTGTGGAGTCGTACCTCGGAGGGGACCTGCAGGCGATCGAGAGGTCGGGGCCGGCAGCGCCGTCGACCGTGAAGCCGACGCGCCGGCGCTCGGCGCGGTCGCCGGCGGCAGCCACCGCGGCGCGAGGAGCCGGAGCGCGGAAGGGGAGCGAGTGATCGACGCCGAAGACCTGGACAGCCTGGACGACCCGGCCTACGTACCGCCCCCGTACGTCGTGCCGCCGACGGTGGGGGAGCGGACCATGGCCGCGTGGCGGGCTGTCACCGCGACGCCGCTCAGCGCGGCGCTGGCCACGATCGATCTGCTGGCGATCGTCGTGCTGGTCGTCGCCCTGCGCCCGGTCAAGGTGGAGGGCGCCGACGCACGGGGGCCGCTGACGGCGCATTGCGGCATCGCTTACTACCTGTTCGGTCATCCCAACCCGGTGGTGGACCAGGGCTGTGGTCGGGCCTACGGCGGCCACGCCGACGTTGTGTTCGTCGCCGCGCTGGCTGCCATCACCTTGACGTCGGCGCTGGTGGTAGCGCTCCTCCGCCGGCGGCGGGGGCCCGACGCCGCGCCGACGGCGTTGCGGCGGGTGTGGGAGGAGGCGGTGTCCACCCCGGGCCGGAGCGCATTGGTGGCGCTCGCCGGCGGCATGCTCGTCGTCGGCGTGCTGGCGCTGCGCACGGTGCCGGCCCGTTCGCGTGACGCGGTGGGTCCGTTTACCGCCCACTGCGGTCTCAGCTTTTACATCTTCGGGCAAGCCAATCCCGTGGTGACCCACCTGTGCCGGCATACCTACGCCGCCCGGGCGTGGGTGCTCATTCTCGCCGTCCTCGTCATCATCGCCTCCGCCGCGTGGCTGGGGGTGGTCGTCGTCCGTGACCGGCTCGCGGCGGCGAGAGCGACGTGACCGGCCTCGACCATGCCGCCGCGGTCACGGCCGGAGTGTTGTTGGCGATCACCGGCCTCAGCTGGCTGGGGCTGCGGCGACGATTCCGCCGCCAAGGCTGGCTGCCGGGAAGCCCGGCCGACCAAAGCGACCGCGACAGGAGCAACCCATGACGCTGGCAGAAGAGCTCGCCACCCTCGATGCCACGGCCCAGGCCGACCTCGTCCGCGCGGGAGCGGTCACACCGCTCGAGCTCGTCGACGCCGCCATCCAACGCATCGAAGCCGTCGACGGCGCCGTCAACGCTGTCCCGATGCGAATGTGGGAGCGGGCACGGGAGGCGGCCGCGGGCGACGTTGCCGGGCGAGTGTTCGGCGGCGTCCCCGTCGTCGTCAAGGATGTGGCCGCGGCGGCGGGGGAGCCGCGGTACCGCGGCTCGCGATTCCTGAAGGATCAGGCCTGGGTCGAGGATCACGACGCCAACTCCATCGTCCAGCTGCGCAAGGCGGGGTTCATCAACGTCGGGCGCAGCAATCTCCCGGAGTTGGCGGGGGGCATTACCACCGAGCCGTCCGCCCACGGCCCGTGCCGCAACCCGTGGGACCTCGCGTTTTCGGTCGGTGGCTCGAGCGGCGGCTCGGCAGCCGCCGTTGCCGCGGGCATGGTGCCCCTCGCTCACGGGACGGATGGTGGGGGCTCTGTCCGCATCCCCGCCAGCATCAACGGTGTCGTTGGTCTCAAGCCCACCCGTGGCCGCGTGTCCCAGGGCCCCGACTTCAGCGACACCGAAGGGTTCTCGGTCACCTCCGTCCTGACGCGTTCGGTGCGCGACACCGCGGCGGCGATCGACGCCATCGCCGGTCACTTCCCCGGCGACCCGTGGTACGCACCACCCCTCCCACGGTCGCTGATGGCGGCGCTGACCCATGACCCGGGGTCGCTTCGGATCGGCATCTTCCAGGCCGGACCCGACTTCCCGTCGATCGTCCATCCCGATTGCACCTCGGCGTGCGAGGCGGCGGGGCGCCTTCTGGAGTCCCTCGGCCATCGCGTCGAGCCGGGCTATCCGTCGGCGATGGACACTGGGTGGCCGCGCGAGCTCACGGCCCTGGCCGTGTCGATCATCGGGTACGAGGTCGAGGACATGGCCGAGTACACCGGGCGTCCCGTCACCGAGGCAGACGTCGACCCGGTCATCTGGCAGGCGTACCAGTTCAGCAAGCACGTGACGGGCGTCGCCTACGAGCAGTGCGTCGCCAAGGTGCGGGCCGTCAACCGTCGCTTCGACGAATGGTGGGACGAGGGCTGGGACCTGTTGCTCACCCCGACACTGGCCGTCCCGCCGTATCTACTCGGCGCCACCAGTGCTCCTGCCCCTGACGCGCCCTGGCCCGACATCGAGCCGTGGGTACCGTTCACGCCCCCGTTCAACGCGACGGGGGCGCCGGCAATCTCGTTGCCGCTCTTTTGGAATGCAGCCGGGCTGCCCATCGGCATCCAGCTCGGCGCACCGGCCGGGCGTGAGGACCTGCTGATCGCCATTGCCGCCCAGCTCGAACAGGCCGCGCCCTGGGCCGACCGATGGCCACCGCACAGCTTCACCATGCGCGAGCGGTGATGCCTGGGCGTTAGCCCTCACCTCAGGATCGACTGATCGATGCCGATGAGAAGGTGACCCCCCGGTGGGACGCCTGGTTTGGGCAGGACGATCTTCGTGATTGCCGCCCCGTGCAGGCTGGACGCGCCCTTCCACCACCCCAGAAGGGAATCTCGTCATGTCATCAATGCAGCCACCCAGGCCGGCGCGGCGCGGCCGGACCTCGGCCAGCTGGCCCGCTCCTGTCATCGCCCTCGTCGTGGGCGCACTGTTGTTCGCCATAGGCTCCCCGGCCTACGGCGCGCAAGGACCGGTTGATCTCGGCACCGCCGGCAACTTCGCCGTCCTGGCTGGCTCCGGCATCACCAACACCGGTCCCACCAGCATCACCGGGGATATCGGGACCTTCCCGACCCCGAGCGAGACGGGCCTCGCGTCGATCACGCTGGACGGGACGAATGATGCCGGGGACGCCGTCACACAAGAAGCCAAAGACGCTCTCGTGACCGCCTACGGTGATGCCGCCGGGCGCACTCCACAGACCGACGTTGCTGTTGAGCTCGGTGGGTCGACGCTGCTGGCGGGCGTCTACACCAGTCCCACCTTTGGCCTCACCGGGACGCTCTCGTTGGACGCCAAGGGCAACCCCGACGCCGAGTTCATCTTCCAGGCGGCCTCAACCCTCATCACGGCGTCAAACAGCCGTGTGCTCCTCCTCAACGGGGCCAACGCCTGTCACGTCGTGTGGCAGGTCGGAAGCTCGGCCACCCTCGCTACGGGCACACAGTTCGCCGGTGCGGTCCTGGCTCTCACATCGATCACCGCCGACACCGGCGCCACCATCCAGGGCCAGCTGCTGGCGCAAAATGGCGCCGTCACGCTCGACAACAACGTGATCACCGACGGGACCTGCGCCGCACCCGTCGTCACGCCGACCACCGTCGCCGCCAGCCCACCGCCGACCCGGTCTCCGACCACAACCCGACGGCCCACGACGGCGACCATCCCGCCGACCACCGTCGCCGCCAGCCCATCGCCGGCCGGGTCTCCGACGATCCCGCCGACCGTGCCCGGCACCCCCTTGGGGACACCCGCCACCACGGTCGGGCCTCACCCCGCTCCCGCGGTCGTGAGGGTCGCGGGTCCGCCGACCGGGCCGCCGGGCCCGACGCCGCCCGCGGGACCGGCGACCCCGGGTGGTCCAGGACCGATCGTGCCGCCTTCGCCCCCGCCCCCATCGGTGACTCCGCCGTCGGGCACACCGCCGGTCCCGCCGCTGCCGTTCACCGGAAGGAATGTGGCCCGATTGGTTGAGGGCGGGTTGGCCCTCTTGATCGTCGGCGCTGGGATCCTCCTTATCGACCGCCGCCACGGCTCCGCAAGGCGCGGATGGCGGCCGGTCCGCCCGGCTTGAGTCTCTACGCAGGCGGGTCGCGGGGCACGACGCTGATCGAGCCGTCGACCTCGAGCACAGCAAGGGCGACGTCGCCGACGCCCGCCAGTCCGTACTGGCGGACCGCGGTGTCCAACTCGTCGTTGGTGACGCGCTCACGGCGCATACGCCCAACCAAAGGCTGGCCATCACGCACCAAGATGGTGGGTGATCCAATCACCCGCGCGGCCAACGCGGGCCGACGGGCGAGGAGCTTGGTGAGCGCCCATCCGGTGAGGACAACGACGGACGACACGGCGAGGCCGACGCTGAGGTTGCCCCGCCCGGCAGTCATGGCATTTTGCACGGCGTTGGAGAGGGCAAAGAGCATGGCGAGGTCGTAGACGGAGAGTTGCGCCATCTCTCGTTTGCCAAACACGCGGAACCCGACGAGAAGGAAGCCCACCACCAACACCGACTTGATGGCTTGGACGGCGACGTCGGAGACGGAGACCGACGGTGGTGGCGGAGGCACCGACGCGAGGAGCCCGATCACGGCAGGCGCAGGCCGCGGTAGTGGCGCTTGGTCTTGAGGACAGGTGCTTTGCGGGGCACCACGCTTATCGTTCCGTCCACCTCGAGGACACACATGTGCACGTCGTCGAGGGCGTCGATCCCGTGCTCTCGCAAGGCGGCCATGATCTGGTCGCCGGTGACGCCCTGCTGTTTCATCGGGCCAGGCAGGAGCGCCCCGTCCGAGACGACGAGGACGGGCTCGCCGACCATCAGCCGCTCGGCCCGCTTCGACCGGACCGTGAGCTCGTTGAGTAGTCGGTTGAGGATCAGCAGCACGGTCCCCGCGACCAAGCCACCCCCGAGCGTGTTGTCGTTGTTGATCATGGCGTTTTGGACGGCGTTGCCCAAGATGATGATCATCACGAGGTCGTACAGGCTCATCTGACCGAGCTCCCGCTTGCCGAGCAGGCGGAGGCCGAGGATCAAGAAGGCGTAGATGATCGTCGTCTTGCCGGCGATGATCAGGGCGCCCATCGCATCCGGTGCGTCGAAGATGCGGCCTACCACCGACCTGGCAGTGTAGAAGGGCATGGGCGCCACCGCCGTCTCGCTTGCGATCGTCGCCGGCACGACAACCGTCATCTATCTCTTCCTGATCGCTCTTCTCCGCATCTTCGGGCGGCGAGAGCTGGCGCAGCTCACCATCGTCGATCTCATCGTCGTGCTCATCCTCGGCAGCGCGGTGGAGACCGCCATGATCCACGGCAACCTCACGCTCCCGGCCGGTCTGACGAGTGCGGCCACCTTGCTCGTCCTCAACAGGCTGCTCACCCTGGTGTTCCTCCGGTCCGATCGCCTCCGGCACCTGGTGGGTGGCGGGCCGGTCTTGCTGGTCCA
>Ga0302326_10008923_pt1 | contig 22043 bp, 20 predicted proteins | sample Palsa_T0_3_FD_202264 | JGI IMG/M metagenome (GOLD analysis project Ga0302326, IMG submission 202264) | Peat permafrost microbial communities from Stordalen Mire near Abisko, Sweden - Palsa_T0_3 | ecosystem: Environmental > Terrestrial > Soil > Palsa > Peat permafrost | place: Sweden: Abisko... | reverse complement strand
ATATTGTCATGCGCAAACAGCATTGCAGCTCCGAGCGTCACGGGCATGCGAAGCTCGCGACAGAACTCTAGAAGATTGTTTCGCCTAGTCGTTCGATTGCCATGTGTTTTGTTCCAACTGAGAATAGCGCTGCCCAGATAGCCGTTTTCCATCGGACTAAGGGTTAGGATTTGATCGACCGAGAGCGTCGACAAGCGGCGATGGACCGTATGCACACGATGCCGCGCCGCGACGAGCATTGAACAAAATAACTCGGGCTGCTGTGCCATGTGCACGGCTGCGGCCAGACTGTAGTGGTCAAGAGCACCGCCAACAGTCCACAGCGCTTCGCGTAGAGCCCTGCGCCAGCAGCTGGTGTGGATGATGACGGCCATTCGGATGGCGTTGAGACCCAGGGGCTTTGTGAAACCACGTATTCTTATAAACTGGTGGTTCGAGGAGTTTGTCACAATATCGGAAAGGAATGTCGGCCAAGCTTGGTCCGCCGATTCGTCGACCACGACGAAATCCTTAGGGCCGATCGAACCGAGCAAGGCGCGCACGCGCGAGACTGACTGGTTCGTGCCCAAGCCGTATCGCGGCTGTGTCAGCCAAATCGCAATTGGGTTGGACCGGTGTCGTGGGATGCTCCCAATGTCCCACTCGTAATTGTCGCTATGATCGCTGGGAATTTTCCTCGTTCGAAGGCCGATCGAATACGCTTGTGCAAACGTCGCATAGTAGGCGGGAGTTTCGAAGTAGACTGAGCCGACCTCCAGACTTTTCAGCAAAAGAAGCACGGCAAAGCTCGCCGATGAAATCGACGGCACAAGAGTGATGTCGTCATATTGATAGGTAGTATCATCCCAGCGCTCCACCAAGTGAAGGATGACCTGTTTCCGAGCCGCAATCAGATTCCGGTTGTCGATAAGATAACCGGCCAGTTCACGACTAGATACAATGGCAGGAACAGATATCTCCACTTCGGTTTCCGAGTGCGTCCAACCTGATGGATCCGCGCGGACGATCCCTCCTGCGACAAGAGCCTCGAAATATTTGGAGTAAATTTGATCATAATCGTTTCGATCAAATCGCGGGTGCATACTCTGCTTTCCTGCTGGCATCACCACTCATGCGGTGGACCGTCGGCAATTGCACCAACCATTGCAGCACCAAGCGCCGCCCCGACCGTCAGCCCGAAGGATTGCTTACAATATGCGCGAAGCGCTGCATTGCGGGCGAATGGAAGTGTATTTACCTCTATGAAATAACAGCGCCCGTCCTCTGCGAGCTTGTAGTCCATCGAAAAATAATCTCTGAGTCCGAGAATGCGAACCAGCTTTTCCGTGTCTGTTTGAATTTTGCCGACAGCGGCACCGACCGCGTGCAAGTGTGCCAGTGGCGCACTTATCATATCCGAGGGGACGGCCTTATCGGCGTAATCCGCATCAGCGCGGGCGAACCTTTCGAGATGACTTTCAAAGGTCGTGAACGGGATATCGTCATCGGGAGGCCCCGTCATCAAATGTATGCCGATGTTTTGGGGGATCGACGCATCGCGAGCGACTGAAATGTAATTTACGCGGACCGAGACCCCATCAATGAATTCCTGAATGAGAGCTTTGGTGTTGTAGTGCTCCTTAATTCGAACGGCCACTTGCACCGCATTTGCAAGAGAGTCAGACACCGAGTCGCCGAAAATCCCGATTGAGTTGGCCAGATCAAATGGCTTAACAAAGAACTTGTATTGACCTTCTTGGGGGCGATCATCGCTAACGCAGGTCGCACCGTCATAAAGAAATGTCTTTGGCGTCAATATGTTCGCGTGATTGCAGAAGATGTATTGCATGTATTTATTTTGAACAGCTAGCTGTAACGCGGCCGAATTTCCGAAGTACCTAATGCGATGCATGGCAGCTACCGCAGGAAAATAGGATGCAGTAACGGGATAAAATCCGTCTGACATATTTAGGAATATGCAGTCGTCGTTATCCGACGCGAGAGCGTGTGCTAGAGTCGCGCTGTCTTGCGCTTCGACGAGGATGCATTCGACATCGCGAGCATCCATGTAGGACCGCAATTCGGCAAACGTGCTGAGGACTTCCTCCTCCCGCGGTATCAAATAGGCCAATTCATGAAGCGCGGTGGGCTGCAGTGCCGGAAGTCGCCCGGATATCAGCCACTTGGAACGCCCGTCATAGTAACAAACCACACGCCGCAGCCGCATTTGATAATTCCCAGTTATCGATAGCGGCGGGCTTTACGGGAACAACGTCGTGCGACAGCGGGCGCAACAACGAGGAATTAAGCCGGATAGGCTACATAGGTTCGGAAGCCCCCCGGAGGATACAAGTGTCGACGATTGGAGAGACGATAAGAGCCTACCTATATAACTGCCAATCTGAACGCCGGCTCTCTACAAACACGGTCCGTGCATACGGAATCGACCTTGCGCAATTTGCGCAAGGTCTGAAAGGCGAACTTTCCGCAAAATATGTCCGTCGATATCTTGAACGAACAGCCTCCGACAAAAGGCTTTCGCCCGTGTCAGTTAGAAGAAAGATTGCGTCCATCAGGGCGTTTGTGCGTGCGACAAACAAATCGCTCGCCATGAAGGTCTTCGGAGACTGGAAGCTGACAATTAAGATGCCCAAGCGATTACCCCGCGCGATAGCTCGCAGTGATCTTTCGACGCTTTTGAAGTCCGGAGCGCCGGGAAAGACCGAGTTAAGCGCGATGGACGCGACCACTCATCTCTGCCTCGCGCTGCTTGCCGCCACGGGGATGAGGGTTTCCGAATTGTGCGACATCCGCATCGGCCAGGTAGGGCGGCATATGGACGAAATCATTGTGTGCGGTAAAGGCAACCGCGAACGAAAGGTTATTGTTGCAAACGAAGCAGTACGGACGGCACTAACGTCCCATATGCAATTGTTGTCGGAGGGCAGCAACGGAGCGGATGTATTGTTCCGAAACAAGAACGGGCTTCCGCTAACACCTCAATGCCTTCGGCTCCGACTTCACGCCTTGACGCGAAAATGCAAACTCAACCGGCGTATTACGCCCCACATGTTACGGCACACAGCTGCGACGCTCTTGATCGAAGATGGAGTCGATATCCGCTTCGTTCAGCGCCTGCTCGGCCATGCGAGCATAGCAACGACGCAGATTTACACTCATGTCAGCGATATGGCATTGCGCAACGCGCTGGAACGCACCGACACCATGCACTCAGTGCTATAATTGGTAGCGATGCCTTGCCTGCTCGACCGAGGACAGGTCGTATCCCGGCCGAAATCAGGTTTCAGTAAACTAGGCCGTAACGCTGGCCGTCGCGAGATATCATCAACAGATCTTATCAACACAAAAACAGTCCCAAGTCGATCATATGAATAGGCCTACCGTTCTCGTCCTCACGGATCTGTCAAATGGCGATGCGGACGAAGATATTTTGCTTGGCGAATGTCTTCGCGAAAACTTCAGGATCTACGTGGTCCACCCGATGGACAGCGAAGACCTGGAACAAAAGGTTGACGCAATTATCATACGAAACGTTTGGAACACCGGCAGGTACGGACAACCCGAGCCTTGGTATGATCGTTGGCGAAGAATTATCAGCTTGCCGATCCACGATGACCTCTATGTTAGGAAAGGCAGCGAGAAGGATTATCTCTTGGAACTGTATGCGCGAGGTTATCCCGTAATCCCCACAGTCGACTCAATTGGAGATATTGGAACGCTTCCGCCATCGGACTCGTATTTTATCAAGCCGAAAGACGGCTTCGATGCTATTAACGCGCGAAAGGTTTCGATTTCGGAATTGATGAAATTGCGTCCGACTGGTTATCTCATTCAGCCGTTCATCGAATTCGAACACGAATGTTCTTTCTACTATCTTGATGGCGAACTTCAATATGCGCTGTATGCACCATTGAAGGAAAAGCGTTGGGACATGGTCGAGTTCTTCCCAAGTAAGGAAGACCTTGCATTTGCGGGTGGAATCGTATCATGGGGCCGACAGAGGCATGGTATCGTGCGGATCGACGCGTGTCGCCTATCTGGCGGCAAACTTCTGCTCATGGAAATTACCGACCAAGGCGGCGTCTACCTGTCTCTTTCTTGCCTGACGGCTCGCTCGCAAAGGGTGTTCCTCCGGCGTCTTGTGGCATCGCTGGAGAAATTAGTTCGTCGGAACAAAGCGGCCTCTCGACTCGCCGCCTGATATTCGAGCTTTGTTGGTTTGATATGACCGCACATCCAGCGAGACATTATGCGTCGATTCGTAATTCGGGCAACCCTGCCCGTCCCCAAGGCTCGGACAGCAGTTCCGGTGCCGGCGACCTCAAATTGGCCGAGGTTGCGGACTTGAAGAGAAAGAAAGCGTTGCTGCCCACCTCCGCGCCTATCCGTTGCATGATGCCTAAAGCGCGTGAATCGCTCAGCGTGGTGGTCAAGACTAACAGGTTCGGGATTCCCAACGCCGCCCTATAGGTGCGATGGAGCAGAAGATTGTGATAAGCGTCGACTTTATCCAGAAACGAGGATTGTTGGCCGTTCGATCGGGACACCGGCATCGTTCCCCGATCCGCTTCAAGCGCGAAGAAGCGATAGGCCTTCCTATCGCTCGCGGGATATTCGATCCCGAAGAGACCATCTGGCACGACCCCGCCTGATGGCGTGGCCGTCAGGAGGCGAAATGGCATTGTCGATTCCCGTGTAGCGGAAGGGGCCTTCGCAAGAATCTCGGGCCACGCGACGAACCTCAAGTCCTGCCGGTCGCGAATACCAAGCTCAATCGACGCCAGGAGCTCGCAAATCATCAAGGAATGCGCGAACTGCCGGTGTGAGCCGCTCCTCAACCAGGTAATAGGTTCGACGCCAATACCATGGGCGTCCAGGACGCGCCGTCCGCCCTCGCCCATCTCATGAATGACCGGACGATGGCGACAATCGGCCAATTCCCATTGGCGCTCCGGCCGATCGATATAGCCTTCATGAAAAAGATCGCCCAATCGTTCCTTAAACCGCGTTTCGGAAGCGCCACCGACGAATACGTGGATGTATGCCGAGGACAAATAGCGATAGCGAGCCAGGAGTCGGAAGATCTCGATATCCCGCGAAGTGAGTTCAATTCGCTTTCCGATGCGCGTGCGGCGCATGCGAGAACGGCGAGCTGCTGTGTCCATGCAGCGGCCATATCGTAGCGCCCGGATCGGAACAACGTGCGCTATGTTCAGGCAGGTGTAACGACGGCACGCGATGTGTGCCGGTGTTCACCGTTCAATTTATTTCTTTACCAATCGCTCGACGGCTTGGTGGGATCGTCTTCCGGCTCTCGGAGCGTGACAGGATTTGTCGATCCTTCGTCTTGCATAACAAAGTCCGCCCCGCGAACGTCCTTCGGCAGACTCACCCGCTTGCGGTTCAATTCGCACAGGGCGGTGTACGAATCGGCCGAAAGCCTGGGTTGGCTTTCGAGGACGCCCACCTCCACGGGAACGCTCACCGCTTGCCTCGTCACGTTGCGAATGTGGCAGGCGAAGTGGAGCTTCGGCTGCGAGAGAATAAATTCGGGCGTCGAGCGCAAGTCCGGCGCCATCGCCCGCGCGTCGTTCATCGAAACACCGGCGGCCATCTTGATCGACGTGTTCGCCGCCAATGAGGCCCTGAGCGAGTGTGCACATTGGTCCAGGAATTGATGCGCGAAAACACAGCCGACCTTGTATTTGCGCGCCTCGGTCAATAAATCGTCGATATTGCTGTCGAAATACGCCGCCGCCTCGTCGACAATCAAAAAAGCCGGCCGCCGCCGATTTTCCGGAATTGCAGCTCGCTCCAATACCGCTTGCAGGACCAGAGAGATAAAGATACGCCCGAAATGCGCCGATGCGCCCTTGAGAAAATCCTTGGCGGTATCGACCAGGATGACGGATTGGCTGTTGAGTTCGGTAAACAGATCGATCTTGGTCAAGGGCGACGTAAAGAGGCGCGCGAGTGTTGGATTTTCGAGGATGGCGTTCAACCGATAGCGTATCTGTTCCTTCGTCTGTACGAAGGTCTTGCTCATAAAATCGCGCTCGAAGAAATTCCGCTGAATGGGCGGCAGCGCCTCAATGGCCGCGCGATACTCCCCCGGACTGTCCATCAGATTGATCATGTCGAGAATGGTGGCGTTCCTGCCCATCGTCTCGGGAATCGTGAGCATCAGTCGCGCGACGAAGCGAAAGAAAACGCCCTGTTTGGCCGTGAGGTCCGCGCCCAGGAGGCCGGCGAATAGATAGTCGAAGGTCTGGATGACGCCGGCGACGACCTGTTCCTTGGTCGCTTCGTCATAGTGGCCGAGCCGCTCCCGGTTCACGTCGAAGATGTTCACGGCCGGCGGAAACTGAATGTCCTTCGGTGTGATGAGAACGAGTTTTTGCGCGAGTGCCCCGTCCACTGGATCGAACAGAGCCAGACGTGAGAGTTTATCGATCAGGTCGCCCTGGCTGTCGATGATGATCAGCGCGGGCCGGTCTTCGGATTGGAGGTCGTGCAGGATGAGGTTCTGCAGCAGCGTCGTCTTCCCTGCCCCGCTGCCGCCCACCACATGCATATGGCTGTAGCGGTCCTCGTGGGTCAGCTTGAGCGGGACCGGATGGTCCAGATAGTACGGGAACGGCGTACCGGCCAGATAGGTCTTGACCAGTTCGCCAACGGGCTCGTCCCGGTCCATCGCGTGCTTGAGGGTCTTGTGCTCCGTGTGAGGAACTGCATTGGACACGCGGCAAAGATTGGCATAGCAGCGCTCGCGCAATTCCACGAAAAGCCCGTGATCGATGAATTGGTCGGCGCACAGGACGTTGTACAGGCGGTCGATCAGAAGGCGCGGCTCGTCCAAAGTGTTGACGATCGGCACCGTGAACGGCGATGGCCCGAGGGTCAGCGGGACCCCGTGCGTCAGGATTTCAAAGAGTGCGTCGAGACCCTTCTGGAACAGCGCAACCATCGGCTCTTCGTGGGCGTGAAAATACTGCTTGGCGCGCAGGAACCGCCGGAGGTCCACCTGTTCGACGAGTGCCAGGTGCGCCATGTCCCATTTGATCTCGGGGAACTGGAAAATGGTCGTCTCCGCCCGCGTGATCTGCAGGAGGAGGTGCGAGAAAGCTTTGAGCACGTCCTCGGGCAGCCAATCCGCATATTTGGCGTATATCTCGCTGCCGATGCGGTACACCGCCTTTTCGTCCGAATAGGCGGACGCGCGATGCAGGGCACGCACCTCTTCATACAGCCGTCTCGTGTCCCGCAGGTCGCTCGCGCGCTCGTCGGTGAAGCGGCGGATGAACGGCGTGAAGACGGATGGCCTGAAGTCGTCCATCAGAGAATTTCGTAGAGCAGCATAAGGATAGCGCACACGGCGAGACCGCTGACAAACCGCACTTGTATTTCAGTCCAGGTCCAGCCCTTGATCGCGCCAAAGACAATCGCCCTCTCCTCGAAGCGGAGCCAACGGGCGCGACACATGTCAACCAGCCGCCCGAAGTCGCGGCCAATGTCATAGGCCTCGCTGGATTGAGGCAGGACGGCAGGGCCAGTCGCTTCCGGAGCACTAGAAGGCGAACCGGCATAGGCGAGCAGCGGCACCGCGCTCTGGGCGATATGGACCTTCTCCTCGCCGTTCACGTAGTCGATGACGACCTCGCTGCCGTTGAAGGTAGCGGCGGCTTCGAGATACCGCGTGACGTTTTTGCACTGATCGCGAACGGTATCTTCGGCCTCAAGCAGCTCCTCGAGATCCCTGCATTCGATGTGATGGCCGCGGCCGAGACTCGCGATGCTGACGTTGAGACTCATTTTCGCCATGGCGAGCGAGGCGACGCCGCGCGCGAACCCGGCAGCTCGGTTCTTCACATCGCCTTCCTGCGTGCGATCGAGATGAGCGCGGCCACGGTCGAGATGTTTGCTGGCTGATCGGCTGTTGTAGATGATTTGACTGCCGAGCTTGTATTTCCGGATGTTGCCTTGTTCTTCGGGCGCGTAATCGGCCCGAACATCCAGGCAGAAGAAAATGGTGTTGCCCAAGACACCGCCCGCCCTCTGCGAGCGCTGAAGTCGAAGTTGCATAATGATTCCCCCCACCAACCCAGAGTAACGAGGCCTAGAGGGCCTGCCTAGGCCTTCTGAAGAGTAGAATCGAGGTAGTTTGGTACGGATGAAAATGGTTGAAGGGTGGGTGGTGGGAGGAATGGAGGAATTGAAGAAAAGGGCTCTAAAGTCGGGGTGCGAGGTGTGGGGGTACGCTCGGCAGAACGGGTTGAACCAGCTGCGTTATTTGGCCGAAGTCGCGTGAAGAGCCGGGGGATGCAGTATCCCCCTGTGTATCCCCCAGCGTATCGCCCTCGGTTTCGGACAAAAAAGAGGGACCGGTAGCGAGCCGATCCCCCAAGAACCCCAGAAGAGAGTGTCAGTGGTCTATGGACGCCTCGCGTTGAGCGATGCGGACATTGAGCCATTCCTCCACCTCCGCCAGCAGCCACGCGACCCGGTTTTGGCCAAGCCGAATCCTCTTCGGAAACTGCCCGGCTTTTTCGAGGCGTGCGATATGCTGAGGGCTATACGGAATGCCACAGACGGTCCTTAGCTCCTTCTTCGATACGACTTGCTTGGGATACATCGAACTACTCCCTTGAAAGGGAGCGTCGACGCCCCGGTTGCGAAAGCCGCACCAGTGGGCCAACTGACTGTATAGCTGCAAGCTATACAAGTCGAGCCATTCGTATTTGAATGGATGTTTGAAATTAGCGGCTAGAACCGAAGTATTCGTGCCACCGCCGAAAATTGCGACATACTTCGACGCGACGAATCACAGGACGCGCGCTGATGGTTACCAACGAAGGACAACCGGACCCCATCCGGCACGTGATCCAACTGATCCTTGAAAATCGCTCATTTGATCAGATGCTTGGCTGCACGAAGGCGATCCATCCGGAATTGGAAGGCATCGATCCGAACAAGCCTGCGCGCAATTCGGACTGTCGTGGCGTTGAATTTGTCCAGGCGCCGATGGAAGTTCGCCAAATGCTGCAGTGGGACCCGCATCACGAAGTCGGTCACGTTGCCGTACAACTTGACGATCACAATAGCGGCTTCGTCAGGGACTTTTCCCTGGCGTACCCCGACAGCACCGACGCCGCCCGGACCTTCATCATGGGCTACTACCCTCTCGGGTTCTTGCCCGCGCTCCACACGTTGGCGCGCAATTTCACCATATGCGATCATTGGTTTTCTTCGCTTCCCGGCCCCACCTGGCCCAATCGCTTCTTCGCCCTTTCGGGTACGTCAAACGGCCGCGTCAACATGCCCGACGACGGAACGCACACCGCCGATTTACCGGGCTACTTTCAACAGACCCAGGACACGCTCTTCGATCGATTGAACGAGGCTGCCATTCATTGGAAAGTCTATTTTCATGATATTCCGCAAACCACCGTACTTGCGAACCAACGAAAATCGCACAACGTCGCGCGCTACTTTTATGTGGACCAGTTTTTTGAGGACGCACGCGGTTTGGAACGGGAGTTCCCGGAGTACTGCCTGATCGAACCCGACTATATGGGCTTCGGCCAGAACGACGCGCATCCTCCGCACGACATCATGGCCTCGGAAAAACTGATAGCAGATGTATACAACGCCATTCGTGCGAATGACGCACTATGGAAATCCACTTTGCTCATCGTAATGTACGACGAACACGGCGGCTTCTACGACCATGTTGAGCCCCCGCCCGCGGTACCGCCCGACGATGCCACGCCCAGCGAATACTCCTTCTCAAGACTGGGAGTCCGGGTGCCGGCAATCCTAGTGTCACCCTGGACCGAAGCCCGTGTCGAGCCTACGCAACTAGACCACACGAGCGTGCTCAAATATCTGACCGAGAAGTGGAAGCTGGGTCCACTAGGACGCCGAACTGCTGCTGCCACGGGGATAGGGCTGGCGATTCACACGTCGGCGCCGCGGACAGACTGCGTCGAGCGGATAGAATTATCGCCCGATCAGCTCAGTCCGCCCAACCTCAGCGCAGAAGATAAGGCGTTCGACATTCCGAATGCTCATCAGTCCGCACTGCGGAAGCTTGCCGACTACCTGAAAATGGACGCCGTCGAGAAGGTTCCGAAAGTCGTGTCGATACTCGCGCGCGCTGCCGAGGCTGTGCGGTCGGCAGCACAATATGTGCTTGAGCGTGCCCTGGAGGAACCACCCGGATTCAAGGTCTCTATTGCCGAACCGGACAAGCTCGCCCGCCCGGCCGATGTTACGGCACGCGACGAAGTAGCGAGGTTTATCATGCGGGCGAAGCGCTATGCCGCGAAGGGAATCAATGATCGCTTGAGCGACACCGGTCTCGCTCCCGAGCAGCAACAGCACGCGGTTCAGACGCTCTCGCTGATCACAGGTCGGAGTTTTCAGCTGGAAGGTTCCGAACAGGTGGCTGCCAGCGCAAAGGTCTGGCTTGACGCGCAGCAACGCCCAACGGTTTCCAAGCCGGTCAAGTGATAGAGGCGGCGGGTAGTGGTACAGTTTGAAATTGCTCGGCACATTATTTCTGGTTCAGCAACCCGGTATTGACTGCCGTATTTGATTGGGATGACCCCGAGCTTATGAGAATCCCCCGGCTATCGAAGGTGAATGTTGCTGTATTTGATGTGCCTGTCGCGCCCCCAGCGAGCAAGCCAACGACCGGCACATATGTTGCGGCATTCGCTTGCGAAGAAATATGCACATAGACAAGGATTGTTTGCCCATTCCCCAAGTTGGTTGTGCTGTTGGGTGCCCCGAGCGTTGCGACCACTTCGGACAACGTGGTCTTTCCCTGCTGGAATTGGGCTACTTGTTCGGGCGTGACTTTCGTTCCAGATGAGACGCACCCCACCAGTGACAATGCGCACAACGTCGCTGCGAAAATCCTATTCATCACTTTCCCCTTTCGGGCCAGCCTATTGGGCCGCCTCCCAATCCTCTAACACCTTCACCATATCAGACATTTCCCAGAGTTTGGGAGTCACGGTCGCGGCCATCGCCGGGGTGATTTTCAGGGTCTTGTGAAGGCGAACGTGGTTATAGTGCATGAAGTAGATCGCCATCATATGCGCGTGGTTTTCTACCCTCTTCGAAGGGGCATTCGTGAGGCGCGTCATGCGACGGTTGCCCATGCGGATGTTCAGATTTTGACGCTCGACGTGGGAAGTAGAGACGTGCTTGGGGTCTGGATTGCCCTCGACGCGGTACTGTCCATTAAATCCCTATCGCCGCGTAAATCACGCGGTCCCGATCGCCAGCGCGCCACGCCCAATTAATGGTCTTATTCTCGTCACCGACACCACCAAGTCGCCCCCAATAGGCTGAAGGATATTTCCCGTCTGCGAGCGGGCCGCTCACCACCACAACCACGTGGCCGTGAGCAGACGGAACCCCCTGCTCGTTCCCTTTGAGACCGGCAATCACCAGGCGCCCGGCAGCCGCCGCTTGGCTTGCTGCTACGCCATCGGGAAGCCGCTCCCATCCGGCCCCACAAATTTCGTCGACGATGCCATTAGCGTCACCTGTGAGCGTAATGCCAAGACGCGCCGCCACGTCCCTGACAAAGGCGCTGCAATCGCCCTTGTCCTTCGACCATTCTGCCTCGCACTCCTGAATTACCCGTTCTCCGCTCATTGATCGTTTGTCCTTCTTTGTCGGGTGATTCGCGAGCCAGTCTTTCAACAGGCGCGCACAGCGCGTATGCCAGCCGCACTTTGCGCCTCAGGCCTGCGCCGCAAGCTGAATATATCCGGCTATTAACTCACCGTAGTACCTGCCATCGGCATCCTTGAAGCCTTGCTTAAGGCCTTTCGCGGGATTGAAAGAACCGGTGTTATAGGCAATGGCGACATATGCCAATTCCAAGTCGGATAGCTCAGGCTTATCAAGAAGCTTTGCCGCAGCCTGCGCCACCTTTAGCTCCTGCAAGCACTTGGCGAGACATGCATCAAAGTCGTACCATTGCTTCTGCAAGAAGAAATCCGGATCGTTGCGGCAAAACTGAATATCGTACTGAAAAATGCCGAAACCATGACAGAATTTGTTGGGATTGTTCGCCGCGATTTTGCCGTACGCCTTATCGTACCGCCCCACCGCTACAAGAGCGGCGCGGGCGGTCTCGAAGATGTCCTCACCGTTCGGGATTGCAAGAAGAGCTGCTTTGCCGGTTGGAAACGCGGTGCGATTTGGGCCGTCGATCGTATCACCCACGCAGACTGCGAGCACTTCCGCCGTCGATAGCGTTTGAAATATGGACAGCCAAACCTCAGACGTTTCCTGGGTCGCAATCGCCGTCAGAAAATTCAGCGTGAAGGGCGTGTTGGCGACAGCGTTCGAAACATCGGCGCCAAATGTGGCTTTGAACCATTTCATTCCGTCGAGTGTGCTTGCCATGCGTCGCTCCCTACGCGATGAAGTGGTGCGTCGGACTAATCTCTTCGTCAAATTGCGGGACACCGAAACCGCGCCGAACCCTATTCCAACTTGAACACATCCAGATGCATCACAGAATTATTGCGCGTAAAATTCGATTCTTTGGATGATAACAAACATCATGATTCGGGAGTGCGATATTGTCCTCACTCGCACTGACTTACGTATTTCGCCCAATCGTTGTTCTCGAAATCTTTTCGGGCGGCGTCAAGGTCAACAGATCCATCCTTGGCCATCTTTGCGACGCAGGTTTCTACTTTATCCTTGGTTTGGAAATAAATCTCCTGTGTCTGAGGGTCCATGCCGCATTGCGGCCAGATATTGTCGAGCGTGTCGGCACCGCCCAGTTCGAGCGGAACCAAGTGATCAAGTTCGCATGTACGAACCTTCGCCTTCGAAGGATGAGGGACGCTGTACCAATCGTAGGTAACACCTTTGGCTTTCTCGCTTGTGGCCATATTGCGAAGGCATGACGTACGGAAGCGAGGGTCCTTCAGCGTCTCAAGCGTTACGCTCGGATTAGAGGCGCCGGGCGTACATGAAGGATCACGGGCCGGATACACAGCCTTGGTGCCGAGGGTGCATCCGCTCCTCGCGGCATTCCCTCCCTCGCTCTCGGCGTTTACGTCGATTTTCAGCGCTTTGATTGTCGTTAGCGGGCACTTGTTGGAGCTTGCTAACGCGCCAACTGGTAGGATTAGAACAACAGCAGCAGTCAGGCAACCTGCGAAACGCAACCGAGCAAACGAAGCCATGTGATCACCCCCATTATTGCCATCCCAGCATCCGACGCTTTGCAGCAATAAACTAGTCCCCCAGAGCAAAGGGAATGCACAGTGTTCGCAGTGGTCTGGCCTTTCGAGTGCGGCGGGTGTATTGAACATGCAGCCGCGCGCTTTTGTTTCCGGAGCGCCATGGCGCGTCTGCGTAAATATGGCTGCAACGCTCATCTCGGGGCCGGCATGCGCGCAATATGGCGATTTGCCCGCGTCGGCCGTTTCTGTGAGCGAAAGCTGCTGCCGGTTGGTTAGCGCGCGTTCTATCGGAAGACGCCCGCGCTGCGGAGGGACATGATCGTGGCTTCCCAAAAAATCATGATTGTTCGGCACGCCGAGAAGCCGAGTGACGACGGTGCTATCGTAGGAGTCACAACGGCTGGAGTGCAGAATCCCGAAGAGCTCGTCGTGCGGGGCTGGCAACGCTCAGGCGCCCTTGCGAGGTTCTTCGCGCCGCTCGGCGGCCCTCCCCGCGACCCTAAGCTCGCCACACCGCAGGCGATCTATGCATCAGCCGTCGCGCACCACAGCAATAGTCTACGACCCCAACACACTGTCCTCGAGCTGTCGCTGCTCATCGATCTACCGCTGACGCTCGATTTCGCGAAAGGCGAAGAAGCAGCCCTGGCGGCTAGACTTGCGGGTCTCGATACGCCGACTCTTGTAGCTTGGGAACACGAGGCAATTCCCGCGATCGTCAACGGCGTCGTAGGAAACGCGACTTCCTGTCCTCAGACATGGATGGGAACCCGGTTCGATCTGGTTTGGGTATTGGATCGCGCTGACCAATCGCCGAATTGGGTATTTTCTCAGGTACCTCAAATGCTCCTTTCGGGCGACAGTGCGTCTCCTATTCCGTTCTAACCAACCTCATTCTGCGGCTTAGTCCCCATATCGCAATGTCTAAAATCGAGTTGAATTACCTCTGCTACGACATCTAGGGAGAAAACCGATGGGCATTCATCTACTTACAGGTCGCGGGGCTCGTGCATGCGTGCGTGTCCTCGTGGTTCTCGCCGCTCTCTTTGCTCCGGCTGCCGCCGACGCATCGTGCGATCTCTCATTTGTTGGACCCGACGCCCAATCCTACGCTGCGACGGATTTCAGTCAATTCGTCGAAAAAGAAATCCGCCCTAGACTAAGCACCACGCCCGGCAGCTTCTCCATCACCGTCAACATGCAGTGCGCGCAAAGCGCTCCGGTCTCTGTCGCCATCACATTTGACGACACGGACTACTACATCACGGATATCGACGCACACCACCTCACTGACCAAGAATCGACATACCGGACAAGTGCGCTCGCGCTCGGCCGTCCGCAGCTGGAGCAGGAACTCGTTGAGGCGGGAAACTTGGATTCGGCACAACTCGCCGATGTGCAGAACGCGGCAAAGACATTGGCGTTTTTCTTTGCAGAGTCGGCGCGCTTCTCCGATGTGGAGGGTATATCAGGATCGCTTATGAACCAAGGCTGTGCCAGTCAATGGCTCGACTATGCGACTCTTCTTAGGCGATGGGGACGCATATCGCGTCTTGCTCTGCACGAGCACAATACGCAATGGACTGCGAAGGGCGGTTCATCCGGCACCCTGATTGCACCTATCACGGCTGACGCAATCGCAGGCTACAACGCCGCTATCAGTGCCGGCCATGATGGACCGGATGCCTCCTACGTCGATTCACGCGATTGGGGTACGTCGATCACGGCGCCTCCTGCCTCTTGTGGCCGATGATGGTCGACAGTTCCAGCCTGGAACGGTACGAGACCTTGTGCACAAAGAGGCCTCTTGAAGCCCGGCATCGTCGCAGTGACTTAGTCATTCTTCCTCCATGGCGGCTCATCCGGTACCGCAATTTCAAACCTACTTCGGGGTTTAGTCCGTTCATCTCGGCGCGGGCTGCAGTCACTATTTCGTTGCCCCGACGAACTTGCCGCCGACATAGAGACCATTGCTGAGTCCCATCAGCAGAACAATGCTGTCGGGGATATCGGGAATTCTGCTTTGATCGACGATGTTGATAACGACGAACATCGCGGCCAACGCCGTAAATGTCAGCATCTGGAAACGGGTGATATCGATCTCGCCGACGCCGTCCCAAACAACAAGGTCAGACCATGACGGCGTACGCCTCCCCGTTGTCGCGGCGACGATCCCTGACCAGGGTCCAAGCTGATCGCCCGCAATCTTCGCGACACGAAACTCATAGGGTGTCACGGAATCCAGGCGGCTAAACACGAACTTCTTATCTCCGATCAAGACGCTTTGACCGGTCGCGGGATCGGTCGGCGTACACCACCCGTTCTGCCCCGCTAGTCTATACTGGACCAGATAAAAGGTAATCTTCGCGTCGCCGCCCCACGAAAGTTCGACGCTGACGCCGCCGTCGGGAACATTTGTCTTCAGATCGGTGACAGCCGTGGTCGGGGCAGCAACATTTGAGCTAAGACGCAAGGTGACCGTGACAGGATCGCTGTCATTGCCACCCGTGCCGAGCGTTGTCACCGAGAAAACACAGGTCGTTGACGCAGTGAGTCCGGTTACGGTTGCGGCGGGTCCATCGACCGTTAGCGGTTGCAGGGTCGGAAGGGGAGCGCCTTGCGCGGGGGCTATCGAGGCAGGAACCCACGTCACCTTGTATCCCGCTGGCATCACACCGCCTTCCGGCGGTTGCCAAACCAGAAATGCTTCGGTGCCAACACCTCCGGAATTAAATGCCTGCAAATTGCGTGCGGCTCCGGCCTTCACCGGCGCAGCCGACGCTACTGTCGGCGCTGCAATCGGTGGCGCCGCTGCGTTTCCGGCCGCCTGGTTTGACTTAATCGCGGCGCTTAGAGCGGAGAAGCCAGAAATGCCGAGCAACGCGAGTGCCAGCCCAGGTATCGTGATGAGCGAGCCCGAAAGTACCATGACATAGACAGCTCCGGCCCCGATTACGAATGTCCAAAGCAGAATCTGAAACTGCGACAGACTCGCGTATCCGTTACGGTTGGCAATAATCCGAAGAATTGCGCCACCTCGGATTCCACGCCTGTCGGCCCATTTCCGAAGGAGCAGCCAAGCAATCAAGGTCAGCAGAAGCGTTACCAGAAGCGCCATTGGCCGGAACGAAATGCCGACCGGTAATGTCACATCCAGCGCGTTTGGATCGGCCTTGGGATCGGTCGGCGCGATCGTGCGGGCAACAATGCGCATGTTCACAATCGGCACCAGGCCAAGGCCGTCGAAAAGATGTCGAGGTTCTCCCCAAAGGCGGTGCCAAAGGTCCCGTCCGACATCCGAAAACGACGGTGCGTTGGAATCGCCGTGCCACAGACCCACGGGAAAAACAGTCTGGTAGGTGACCGAGGTGTCATTGCGGTCGATGGTTTGGAGATACGTGCTTTGATAGGGCGCTATCGACACGCCGGTATCTGCCGATTGATGCACCTTCTCCGGCCAACCGAAGCAGACTGCTACCTCGACATTGTTGATGCTCGACGGGACCTTGCCGTCTTTTGCCGTCAGCGTGAATTGGACATGGCCGTCTTCGGGCTGCCAGATAACGCCGTTGGCGAGCGCTGCAACGAGCTTCGCGCTGCCCGAAGGCGGCATTTGAGACGGGGCCGCCTTCGTACAATCGAGCGCGGCCGGCGCCGGTGGTGATGCTGGCGCGCCTGGTGCCGACGCACTTGCACCGGGGGTAGTCAGAGGCGTTGAGGCTGAGTTTGCTGGCGCTTCTGATGTGGCCGGGGCAGTTTGATTTGTGACAGCTTGCGCAAGGCAGGGTGAGAAGATTACGCAGGCAATGAGTGTGACTGTTGCCGCAAGCCGGGATTTCATTATTCGTCGGGCGAGCCATCGAAGCGGGCTATCGCTCGGCAACACGTGCAGGATAACAGAAATAGACAATGTTTCTTTGTTCAATCGCATGATTGCAAAGCCCCCCGAGCCGCGTCCAGAGAATCGCAGCAAGTCCGTTGCACTGTGGGATGCTACCAAGCGTTAGAACGCACGCCCTCGACAACCGAAGCGTGTCAAACAACTCGAACGCTTGCAATAGTTAGAGGTACAATTATTGAAGAGCACCCGTATTCGGGTCCGCCATACCGACAGACAGCGACATGGCATGGCGAATCCGCACTGCTTCTTGCAGAAAACCTTCGTTTTTGTTAATAGAGTCGCGAACACCGAGCGACCTATGGGGGTTTGGATGTATAGATATTCTTGGATCTTTGCGATTTTAGTTCTCGCAAATTCGAGTTCTTCGGTCGGGGCAACGCAGTGCACCAAGGACATAGGACCTGATGACTTTTGCGGTTCTTACAGAGCGGATCCGAAGACGACATATTTGAAAGCGTCAGATGGAACAATGGTGCCATTTGAACACGTCGGCGGGGTTTCAGACCTGCTTGGTCGATTGCTACCGAGCGATGACGCGATGCGAGAGAAGTACGATTGGGGGATTTCATCGGCGCCTGGAGATCGTGTCCCGGAAGAGCTTCACAACGTCCAGTTGGATGCCTACATCGTCGCGGTCAAGCCCTGCGAAGACGACAGGGACTATCACGTCATAATTAAAGACGAGAACGCGGATGAATACATGAATGTTGAGGTCAGCGGCCTACCAACGAACGGTGTGGGTCTTGCCGACTTCAAGCGCGCGCGAGGGGAAATTGAGTCCGTCCTCACGGATGCAAACTCATCGAGCACCTGCGGAAGATACAACAAGCCGGACCAACCAATTCACGTTCGGATCGAGGGTTCAGTCTATTTCGATGGCGACCATCGAGCAGGGTGCCAAAGCGGTTGTCCGGGCCCCAGCTATGCAAAACCATCAACAGTATGGGAAATTCATCCAGTCTATAGCGTTACGGAGATTCCGTAGCACTTATGCATTGTTAGGGCCAAAAGATGGTGAACCGGTTGCGATCCGAACCACAACGAACGCTGAAATGAGTGTGAGTGATCTATGCTCTGGTCAATGAGGTCTGCTTACCGTGTGGAAACTGGATGAGCAGATGAAGGTACCCCCATCCTTGAACGAGCAAAGCTAGAAAATTCCGAGTCTCTCGGACTGCTCTTGCTCGATCCGACTGCGGAGCTGGGCCATGAAGTGCAATCGTACTGCAAGTCGATTTATCGTTCTTGCAATCGCACTTATACTGGGAACAAGCGTTGCGCATTCCAATCCCAGGCCGATCCGCATCTACCTCGCAAACCCCCTCGGCTTCTCGCAGGGTGGAACTTACTTTAAGAACGAGGTCCTTATTCCGAAATTGGAGCATCTCGGCTATCAAGTTATCGATCCTTGGAATTCCGCATATACGGCGCAAGCTAGCGCTGTCGCGCAACTTCCCTATGGAACCGATCGACGCGACAAATGGGCAGCTCTGAACCCGAAAATTGGCGCGCAAAACGCATCCAATATTAGGAATGCGGATATGGTCGTCGCAGTGCTAGACGGAACCGACGTGGATAGCGGTACGGCTGCCGAAGTCGGCTTTGCGTACGCACTCGGCAAGCCGATTGTCGGATACCGGGGAGATTTTCGTCTTGCTTCTGACAATGAAGGTTCCGTTGTCAATCTGCAGGTCGAACGCTTTATACGCCAAAGCGGAGGCAGCATCGTAACGGGTCTCGCTGCGTTGCCTGCGGCAATAGCGCTGGCCGCAAACCACATGCGCCCCCAGTTTGCCAATAGAAGAGTAGAAGGTGGGCTGCCATCTGACGCGATTCCGGATGATGGAGCTCCGCAACAGGGCATCCTCGACGTAATCACGTTCTTCGAACGTGTATTTGGGATTGTACTAGCTCTCGCGCTTGGCGAGGCCTTCAAACAATCTGTTTCAGAAGATGAAGGCAGGGTCGTGCGCTGGGAAAATTTGTGGGCTCTCGCAAGTTTTCTCCTTCTTATAATCCCCTTCTTCCAAGGCATGAATCGGTATTTCTATCTGACTTATGGAAGTATGGCGCGCCTGCCCCATCCATACGCGCCGTATCTCTTGTTTGACGGCGCGGCATTTATTCTTGAATCGGCAATATTTTTCGTGATGTCACGCGCGCTGACGTTTCAGAGATGGAAACAATTCTACTGCTGGGTTGTATGTCTTCTCTGTTTGGACACCGTGTGGGGTGCCGTTGCATATTTCGGCCATTCGTCTGACGTGGGCCGCTGGCTCGTTCTTAATCTGGTCTTCGTACTAGTTGTATCAGTGATGCTTCTTCTGTTTTGGAGAAGATCGGCAAAGGAGGCAGCGGTCGTCTTCACACTGGCGATGGGCTTGAGAACCCTTCTCGACTACTGGCTCATGTGGAATTTTTATTTCCCTTTAAGCTGAATTTTGGAAGCGCGCAGTTCCATCGAAAGTTCTGCAACATTAGGCGAGGATCCCTTTAAACAGAATGAGGCATTCTGTTCACTTCCTTGGAATCACAATTGGCCTCGCTTGCAGGACAAAAAATGTTGACCCGCGCTTGACCCACTCAACATCTACCGGTACCCCAAATAGATTTTCTATATCTAAGACTATCCCACCTAGCTCGCGTACAATTTCCCGACCAAAACGGCTTTCGACGGCCGAATCGATAGAAGCTTCTAAGATATCGAGGGTATCCTTCCGCACGCGAATTCGAGCCGGAGTAACCATTCCTGAAGTTACTGCCTGTGCACCGCCGAGGCTCATCTCACAAATAATCACGCTGCGATCGTCATGTTCCACGTCCATAGTTAAGCTTACTCCACCAATTTCACCCCCGATCATCTCTTGAACAATAATGGATCCCGAATAGACGTCTCCGCCGCGGCCCCGCTTGTTCTTCTCAAGAAAATCGGCAAGACCCGCCGAAACGTTTTGGATTGGCAGATTGATGATTGTATCAAATTCGCCGGCCAGTGAGCTGCCAGCTGTGTCTTCGTCGATCCCGCTACTCCTTATTGCCACAAAAGCATCACGACCTAAGCTTAGTCGACGTTGGATCCATTCGCCTAAACCTTGGTTGCCATGGTCGGACGCCCCTGCATCAAGATAACGTCTCACACCTTCGGACTTAAGCACCACATAAGGCGGAATCGCGAATCCTAACGCCGCAAGACGAGAAAGATTTGCAGCCTTTGCTCCAACCCGAGCGGGATCGTTTAGCGAATCATGTTCAGCCAAAATACCCGCAGGCGGTTCGTCCAATTGTTGCATTATGCTTACCGTGCCGGTGAAGGCATCAAGTTCAACGACATCTCCATCCTTCAGTGTGTCAAGCAAGCCCTCGATTCCAATTATTGCTGGGATACCAATTTCTCGACAGATTATCGCGGCATGGGCTGTGACGCCTCCTTGTTGAGTCAGTACACCGCCCGCGACCCGTATGAGCTTTAGGAGGTCAGGATCCGTTGCCTCGCTAACTAAAATAGCACCGTCTTGAAATTTCTGGGCTGGCACGTCAGCGCGCAGAATAATCTTGCAAACCCCTTGCACCCTACCCTTCGACGCAATTATTCCTTTCAAAATCCTGCGATCCTTGTGTTTAGCTGATCGCGTCTCCAATTGTTCCTGAATTGCATGTATTTGGTCTCCGCTAACGAGCAATTCCTTATCGTTGCGAAGAACGAACATACAACCACTGCGTCGAGAATGAGCTTCAGCAAGAAGTGGTGCCCCCTCGCGTAACGCTCTCATGATTTCCTCAGGTAACGCTGATCGGATGGTCCACTCGTCAACTTGCAAACGCTTTGCTATTTCTGAAAGAAGCATGTCCAGAAAGTAAAAATTGCGAAGTTGAGCGTACCTACGGTGCAACTTAACCGCACCAATTTCTGGATACAGTTCAAATAGTTCGCGATGCGGAACATCAAGCTTTAAGCGGTCAAAAAGCAAATCCTTTTGAACACGGTTCTCAGCAAACCTAGTCAAAATCGTTCGTGCCATGGCGCTAGGCCGCTCATTCTGCAGTGAATTCAAAATTTGATCCACTATCGAGCCCTCATCAGCCACCCTTCTGCTGCCGTACCCATGGTATTCCAGGTAGCGCCATTTCTCAGCGTAGGCCCGCACGCGCTCCAATATGCCGTAGGGGAGCAGCATTCTTGCCATTCGCGGATAAGACAGGAGCAGTTCTCGTGTACGCTGATCGTGCTTTACGACTCCTACTATCCTCTCAAGATCAAGAATTGCCTGCGCCAAGACACTAGCAGTGACGGGCTGTGTCAATTGATTGAATACCTCGTTGAGGTCGTCTGCAGCTGTTAACTTCGAAGTCAGGTGACCGCGCAGATAGTTGGTGAAATAGTCAACTCCGCGATCGAGCGCCTCGGGTATCCTAGCATACGTGTAGAGGTCGGTGTGCAGTCGGTGATGCAACTCATAGGACGTCAGCAATTCTTGGTTTGGTGCAGAAGTCAGATAAGCCGGCGACATGTTCGGGGGGAACGCTTGTGTTAGGGCATTGGAGCGATGAACTATTTCGTCGAGAATATAGCGCAGCCACGCGGGATCGCGTAGCGCGCGCCGGGTCAGCACCTCAGCGTTATTCGCACATTCGTCCTTCTTGAGAAAGTACCGTTCGGTAAAATTCTCGTAGAACCCTATAATCAGTCCGTACCCCGGATAAAATGAGTCCGTGCGCGCCGGAGTTGACGCACGCAAATAATAGGATGAGAAGTGCAAATCTTCATCGTAGTTGACCGCGCCTACGATCCAGTCGAAATCACGTATTTGATCCCGTAGAGTATCTAAATCCAACACTTTCTATCTCCTTAAATCGCCCAAGTAGCTGTCTCGATTCAAGTCTCAATGCCATATGTCCGTAGGTTACACGCTGGTGCGGAT
>Ga0302326_10008920_pt1 | contig 22046 bp, 20 predicted proteins | sample Palsa_T0_3_FD_202264 | JGI IMG/M metagenome (GOLD analysis project Ga0302326, IMG submission 202264) | Peat permafrost microbial communities from Stordalen Mire near Abisko, Sweden - Palsa_T0_3 | ecosystem: Environmental > Terrestrial > Soil > Palsa > Peat permafrost | place: Sweden: Abisko... | reverse complement strand
GAGGCAGGCGCTCAAGGTATGACTCATGATTGGGGTGAAGTCGTAACAAGGTAGCCGTAGGAGAACCTGCGGCTGGATCACCTCCTTTCTAAAAGAAAAGGGAGTACGACCTGCTTCGGTAGCAGGCACGACTCTTCATCCCGGATCTTAGGATCTCGGGAGCTCGGTCCGCTTCTCTCCTCGACTTGTCGAGTTGAGAAGCACTCAATGGGCCGGACGGGTTCTGGTAAGTCTCATCCGATATCAAAGAGTTTGCAGACAAACGCAAGCCCCGGTTCGATGTAAATCGAGCCGGGGTTTTTTATTTGCATCCGCCTTCATTTTTCCGCATCTGAAAATCGCTCTGCTTCCCCGATCGCTTCGGCGGAGGTCTTCGTACCCAATGAAAGAACAGAAACATTCCGCGATGGATGCTCCCTCGTTACAGCACGTGCGGGATAGCTTCGCTCGCCAAGGCCTGATGAAACATCTCGGTGCAGAATTGACGGCGCTTCGTTCGGGGGAATGTGAGATCCGCGTGCGGCATCGTACGGAGCTTACGCAGCAACACGGATATTTTCACGCGGGTGTGACCGCCTCAATCGCCGACAGCGCTTCGGGCTACGCCGCCTACAGCCTAATGGCTGCGGATTCCAGCGTGCTGACTGTGGAATACAAAATCAATCTAGTGGCGCCCGCCGAGGGTGATGCGCTCATTGCTCGCGGCCGCGTTCTACGTTCTGGCAAGACACTGAAGATTTGTGCCGCGGACGTTTTTGTGGTGAAGGGCGCAGAGGAAATCCTCTGCGCGACTTCCCTCTCCACGATCATGGCGTTGGCTGGGCGGCCGGACTCTTCGCGATCACGTCATCGTTCCGCAAAGTGATTCAGTTCAGGGACTAGGGACTATGGGCCCCGCTTGTACACCGCTAAATTTGCCGTGCTCATCGAAGGCAAAGATCAGGCTCGCCGTTCCGATCTGAGCACACGCGTGGCAACCGTCGCGGAGTGTGTAACCCACTACGAAAGATTGTGCCCCGGACTCGAGATGTTTCACCAGCGGTTCGCTCGTGTGGTAGCGATCACCTGGCCAAATGCTGATATACGGATACTTCTTCGCAAGAGCGGCAAAAGTCGGATTTCTCAAGAAGTTTTCTTGCGATGCGAATTTTTCGCTATCCACGTCGATGATCGAGGGATCGCCATCTACAAGGAGGATGCCGTCTAATTCGTTGGCGCGAAACGCGTATTCGATGTAGGCGATGCCTATGAAACCAATTTTTCGAAAAGCGCGCACATACGCCAAACCATTGCCGGCAGATGATTTCGCAAATGCCACGGCTTGTGGAGAGGCGTTGGCTGACTGCATCCCCAGGAGAAAACACCCGTTGATCCCGTTTGGATCGCCTCTGCCGCATTTTTCGCGGATCGCGGAGAGAACTTGCGAAGGTGGATCCCATACAACTGCCGGCCCCAAGGGTCGGACAGAAACTTCCGGGTCAGCGGGTTTCTGGACCAAGAGCAGCGGGCATCCTACACACAGGAACACGGCGAAGAGAGTTATGCGTTTCATGTTGTCACTTCGCCGTGAGATCGACTTCCGGGCCGTCGAGTGGCAGCTGCAGTTGATCCTTAGGGTCCGGGAACAAAGATTCTATCTGCAGACGAGATTTCGACGCCCTTTTGTTCTGTCCGCACGCGGAATTTGCGGAGCTCACCTTTAGACTTCTTCGAACGATCCGTGGCATACGTCAGCCAATATTGATTCTTGAGGACCAGGTCTAGCTCTTGGAGATACGGGCCGAACGATATGGGTGTGCTAAAGCCCTGGAAGAAGGCTTCCCCACCCGTGGCATCCGATATCTGGGAGAGAGCACTTTGTCCGAGAGTGACACGGAACGAATTTCGACCGGCACGTCCTACACCAGCGGCATACATCGAGTGAATCATAATGCCGGCTTTCTGCGCGTTGTCGATGGTGGAGTCGATATCAGGACTGGTCGGATAAGTGCCGCGGAAACGGTCAATGCCGTCGGCAATCAGCAAAATCTCCCGTCGAGCACCCGTGGCGGGCCAGCCCTTTATCAGGTTCATGACGGAAAGGTAGATGCTGGAATATGCGCCGCCATTTCCGATCGGCATTCTAATAGTCTTAGCCACAGCTTCGTGATCCTTGTTGAATTGGGAAGCCGTTTGGATGGTGCCATTGCTGGCGTAGAAAACTCCGATGTTTGTCGTATCCGGTTGTGACGTTACAAAATTCCTCAAATCGCCCAGTTGGCTGCCAAGATCTGTGGTATCCGCGTCGTCGATGACGATGGCGAGTAGAAGTCCCGCCCTGTCGCCTTGAGCCGGAATCCAATTCGTCACTTCTTTCTTCTGTTTTCCCTCGTCGACGTTCACATCACTCTTGCTGAGGGCAGGGGGCGCCGTGTATTTGGGACCGAGAACGGTAACGTAGGTAGTGACGGGCACATTACTTGAGGATGCTGCCTGCCCTTGCGCGTGTGCGGGAAACACGCTAATCATCAAAACCGCGAGAACCAAAAAGCTTGAGAAAACGTAACCCGACTTGCGCATGTCTGCCTCCCAAGAAAATAACTTTTGACTGTTCACCTGGTCACCGAAGAGTTATGCCAACAGGATGTAACCGCCGCCTACACCGCTAACTCTATTTGGAGAAATGCCTTTCTGTCAATACTGGTGAAGCCTGAGGGCTAGTAGACAAGGGAGAGCTGTTTTCGGCGTTCGACCCATTCTTGGCTTTTGAAAATTCTCGGCGTTAATTCTATGAGGCGCGGGAGCATGTTGAATACTGCGACCGGACCCCAGTCGTCTCCGTTGCGAGTACGGAAGCCTTTCTTGTTGAGTTCCTCGGCTACTTTAGTCAAAGAAATATCCTGGATGATCAATTCCATCATCGACAGCAGGAACTGCATTTCCGGAGGATTTTCTTCCAGGTGTTCGCAATCTCCGGAGACCCGCGTACCAAATGGAGCGTCTTCTGTTGTCATTACCTCGGGTGTAGTGTCCGTTTCCGTCTCTCGCTCCCATTCGACGCCGACGAGGCGCCAGCCTCCCTGTTGTCGCTGTTTCAAGTATTCAGGATCGAGGTTCCCTTCCATGGATTCCCTGATTCGCTCCAGCTTTGCCATAACGCCTCCTATGCCGACGCCCATTTGCGAGCGGAAAATTACCTGGGAAATTCGAAGCAAATTTCGTGCCTCTGCGGTCGGAGTGTACTTGCATGTAGAAAAAAGACTTAATAATAAGACAGAGCCTGGGGAGGGTCGGCGTTTGCCCGGTTGTGGGATGCAATGTCGCTGAAACGGACAGGGAGTCGCCTGTCGACCGGATGGATCGACATCGAACGGTGCCTTCCTTTATCCGCTCGAAGTCATGCCGCGATCAGTTCGCTCCCGACGAATTACCTGCGACGCTGGATTGATGCTGCTGAAGCCAAGATTGCAGAAGCGGTTGCTGGTGCGTACGAACGTCGATGCAAACGTTGATTTGTTCCAACGCCAATTTCAACTCGCGTTCGGCTGCGGGAATCTTGTGCTCGGCAAAGAATTGCTGCACTTCATCACGCATGGCCGTATCGCAGAAGACGCCGGTGCTTTGCACCACAGAAGCATCGGAATAGTTGCTGAGCTTGGCTTGGACCTCGGTCCAGTGCTGGCGGACAAAGTCCCATGCAACTTGGTGCCCAGCGGGGTTCGCCATCACTGCACCGATTACTTGGGGTGCGTCCTGAGCGCGCATCATCGGAGAGATTGCGAAATTCAGAGTACGCGTCAGCTGGACGGGATCGCCAAAGAGGCACAACGCCTCGCCGTACAATATAATTTCGTCCTGACTTTTTATTTGGGCAAAATGACCCAAGATCCTGTTGTACAACGCCGCATCGCCGTCACGCGCTGTGATGCGCAGCGCCGCCGAGAGCATGGCACGATCGACGGATTCGCCGCTAAGAGCCTTGTCAACCATATCCTTCGACATCTGGATGATCCTGGGATCGTGACCTGTCAAACCAAGTATGGTAAACAGGGCGCCGCGCCGGGCTCGCGTTTCGTCCGAATCATCCGGAGCCGAAACCCAACCCAGTTTATCGGCGACAGGATTGAACGTAGCGCGGACCCATGCTTGGTATTGCGCGCGATCCGCGTCGGTGACGAGGTAATTGGCGGCGAAGGTGAGTTGGTTCGAGAGATAATTGATCACCGCAGTGGAGGTGTCATCTTTCATGTCCTGCGCGAGCGCCAATACGTCGCCCGCCGAAAGACGGTTCAAGCTCACCTGCGCACTCACATCGTTCAGAAGCAAATATCGCTCACCGGGTGAAAGCTTGCTTTCAGCGGAGGAGGAAATCAGCTTCAAGTTTTCCGCATCGTAACCCGAGTGGTAGTAACCCCGCGCGCCTGCATTGCCAAAGACTGCTGTGCCGCATCCCGGCAGTATGACCTGCTGTTCTTTAGAGGCCAGGAGCTGGCACTTCTCATCTTTCCCTGCTTTTAAACAAACCGGAATTTGCCACTGTTCTTTTGAACCAGCTTCGAATGTGACGCGATCGGAGAAATAGCGTTGCTGAGATAACGTCACTTTCGTTTTGCCGCCATCGCAGACCGTCCGGAGAGTCACCAGCGGCACACCAGGCTGCTTCACGAAGGTCTCCATGACTTTATCCACGGGCTGATGCGATACCTGGGTAATTTCATTCCAGAAATTTTCCGAAGTAGCGTTGGAGTAAGAATACTTGGCGAGGTAGGAGTTCACCCCTTTGCGAAAAACTTCTTCGCTGACATCGCCTTCCACCATGGCAAGTACGGCGGCCGCCTTGTTATAGGTGATGCTGTCAAACAACTCCTGAATTTGCGCAGGAGTTTCGGCGTGAGCTTCAATCGCGCGAGTGGCGCCAAGGGAATCGGTGTCCATGGCTCCGGTGCTCGAACTGACAGCGTCAGTTTGCAATTTCCACTCAGGTTTCCAGGCTTCCATGGGCTTGAACGACATCCAGGTAGCGAAGCCTTCGTTGAGCCACACATCGTCCCACCATTTCATGGTGACTAGGTCGCCGAACCATTGATGGGCCATCTCGTGCGCTACAAGGTCCTGCGCCACAATCTTTCGCAGAAAATAGGAGGATTGCTTGGGATCCACAAACAACAAGTCACGAGAAATGATGCATGCGGTGTTTTCCATTGCGCCGGCGGAGAAATCCGCGACGCCCAGAATATCCAGCTTGCCGTATGGATATTTGATTGCGAAATAACGATTGTAAAACTTCATGGTGTATTCCGCGGCTTCCAGGGCGAAACCGGCGTACTGTTTTTTGCCGGGAACTCCGCAGACGCGAATTGGAATATCGTCGGCGCTGCCTTCTAGGCACTCCCAGTCACCGATAGCGAGCGCGACAAGGTAAGACGACATCTTGGGCGTGATGGAAAATTTTAGCGTGTGTTTGCCATCGCCGGGTCCAGGAGTGTCGGAGATAATTTTGCCATTCGAAATGGCGGTGTCGCCTTTGTCAATAATTGTGGTGATGTCGAATGTTGCCTTGTAGGAAGGTTCGTCGAATGACGGATACATCCGGCGCGCGTCGGTATTCTCGAGCTGCGTGATCGCGTATTTGCGATTGTTCGCCTTGCTCAGATAGAGGCCGCGGAGCTGGCCGTTGAGAATTCCGGTGTAGCGGATGTGGATTTCGGCTGCCCCAGCTGCGAGCGGCTCTGCCACCGTAAACGTGACCATCTCGTTCTTTTCATCAGGAGCCACCTGGGCGGTCTGGGTCTTGCCTCCGGCGGAGATCATCACTTCCGCAAATTTGATTTCGGCTGCGTTCAAAGTGATAGACGAGGATGGTTTCAGAAGATCAATTTGGATGGTTTCATCGCCTGCGAAGTTCTCGCTCGCGAAATCCGGGGAAATGGTGAGCTGATAGTGTTTCGGCGAAGCGACATCTGGAATCCGTTGTCCAAACATTGCGGGTGCTGCCAAAACGAAGTACACCGCTAATACCGTGAGAACAACTGCCTTTCTCATATCCACCCCTTTTCGTCCTCGAACTTCCCGGTTCAAAGTGTAAGGCTACGGCGCTATCGAGCAAACATCGGCAACCGTCAAAGTTATTACGCGCGACCGTGGATTTAATTACAAGAATCCCCGTGGGACAGGCGTGAATCTCCGGTTCGAAACGCTTGTTGAGGCGGAGACTGGTGGGCCTGGGTAGACTTGAACTACCGACCTCGCCCTTATCAGGGGCGCGCTCTAGCCACCTGAGCTACAGGCCCACGGCAGGCAAGTTGCCCGCTTTGGATTTTACGATTCTAGCATGCCCCGGCAAAGAGCCGTATAGCGGAAGTGCGCACGAATTATCAGCCGCGCATGACGGAGAAAATTCAGTCGGTTGCGACTAAAGCTTGTTGAGGCCGTCGAGGGCTGCGACTTTGTAGGCTTCGGCGAGTGTTGGATAGTTGAAGACGGTGTCGCGGAAGTAGTCAACCTTTCCGCCGTAATAAAGGACGGCTTGGCCGATGTGAATGATTTCCGTGGCGCGCTGGCCGATTACGTGGACGCCGAGGAGTTTTAGAGTGTTGCGGTCGAAAAGAACTTTTAGCATGCCGGTCTCGTCACCCAGCATCATGCTCTTGGCTAGCTCGTTGTACTTGGCGATACCCACTTCGTAAGGAACTTTGGCGGCGGTGAGTTGTTCTTCATTCTGGCCCACCATGGAAATTTCCGGGATGGTGTAAATACCGTACGGAAATAATTCGGAGATGTGTTCAGAAGGTGCACCGAACATTCGGCAACTGGCGAGACGGCCTTGCTCCATGGAAGTGCTGGCCAGCGCAGGAAAACCGATGACGTCGCCGGCGGCGTAAATGTGCGGGACACTGGTCTGATAATGTTCGTTGACCTTGATCTTGCCGCGCGAGTCAGCTTCCATTCCGGCCGCTGCGAGGTTGAGGCGATCGCCGTTCGCTTGACGGCCAACTGCGTAGATGAGCGCGTCGCCCTGGACTTTCTTTCCGCTTTCGAGTTCCGCAAAAACGCGGTCGCGCTGGGGATCGATTCCCACTCGCGTCACTTTTTCGCCAAAACGGAACGTCGTGCCCATCTGGCGCAGGTGATAGGCCAGAGATTCTAGGATCTCGCGGTCCACGAAATCCAGAATCGTGGGGCGCTGGTCGATCAAGGTGACTTCGGTTCCCAGAGCCGCTAGGAACGACGTGTATTCGAGACCGACAACTCCCGCGCCAACCACAATAATTTCCCTGGGCAATCCTTCCAGGCAGGAAAGACTATCGGTATCGACAATACGCTTATCGTCGAATGGAATCTGAGGATCTCGAGCGGGGCGCGTGCCGCAGGCAATCAGAATCTGATCTCCGCGCACCGTAATTTTGTCGGTTGCTCCCTGGACTTCGATGGTATGCGGGTCCACGAATTGCGCAGTCCCTTGAAAGAGAGATACGCCGTTACGCTTGAGCTGTGCGCGAATCACATCTGTTTCTCGCGAGACGATCGCTTTCACGCGGAAGGAAAGATCTTGAATCGTAATATCATTTTTCCCGCGGTAACTGTCTCCGTAAAATGCCCTCACCGCATTTCCGGTGAGCTGAAAAATAGCTTCGCGTATGCTCTTGCTGGGGATTGTGCCGGTGTGTGCGCTAACACCGCCTATCATCAGCGGGCGGTCGATTATCGCGACGCGTTTGCGCATCTTCGCGGCGCAGATGGCGCCTTTTTGTCCGGCGGGACCGCTGCCGATCACTACCAAGTCGAACTGCGAATCAGTCATGTACCCGCCTGATCACATGAAATTCAACCACACGTGCGAGCGCCGTTGCGCCCAACAAGAATGAAAAGAGAGATGGAAAACCTCGCAAGTCTAACGTGGCCTCTTTGCTGGAATATGAACGCCGTCTAGGATACTGAAAAAAGGGATGGCGCGCCATTCGCCAAGGAACTGACAACCAATCGGTAAACGGCGAGATTTTTAATGAACGCAACAAGCGAGCTTAATCAGACGGGAGGGCCCTACGTTCTGCGAATGGGCCAGTTCCGGCTAACGGGTTCAAGGCCGAGAGGGCGTGGAGAGCCCGGGGCTTCCGTATTTCTGTGTGGCATAGCCGACGATCAAGCCTACCAACCCGCCGGGCAGCATAATCGCAAAATAATACCCGTGTTGCATGTAGGCAACCAAGAACGCCAGCAAGAGTCCGACTCCAAGCCCGAAGAGAATTCCGAGCGGCAATGAATTTACTTTGCGCGCGAAGAATCCGATCAGCACGCCCGCGATGATTCCCTTGATTGTCGAGCCGACCACGATTCCCAGGAGCTGCGACCTCACCTCGGGCGTGAACCAAGACGTGAGCCCGTCGAAAATACCCAGAATTCCGCCGAGGATCAATCCGTATAGGACCTTGTTCATTACTTCCTCCCGGGTCGTATTGTTCTTGCGCCCTCACCATTCTATTAACCGCGGAACCGAATTCCTTTAACGCCGAAACCATAATAATAACAACGCCCGCACCATGAGGTACGTCAGGACAAGAATGATCGCGAGGCGATATCGGGAAGCCCATCGCTCCATCTTGCGAAAGATGTTCTCCGGATAAGCCGAAACCGGAAGGCCGTCCAGATAACTGCCAATATCCTGACCCAGGGCGATTGAGGAAGCATATCGGCCGTCCCTGTCCGGCGCCATCGCCTTCCGGGCGATCGCAGAAAGGGGCCGCGGTGGTGAGCCGGCTAAGCTCGACAAAAGATATTGGAGTATTGCGCCCAAAGAGAATACATCCGAGCGCGCGTCAAGATGTTCGATCTCACCGCGAGATTGTTCGGGAGACATATAGCCAACCGTTCCAAGTACCGCGCCATGTGCTGTATCCAGAAGTGGGGGCGTTGGCGAAGCGTTTGCAGGCACCGTACTTCCATCCAGCACGAGTTCGCGTGCGCTTTCTGGAGTGGGGTTAAGAATTTTTGCCACGCCCCAGTCCATGACCAGCACCTCGCCGAAGGATCCAACCATCACATTGCCCGGTTTTAAGTCGCGATGGAGTACGCCGCGGGAATGAGCGAAGGCAACCGTGTCGCAAATACGCTGAAAAATCCGCAGCCGGTCAAATAACGTATCTTTCTGCCCCTCAAGGTGATCGAAGCGTCGGCCTTCTACGAATTTCATGGCGTAGAAAACACGGCCGTCGGAGAGTGTGCCGGCATCATGGACCGGGACGATTCCCGGATGCTCCAGAGTGGCCAGGATGTGTGCTTCGCGAAGCAACCGTGCCGCGAGCTCCCCGGAAGCATCGGGAAAATCGAGAACTTTCAACGCCACTCGGCGGCCAAGAATTGCATCCTTCGCCAAATAAACGACGCCCATGCCGCCGCTACCCACGCGTTCCATCAGGCGATAACGAGTGCCTGCGAAGTCCGGCAGGGCGCTCGCGGCTTGCAGGCGGGAAATTGCTTCGTCAGAGAGCCAACTCATTCCGATTCGACTCCGAACAACGCGCGAGCCTCGCGACGATATTCTTCTTCCGACGCTGTCATCTCGCGCAGTTTTTCGAGCGCGATGCGGCGGAATTCGCGCCGCGCAAAAGCAAGATAGTTGGTCACGTCTGTGACAGCAATTTTAAATCGCGCGGCAAGCTCAGCATAGTCTGGCCTTTGCGTCTCGGCATCCTCGAGATCATATATTTCGAACAGACGGAAGTGCGTTTTCTTTCCGTGGCTCTCGCAGAACCTGCGGAGGTCTTCCACCGCCAAACCGAACAGGCTGCGAAGAAACTCCTGTTCGAGAAATTCGTCGATGCGTTCGGGTGAAGCAGCGGCGATTAAAGACACGTTCGCGCGCGCAAGATCGGACTCAGCGAGGGTGAAATCGAGTGAAATGTGTTCCGCCGCGCCGCCGCGTTTCAGCCGTTTTGCAGCTTTAGCCTCATTCGCAACAAAATGGTCCACACAAACTCGCAGAAAAGTCCTTAGGCGTGCTTTCGACGGATCAAAACCGTCGAGATACTTCTTCTCAATCAGGCGGGCAAAGAATTCCTGGGTCAGGTCCTTCGCATCTTCATCGGTTTTTCCCCAGCGAATGCGAATGTACTTGTAAATTGGCTTCCAATAGGCGGCGATAATTATTTCCAGAGCCCGCTTTCGCTCGGCTAGATCGTTGCTACGAGCAGCGAGGACTGCAGACCACCGGGTAGCCGGAAATTTGCCGCTCGGGCCGCCGATTTGTGTGTCTTGTGTCATCACTGCCCACTGAGTCTTCCCTACGCCAGGGCGATCAAGTCAATTTCGATGCGGAAGTCGCGAGGTAGCCGCGCAACTTCAACCGTCGATCGCGCCGGCGGATTCGCCGGAAAATAACGAGCGTACACTTCGTTCATCGCTGGAAAATCGTTCATATCTTTCAGGAAGACGCTGACCTTCACCACGCGGTCGAAAGAAGAGCCGGCTGCTTCCAGAATCGCTTTTAGATTTTCAAATATGCGCACTGTTTGCTGTGGCGTGTCGCCCTCTATCGGCTTACCAGTCGAAGGATCGAATGCAGTTTGGCCGGAAATAAAGACGAAACCGTTTGCTTTAATTGCCTGCGAATACGGCCCGATAGCTTTCGGGCCTTTATCGGTGGAAATGATTTCGCGCATCCTGCCTCCCGAGACGACATTATTTTTCTAGTTCTTACCAGCTCCGGCGCCTTGGTATTTTTCTCTGAATTCCGCCGGAATACCCGGCTTGTAAAGCCAGGTGCGAAATACCGGCGCGAGGTCTTTATTCGTTACATTCTCGATCGCAGCCCGAATGTCTTGATATCCCACTTCCTGACCGCGTAACAGACTGACGACTTGCGCGAGTCCTTTGCGGACAGACGCTTCGCCATACGTATCTTCCAGAGCGATAAAGAATAACGGAGCTTTTGCTAAGGCGATGCGGCGCTGCTCGACCGGGTCGCGCATTGTGACAGCGACGAGTGGCTTCTCGACCGCTCCTTTGCAGGCTTTGTCGTATTCGTCGAGAAATTTCAATATGCGGCCACTTCGCGCGGAGTCGCCGTGACGCGTTTCGTCGATTACGATAACGGCATAGTCGGACAATCCTTCGGTCATACCGACGTTTGAATTCGCCGAATATATTCGGACGCCGAACCAATTCCCCGCCAGTGCGCGCGTAACCAAATCCAAGAAATCTTCATTATCAACGCCGAGCGAAATCGCTGGGGAATTAGCCAGCACGCCACCAAAAAAAGGAAAAGCCGAAGGCACATCTTCGCCAATGTGGCGCTCCCCCGGAGATTCCACTATGTGTGGAACAAGATTACCTTTCTCAAGAGGCCCGAAATTCTTCTGGAGAATATCCCAGGCTGATGCGAGCTTTTCCTCGGCGCGCGTACGATCTCCCTTGAACGGTTCGAGCGTCCAAAAGGCGGCCCCGCAGTTCCGGTCATTCGAGCACGAATCTACATATCGCCCGGAGACGATAAAAGGCGCGGGATCGCTCTCTCGTAACTCGAATCGATGTTTCACTTCTCCGCCATTTTTCGTCCGACCAGCCGCCTTCCCCGACGCCAGCAGAAGAAAATCCGTTGGAACTTGGACCGTATAAACCACACGTTCCGGACTTGCCGGAAAAGGAGAAAGTACGTGGGGCGGCGGCTGAAGCCGCGGAAACCAGCCGCGCGAGACGACATGAAAGGATGTCGAGTTTAGAGCGATGTTCATCCCCGAATCCTCCGGAGACGCAAAAGCATATTCGATGACGAGGTCACGCCGCTGTTTCTGATTCCAGGCTGAATCAAACGGAATGCGAAATCTGGTTGCTTCTTCCATTGCCGTTTCCGCTGAAAGTTCTACCGGACCGGTTCCGCGGCCGTTTACCCTGATAAGCAGAGCCTTCAGGCCATAGATCTTCGCGTTCGGGAGAACCACATCGATAAAAGACAAATCGCCATTACCGTAATTTTCGAGAGAGTAACTCGAACGAACGCTCAACTCGGGAATTTGCCCAGGGACAAATCGTACTTCACGGGATTCTTTAATAATCCGATAAGCGGGCGCCAGGGAGACAGTGCAGCCGGCTGTACATAAGACCAGACAAAGCGCGAGTCCTACGTTCAAAGACGGACGCGAAATCAAGCAGTTCAGAGAGCGGCTGATTGAGCGACTCAAGATGGAGAGATTCTACCGAGCAAGCTCAAGCGGGAAAAGGCAGAAATAAAGCAGCAGGTCTTGAACGATACGAAAATAACATCTTGGCTCAGGCGCCGGGATAGCGGCGCAGAATATCTGCATCGCTCGCGCCGTGACGATGCAATCCGATAATCACACGAGACTCGGAATCGGGAATGCCGCGGCGCACAAGTTCAAGGAGCACGGGCTCGCGCATGCCGGCGTTTCTCATGTTCGAAAGGGCGGTTCCGGACAAAGCCGGCTTGCCTTCTGCCTCATGGCGAGCCACCTCCAGGACCATCGCATCCGAGAAACCGGCAAGACGAATCAATTCCAGTTCACCGGAGTTCACACCCAGCTCGTCAAGTCTCGCCAACTGGAGAATCGTGTCCTCGTGCAGATGAGCATTAACGAGGCCGGCGACAGTGTCACCCACGCTGAACGGAATCTTACGGCTGTGATATATCCGGACCATCTCGACACAGCCATCGTCGGGGAACCCTGCCGCGCGAGCTTTGGCAATCTCGGTAAGTTCGGCGCTCGTGATATCCAGCGCTTGCAACTGCTTAATCGACGCGTAATTCATCCCCGCGTTGTCGAGAGGTTTGGTATCCAGCGGCATCATGCGCTCACAACCAGCGACCGAAAATACCAGCGAGAAGAATAGAATCGCGGAAGTGCGGGAGAATGCCTGACGCACGCCAGGAGAAGCCACGCTTGTAGACCCATGCCTCCGGACTCTCGCCATGAATCTCATTCTACATACGCCACGAGAAACAAGAGTCGAGCCGCGCTGAATTGTCGCCCACTGATTAACGGTTTTCGCAGAAGCAGACGGCCCTGCAAGATGTGCCGGTCAGACGTTATAAACGCGTTCGATGTCAAAGACCCCTGGAATCCGTTTGACGCCATTCACAATTCGCTCGAGCTGTTTGCGATCGTGCACATCGAGCCCCACGTCGATGCGGGCGCGTAAATCTTTGCCTCCGCTTTCAAAAGTGCGGATATTGGCGCCCGAGTCGCTGATCACGGCAGTGATGCCCGCCAGAATTCCGGGACGGTCTTCCGTGAAAATTCGCAAGCGAACTGGGAAAGTAGCTTTCGTCTCTCCGGCCCACTCCACAGGAATTCTGCGCTCCGCTTCATAGAGCAAATTCTGCACATTCGGACAATTCTTGCTGTGCACGGCGATACCGCGGCCGCGGGTGACGTAGCCCACGATGTCGTCACCAGGAATCGGATTGCAGCACTTTGAGCGAAAGACCATCAGGCCGTCATTTCCGTGGACAAGAATCGCCGAGTCGTCCATCCCGAGCATGCGTTTAACGGTGGAGACAAGCTTCGGCGGCTTTTCTTCCGCGGGTTCGGCGAGCGTCTGCCCCGTGGCTTTAGCGAGAACTTGGCGCGCGGACCATTTTCCATAACCGAGGTCGGCGTAGAGGTCCTCGATACGGCTGCAACCATAATCGGATGCAACGCGCGCCCAGTCGTCATCCGATATCTTTTTCAGGGTTATTCCACCGTGGCGAGCTTCCTTCTCAAGCAACCGGCGCCCTACATCTGTGGCTTGCGCGCGTTCGTGAAGGTTGATCCACTGGCGGATTTTGCTTCGCGCGCGCGAGGTTTGAATGGATGAGAGCCAGTCGCGAGAGGGCTCATGACCCTTTTGCGTGACGATCTCGACGACGTCTCCATTGGCGAGGGCGTGACGCAAAGGGACGATCGCGCCATTCACTCTTGCTCCGACGCACTGATGTCCCACTTCGGTGTGGATGGCGTAGGCGAAATCGATGGGAGTGGCGCCGCGCGGAAGCACGACAACTCGGCCTTTCGGCGAGAATGTATAAACTTCTTCGGGATAGAGATCCACGCGGAGCGTCGAGAGAAACTCGCTGGGTTCCTGCATTTCCTGCACCCATTCGATCAATTGGCGCATCCACACGATTCGTTGATCGTCCGGCTCCGAAATTTCGCGCCCATCTTTGTATTTCCAGTGAGCCGCCACGCCTTGCTCGGCTATGCGATGCATATCCTGCGTGCGAAGCTGGACTTCAAAAGGCTGGCCCCCGTGGATCACCGTGGTATGCAGCGATTGATAGAGGTTAGGCCGCGGCATGGCGATGTAGTCTTTGAAACGGCCCGGAACAGGCGGCCAGATTTGGTGTATCACGCCAAGCGCCGCATAACAGTTTTTTACGGTGTCGGTGATCACGCGTACGGCTAAGAGATCGAAGACCTGGTCGAAAGTGCGCTGCTGCTTTTGGATCTTCAGATGAAGCGAGTAAAAACGTTTCACCCGGGCCTGGACTTCGGCGGGAATGCCGTTTTCGACCAGTTTGTCGCGGATCGAGTTTTGAACTTCCTGCAGGAATCTGTCGAAAACCTTCTGTTTCGAAGCAAGTTTTTTTTGTACCTCGAAAAAGGATTCCGGCTCCAAATAACGAAAGGAAAGGTCTTCGAGTTCGCCGCGAATCAAACCCATACCGAGGCGATTGGCAACAGGCGCATAGATATCGAGGGTTTCGCGGGCGATGCGCTGCTGACGATCGCTGTCGAGGTACTCCAGCGTACGCATGTTGTGCAAGCGATCGGCGAGCTTTATAACCACGACCCGTACATCGTTCACCATGGCCAAAAGCATCTTGCGGACGTTTTCCGCCTGACGAGCTTCCGGCGCCAGCAAATCGAGGCGGCTGATCTTTGTTGTACCCTCGACAAGTTGCGCCACGTCGGGGCCAAAATGGTCCGAGATTTGGCTAAGCGGGATTTTGGTGTCTTCGACAACATCGTGAAGAAGAGCAGCGCAAAGCGACGTTACATCGAGTTTCATGCCCGCGAGAATGTGCGCTACTTCGACGGGATGCGATAGAAACGGTTCGCCGGACAGACGTGTCTGCGTCTTATGCTGCTCAGCCGCAAAATCGTAGGCGCGCCTCAAGAGTTCAAGATCGTCCCCGGGACGGTTGCGGCGTAACTTATCCATCAGCTCGACGAAACGCAGATCGACCGCGCGCCTCGCGGCCTGCGATATGGCGGGTTTGCCTGCCGGTTCCATGTAAGCGCCATTCTAGTCCTTCGGTCAACGGCCCGCGAGTTTTCTGTGATTGCGTGTTGGCGCTCGTTTAACGGCCGAACGCCCGTGGATCCGTCTTTCGCGATTTGGGCATTCGCTGAAACTGGAGTTGATCGGTTGTCTCGCAGGAAAATGCCTTAAGCAAAGAAAAAACGCCGGCAGCCTTGATCGGCTTGCCGGCGTCAGGAGAAGATAACTTGAGGAACGAACTTAGGAACTTGGCTCGGGATTATCCATTTTCCGCTGTTTGATGGCCTTGACCTTATCCACCAAGTCGTCCGCCAGTTTGATGTCGGCGTCGCGCGCGTCGGGCGTGGCCTCCATGTCGGCCTTCTGACGATAAAGGAGGTTCAGGTAAGCCATTGCGTCGTCATAATTTGGGCGCAAGTCCATGGCTTTCTGGAGATCCGCGAGGCCCTCTTCGACAACGGGACCATACTTTTGCTGAAACTGAGCAGCGAGCGCGGGCGGCATGGGATCTGTATCCTTGATGGTCTTCTTGGCGGTCTTGTTGTATTCCTCGCGCATGTCCTTGTTCCCGCGGAACGCAATCGACCAATCAATCACGCCGATCCAGTAATACGGTTCCGGGTCGGTAGGTTTAATCTGGATATGCTTCTCATGGTAGCTCTTCGATTCTTCCATCTTCTTGGCGTTGAAGGGCGTGCTGGCCATGCTGTAGAGAATCGAGCCTATACCATCAATTGAATTCAGATTGTTTGGATCTTTATCCAGCACTTCTTGCCACTCCTGCATGGCTTGTTGACCCATGCGAACATTGTCATCGGAGGGGGCACCCGGGATGTACTGAGCCGCGTACGCAGTGGCTAGATATAGACGCGCATTTGTCAGCGAAGGATCGAAGTCCTTCGCTTCTTTAAAGTCTTCAATAGCGCGGTCCGTCTGGTTAGCCTTGTAGGCTTGTACACCCTTGTTGAGCTTGTCGCGCGCGCGGAGTTTATCGCATCCGGCTCCAGCGGCCAGCGAAACTAGAACTGCGGCTAGAATAAGAATTGTGTGGGGCTTCCGCTGCATCCCGTGCTCTCCTTGATCAATGCTGCGCCGGCCATTTGCCCATCGCCCAAGCCGGCGAGGCGAGAAAGTCTTCTCGAGGGCTTTCGTTACTGACCCGCTTCCACCTTGGCCGTGATTAAGCCGACGCTATCGATCCCTGCTCCGCGCATGATGTCAATCGCTCGGGCGACTTGGCCGAAGTCAACGGCATCGTCGCCTTTAACGAAAGCCACTTTCTCTGCACGCAACTTGAAGATATCGTCCAAGCGAGTACCCAGATCGTCCCAAGTAACTTCATCCTGATTGATCAGTACCTTCCCACTCGCAGTGACTTGGACCACAATCGTCTTGGCCAGCAGTTCCTTGTTCTCCGGTTGGTTAGGCGGAGACGGCTGCGGCACGAGCGTGTCCAGCCCTTGCGGTGTCGTGGGAGTGATCACCATAAAAATGATGATAAGGACCAGCAGCACATCAATAAGCGGAACGATGTTCGGTTCCGACATCGATCCTTTATTTCCTCCAACTGCCATTCCCATGGAAAGACTCCTTTACCGCTATACGATGGTTCAGCCGCCGCTAATCTGCGGGGGGCGGCGTCGGAGCTGCGGGAGCACCCGTCTTCGATCGGTTCTTTTCGGTGAGCAAACCGATCTTGTCCACACCCGCGGACCGAACTTCGTCAACCGCCTTAACTACTTCGCCGTACTTTGCGCGTTGATCGGAACGTACGAAGACGGTCTTGTCGATACGGTTGGCAAGCAGGTCCTTCACCCTCGTCGTGATATCGCCCAAGCCGACCTTCGTGCTGCCCAGGAAGTAATCGCCGCTTCGGGTCACTGCCACGATGATGGCATCGTCCTTATCGGCGTCCTGCATGTCCTGAGCGTTATTTGCTTTGGCCATATCCACCGACACGCCCTTCTGCAACATAGGCGTTACGACCATGAAAATAATCAGCAGCACCAACATGATGTCCGCCATGGGAATCACGTTTGGTGAAGCCATCACCGCCGGCGCCTTAGGTTTATATGCCATGATTTACTTCTTTCCGCCCCTGCGGGTGATGAAGTAGTTGATCAACTCCATCGAGGAGTTGTCCATCTCCACGTCGAATGCTTCTACTTTGTTGGTGAAGTAGTTAAAGGTCCACACGGCCGGCACTGCGACGAGAAGACCGAGCGCCGTGGTAACCAGGGCTTCCGCGATACCGCCGGCTACTGCCGACAGTCCGGTTGCCTTGGATGCCGAAATACCTTTGAAAGCGTTAATGATGCCCATGACCGTTCCGAACAGTCCGACGAAGGGAGCCGTTGAACCGATCGTGGCGAGCCCGGAAAGGCCGCGCTTCATTTCAGCATGAACGATGGCCACCGAACGCTCGAGTCCGCGCTTGGCTGCTTCGATCACTTCTTCGTCGCCTACTTGCGCCGAAGCCGCTTGAAATTCGGAGAGGCCCGTTGCCACGACCTTGGCAATGTGGCTCTTCTTGTTCCGCTCGGCGATTGAAATTGCTTCGTCAAGCTTGTTGTCTTTCAGCGCGCCCGCGACCTGCTGCACGAAAACGCGGGATTGCTTCCGCGCTGCGCTGTACATCAGCGCGCGGTCGATCATGATGCCCACGGACCATGCGGACATGATGAAAAGAATAAAGACGACCGTTTTGGCCGGGTAGCCCATGTTGTGCCACATCGTCAGCAAATCCCACCCAACTTCCTGCTGCTGAAACATCACCAGACTGGCCAAGAGAAAATTCGAAAACATAGAGTTTGCTCCTCCGTTCGTGCGAAACGATCACGGCAGCAATATTCTGCCGGTCGGAATTAACTTCAAATCAGTCCAGACCCCCCAAAAGGCGCCCGAACCGTGTCCTTCTCAACCGCCCAAGGTAAACACAACAGAAATCGTGGTATCCACATCGACCGCATCACCATTGAGGAGTGTCGGTTTGTAGCGCCACTGCCTCACGGCCTCCATCGCGCTCTGCATCAACAACGGTGGCCCAGATATATACTTGAGATCCTGCACCGTACCATCCTTCCCGATAATCGCATGAAGCGTCACCGTTCCGGAAATATGCGCGGTCTTTGCGATCGCTGGATATGTCGGCGTTACCTGGTGAATCAAGTTTGCTTGCGCCACATTGCCGCCGACGCGAATAGACTTAGGAGTGGCCTTCGGGGGAGGCGGCAAGCCTGCGCCCGTCCCACCAATGATTCCACCGAGAACTCCTCCAGCCTGTCCGCCAGGAACTCCGCCCGGCACGCCACCGGTCACTCCGACAGAGCCCATATCGGGTGGCAATTCCTCTTCTTTGATCATCTCAACTTTTTTCGGGATAACGGTTGGAGCCGTCATCTGCCCGTTATGAATCAGGCGCGCCACCGGCTTTACGATTCTCTGTATCGCTGCCGCAGGAGGAGGCGGCGGGGGCGGAGGAGGAGGCGCAACAAGGAATGTAGTGAGCAATTGCTTGGGCAGCGCTTCCGTGTAGATCAGCGGGATCAGAATCATCACGAGCACGATCGCGATCTGTACCATGAACGACAACGCTACCGTCCAAGGCTTGTTCGTCTTTTTCGGGTTCGCACTCGAAATGACTAAATCGTCAAACATAGCTACCTCCTTGCAGCTGCCGTCACGCGCTTGTCGGCTGCGGATCCGACGCGTGCGGCAGTTCCTTGTCCCCTGTACTTGTTCCACAGCACCACAATCGGCGCCGCAATTCCGAAACTGGAGTATGTACCTACCACAACTCCTACTACCATGGCAAAAGAGAACGCTCGAAGAACCTCGCCGCCCATCAAGAACAAAACGAGCACGGTCAAAAAGGTGAGTCCGCTGGTCAAAATTGTTCGCGACAGAGTCTGATTGATGGCCTTGTTCACCACCTGCGCGAACGGTTCGCGCCGCATCAGCCTGAGGTCTTCCCGCACGCGATCGAAGATGACGATCGTATCATTCATTGAGTAGCCGACCAGAGTCAACAGCGCTGCAATGACCGTCAGCGAAATCTCAAAATGAAAGATCGAGAAGAAGCCCAGCGTGATCAGCACATCGTGAAAAACAGCGATAACCGCCGCCGCGCCGTAGACCCATTCGAACCTGAAGGCAATATATAACAACATGCCCGCCAGAGCATAGAGGGTTGCAAGAATCGCTTGGCGGCGCAGTTGTGCGCCTACTTTGGGTCCGACAACCTCCACATCTCGTATCGTAAAATTATCCAAAGCGAAGCCGTCTTTCAACGCAGCTACAACGCTCGGCGCGGCACCATCCACATTTTTCAAATCATCAAAGTTCGTAACAATGCCGCCGTGCTGTTTGTCGCGGGCGTCGGTCAGTCGCTGGGCAAGCTGGTTATAACGATCGCCGGCATTCGTGCTAAGTGAAAGCGGATCCTTCTGCGTCAAATAGGCGGCAAGACTGGAAGGCGAAATGGAGTTGAAGTCCAGCTTGCCGGCAGTGTTTGCAGCGCCAAAGGTCTTGTGCAGAACATCCAGGATTGTTTGCTTGCTGGCGTCGAGCGCTTCATCGCCTTCGCCCTTCTTCTCAATACCGATCACCACGTCATTCTGCGAATTGCCATTCAACACGTTGTCGCTGATGGTTTGAATGGAACTGTTGGCTAGCCCGGCATCTTGCAGGCCCTTGCGAATCTGATTGACCGGAGCAGGTCCGGAAAAGCGCACATAAACGAGCGTCCCGCCTCGAAAATCAATTCCGTAACGTAATCCGCCGTACCGCAGAATTGAAATCCAGCCGACGGCCAGAAGGATCAGGGATAGCGCCACGAAATACTTCGCCTTTCCCATCCAATCGACGTTTACATTGCGAAAGAATTCCATCGGGTCTTATCCGCCTTTATTTGACACCGTAAGACTCGGGTTTGTTCCCCAAAACTAGATGCTTAGCTGTGCTTGCCTATCCATACGGGATAGGTGCCAATCGAAAATGGCCCGCGAAACGTAAATCGAAGTAAATACGTTAGAGAGCAAACCAATCACCAACGTAACGGCAAATCCGCGCACCGGCCCGGTCCCGAACAAAAACAGGAAAACTGCTGAAACGATGGTAGTTACGTGTGTATCAATGATGGTCAGGAACGCCCGGTCAAATCCCACGGCTACCGCCGAGGCCGGAGCTTTTCCACTCCGTAGCTCTTCTCTGATGCGCTCGAATACAAGAACGTTGGAATCCACACCCATGCCTATAGTCAAAATCACACCGGCAATGCCGGGCAGCGTAAGCACCGCCCCCGCATAGGCCATGAACGCCAGCAGGATTAGCAGGTTTAGGGCGAGAGCCACTACTGCATTGACGCCACTTAGGCGGTAGTAGATCACCAGGAATATCATCACAACGATGATGCTTCCGATAGACGCCCGGACACCTTCGCGGATGGAATCAGCTCCCAAAGATGGCCCCACTGTGCGCTCTTCAAGGTATTTGATAGATGCCGGCAAGGCTCCGGCCCGCAGCACGAGCGACAGATCCTGTGCCGATTCCTGGCTGAAATTCCCTTCAATAATTCCGGAATCCTCGATACGACCGTTAATCACGGGCGCGGTGTAGACCCTGTGATCCAGGACAATCGCCATTCGGTGTCCAATATTGGCTTCCGTGAAGGGACCGAAACGCGCGGCTGCCGCAGTGGAAAGTTGAAAACGAACTTCGTACTGGCCTGGGCTGTTCGAACTGGGGGCCGGAACCGCGCCGCGCAAGTCTTGACCGGTGATAATGGGCGCGCGATCGAGGATGTAATAGACCGGCTGCGGCGACTGGCCCGCTTGAGTGCTCTCGGATTTGCCTACGACGATCTCAGAGCCGGGAGGCAAAATCCCACCATGACTCGCTTGAGCGGCGCTTTCTGAAGGAAATGTTTGTTCATCGGCGACACGCTTGAGTTCAAGCTGTCCGCCGGCTTGAATCACGGATTTGGCGCGAGTGGGATCGCCCTCCCCAGGGAGTTCGACGAGGATTTCATTCTCGCCGCGACCGGTGAAAGCAATGGTTGGCTCCGTAAGGCCGAGTGCATTAATACGCCGGGTGATGGTCTCGAGTGCCTGGTCCATCGTGTCCCGGCGAATGTCCGCAACAATTGACGGCTTCATCGCGATCACATAACCATTCTGTTCGCCTGCGGCTGGCGCCAAAGTCCAGTCCGTGAATTGATTGTTAATCAAGTCACGGAAAGCGCCCGATGTGTTCGGATCCACATTGCGCACGAGAATGTGCGTGTCGTCCACGCGGCGAATTTCGCCGACGCTGATGTTCTTTTCGTGGAGCTGTTTGGTGATCTGATCGACAGCCTGATCGCAGCGTTGTCCGATGGCTTCGTCAACTTGCACCTGAAGCACTAAGTGGCTGCCACCCTTCAAATCCAAGCCCAGCTTGATCCGGTCCGCTAGGTTTTGCTCTACCTGGCCCCAAGAGGTGGGGAATGTCGGTACGCCTATGAGTCCATAAATGCAAAGGAGTATGACCGCAGCGATAAAAATAAATTTCCATCTGAGCTGGGAATTCATGCGGCTTTCTAGCTCTCCTTCGGAGGTTCTGCTTGAGGCCCTGCAATCGCGCTGCGGGCTACTTTCATCTTCACTTGCTCGGCGACGCGCAGTTGCACCGCTTCATCTTCCAAGCCGACGATGGTTCCGTAGATTCCGCCGTTGGTAATCACCTTGTCGCCGGTCTTCAGAGCCTTGAGCATTTCGGTAACTTTCTTCTGGCGTCGCTGCGCAGGCAGAATCATCAAAAAATAAAAAATGACCATAATCAGAATCAGCGGAAGGAAGAGCGCTATCCCGCTA
>Ga0302326_10008916_pt1 | contig 22049 bp, 17 predicted proteins | sample Palsa_T0_3_FD_202264 | JGI IMG/M metagenome (GOLD analysis project Ga0302326, IMG submission 202264) | Peat permafrost microbial communities from Stordalen Mire near Abisko, Sweden - Palsa_T0_3 | ecosystem: Environmental > Terrestrial > Soil > Palsa > Peat permafrost | place: Sweden: Abisko... | reverse complement strand
TGAATTTACCCACGTCCCCGGGCGCTTTCGTGTATTCGTAGATTCCGACGTTGGGCGCCGGGTAGGACAGCAAGCCTGGAACATTATAAAGGCCGGTGTTGTGGAATTCGATTTGCCGGTCGGGATTCCGCTCGGAAATGGTAGCATCGCTGAAATCGAATCCGGCGTGGCAGCGGAAGCAGGACAAGTGCTGATTGAAGAACAGGATCTCGCCGCGCTTGGCCGAGTCGGAAATCGCGCTGTCGTCGCGATCGTAGTGATAACGGTCGTAGGGCGAACGAGCGGAAATGATGCTTCTCTCGAAACTGGCGAGCGCCTTGGTGACGTTGGCGATCGTAAAACGATCGGCGTCATCGGGAAAAGCGCGTTCAAACAAGGCGCGGTACTTTGCGTCGGAGCGCAGAGTGGGCAGGAAGCCGTCGTTATCGCGCAGGCCGAGCTCAATAGGATGATCGCCGAACATCGGCGCCAGCGCCTGTTTTTCCAGTCTGCGCAGTTCAGGATTGCTCCATGTGAGCGCGGCGCTGTACGCCACATTGACCAGGCTCATCGCGCCGCGTGGATGTAATTCGCCGGTGGCTCCCTGAGCGGACGCGAGACCGTCGGTGAAAGCGAGTTCCTGTTTGTGGCAGGTGGCGCACGACGCTTTACCGTTGACCGACATGCGCGTGTCGTAGAACAGATAACGGCCCAGTTCAACCTTGGCGGCGGTAATCGGATTGTCGGCGGGAACGAATGGCTTGGGAAAACCTTTGGGAAGGTTCCACTGGTATTCGGCGTTCTGGTTCGATTCGGCGGAAACCGCGCGCCGGTGGAGCGCGGCGAACAGAAGAAGCGCGCAGAGCAGCCACGTCCCCAGTGACTTCATCCCGAGCATCGCGCCTACTTCTGCAGTCGCACGAGTTCGAGCGTCTCCAGCATCCGCACGGAACGCGCGCCGGCCTTGTCGTTCGGGCAGACCAAACGGAAGGGGCCTTGGTATCCAAATAGGGGCTTGCCGTCCCGTTTGTCCGCCACCACGATCTGCTCGTTACCAAATTCGGCATCAAACTCGGCCAGGGCGAACAGCACCTGATACCCGTCGTGCGCCTTGGCGAGGACATACGTGGCCAGAGCCTTGCCGCGCAGTTGCTTGCCAAGTGGAGCGCCGGCGCGCGTCAGGATTTCGCGCACTGGAACGCCCTCATATTCAACCTTGTTTCCATCCTGATCCGGGACAGAGACGGTCTCGCGCGGCATTCTCGCCAGATCTTCCGCTTTGAGCGTGAGCGGCGCTGCGATGTCGCCAGCTACTGTGAGCGTGGGCGGCGCCGGCGTCTGCGCGATGGCGATGCCGGCAAGGGAAAACCAAACCAGCTTATGAACGAAAGGCGTCACTAATACCCGTCATGTTATCACGACACTGTCCTGATTGGTACAATGTGAAGCGGAAGGATTAATAACATGGCTCTTTCAGCGCGCAATCAACTGCCCGGCATCGTAGAGGAAATTCAAATCGGCGACATCATGGCCCACGTAGTGGTGAAGGTGGGCGGCAATACGATTGAGAGCATCATCACGCGCAACAGCGCGGAGGAGCTGAATCTCAAAAAGGGCGACTCCGTCCGCGTGGTGGTGAAATCAACCGAAGTGATGATCCAGAAAGACTAGCCCCTTTTAGAGGTTGCGCATTCAACCAAACGTAAACGCGAATACCTGCGCTCCCGGATCGAGGAATTCAATTTCAAAGGTGCGGTCCTCAATAGTGTTCTTCTGACGGATGAGCTGGTACAGGCGGTGATCGGTAATTTTCCCGTCACCGGGCTCATCGGTATCAACTCCGTGATTCGGCCCCGGCGCCTGACCGTCAATTCTCACTCGGAAGCGGACTGGCTTCCCGTCGATGGCAGGCCCAAGCACCAGATGCACGTCTCGAGCGTGGAACCGGTACACGATCGCGCCCTTCTTGGAATCGAGATTGGCAACCTGGGGTCCGTCGGTCCAAGTACCGGAGAGCGCCCATTGATTGAGCTCGAGATGCTTGGGGATCGAATAAAGATTCGGCACATCGTGCGTGAGTCCGCCGGGAGACAGGAAGCTATCCGCGCGCTCATAGCCGACGTAAGTCTCGGGCGACTCGACATCGCTGTCCGGCGGGGCCTCGGCGCCGGTGGCCGCGACCTTCACCAGTCCAGTGATGGATAACTGTCCGTTGCGTTCCTTGAGCAGATCCTGAATTTGGCGCTCCGATTCGTCGTACTTGCCTTCCCCGAAGTGGTGAAAGCGGATTTTGCCCGTCGCGTCGATGAGGTAGTCGGTGGGCCAGTATGAGTTATTGAACGCCTTCCAAATCTTGTAGTCATTGTCGAGCGCCACCGGGTAGGAGATCTTCAACTCGGCCACCGCTCGGCGCACATTATCCAGATCTTTCTCGAACGCAAACTCAGGCGTATGCACTCCCAGGACAATCAGGCCGTTGTCCTTATATCGTTCCGCCCACGCGCGGACGAAGGGAATAGAACGCAGGCAATTGATGCAGGAGTAAGTCCAAAAATCCACCAGGACGACATGACTCTTGAGCTGATCGCGATTCAATGGCGGGGAATTGAGCCATGCAACCGCGCCGGAAAGATCCGGTATCGTTTGTGGCCCCGCCGCGGCGCCCGGCGCCGTCGAGGACATCATCATCATCGCGCCTGGGTTCTTCTGCTGAGTGCTTTGAGGCTGAACATCCGCATAAAAGCGGTCAATCAGCGATTGTTCCAGCCCCGACGTGCTCGCGAGCGACACTTGCGTCAACAAGCCCCGATCCAGGCCGAACGCAATGGCTGCCACGCCCGCCAAGACGGCAACGCCCAAAGCGCGCCGTATCCAGACTTCAGCTTTTAGCGATCGCTTGAGCGCGGCGAACATCCGGCCGCCCGCCAGCAGCGCGACCGCCAATGAAGCGGCGGCGCCCGCGGCGTAGGCAAGCAGCAGGAACGCGCTACGTTCGCCGACGCCCTGGAGTGCTGCGCCGGTGAGGATCAAGCCGAGAATCGGTCCGGCGCACGGCGCCCAGAGCAGTCCCGTAGCGATGCCTAGGAACAGGGATTGGAAAGGGCTGGAATTGTCGGGAGAGTTTGATGGCTGCGCGAGGCGGCTGCCGAGTTGAACGAAGGGGCGGGAAAGTCGATCGGCCAAGGCCGGCCATAACAGGGTCAATCCGAAGACAGCCACCACGACTAGAGAAGCGTCGCGGCCGTATTGATTGGCTCGCACAACCCAAGCGCCGCCGACAGTTGCGATGGCGGCAAATCCCGCGAAGGTGATGGCCATGCCGGCCAGCAATGGGAGCCCGCCCTTGCGGAACGGCTGATCCGCTCTGGCAAACACGAACGGGAGGACCGGCAGAATACACGGGCTGATGATGGTGAGAACGCCACCCAGAAACGCTAGAACGAGCAGTATCGCCATGAGATTCTCTTCACTGTCTCGCAGTATGGACTCTGTCCAGTATAAACGCCAGCAGCGCCACCCGGTGATATTATAAGAGGTGCGGAACGGAGCAAATAGCAATGGCAAAACCAATGGTACGTTTCACTCGAGTTCTTCGAAGGGCTGGCCTAACGAGTCTCGTTGCCTGCCTCGCATTGGGGGCGGCCACGCTGCCAGGTCCCGTAATCGACGAGAACCGATCCGAGAAGAAGCAGGAAACGGTGGTTCTCGCGGGCGGATGTTTCTGGGGAGTGGAAGCGGTCTTTGACGCGGTGAAGGGAGTTTCCAGCGCGGTTTCCGGATACGCGGGCGGCAGCAAAAACACCGCGCACTATGAAATCGTGAGCACTGGCACAACGGGCCATGCGGAGTCCGTTCAAGTTACCTTCGATCCTTCGCAAGTTTCCCTCGGGCAGCTTCTAAAGATCTATTTTTCGGTGGTTCACGATCCGACGGAATTGAACCGACAGGGTCCGGATACGGGCACGCAATACCGCTCGGAGATTTTCTATACCAGCGACGAGCAAAAGCGCGTGGCGGAGGCGTACATCGAGCAGTTGAGCAAAGCCAAGGTGTTCCGAACGCCGATCGTCACGAAGGTGGCTCCGCTGCAAGCCTTCTACGCGGCCGAAGACTATCATCAACATTTCGTGGCAAAGAACCCGCACCAAGGTTACGTCGCGTACAACGACATACCCAAGTTGGCGAAACTACGCGAGGAGTTTCCGGAGTTCTTGAAGGGAGGCAAGCAATGACCGCTTTCGATTCGCCTAAATCACATCGGCGAGCATTTCTTAAGGTACTGGGCGCCGGCTTTCCCGTCGGGCTGGTCATCGGGACTGCATCGGCGTTTGAAACCGGGAAGAAGCTGGTGCGCATCGTCGAGTTTGACGCGTCGGGGACCAGGACCGGCGTGGTCGACGTCGAGAAGCTGGAAAAACCGCTAGCCGAATGGAAAAAGCAGTTGGCGGCCGAGGAATTCATGGTGACGCGCCAAGCCGGGACCGAGAGGCCTTTCACCGGCAAGTACGCCAGCAACCACACGGACGGGCTGTATCATTGCATCTGCTGTAATACGGTTCTTTTCGATTCCAGGACCAAGTTTGAATCCGGCACCGGCTGGCCGAGCTTCTGGCAACCCGTCGCAAAAGAGAATGTCGCGGTTCAGACGGACAGCTCCCTGGGGATGACCAGAGACGAGGTTCTGTGCAGACGATGCGATGCGCATTTAGGGCATGTTTTTGACGATGGTCCGCCCCCGACTCATTTGCGCTATTGCATGAACTCGGCCGCCTTAAACTTCGTCCCTCGCGGCAAGCAGCCGAGTTAGCAGCAAGCTCAAACGCAGCATGCCGCCGGCCAGGCTCAAGGGGCGCTTTGTGGAATCGTGCGAGATCCCTGGCTTGGTCTTGGACCTCGTGGATACGGTGGATTCGCACACGGAGCTGTTCGGGCCATACGATACGCGGACTCTCGCCGTGGTCCCCAGACTTGCTATTGCCATGTGGTGCGCCGATGATGTCGAAGGCGCCATTGGCTTATTGGAGCAAGTCCTTGCGGCAAGGGCGATCTGTCCGCCGTCCTGTTTGAACTGGGTGAGGATGGGGAAGTGGCCTCGCTTGAGAGCGAAGCCTTCGAGAGTGCTCGAACACATCTGGGGAAGAATCATTCTGCACTTGTATTCTGGCGTGGAATCGGGCGCTCAGCTACGAACGAAGTGGGGATGCAGACCGCGCAAAACAACTATTCGCCGGCGAATTGGTATGGCTTCTGGCTGCCGATCCCGCGTGCCTAACGCGAAGTGGTCACCTGGGTGGGTGTCACATGGATCAGGGCGCCGGGATTGGCGTCTTCCAGCATCCACAGCGAACCATCCGGGCCTTCTTCCACATCGCGGATGCGGCGGCCCACGTCCCAGCGCTCGGCGGATTTGGCGCCGCCATGCCCGTCAAAGACGACACGGTTGAGCGACTTGGTCGCCAGGCCGCTGATGAGGCCGCTGCCATCCCATTGCGGGAAGGTCTGGGTGCCGTGGTAGAACATCAGATTGCCGGGCGCGATCACCGGCACCCAATAGAGCACCGGCATCGCGAGGTCGGGCCGCATGTCGGGCTTGGGAATGGGCACGCCGTTATAGTTCATCCCAAAGGACACCAGCGGCCAGCCATAATTCTTGCCCTTCTCGATCAGATTCAGCTCGTCGCCGCCGCGCGGGCCATGCTCGACTTCCCACAATTCGCCGCTGGGGGAAAACGCCAGTCCGTAGGGCGTGCGGACGCCGCTGGCCCAGGTTTCGGCCGGCGTTTGATTCGGGCCGGTAAAGGTGTAGGTGCTTACCACCTTCGCAGTCTTGGCGGCTTCGGTGTCACTGGGCGGATCGATCAAGGGAATGCTGGCGGCGCCTGTTTTTCCGAAGTTGGGATTGCCGGGGGCGGGTTTGCCGTCCAGCGTCAGGCGCAGGATCTTGCCTACGGGCTGGTCCGGATCCTGGGCAGGGGTCATGCGTTGGCGGTCGCCCACCGCGAGAAACAGATAATTGCCGTCGGGCGAGAACGCGACTGCGGCGCCTTCTTGCCCGCCCTTGCCCCTGGGCAACTGACGCCATATCACTTCGAAGTTCCCGAGTCTAGCCGTAGTGTCGGTGGCGTTCAGCTTCGCGCGCGCCAGCGCCAGGCCTCCACCATAGTCACCCGGCTCGGCATAAGTGAGATAGATAGTCTGGTCGGTCGCGAAATGTGGCGAGAGGAAGACGCCGTGCATGCCGCTCTGGCCCTGCCAATAGACGGCGGGCGTATTGCCCACCGGAATCTTCTGTCCGTTCTGGGACACCAGCCAAACGGGTCCGACCTTTTCGGTGACCAGCATGCGGCCATCGGGCAGGAAGGCCATCCGCCAGGGCAGTTCAAAGGTGCTCACCGTCGTCATGGTGAAGGGCAGGCTGGCTTCGGGCTTCTGTCCGCCTATATTGACCTGGGCCCAGGCCGCCGCCGACACCAGCGTGAAAAGTAACGTCGCTTTCGCCAACTTCATCGTCTCTCTCCTTGCTTCTCGAGCGCCCGACCGTAAGCGATCCGGGACGCCGCCGCTAATCGTACATTACCATTTGGTTGTGCCAACTACGTGAACCATGAAAGCCTCAGGTGCGCGAAGGGTCTTTCATTTCGGCAGTGGAATAGACACTGCCTTGCCGGTACCGCGTTCGGCGATCCAGATCGTGTCGCCCGCGGGCTCGACCGCGGTTGGTGTCTTGAGTCCTTCCTTGATCACCGTGACGCTGGCCTTATCGCCATTGACAGCAATAACGGAAATCTTGCCACTGCCATTCTCGGCAAGTAATAGCTTGCCGTTGGCTGCGCGCATGCCATCCGGCCCTTTCACAGGCTGATCCAGCAAGAGCTCGACAGCTTGCCCGGCCTTGCCGGCAGCGTCCACCGGGATACGATAGAGCTTGCTCGTGAACACATTGTTCACATTCAGCGTGCCATCCAAGAAGGTGATCCCGTCGATGCCACGGAGGTGCGCGCTATCTTCCAGGAAAAGTTCGGCGGTGGACGCACCGGCCGCTAGCTTGTAGATCTTGCCGTTGGAGGTGTCGCTGATGTAGAGCGCCTTGTCCGGTCCGACCGAGAAATCGTTGCAGATATTGTTGTCACCAGGCAGGTTCCAACGAAGCTTTTGGGCGCCAGTGGAGAGATCAAAGCCCCGCAGGGCAGTGTGAAGCTTCGCCGGCTTCGCGTCCGGCACCGGCGTCAGCTGACAGGTCCACAACGTGTTGGTAGCGCCATCGGCAAGCATGCCGAAGAAAAAAGTGCCGGCACCTTCAGCGCTGGCATCCACGAACTTCTCGGCAGTGGTCGAGCCGGGGCGCACCTTGTAAACGAAAGGAGTGCTCGCGCTGCCGACGATCAGCATCCCACCCGGCGCGACAGTCAAGCTTTCCGGCTGGGATTTCTCGTCGGCGATTAAAATTTCAGCGGCAGAAGCAGCCTGCGCAAAACCGGTCAATAATGCGGCGCAAGCGGCAAGCCGTCGTGCACTTAAATTGGGCATGGTCACATCTCCTCACTGTTGGCCTCCCCGCCGAACCGATCGATGCATGCTCGCGAGACCAGTAGGCTTTGAGGACATGTTTAAGAGACTCTGTCTAGTATACACGACGATTACGGCGTGTTTAACGGAGCGTTGACCGTTTTAATTGACATTGAAATTTGCCAGTGCAGTATGCTTCACTAAGCCGACATCTTGGCAAGGTCCGCCAGCACAGCCAGGCCTGAGAGAGAAGACATGGATAACGAAATCGCTCAAACATTGAGGTTTTTCAAAAACAGCGCTCTGTTGGCGCTCTTGAGCTTCCCCGCGCTTCCGGGCGCCGCCGACGCCCCGAGCAGGATCGATCTGCCCGGACCTCGCGCGTTCCCGGAGAGTATCACCGCAACTTCTGATGGCACGATCTTTGCCGGGAACTTCGCCGAAGGCGGCATTCTTCGCATTAGGAACGGAAAGGTAGAGGTCTGGATCAAGCCCGGCACTTTTGGCACTCGCTCGATACTCGGCGTCTTTGCCGACGAACGATCCGGAACGCTCTGGGCCTGTTCGAATGACTATGCCAAAGCGGGCCTGACCTCGGTTGGCGATGCCGGCAGCGTACTGAAGGGCTTCGATCTGAAGACCGGAGCAGGCAAGCTGAGCTTGCCGCTTCCGACTGGCCCTGCGGAGTGTAACGACATCGCGGTGGGCAAAGACGGCGCGGTTTACGTCTCCGACACGGGCGCTCCGCGTGTGCTGCGCCTAGCCCCGGGCTCGAAGACGCTTCAAGTCTGGGCCACCGATCAGCGCTTTAATCGCAAGGGCGGCGACACAGACGGCATTGCTTTTGGAGACGATGGCCAACTGTACGTGAACACGTTCGGCGACAGCCGTCTTTTCCGAGTCGCTCTCGAAGGCGAGAAGGCCGGCCGCATCACTGAATTGCAGACGTCCCGCCCGGTGGCTTCGACCGACGGGATGCGGCACGAAAAAGGAAACCAGTTCCTCATGGTGGAGGGCGTCGGAAAGCTGGACCGCGTTATGATCGATGGCGATAAGGCGATCATTACTACACTGCGCGAAGGCCTAGACGAGCCAACAGCGGTCGCACAGGTTGGCGGGGCCGCCTGGGTTGCCGAAGGGCGGCTGTCCTATCTATTCGATAGCTCGAAAAAAGGGCAGCCGCCGCCACTGCCGTTCCATCTTCAAGGCGTCGCACTCGACGCTAGCGCAAAGGCAACGAGTGGAACAAAACCAGGCTGCCACGGCGAGGATGTGGGCATCAGTGTGCCTCCCGGCTTTTGCGCGACGATATTCGCCGACGGCGTCGGGCATGCGCGCCATCTCGCAGCGAGCCCGAGCGGAGTAGTCTACGTCAACACCTGGTCGGGAGAATATTACAACCATGACAAGCCCCATGAGGGCGGCTTCTTGGTGGCCTTGCAGGACAAGACCGGAAGCGGCAAGGCGGACGTGATCGAACGCTTTGGCGAAACGGTCCAATCGGGGGGCGCGGGCGGAACCGGTATCGGAATATATAAAGGCTCGATCTACGCTGAGATCAACGATCGCATCGTTCGATACGCTCCCGTTTCAAGCGGGATCGTGCCGCGGGGACAGCCGGAGACCATCGTTTCTAAACTGCCGTTGGGAGGCGACCATCCCATGCATCCGTTTGCCATCGGCTCGGATGGATCGATGTATGTGGACGTCGGCACCGCGACGAACGCCTGCCAGCCGAAAAATCGACAGCCGAAAATACCGGGCGCGGAACCCTGCAAAGAACTCGAGACCCGCGGCGGCGTGTGGCGCTACGACGCCAACAAGACCAACCAGGTTTTCTCCCCGTCCGATCGTTTCGCAACCGGGATACGAAATGCCGTCGGGCTGGCCATCGATTCCGAGGGTCGGCTTTTTGCGACGCAGCATGGTCGCGATCAGTTGCGTTCGAATTGGCCGGATCTCTACAAACCGACCGAGGAAGCAACTCAGCCCGCCGAAGAACTTCTGCTACTCAAGCCGGGCGGGGATTACGGCTGGCCCGAATGCTACTACGACGTGGTCCGGAAACGGCTGGTGCAGGCTCCGGAGTACGGCGGAGATGGGGGCAGGAAGGTGGGCGTTTGCGCGCAAAAGATAGGTCCGGTGGCTGCCTTTCCGGCGCATTGGGGTCCGAACGCGCTCACGATCTACGACAAGAGCCAATTTCCAGCCCGTTACCATTCGGGCGCCTTCATCGCGTTCCATGGATCGTGGAATCGTGCGCCGTACGCGCAAGCAGGCTACAACGTGGTCTTTCAGGCACTCGCGGGAGATCGCGCGTCCGGTGGATGTGAGGTTTTCGCCGACGGGTTCGCCGGGCCTGTGAAGACACCCGACGGAGCAGTCCATCGTCCATCCGGCTTAGCAGTCGGGCCGGACGGCGCGCTCTATGTATCGGATGACATTCGAGGGCGCATTTATAAAATTGTTTATCAGGGCGGCGCCTCTGGCGAATCCAAGGGCACGCCTTGTCCGAGTATTTCGGCTCCGGCAGGCGAGGTGGTCTCAGTCCAAGCGCGGCCGCCCGAGGGAACCAATGTAGACGCGGGCTCGGCTGGGAGCGTTCCCGTTCCAAGCGGAGCAACTCGAGAGATGGTTGCGCTGGGCGATCGCATCTACCATGGACAAGTGGGCGGAGCCGCATGCACGGGTTGCCATGGCGCGAACGGCGCCGGCTCACCGTTGGGGCCGGATCTGACCAGCAAGAAATGGTTATGGAGCGGCGGCAGTTTTGCGGGAATCTTGAAAGTAATTACTGACGGAGTGCCGCAGCCCAAACAATATCGCAGCCCGATGCCAGCCATGGGTGGGGCGCAACTCACCGCCGATCAGGCATCCGCGCTGGCCGCATATGTCTGGGGCCTCAGCCATCGATAGTGAGGGGTGACGCCAGTCCTTTGCCTGGTTGTCTGCGGCTAAAGCATTCGATTTGAAGACAGCCGCTCCCAAGGGCAGCTACGCGGCAACCATGTCCGCCCAGCCATCTGCTAGAACCAGTCCTTGGAATCGAGCGATCAGCTAAGAGCGGTGTGAAGATCTAGACAGCGTAAGACAGCTATTCGCTAGTGCCAAGGGCCGTCAGACCGAGTAGGTGGGCGGCGTGATGCCTTTGTTGCGCAGAAACATTTCCGTGTAGCCGCGCGTGTGGGCGGTGTGGATCATGGCGCCGTAGAGCAGATCCAGGCCGGTCACCGTGTTATCCCGCGCCTTGAAGGTCTTGGTTAGGTCGGCGTCGGTGAGCGACGAGACCACGCCGATGGCCCAGTCGTAGTTTTCGCCCAGGTACTTGATGACGGCGGGCTTGGTCATTTCCCCGGCGGCCGGAGCTTTGGGCGCGGTCGCCTTGCCGAAGTTGCCGAGGTAGTAGCCTTCGGCTTGGGCCAAGTGGACCAACTCGCCGCCGAACGTCCTGGCTTCAGGAAACGGCTTGTAGTCGTAAGCGGCCTCGGGCATGGCCTCGGCGACCTTGAGCGTCAGGTCCTTCGATTTTTTCCAATGCGTCACCAAATTGTCGATTACCGGTCCGGCGGCTCTGGCGACGCCCACAGTGGCGGCCGCGGCCGCGCCCATTACCATCGAGCTAATCACGTTGCGACGATTCATTGTTTTACCTCTCAGTCATTGTACCTATGTTAACGGCCCGTTAGTTCTTGGGCAAACATTTTGGACCGGCCTAGCGCGATGAGAGTCAAGGGGAACCTAGCGGGGAAAGGGCGACCCTGGAAAAGGATCGCCCCTTTTTGTGTTGGCTAGAGTTTAACGATCACTGTCTTCACTTCGGTGTATTGCTGCAATCCATATTCGCCGCGTTCGCGGACGATTCCAGATTGCTTGAAGCCGCCGAACGGGGCCCTGGAATCCAGAACGTTATAGCAGTTCACCCACACCGTGCCGGCGCGGACGTTATTCGCGATCGCGTGGGCCTTTTGGATGTCGCGGGTCCAAACTGCCGCCGCCAGTCCATATTCCGTGCGGTTCGCCCGAACTACGACCTCGTCGGCGCTCTTGAACGGGATGATGCTCATGACGGGTCCGAAGATTTCTTCCCGGGCGATCTTCATTTCGTCGCGAACGTCGGAGAACACGGTCGGCTGGATAAAATAACCGCGATCTCCGACGCGATCGCCCCCGCAGACCACCTTGGCGCCCTCGCTGCGTCCCGATTCGATATAGCCCATGACCTTGTCGAATTGCGCCTGATCCACTTGAGGGCCTTGCTCGGTCTTCGGATCGAACGGATCGCCGACGGTGCGGTTCCTGGCGCGAACGCCGCTCTTTTCGACAAACTCGTCGTAGATTTTCTCTTCGACGAACACTCTCGATCCGGCGCAGCAGCACTGGCCGTGATTGAAGAAGAGGCCGAAGTGAGCGCCCTCAACCGCTTCATCCAGGTTTGTGTCCGCAAATACGATGTTCGGGCTCTTGCCGCCCAGTTCCAGCGTTACGCGCTTCAAGTTGGTCTGCGCGGCGGCTTCCATGATCAGCTTGCCAACTTCGGTGGAACCGGTGAACGCCACCTTATCCACGTCCATATGACGCGCGATGGCGGCGCCCGCGGTGGGGCCGAAACCGGGCAGGATGTTGACAACTCCTTCGGGGAATCCCGCTTCGACGATCAATTGGCCGATCCGCAGCGCGCTGAGCGGGGTTTGCTCGGCGGGCTTCAACACCACCGTGTTTCCGGCGGCCAACGCCGGGGCGAGCTTCCAGGCCTGCATCAGCATGGGGAAGTTCCACGGAATGATCTGCCCCACCACACCGACGGGTTCGTGCCGGGTGTAGCAGAAAAATTCGCCGTCGACGGGGATGGTCTTGCCTTGAATCTTGTCGGCCCATCCTGCGAAATAACGGTAGCAACCCACCGTGGCCCCAACGTCGACGGCCTTGGCGACTCCATACGGCTTGCCGTTATCGAGCGATTCGAGGCGCGCCAGCATGCTCGCAACTCTCTGCTCGTACGAAGGCCGTTTCGGGCCGTATCACCCCCACACGCTTCGTCTGATGGCGCAGGTTGGGATGGCTTGCCGGCAGGCCGGGGAACTTGGGGTTGCGCGTCCTCTTCTAGAACGCGTGGTCCGGGATGCGGACCATTGTCTGGGACGGGAACATGAAGTGCGGTTGCTCGCGATTGCCGCGCTGAGAGATGTTTTCGCCGAGCAGGGCGATTACCTAAAAGCGGCGTCGGTCCAAAAAGAACTATTGGACTGCCAGATTCGGAAACTAGGCAGCGATCATCCCGATACGCTTCGAACTCGCGCGGGCCTTGCGACGATGCTGTTGGATGGCCTGGTCCAGAGCCCCGCGGCCTCATAAAAAGGCCGCGGATCTGGCACAAGCCTCACTGATTTCAGTCCCCTTCGCAACGGGGCATTCGGAGGCTCTCCTCAGAGCATAGCGCCGCTGAGGCTGTAATGCGTAAAGCCGGGTCCGGAGTTGTAGACTTCCATCGGGATGATGGTTTCAACGAAACGGCGATCGACATTGCGCCGGACTTCGGTAGCGGTGAACGAATTCAGCGCATCGAAGGACGCCCGCGCGCCGAAATCGTCCAACATGGAACGGTGGCCGGAGGCGGGCACGCCGGTGTTGAGGTCGTCGACAGGCAGCGTGAAAGACAAGCCCAAGTCTCGCTGCCGGACACCGCTCACGTATTGCATAAAGCCTCCTCGCTTGCCGAAGTAGTTGATGGCCGGGGCGGTCTGAAGAAGCAGCGCGATGAGTTCGTGCGAGCAAGTGTTCAGGTCAAACGCCGCGCCGATGGTTCCGGAGTGGTGCACAACTTCGCGCAAGGCGATGCTGCTCCGATAAGGAGGCGAATCCGGCTTGCGCTTGCGTTCCACGTCGCGCGTCTCCTGGCGCACGCTCTGAATGGTTCCGGTCACGCAAGCATGCCGCGGCACTCCGATCCTCAAGCTCGCCGCCGCCAGCCACCGGACCAAATCGTCGGGACTTTCGGCGAGGCCGTGGCGCAAAGCCGCGTCGAGGAAAGCCATTTTGACGGCGTAGGGCGTCGGCGTAAGCAGCGTCTTGCCGGCGGTGGACGTCGCTCGCGAACTCTTCAACGAGAACAAGGAGACTGAGGAGTATCGAAACACCAGCCAGCGGCCAGCGTGACCAATCTCCCCCTCGAGCTGGGGTTGCTCTAAAGGCGGAGGCTCCAGAAGAAGGGTGGCCATCGCGGTCAAAGCTCTTGGGAGAATTTCTCCAGCAATGTCACTCCTTCCGCCAGGCCGTCGAAGAAGCGCGCCTGGACGGCGTCGGGAGTAATGCGATTCAGCGTCTCCGCAATGGAACCGATTTCACTCCGGTAATTTTCGGAAAGCGGGCTGAGCATGGGCGCCGGCAAATAAGAACTGGACGCCGTCACGACGCCCGAGCATTCCAGGATGTGGGGGTTCTGGGTATTGCTCTGAGCGCCGGCCGGCTTGATCAAGGTAGCCAGCAAAGCCTGAACCGCGGCGCGCCGGCGCAACACCCGGGCGTCGCTCGGCGCCACGGCCTCGCGAGTCAGGTCATTCACTCCGATGCGCGAGAGTTCCAGATGGCATACCAGAGCGTAGACACCGGAGCTGGCGGGGCGATGGAAGACGGTCTGCGATCCTGCAATGGTGCCCTCGCCGCGCGGCGCTGGCGTGGCCACCTTGCGGCGTTCGGGTTCGTACTTGACGTGAAAATGCTGCTCGGTATGAACTTTGTTGGGGATGCCCACCACCCAGCCGAACTCGGCGCACGATTTTCTCGGAACCGTGATGCCTTCGGTGAACAACGTCCCGGCGATGTCTGTCACCGCGCAACGCGTGAGCATTTCGGTCTGGACTTCGGCCGCGCTTCGCCCTTTGATCGCGCTCTTGAATTCGGGATCGACCGTGATGCGATCGGGGCTGCCGGCAGCCGCGCCGGCGGAGAGAGGCTGGCCGTGGGCCCGAAGAATGGCGGTCAGATGTCGCACGTAAATGTGCTTGAACATGTCGCCGGAGACCGCATTGACCGAGTACCGGTTCCCGCGGGCATCGATGACGTGAACCATGCGCGTCTGCTGCTGGTTGCCTTCGTTCCCCTCGCTATTGAGGTTGTGAAGCGCGAGGGTCACCTCGGCGCACAACGACAGCGATTGGATCATGCCGAAATCGCCCGCGCCAACTCGGGCTCGGCGTCCGCCGCGTGGACCTCGCCTCGAACGCAAGAAGCGAGTGCGCAGACCAGCGATCCCACGGCCGCGCTCGACGGCAGGCGCTCCACGAGGGCGGCAAAGGCCTCCATCTCGCCGTCCTGTATGCGCGCGGCCCTCAGGCCCGCCGCGTGCCGACGGGCAGTCTCCCGATTGAATTCGGAGACGAAAGACGAGATCGCCGCCATCAATTCATGTCTTCCCAACAGCCCGGCCCGACGGATCTCGCAAAGCAGACCGTAGTGGATTTCCCGATGTTCGGGTTTGCCGTTGTGCCGCGCCGCTTGGGCCCCCACGGTGGAACTGCGAACCGCGGCTGCGACAGCCAGGAAACCTCGGTTCCGAAGCATCATAGAAAGATCCGGATCGCGTCTCAAGATCGGCGTCACCCCGCTCATCGAAAATTGCGGAAGCAGCCAATGGCCATGCGCTCGTCGCTTGAACAGCAGGATTCCGTATCCCATCAGAAATTCCACGAACTCGGCAATCGATTCGCGCCGGCAGGCCTGAAAGGTCCGGCGGTACCGTTTCAACAGTTCGAATTCGTCGGAGTGGCTGTCGGTAAGGCGGCGCAGAACAACGTCATGCTCTTCCAATGTCTGAAGCCACGTCTTGGCGTGCTGCGATGTGCGCAGCTCGAACCAATCCGGAAGCGAGAGCTGCTCCATCGCCATCACGGTGTGCGCCTGACCCATATCTTTATACTGAGTGACGCAGACTCCGCGTACCCATTGACGCGGAGCGCGGTAGGTTTCGGCGCCTTCGATCACGAGGCGCGTTAGTCCAAGCACCGCCCGGCAATCCATTTTCACGCCGGTCCCCCCCAACCTAAGATCCCGGAATGCCGCGGCAGCGGCCGAGAACTGTGTATAGGGCACATCCGCGGGGATTGGAGAGAACAGGCGCAGGTCTCCGGACGCGAACCACCCGGCGCACCCCTCGAAATATCCGCGAAAGCGGAGCCACTCGACGAACGGCTGCGCCCAGCGGTCCTTGGATTTGTCGTTTCGATTCGTGCCTCGCGGCTTGAGCAGAGCATAACCTTTCGCCGCATGGGGGTTGAACAGTTGAACCAAGGGCGAAGAGAAAACGAAATCGGGCCGGCCCTGGAAACACTCCCATATTCTGGATTCCCATTTGTCCCGCCTCATTTTCGCGAAGCGCGAGAAGACCCGATTCGGCCCGCCATAGGCTTTCATCAGGCCCAGAATGGAGTACATGCGGTTCTCGGCGGTAGTTACCGCTGCGCCGGCGCCATCCAGGCCGGGGTGAGTTTGAACGATTCGCTCGGGAGGCAGACTGGGAGCGGTCTTTTTCGGCCGCAGCAGATACGAGAAGCCGGGATCGACCGCGGTCAGATCCGAAGGATGGAGCGGCGTTCGAAGCTGGACTTCGAAGCGATCCTCGAATTCGACGATGCGCGGTTCGAGGTGACGCAGGACATCGGCGGCGCCGACGGCGGCCAGCACGTCGGCGTGAGTACCGGTTTGCTTAAATACGGTGTATCGATCCATGTTCCACCCAGAGCGGCTTTGTCGTTTATCATTGACAATAGCATGTTAGAACGACATGGGGGAACTTCGGAGAGCCAGAAGTGCCGGGCTGTTCAGCGATACGCCGCGGCCTGGATGCCGTAGAGTTCCGCGTACTGTCCGCCCTTCGCCATAAGGGCCTCGTGCGAGCCGACTTGGACCACGCGCGCCCCGTCCAGCACCACGATCAGATCGGCCATACGCACGGTGCTGAATCGGTGCGACACCAGGATGGTGATGCGACCATCGGGCGCCGAATCGCGGGCAGCGAAAGCGTAGCGCTCGAACAACGTGTGCTCGGTCTCGGCGTCCAGCGCGGCGGTCGGCTCGTCCAGCACCAGCAGGAGCGGGTGATCGCGCATGAATCCGCGGGCCAGCGCCAGCTTCTGCCATTGTCCGAAGCTCACCTCCACGCCTCCGGGCCAAGTGGGGCCGAGTTGGGTGTCCAATCGATCCGCAAGGCGGTCCACCACGTCGTCGGCGCCGGCGCGATGGACGGCCGCCAAAACGGCAGGCTGGTTCTCGAGCCGCGGAACATCGCCGAGGCCTACGGTGTGCTGCACTCGGAATTCGAAGCGGAAGAAATCCTGAAACGCGCCAGCCAGGCGGGCGCGCCATTCGTCGGCGGGAATGCGGGCCAGATCCACGCCGTCCACCAAAATGCGGCCTTGGTCTGGCTGGTACATGCGGCACAGCAGCTTCACGAGGGTGCTCTTGCCCGCGCCGTTTTCGCCGACGATGGCCACCACCAAGCCGGGTTTCAACTCCAGGTTGACGTCGTCCAGCACGAGCCGCGAGGTTCCGGGATACGTAAACGCGACGTGCTCGAAGCGGATGCCCTCCACCAGCCTTCGCGGGGCGGGCGCGTCGGCGTGTTCCGTCATCGACGCGGCGTAGTCTTCCAGCCAAGCCATGCGGCGAGAGCCGTCCAACCAGAAGCCGCGCAGGAATCCGATTTCGCCTACGGTCGCGCCGATGTAGGCCGAAAGCCTGGCGCCCGCGGCTAACACCAACAGGACTTGTCCCGCCGTCGCGCCGGGCCTGGATGCGACGAAGACAACCGCGGCAACGTAGGCCGCTCCGAAAATCGCCCAAGCCAGCGAGTGCCATAATGCGCTCGACCAACGCGCCGCGGCCACGGGTTTGTACCAACGCTCCCACGCCGCGCGACGCTCGCTAACCAGCCGATCGCCGATACGGGTCACACGCACTTCCTTACCTGGTGGCGCAGTGGTTCCGAGGTTGAACAGGTGCCGCGCCAGGCGATTCGCGGAGGCGCCCCGTTCCTCGGCCGCGCGCTCGACGCCGGGTCTCCAGGTGGAGGTGAGCACGGTGGGCAACGCGAACACCGCCAACAATGCCAGCAGCGGGTGAATGGACATCAAGAGCGCGATCGTCACGCCCAATCGGAGGATCCAGCCAGAAGTCGCGAACAGGGACGCGTACATGTGATCGAGCACGAACACTTGATCGCGCAACATCGACAGGCGATCGAGATAGTCCGGGCGCTCATGGTGCGCGATGGTTGCGACCGAGGCTTGCAGGCGTGCTACGTGCGATTCAAGAGCCACCGCCACGCGATCGCGAAAGCGGCGCTGGGTGCGGTCGCTGATCACTTTGAGGAACCAGGTGGCGGCGACCGAGACTCCGAGCCCAACGCCGGCCGCGAGCGCGAGATTGCGGTCGTGCTTGACCACGCCATTGGCCAGCAGCATCATCCACAGCGCCAGCAGCGCGTCCGGCAGCGCGGCGAGCAGCGACAGGGTGAAGGAGACGGCCAACAGGCGCGGTTCGGATTCGTGAGCACGCTTGAGGGCGCGCCACATTGCGGGCAGGCCGGGAGGAAGCTCGTCGATCTTCGCTGAATTAGGCGCCGGCATCGAGCTTCACCTCCTGCTCGTCAGCTTCGCCGCCGAAGCGCGAGGCCTGCAATTCGAACATAGTCCGGTAGCGGCCACCCGTGGCCATCAGCTCATCGTGGGACCCGAGTTCAACGACTTTGCCGTGTTCGAGAACGCAAATACGGTCGGCCTGCCGAACCGTGGAGAAGCGATGCGAAATGAGAATCGTCGTGCCCCGGCGCGTGGCGGCTAGGACCCGTTCGAAAATTTCCGCTTCGCCGCGCACGTCGAGCTGGGCAGTGGGTTCGTCGAGCAGCACCACGCCCGCGCCGAGTTTCACCGCACAAAGCGCGCGCGCAAGAGCGATGCGCTGCCACTGGCCGCCGGAGAGATCCGTGCCTCCCTCATAACCGCGGGCGAGGATGGTATCGAGACTCGCGAGATCCGCCGCGCCGGCTTCGGCCAGAGCCGCTAGAATCACCGAGTCCGGTGCGCCATATGGCGAAACATTGTCGCGCAGCGGAAGCTCGAAGCGGATAAAATCCTGGAACACGGCGGTGACGCGCGCGCGCCAGTCATCGAGCGCGAACTCGCGCAAGTCGACGCCGTCGATCTCGATGGAGCCCTCCTGGGGATCGTAAAGACGACAGAGGAGCTTGGCAAGGGTGGTCTTCCCTGCCCCGTTCTGGCCGACGATGGCCAGTGACGAACCGGCGGGAATGGTCAGATCGAAATTGCTGAGCACGGGCGGCGCAGCGGCTGCGGTGGGATAGACGAAGCTCACATTGCGAAATCGGATTTCGCGCGCCGGCATTTGTTTCGCCGAGCGGACGCCGGACCGGAGTGCGCCCACGGGACTCATGGCGCTCTGCAAGCGCAGCACCGCACTGGCGGGCGCAGCGGCGCCGTCGAGCGCCCAGGACAACCCGCCGAACGCGATCATGCTAGTGCTGGCGGCCGCGCTGATGAACGTGACTGCTCGCGCCAGATCCAAACGCCCCTCGGCGGCGTCGCTGGCTAACGCCCAGAACACGATGATGTTCGCAGACAATACCAGCAGCATGCTCCACAATACGGACCGCTCGCGGAGGCGCGTGGCGTGCCACTGCAGATCCAGCAGGCGCCGTCGGCGCGAAGCGAAGCGCTCGACTGTCCAGCCCGAAAGCCCAAAGAGGCGCAGTTCCTTGGCAGAAGGCGGATCCACGGCGAGACGATAGGCGTAGTCGGCGTGACGTTGCGCCTCGCGCACTTCGTCGGTGTTGCGATCGCGCCAGATGGCGCTTTCACGGAGCAGCCAGTGTGTCGCGATCCAGGCTCCGGCCAACAGGATTGGCGCCCACCAGGTGTAGGCGGCGAGCAGGATGGCTGACGCCACACCCCCGGCCAACTCCACCATTCCTGAGGAGATGAAATCCATTGAGATGGCGAGCGGCGGTCCCGTAATGCCGAGGTCGAAATCGCGCGCCATGGTGAGATCGGTGGTGAGACGCGGGTCTTCGAGATGTCCCATCCCGGGCGGACCGACACAAGCGATGGTTAACTTGTCGTATAACCAGGCCGCCGTGCGGCTGCCGAGGTTTTCGCCGATCGCGCGATGCAGCGGCGATAGCACTTGCAGCAGCACGAACACCGTTCCGGCCACGGCAAGGGGCATCGCAAGCGAAGCGGCGTGCTGAACCGCGCCGACCAGAACGCCCATCGCGATGGCGAACAGCGCGGGCAGTAAGCCGCGCAGCAGAAGCACAAACCACCACGCGATGGCGAGCGCGCGGTCGGCTTGCGGAAGAACGCCGAAGAACTTCCACTCGTTCCGCGCTCTTAAGCTTTCCATCACAGCGATGGCCTCTGGCCGATTATAGGCTCAGTCACCGCTTTCGAGATCGGTGGCGATCTCGCGAACCAGCGCAGGCGACCGGGCATTCAGGACCACGGACCAAGCCAGGCCGCCGAGCAGCAGGGCGACATAGAGATACGGCAGCACCGAATACGGCGCGGGCGGAACCGGGTAGAGGCTGCCAAGGAGCGCCGCGCCCATCGCGATGACAGCCAGAACAGAAACGCCGATGGCTTGCGGGGTAAGCCGTCCCTGGGATCGCAAAAAGATCGGAGCGGCGGCGGAAACCAGGATGTACGCGGTCACGAAACCGAAGGTCGCCAGAGTGCCGAGCAGTCCGTAAACTTCGAATCCACCCAGGCCGCGCATGGTCAGAATGCCCGCCGGCAGGAACGCGGCCAGCGAACATAACAGCACGGCGCGATGCGGAGTTTGGTTGGTTTCGTGCGCTTCCCCGAGCAGCGAATGCAGCGCCCCGTGCCGGCCCATCAGGAACAGCACTCGAGCGCCGGCGGTGATGCAAGCCAGGCCGCACGCAAAAAAACTCAAGACCGCGCCGAGATCGGTGAACGTTCCGGCGAGAGGCGGCAGGCCCGTCTTGCGAGCCAGCACATGCAGCGGCGCGGCGCTGTGATCGAACGTCTGGCTTTCGCCGCGGAAGCCCAAGACCTCGGTGTAGGCGCACAGGAAGAAAAATAGACCTGCCAGGATCGCGCTCCACTTCACGGCTCGCGGTATGCTTCGGAGCGGGTCGCGGGCTTCCGAGCCTAAAGAAGTGGCGCTCTCAAAGCCCACCGAGCAGAAAATGGCGAGAACCAATCCCAGCCGAAGTTTCTCGGGCGTGACGCCGTGCAAGGTGAGTTGGTCCGTATCGAAATGCAACCCGTGCTGGAATAAAATGCCGAACGCGATCAAGGAAATTAGCGCGACCGATGCGGTTTGGAGGACTAGCATCAGGCGGGCCGAGATCTGCACGTCGCTATATGCCAGCCACGCGGCCACGCCCACGCACACGGCCGTCAACAGAACCGGGATCGCCTGGAAGCCGAACACATCCTTGAGGACGACATTGGCATAGTGCGCGAATCCGGCGGCGACGGCGGACGCGGTTCCGATGTAGGCGATCAACAGTGCCCATCCCGCCAGCATCCCGATTACCGGGTGCATGTGCGCGGCGATATAGCTGTATAGAGATCCCGGCGAGGAAGAGGTGCGAGCGAATTGATTAATATTCATCGCCACCAGTACGATGGTGACCGTTGCAATGATAAAGACGAGCCACGAACCATCGCCCGCCAACGCGAATACCAGAGGCACGGTCATCACAGGCGCGCAAGTGGGTGCGATGAGAGCGACAGATTGGGCGAGCGTTTCGCTGGGAGACAGGACCGCCGGCTTGAGTCCGTACGACGAATGGTCGTCGCGCTGCGGCGAGGGTGTGGCGGCGCTCATGGCGAGTTCGCCAACCCTACCGTCGTGGGGAAGCTTGGCTGGTTTTCATCCACTTATACTAGCATCGAGCCCGCGTCCCAAGCCGACGGGCGGTTCGCGCTACTGGGTCTCGCGCGCCAGCGCGTGATACTCGCGATTGGGAAGCATGCCGGTGGCTTGGGACATGCGGTTAGTGAAGTTGTACATGGCCGCGATTTCGATGACGTCCCATACTTCGTACTCAGTTAATCCCAGACTGCGGAGATGGTTGAGGTCGGATTCCAGACAGTCCAGCGGAGTCTTGGTGAGGCGGACGGCGAAATCGAGAATGGCCGTGTGTTTGGCGCCGAGGCCGGCGCGTTTGTAGTCGAGCGTAATGCGATCGGCCAGGATCGGGTCGCCCAGCGCTTCGCGCAACGCCGCGCCGTGCGCCACCAGGCAATAGAGGCAGCCGTTGGCCATCGAGACCGCGACGGCGATCATCTCGCGCTCGGCGGCGCTCAGGTTTTCGGTGGGCTCATGCAGTTGTTTGTAGTGCGAAAACCAGGCGGACAAACGCTCGGGACGAAAGCTGTAGACGCGGAACACGTTGGGGACGAATCCGAGCCGTTGGCGGGCTTTGGCGAAGAGTCCGCGCAGGTTTTCGGGCAATTCGGATTCGGGCGGGACGGGAAACCAACTAATGCGTTCTTCCATTGTTTGTGTCTTGATTCTCTCAA
>Ga0302326_10008915_pt1 | contig 22050 bp, 19 predicted proteins | sample Palsa_T0_3_FD_202264 | JGI IMG/M metagenome (GOLD analysis project Ga0302326, IMG submission 202264) | Peat permafrost microbial communities from Stordalen Mire near Abisko, Sweden - Palsa_T0_3 | ecosystem: Environmental > Terrestrial > Soil > Palsa > Peat permafrost | place: Sweden: Abisko... | reverse complement strand
ATATCCTGAAGATAAGCCTCCTCCCGCACCACCGTCGCCGAAGCCCGCTCAAACTGTTGCCGCCTCGGCAAAGGACAAATCGAACTCGGACGATTTCACCATCACCGATGAAAATTCGCAACGCAAGCGGAATCCGGGCGATGACGAACAGATTCAGCGCAGTAAAGAGTGGGCCGAAACGTTCACGCAAGGATTGCCCAACTATATTTGCGAGCAGGTGACAACGCGCTATATGGAGGAATCTCGTTCGGCGGGCTGGCAGGCGATGGATGTGGTGACGGCCAAGATCGTGTATGAAGATGGCCACGAGAACTATCGCGACATCACCGTGGGAGGGAAGCACACGAACAAAAGCATCATGGAAATCGGCGGCTCTACTTCCGAGGGCGAATTCGCGGGTTATTTGCGCGAGCTGTTTCTCGATAACCGGGCGCAGTTTAAGTTTTATCAATCGACTTCGGTGACGGGTACGCCGGCGGCGATATACGATTTCACGGTGCCTCTGCAACGCTCTGGCTGGACCATTATCGTGGGCGGCCAAGCGCTGCGGCCACAATATAGCGGTTCTGTTTGGCTGGAAAAATCCACCGGGCAGGTGCGGCGCATTGAATTCCAGGCGGATAAAATTCCAAAAGATTTCCCCGACGATTCCGTGCAGACCGCCGTCGATTACCAAGCAATTCGTTTGGGTACGGGAACGTTCCTGCTGCCGGTGCATGCTGAAAACATTGCGTGCCGCCGCGGCACATCGATCTGCAGCAAGAACGAGATCGATTATCGCGATTACCACAAGTATTCCGGCGAGAGCACTATCATTTATAAATAAATCCGGTCCGGTTTCAGGTATTCTCTCGTATGGGTTGGCTTTATGGCGAGAGACGTATTCATCAGCTACAAAACTGAGGATAGAGAAGCTGCCGAGCGCTTATGTGCGGCGCTGGAGCGCGAAAATATCTCGTGTTGGATGGCCCCGCGCGACATCCCGCCGGGCCAGGAATGGGCCGCTTCCATTGTGGCCGGACTGCAAAGAAGCCGAAGTTTCGTTCTGCTTTTGTCTTCACATTCCACAACCGCGCGGCAGATTGCCCGCGAAGCCGAATTGGCCGATAAACAGAACCTGCCGATCATTACGTTCCGGCTCGAAGATGTTCAACCTCCCAATGAACTGCTGTACTTTCTAGGCAATCTTCAGTGGGTGGACGGGTTCGGCGGCCAATTCGATGCGGCTGCAACGCGGCTCGCGGGCGTAATTCGAAACAGTCCCACCTATCCGGCGCCGGAGAGCAGTATCCGGCTGCCTCCACGCGTGGAAAGCATTCCCGTAACTCCGCCGGCGCCGGCACCACCACCACCGCCGGTTACGCCCACAAAGCGGAATGTCTGGCTCATCGTCGCGTTTGTACTCGTGCTGCTGGCTCTGATGGCATGGTTCGTGCTTCGGCGCTCGCCGCCAGTCGTAGACACACTGCAGGAAGCGAAAACTGTGGGAGACCGGTTTCTTAACGAGCGGGACAGCGGGAACTACGACGCGGCCTGGAACGAATACACGGCCTCGTTCCACGATCGCGAGAACCGGAATGTCTGGCAAAGAGATATGGAAAAGCGCGCCACAAAAAACGGCGGCGTTTCGCAGCACACTTTCAAACTGTGCAAGAGCAGCGAGACAGATGTCTACGTTTGTGAATACACGCTCTTGTATAAAGACGGCTCGCAAGCGCAAAACGATTTGTGGGTCGTGAAGAATGATAAAGGCGGTTGGGCGATCGATAAAGGAACGATTGTGGAGAAGAAGTAAGCCGCAGACCTCACGAATCCTTTCCGATCCACTCCTCCTCTTTTCCGGCCTTGCGAAGTGCCGCGATGAGCAGGCTGTAGGGCAGGACAAGAGAAAGAGGTGCATCGTTCAAAGGAACCGCTCCAAAAGAGATATACCAACGCGCGGCCTTCTCGTCTTTGGCATCGATCATCATCGCCGTGCCGCCAACCTCTTGCGACGCCCTCATGCAGCGCCGGGCTGCCGCTGCGAGGAACTGACCGCCAAGGCCCCGCCCTTGCAGTGATTTGCTCACTGCAAGCCGCGTGAGCCTGAATCCGCCGACATCGTGCCGCCCAAGATTGAGACGAGCTACTTCGGGAACGCGAAAAAAATTCACCTGTGCGGGGCTGAGGGTGTAGTAGCCATATACAGTTTTTTCGTCGGCGTCATCCACGGCCACGTAAGTCTTCGATGCGCCGTGTTCATGCGCCTGCCGGGCGTATTGCTGCAAAAATCGGTTCAGATCGTCCTGCCCGCAATCGAAGGCCTTGCGATCATGCTTCTTGGCGATAGCTTCTTCGTGCCACGCCGGTAACGTCATGACCTTGGCAAGGCCTTTATCGCTGCGATCAGACGGCGATTGGGCTTGGGCGGGTTATCCAGCAGGTCGAGCCAAAGCCGCGTATCGCGCTTGGACAAGGTAATGCGTTCAGCTTCCTCGATCACCGCATTAGCTTCGCGCAAGGCGAGCTGCAACACAAAGTCCGTCAGGTCCGTGTTCTTCAGCGCCGCCGCGCGCATGAGCGTGGCCTTTTGCTCCGGCCGCAGCCGGAGGTTCATTCGCTTGTTGTCGTCAACGGCCACTCTGGGCATAGCGTCTCCTTGTGTACTGATTAAAAGTGTACACGATAAAGAAAGTCTGTCAATTTTGTGAGTGGAAGTGTACATGGTGATTGGAGCAAGCGTCTGAGAAAGATTTCCCTGGCGCTCTGTTTTGGAGGGTGGGCTTCCTGCTGGACAGCATCGAGGCCATCGGCACGCGCGAGGACGACATCGACGAAGCCGCCCTAAATAACTGCGCGGCCGCGCTTGCGCTACTGTCGGAATCCGAAACCGTTTGTAGCATTGCTGCTTGACATCCTGCATCATTCGATCAAGAGAACATCCAAAGTCAGGTCCTCGGCCTCGTTGAAAAGAAATACGTCTTGCTGGCTGGATAGGCGAGGATTCTGCACGCGAGGCGGGGCCAAGGCCACAAACCGTTTTCCGTAAGGTCTCAATTAGCTACGCCCGAATCATCTCACTCGCGATCGAACGCACCTCCTCCAACTCTCGAGCCGCATCCTCTCCCGCTGACTCCCGCTTGATCCACGACTCCACAGCTTTGATCAAACGTGAGGCCAAAGGATCGTTCACGTCCATCGGCGATGGCTCCGCCGCCTCATGCCGATCATCCTCAATAATCGCTGCGCAGACAGCGACGCATTCGTCGCAGATATAAGCGCGGGGGTAATCGCTCGGGCTGCTGATCAGTTTTATCCGCTCCTTTTCAGACTTGTGGCAGAAGGAGCACCGCAGAGAAGTCTCAGTTGACCGGCGCATACTTTCCTCAGGTTACGCGATTTGGCGCGGCGCCCAGCGAGCACGCCGGAAAATTTACTGTCCAACGAGAAGAATTATTGCCAGAGCGCACAATTTCTCGTCTCGCTCGTTCTATACTCATGGATTGGTACGAGCCGTTTGATAGTATTCCTTGAGTTGTAGATCTAACGTATGGCACAACTTTTTCGACCAAGTTCGAACACAATTGCTCAGGTCTCCATCGCCGCTGCTGTCTTGCTCGCTTCCTCCGTTTTAGCCGTCGCCTATATGACGGATCGCGGTGGTTGGATCACTTCCGTGCGGCAAGCGCCGGAACAACCGATCGCTTTTAGCCATAAACACCACGTGAAAGACGACGGGATCGACTGCCGCTATTGCCACACCAGCGTTGAGACTTCGCATTTCGCCGGTATACCGCCGACCGAAACCTGCATGACCTGCCATTCGCAGATATGGAATAACGCCACCGCTACGCAGCTCATTCGCGATAGCTGGTCGAGCGGCCAATCGATTGAATGGAACCGGGTACACAAGCTGCCCGATTTCGTTTATTTCAACCACAGCATCCACATCAATAAGGGCATCGGCTGTTCAGCCTGCCATGGCGACGTATCGGAAATGCCGCTGATCTACAAAGTGAACACGCTGAACATGAACTGGTGCGTGAATTGCCACCGCAATCCGGCGAAGTTCATCCGTCCGCGTGCGGAAGTGTTTAACGTCTCCTATATCTACCCCGATAATCAAGACGAACTCGGCGCCAAGCTTGTGAAGGAATATCATGTGCAATCGCTCACCGATTGCGTAACGTGCCACCGATGAAAGATCTTTCGCCTTCTCCATCCACCGGAACTATGAACGAGCACGAAAACCCGGCGACTGGGCTCGTGCACTTAGAGTCGCTGCTCGAAAAGCCTCGTAAAAATGTTGACTTGACTGCGCTCCGTGAAAAGCTTGCGGCCGGCCGCGGTCCGGCGTTTTGGCGAACTTTGGAAGAAGCGGCCGAATCCGAACACCTTAAAGAATACGTGGAACAAGAGTTTCCCGGCCTTTCGGGGCAGATTCCGCAAGGGGTTGACCGCCGCAACCTGCTGAAAGTGATGGGCGCTTCGCTCGCCATGGCGGGCGCGGCCGCTTGCACCAAATTGCCGCAGGAATCCATTGTGCCGTATGTGCGCCAGCCGGAAAATCTGATTCCCGGTCTGCCCTTGTTCTATGCCACGGCAATGACGACAGCCGGTTATGCGCGCGGCGTGCTGGTGGAAAGCCACATGAACCGCCCGACGAAGATCGAAGGAAATCCCGATCATCCCGCCAGCCTTGGTTCCACCACGATTTTCGAACAGGCCTCGCTGCTGAATCTTTACGATCCCGATCGTTCGGAAACGGTCGTGCAAAGAGGCGGCCTCAGCACTTGGGGACAATTCACCGGCGCGGTAAGCACCGAAGCGCAATCCATCGGAGCCCGCAAGGGTGAGGGTTTGGCCATTCTCACTGGTGTAACGACATCGCCCACGCTGATCAGCCAGATGAAAGCGTTGTTGGCGCAATGGCCCAACGCGAAATGGTATGTTCACGAACCTTCCGTGAATCCAGCTGTGGCAAGTTCCGCGAAAAAGATTGCCGGGAAGAGCGCGAACGTTGTTTACGATCTTTCGCAGGCGGATGTGATTGTGAGCCTGGAGAGTGATTTTCTTAATTCCGGTCCGGCCACATTAAAGTACACGCGGCAATTTGCCGCCAAACGCGCGGTCGATGGCGGCCAGACGCCCGTGCGTCTTTATGCGATTGAGTCTTCACCGTCGGTGAGCGGTTCCTTGGCCGATCATCATTTTTCCGTTAAGAGCAGCGCCATTCCGCTGATCGCCTATCAGTTAGCCAAGGCGACCGGCGTCGCCGCCCCAGACGTTGCGGGTACGCCGCCCGGGTGGCTCGCGGCCGTAGCCGACGATCTCAACAAAAACAAAGGCCGCTGCGTGGTGATTCCGGGCGACTATCAACCGGAAAGCGTGCATCTGGCTGCCTACGCCATCAATGCCGCGCTAGGCAACGTGGGCACCACCGTGCGGCTGCTGGAATCGGTAACGCCCGATACGCAAAGCCTGGCCGATCTCACGGCCGATTTGAACAATGGCCACGTTGAGATGCTCATCATCCTGGAATCCAATCCGGTTTACAGCGCGCCCGCGTCGCTCGACTTTGAATCGGCCATTCGCAAAGCTCGCATGGTGGTCAGGCTGGGCTTGCATTACGACGAAACGTCGCGCTGGAGCCACTGGCATGTGCCCGCTGTGCATTACCTGGAAACGTGGTCGGATGCGCGCGCCTTTGACGGCACGGCCACCATCATTCAGCCGCTGGTGGAGCCGCTGTATCGGGGCAAATCCGCGCACGAAATACTCAGCGTGCTCTTGGGTAAGCCGGATGCCGCTCCGCACGACCTCGTGAAAGGATATTGGCAAAGTGTCACCCCTAACGGCTTCGACGACTTTTGGAAAACCTCTTTGCATAACGGTGTGGTGGCGGGTTCGGGCGCGGCTGTCCTGAACGCAGCAGGAAGCGTTGCGCTGCCCGCGCTTTCACCGCTCGAATCCAGTGAATGGGAAGTCACTCTTCGTCCCGATCCAACCATTGGCGATGGCGCATGGGCCAACAACGGCTGGCTGCAGGAATTGCCCAAACCCCAAACCAAAACAACCTGGGACAACCTGATCTATATCCGCCCCAGCGATGCCGAGAAGATGGGTGTTCATAAAGGCGATCTGCTGAAGGTGACAGTCAAGGATAAGAGCGTCATCGGACCCGTTTGGATCACGCCGAATCAGGCGCAAGGTTCCGTTGCAGTATTTTTCGGCTATGGGCGCACGGCGTCGGGGCGGGTCGGCAACAGAATCGGCTACAACGCGTACGCCATTCAAGACGCTTCCATGCCGTACACAGCGGCTGGCGCTGTCGGCAAGGCACCCGGCCACTACCCGATTTCGAACACCCAAGACACGCAAACGATGGAAGATCGGGCGCCTGTTCGCGCCGCCGATTTTGCCGAGTTCAAGGAACATCCCGATTTCCCAACCCTTGAAGAAAAGCCCGTACCCAAAGCCCTGACGCTTTACCCGAACGAATGGCATTACCCCAATCACAAATGGGGCATGACCATCGATCTCAACATCTGCACCGGTTGCAGCGCCTGTTCCATTGCCTGCCAAGCCGAAAACAACATTGCGGTGGTGGGCAAAGATCAGGTATCCCGTGGCCGTCACATGCACTGGATTCGCATTGACCGCTACTACTCGGGGAACGGCAGTCTGGATGAGCCGGAAACATACAACCAACCGGTGCCCTGCATGCATTGCGAGAATGCGCCGTGTGAAGTGGTTTGCCCCGTGGCGGCAACAACCCATAGCAATGAAGGGATCAACCAGATGGTTTACAACCGCTGCGTTGGCACCCGTTACTGCTCCAATAACTGTCCTTACAAAGTTCGCCGCTTCAACTTCTACTTGTTCTCCGATTGGGATACCGAAAGCTTGAAGGGCATGCGCAATCCCGACGTCACTGTGCGCAGCCGCGGCGTGATGGAAAAATGTTCCTATTGCATTCAACGCATCCAGGAAGTGAAGATCAAGGCCGAGAAAGAAAACAACCGTCCGATTGCCGATGGCGAAATTCTCACCGCTTGCCAGCAAGTGTGTCCCACGCAAGCGATTACTTTCGGCGATTTGAACGATGCGAACAGCAAAGTGGCGGCGCAGGCGGCATCCAAACGCAACTACGGCTTGCTGGACGATTTAAACAACCGTCCGCGGACGACTTATTTGGGTTATGTGCGAAATTCCAACGAGGCGCTAAGAGGTCAGCGTGGATCTAATCAAGGATAAACCTAACAACTACCGGCTCCCTAGCGAGATCATTCCCGACCCCGGCACCGGTACAGTGCTGGGCGGTCCTCAGGACTACAACTCAGTCACGGAGCGCATAGCCGGCGTTGTTTATCTGCCCCTGAAGAATTCGCCGAAGAAATGGCTCGTCGGTGCATTCATTGCATTCTGCTTCGTAAACCTGCTGATGTTGGCGGTGTACATCCTATTCACCAGGGGCGTCGGCATTTGGGGCATCAACATTCCCATCGGTTGGGGATTCGCCATCATCAATTTCGTTTGGTGGATCGGCATCGGTCACGCCGGAACGTTGATTTCAGCGATTTTATTTCTGCTGAAACAGGATTGGCGAACTTCGATTAACCGGTTCTCGGAAGCGATGACACTCTTCGCGGTTGCTTGCGCGGGCATGTTCCCCATTCTGCACCTTGGGCGGCCCTGGCTGTTCTATTGGCTGCTTCCCTACCCCAATTCCATGTGGCTTTGGCCCCAACCGCGTAGCCCGCTCGAATGGGATGTTTTCGCGGTCTCCACATACGGGACTGTCTCCCTGGTTTTCTGGTATACCGGTTTGCTGCCTGATTTAGCCAGCTTGCGTGATACCGCTCCCTCTCTATTACAGCGGCGCATTTACGGCATCATGTCGCTCGGTTGGCGTGGTTCGGCCATTCACTGGCATCGTTATCAGAAAGCCTATTTACTGCTCGCCGGCCTTTCCACGCCGCTGGTGCTTTCGGTGCATACCATCGTGAGCTTCGATTTTGCGGTGAGCCAGCTGCCGGGCTGGCACACCACCATCTTCCCGCCGTATTTCGTGGCGGGCGCGGTCTACTCCGGATTCGCCATGGTGCTGACGCTCATCATTCCATTGCGCGCCTGGTACAACATGCGCGACCTCATCACGTTGCGCACCATTGAATCCGCTTGCAAACTGATGTTGGGCGTTGGATTGATTGTGGCTTACGGCTATGCCTCCGAAGCGTTCTTTGCCTGGTATAGCGGCGACAAATACGAACAATTCATGTACTGGAACCGTATGACGGGCCCATACTGGTTCACTTACTGGCTGTTGATTCTTTGCAACATACTGCTTCCGCAGGCGCTCTGGTCGCAGAAGGTCCGGCACAATCTGGGGATCGTCTGGGCGCTCTCGCTCGTAATCAACATCGGCATGTGGCTGGAACGCTTTGAAATTGTTGTCACCAGCTTGCACCGCGACTTCCTGCCTTCTTCCTGGGGCATTTACTTCCCAACGAAATGGGACTGGGCCACGTACACAGGAACTCTAGGATTCTTTATGTTGTTGATCTTCCTGTTTGTGCGCTTCCTGCCCTCCATTTCCATCTTTGAGGTGCGTGAACAAGTGCATCACGATTTACATGAGAAACCGGTGGAGGAACACGCATGAGCCACGCGGTGAGCACGAATCGATACGAGGGGCTGCACGGCGCGCTGGTGGAATTTGATACGCCGGAGGATTTGATTGACGCTTGCGAAAAGGCCTACGCCGAAGGCTATCGAAAAATGGACGCCTTCGCGCCCATGCCGGTGGATGGCTTGGCGGAAGCCATCGGCTATAAGAGAAACAAAGTGGCGTTGTGCGTTTTGATCGGCGGGATTACCGGCGTTTGTGGCGGCTTCGGCTTTTTGGAATGGATTTCTGTCGTCGCTTATCCGCACAATGTAGGTGGCAGACCTTTGAATAGCTGGCCGGCGTTCATTCCCATCACCTTCGAGTGCATGATTTTGCTGGCCTCGCTAACCTCTCTCTTCAGTATGTTGTTCATGAATGGATTGCCGCGGCCCTATCACGCATTATTCAATGTCCCGGCGTTCGAACGGGCATCGGTCGATAAGTTTTTCCTGTGCATCGAAGCCCGGGACCCGAAGTTCGAGCCCGAAAGCACGGTAAGCTTCCTCGAGACCCTGGGTGGCAGGGAGGTGAACTTTGTTCCTGAATAAAACCAGTGCCCGCTCCGTGAGCTTCGCCACGTTGGCCGTAGCGCTCTTGTTCGCAAGCGCCTGCCGCATCGACATGCACATCCAACCGCGCTACGACACTTACGGCAAAACCGACTTTTTCGGCGATAGCCGTTCAGAACGGCCCACCATTGAAGACACCGTGGCGCGCGGCCAGTTGCATCTCGACGAAGCCCGCTACACCGGCAAGGTAAACGGCAAAGATGTGGAATCGATTCCCATTCTAATCACCAAGGAAGATCTGCTGCGCGGCCAGGAACGCTTCAATATTTACTGCTCTCCGTGTCACGGCCGCGTAGGCAATGGACACGGCATGATTGTGGCGCGTGGCTTGCGGCAACCACCGAGTTATCACGAAGAGCGTTTACTGAACGCGCCGGTCGGCCACTTTTTCGACGTGATGAGTAATGGTTACGGCTCGATGTACAGCTACGCCTCGCGCGTGGCGGTGGACGACCGCTGGCGAATTGCCGCCTATATCCGTGCACTGCAGTTAAGCCAAAACGCTCCTGCGGATGTGGCGTCACGCTATGAAATGAAAACCGGCGCGGGCCCGGCTGGAGGAGTTCAGTGAGTAATCACGGACATGCGGCGGATGTCGCCGTTCCCGAAATCACGCTGGGATCGAAAGCCGCCGGCGTGGAACGCATTGCCGGCATCATCGGCGTGGCGGGGCTGTTTCTTTGCGTCGCCGGCTATTTCAGCAGTCCGCCGAAGTTTTTCCAGAGTTATTTGTTCGCATTTCTGTATTGGGTCGGCTTCCCGGTGGGCGGCCTCGGCATCTTGCTCCTCAATAACGTAGTGGGTGGCAAATGGGGTGTCACCATCCGCCGCTACCTTGAAGCCAGCGCGCGCACCATGCCTTTAATGGCGATTTTCTTCCTCGGCATTTTGCTGGGCCTGAAATATATTTATGCCTGGGCGACTCCAGCGAACGTCGCGGCTAACGAGTTCCTCAAGCACAAGGAGCCGTATCTTAATATCCCCGCCTTCATCGGGCGAGCGGTCATCTGCCTCGGCCTTTACTTATTCTTTGTCTGGCGTCTCAACAAATGGACAGACGAACAAGACCGCACGGGCGATCCTGCCATAAGAGAAAAAATGCGTAAGTTCAGCGCCCCGGCCCTCTTAGTTTTTGTGCTGGCGATCACGGTTTCCTATATCGATTGGCTGCTCTCCGCCGATACCCAGTTCTATTCCACCGTTTTCGGCGGATTGGTATTGATTGCCAACGTGCAACAGACGTTTGCCTTGGCGATTCTCGCGCTCATTCTTACTTCGGGTGAAGACCGCTTTCAAAGCCGCGTCAACGCCCCAATTCTGCACGATTTGGGGAAACTTTTATTCGCCTTCACGATTTTTTGGACTTATCTTTCCGCTTCGCAGTTAATCATCATTTGGCCGGCAAACCTGCCGCAGGAGCTGACTTGGTATCTGGACCGCACGCACGGCTTCTGGAAAGCGCTGGCCACATTCGTTGGCCTGACCATGTTCGCGATTCCATTTCTGGCCTTGCTCTCGCAAGCGCGCAAAAAAGATCCCCGCCGTTTGCGCCGCGTAGCGGTATGGGTGCTGGTGGTGAATGCCATCTATATGTTCTGGCTGGTTGAGCCCACCTTCCGCAGTACCAGCGCGAGCACCCCGCTGCACACCAGCCCCGGATTCAACGTTTATTGGACGGATATCGCGGCCTTCTTCGGTATCGGTGGAATTTGGGTCTACTACTTCATCGGCCAACTCAGGCGCCGTCCGCTCTTGCCGTTGAAAGATCCGCGCGTGAGTCCCTCGCTGCCGCAGGAGGTGATCGCATGAGCGAAGAAAAACATCCGGTACCTCTTTCCGATCCGATTGTCGGCCACGGTGGAACCTCCTATGAAGGATTGGATGTTCACCCTCGCGTAGTGGTGTGGTCTCTGGCCATCATCGCCGCTTTGGCTTTGGGCGCATTTGGCCTCATGGTCGGCGTCCAAAAGTACATGGAAAAGACGCATCCTCCCGGCGAGTTAGCTAGCCCCTTAGCTCCAGACCGCGTGATTCCCCCTGCGCCCCAACTGCAGATACATCCGTGGGAAGAGTTTCCCGACATGCGGGCCGATCAACAAAAAGAGCTGGAGACAACCGGCCGCGATAAGGCCGGCCGCATGCATATTCCCATCGAAAGTGCTATGACCGAGGTCCTTTCGCGGCTCAAAATCGACCCCAACGCGCCGCACGGCCTTACGACGCCCGGCGGACAGGGACTCGAGTATTCGCGCAGCGTGACGGAAATTCCGGGCGCATCTCGCCCGCAGATTCAAGGAGAAGTTCGCAAGAATGCGCAGTAACTGTCATCGCTGGGTGTTACTCGCTGGGTTGCTGACCGCGCCATTGGCTGAAGCGCAATACGCGCGTCCCGCCATCGCGCGCGGGGTCGATCTCAAGCAGAAGCTGAGCGCTCAGATTCCTCTCGACTTGGTCTTCAAAGACGAAACGGGCCAGACCGTTCCACTGCGTACTTACTTCGGCGATAAACCGGTCCTGCTATCGCTGGTGTATTTCAAGTGCGCCAGCGTCTGCCCCATGAGCATGCGTGAAACAACGCTGGCACTGAGTCGGCTACCGCTCAAACCCGGCACCGACTACAACGTGCTGGTGGTCAGCTTCGACCCGCAAGATACCCCCGCCATCGCCGCCGAGCAGAAGCTTCAATACTCACAAGACTTCCATAAAGCCGGTTTCGGCGATGGCTTTCATTTTCTAACCGGCTCACAAGGTTCCATCGCCAAGCTCACCGACGCTGTTGGTTGGAAATATGTTTGGGACGAACGAACCAAACAGTTCGCGCATGCCGCCGGAATTATGATCGCCACGCCGGACGGTAAACTGTCGCGCTATATCTACGGCATCGCCTACGCGTCGCAGGATATCCGCATGGCCTTGGTAGAGGCTGGCCGGCATAAGATCGGTTCGCCAGCCGACTACATTCTTTTGTTCTGTTTTCATTGGGACGAACAACAAGGCAAATACACGCTGGTGATTACCAACGTTCTAAAACTGGCCGCCGGACTGACCGTTTTGCTGCTGGGCGGATTGATTTTTACATTCATGCGAACCGAGAAGAAACAGAAAGAGCGATCACAGACGAACTGGAAGAAGGTGCCGCATGTGGGCTAGCTACACGTTTCTTGCCGACCTCCCATTTGCTGCGCCTATCGCGTCCAAGGAAGCCGGCGACATCGACCTTTTGTGGTGGTTTTTGTGCGCCGTCTCGTTGGTGATGACGGTGCTGATTTTCATCGGAGTCATCGGCTTTGCCTTCAGGTACCGTGCCAAACCAGGCGTTCCTCCCGTACAGTTGCATGGCCATACCGCGCTTGAGGTGACTTGGTCGGTCATTCCCTTCCTCGTCATGTTGGTCATGTTCTGGTGGGGAACGGATCTCTTCTTTGCCGCCCAAAGTCCGCCCAAAGACGCCATGGAAATCTTCGTCGTCGGCAAACAGTGGATGTGGAAAGTGCAGTATCCGGACGGCACCCGCGAAATCAATGCCTTGCACGTTCCGGTTGGCCAGGACGTGAAGCTGACGTTGGCATCCGAAGACGTCATCCACAGCTTTGGCATTCCGGTATTTCGCGTTCGGCACGATGTGGTTCCGGGCCATTACGATAGTCTTTGGTTCCGCGCCACTAAGCCCGGCCACTACCGCATCTATTGCACCGAATATTGTGGCGACCGGCACTCGCAAATGGTGGGCTGGGTAGATGTACTGGGTGAAAACGAATATTCGCGATGGGCCAGCGGCGGCGGATCGGGTGGAACTCTCGCGGAGCAAGGCCAGCAGCTGTTTACGCAAAATGGCTGTTCCACTTGTCACTTGTTGAATGAGCAGGGGCGTTGTCCCATCCTCAAAAATCTTTACAACAAGCCAGTAGAATTAAACGACGGGCGTACGGTTATCGCCGACGACGCGTACTTGCGGGAATCGATCTTACAGCCCAATGCAAAAATCGTGAACGGTTTTGAGGCGAATGTTATGCCCAATTTTCAAGGCCAGCTCAGCGAAGAAAACGTGATTCAGCTCATTGCCTATATCAAGTCGTTGTCGCCCGCAACGACGCCATCGCAAGTGGGCGTCCTGCCCACGAAAGGGCCCCAAGTGCCGGCACCAGGGAAGAAGCAGAGCGCGGCCACCAAGGCGACGGCCGTAACGCCTGCACCGCAACAGGCCGCGCCCCAACAGTAGGAAACCCAATCTATGGCGACCACATACCCAACAACACCGGAAGCAGCAGCGGAGGAACCGGTCAATTATCTGAACGTGGAGCACGGCTGGAAGAGCTGGCTTTTCACGACCGACCATAAGCGCATCGCGATGCTATACGTCTTCTCGATCACCGCGATGTTCATGATCGGCGGCACGTTTGCCATGCTGATGCGGCTGCATTTGACCAGACCCGAGGGAATATTCGCTCCCGAGACCTATAATCGCTTCTTCACCATGCACGGCGTGATCATGGTCTTTTTTTTCCTGGTGCCCTCCATTCCGGCAACGCTCGGCAATTTCTTTTTGCCCATCATGATCGGCGCCAAAGATCTCGCCTTTCCCAGAGTTAATTTGTTGAGCTGGTATCTCTACATTTTTGGAGCCATCTTTGCCATCTATGTGGTGGCTGCGGGCGGCGTGGACACAGGCTGGACCTTCTACGCTCCTTACAGCACGACTTATTCAAACTCTTACGTTTTGTCGGCTGCGGTGGGCGTGTTCGTGGCGGGCTTTTCGTCCATCACCACCGGTTTGAATTTTATTGTCACGGTGCACAAAATGCGCGCCCCCGGCATGACCTGGATGCGCCTGCCGCTCTTCGTCTGGGCGAACTATGCAACCGGGCTGATTCAAATTCTCGGTACGCCGGTAGTGGCCATCGCGCTGGTTCTTGTCGCGGTCGAAAGAGTGATGCACGTCGGCATATTCGATCCGAATGTAGGTGGCGACCCAATCCTGTTCCAGCACATCTTCTGGTTCTACTCACACCCCGCCGTCTACATCATGATTCTGCCCGGTATGGGCGTCATCAGCGAGGTGATCGCCTGCTTCGCACGAAAGCGGCCCTTCGGTTACGAGTTCATCGCGGCCTCCAGCATGGGGATCGCCATTCTGAGCTTCGTTGTTTGGGGCCATCACATGTTCATCACCGGCCAAAGCGTTTACACCGGAATCGTCTTTTCCTTCCTTTCATTCTTCGTGGCAGTGCCGTCCGCCATCAAGGTCTTCAACTGGACAGCCACCATGTACCGGGGCTCGGTGACATTTGAGAGTCCCATGCTTTACGCTTTCGGCTTCATTGGCTTGTTCACCATCGGCGGCTTAACCGGCTTGTTCCTATCCACCATGGCCACCGATGTGCCTTTGCATGGAACCTACTTCGTGGTTGCGCACTTCCATTTCGTAATGGTGGGCGGCATGTTGGTGGCCTTCCTATCGGGCATTCATTTCTGGTGGCCCAAAATGACCGGGCGGATGTACTCCGAAGCGTGGGCGAGGTTTGCCGCCCTTATGATTTTTGCCGGGTTTAACCTCACGTTCCTTCCGCAGTTCGTACTTGGCTATCTAGGCATGCCGCGCCGCTATGCCGCCTATCCGCCGGAGTTTCAGGTTCTGAACGTGCTCTCGACGGCGGGCGCATCCATTCTCGGTATTTCTCTCGTCATCCCTCTGATTTACCTCACCTACGCCTGGAAATATGGACCCAAAGCGGGCAACAATCCCTGGGGAGCCAAAGGCTTGGAATGGGAGATTCAGTCTCCTCCCACCACATTTAATTTTGATGACACACCAACTGTAACGGAAGAGGCTTACAACTACGGAGAAGAAGTGGAGGAACAACGCGTTGCCTGAAACGATCGAGCAAGTACCACACGAAGCCGAGGCAGACCTCCACGTCCGGCACCATTTCGCCAATGCCGAGCAGCAGATGGAAGCCTCCACGCTCGGCATGTGGACCTTCCTGATTACCGAAGTTCTTTTCTTCGGTGGCATGTTCGCCGGCTACGCGGTCTACCGCGAGATGTATCCGGCCGCCTTCGCCGCCACCAGCGAATTCATGAATGTGGAGATTGGCGCGGCCAACACCGCCGTGCTGATCTGCAGCAGCTTGACGATGGCTATGGCCGTGCGCGCCGCTCAGCTAAGCAAGCGGGGCGATCTAATCAAGTACTTGATCGGCACACTTATTTTCGGCATTACGTTCCTGGTAGTGAAGGCTTTCGAGTATCACGCCAAATACGTCGAGCATCTGATTCCCGGCCCGAATTTCCACCCCGAGCATTTAGCCCCACAGTTCATGCACAATGCGCAGATCCTCTTTTTTCTCTATTTCTGCATGACCGGTATGCACGCGGTCCACATGGTTGCGGGCGTCGGCCTGTTGACGTTTTTGCTGATACAGGCCTACCGCAATGTTTTCCACGCTCATTATTTTGCGCCTGTAGAAATGATCGGTTTGTACTGGCACTTTGTCGATATCGTTTGGATTTTCCTGTTCCCGCTGCTTTACTTAATTGGACATTGGCACTGGTAAGCATATGACCACCGACGCAAAATCGCACTCTCATGTACATATTCCCAAGGTGAGCACCTTGGTCAAAGTCTGGATCACGCTGCTGGTAGCGACCTTTGTCACGGCGGAAGTGGCCACATTCGATCTCGGCGAATGGAACATCGTGATTGCCATGGCGATTGCCTGCACCAAGGCCACCTTGGTCGCCTGGATTTTCATGGGCGTGCGTTTCACCTCGCAGCTCACGAAACTGTTCTGCGTGGCGGGTCTGGTGTTTCTCAGTATTCTGCTGCTGATCACCTTTAGCGATTACAGCAGCCGCAGTTGGACCTACCACGCCAAGCCATGGGCCACGAACAAATCTCTCGGCCTCAGTAAGTAGGGTATGCCGCTGGGCCTTCGGCCCACCAATGTAACGAAAAACTATGGCCGCGCGCTTGTGCGGCTGACCTCCCGGTCAGCCTCTTTCGGGCCCACCCTGTCTATAATGGTCTTTCAACGAAGCGGTTCGCCGCAAACAAGGAGGCAACAAATGACAAGAGGCAGAGTATTCCTGGCCGGTTTGGCCGGTGGAGTTGCCATGTTTTTATGGGCATCCCTGGCGCACATGGTTTTACCTTTAGGAGGCGTCGGCATCACCGAAATTACCAGCAACGAGACCGCTTTACTCGATTCCATGCATCAATCGCTCGGCAACGCGCCGGGGCTGTACATGTTTCCCGCTTTGGGGTTAGCGTCGGGCGCTTCAAGAAACGATGCCATGAAGAATTACGACGCGAAGCTGGTCACCAATCCATCGGGTCTTTTGATCTACCATCCGCCCGGCGCCAAGTCTCTCACTCCTGGGTTACTGGTTACCGAATTCCTCGTTGAGTTGTTGGAAGCCATGCTCGCCGTTTGGCTTCTGGCGCAAACCGCGATTACCAGTATCGGGGGACGGATCGGTTTTGTGGCAACCGCCGGTGTTTTAGCGGCGCTGCCCACCAACGTTTCCTATTGGAATTGGTATGGTTTCCCTGGCAGCTACACCGCCAGCTATATGGGAATTCAAATCGCGGGTTTCATCGTCGCCGGGATCGTGGCGGCCCTTGTTTTGCGCGGCCGAAAGACCCTCGCGGCCGATTCTATCGATCGGCAACACTCGCAGCAGGTTCGCGTTTGATTTCCACCGCCCAAACGCCTTCGAAATCTACGAAGTACGCTTGCACCTCGACGCCGGGGATCGACCCTTGTAGAAATTCGGCGGCGCGTTGCAACTCTTCCTCGTGGTGCAACGCTTCCACGCGGGCGTCGCCGCCGAATCCGCCAACCAGTCCCCCGTAAGCCCCACAATCGGAATGCAGCATTAAAATCACCACTGTTGTGCCGTGCAGACGCATCGATTTGCGAATCTGCTCCAGCACAAACTCACGCTCAGTCTCATGCTCCGGCGAAGCCAGGCACTTGGCGCCGCCGGCAATCTTGACTGGATCCGAATTCACGATTCCAATCCGCTTCAGAAATTTCGTAAACCCGAGTTGGAAGCGATTGTCGAAGCACCAGATGATCGCGGCATCACAGTGATATTTTGCCCGCGGAGCATCGAAGTGAAATACCTTCTTCATCGCCACACTGTTTATCTCGCCGGATAGGGCGAGTTCATTAATCCTTCCCAAACGATCCGGTTAAACGCATCCGCATCCACCCGGTCCTCCTCACGAAAATCAAAACCCTTCGTCTTCTCCGCCCAATACTCCGCTGAATTCGCAATCTTCACCGGCGCAGCCGCCTGCGCCATCCGCCGAGCCGATTCATTCAAAGGCAGTTTCGTATCCGCCAGCACCGCCGATGGCTTCGCTTCAAAGCCCCAATCCTTCTGACTCAAATCGAAAATCTCCGTCATCGGCCGCGTCGTCGCGGTATTCAAATTGAGATGTTCCAACCTCAGCACATCTTCCATCGTTCGAATCATAGACACCGTCGTATAGTAATTCGAAACCACCGCATCATGCTTCACATACGGCCCCACCACATATGCGGTCGTCCGGTGCGCATCCACGTGGTCCGGTCCATCTTGCGAATCGTCCTCAATCACAAAAATCAGCGTGTCCGCGGCGTAGCGGCTCTTGGCCACACGTTCAATCAGCCGCCCCACCGCGTAATCGTTATCGGCTTGCTGCCGCTCAGGCGTATTCACGCCGGAAATGGCAGTGTCGAAGTTGCCCATGTGGTCCGTGCAAAGCTGAACCAATTCGAAGGCCGGCAATTGACCCTTGTCCACAAAGCCGTCAAACTCCCGTTCCCACTCCGCTTCCCGATAAAAATCCGGATAGCCCGGATCGAATCCGCGGAAGTAGTGATCGCCGAATTTGTACAACTCGGGGTTCGACGGCCGCTGCATCCTAACCTTCGCCTTAAAAGGATACGGTTCGCGCGGCGCGTCGGCCGCCATATCGCTCATCGCTCCATATTCCCTGAACGTCAAACCGGCCCGCAGCACCGCATCCCAAATATATCCTTTGCCCTGCCCTGCTCCTTCGGGCCCGTCGGGTTCAGCCACATTCGCCGTGCCCGGAAGCAAATCCGGATCGTCCGGCATTTTCGGATTCGCTTCACGCCGTTCCTTCAGTGTCGCTAAGCCTATATTGATATCGCGGTTGGTTCCTTCAAACTCGTATTGCAGCCCGCGCCCAGCGTAGTTCACTGCGTTCGCCTTCACGCCAAAATCCGATTCCCTGCCCGAAGTGCTCCACGGCCACCCATCCCCACTCACTTCGCCCGAATTATAGAAATTATCCAGATCGACAAATTCAGTAGCGATGCGATGAAAATTCGGCGTAATGCGCTCGCCAAATTCAGTCAGCGTCTTATCGCCGTTCCCGCGTGGCAAATCGCCCAGAATCTGATCGTAAGTGCGATTCTCCTTAATGATGTAGATCACATGCTTAATGCGCTTGTGCAATTCCGCCATCGTTTTTTCATCCTGCGGATTGGCGCGCATCGCAAAATCGTTATTCGCGCCCACCATACGCGTCAAATGCTCCAACTCCGAGCCGCTCGGTATCGGCGCACTCATGAAGCCGGCCTTCTCCAACTGATAAATGTATTCATTCTTGCCGCTCAATTGCACATCCATCCCCGGCCTGCTATTGGTTCCGGTACTTGTCAGATGCAGTCCAGGATTGGGCCCTGGCACACTTTTTCCATTCACAATAAAAAGCCGCTCATCGTCGCGGCTCACACTCACCGCATTCGGCGACCATCCGGTCGGTATCAATCCAACCACCGCTGAATGCTCGCCCAGCTTGACCACCGCAACCGAATTCGATCCGCCATTCGTAACGTAAAGCGTTTTTTCATCGTGCGAAAGCGCCAGCGCATTAGGCGCGCTGCCGGTATACCCTTTCACATTCTTTAACAGCCAATCCGGAGCGGTCGTCGGAATCTCCTCTAAAATCTTATTGTGCTTCGTATCGATAACGGTCACCGCATCGCTGTTATCCGCCGCCACAAAAAGACGCGATTGGTCCCGATTCAAAATCATTTTGTTCGGATTGCCGTGCACCCGAATTCGCTGCCTCACCGCCGGATGTGCGCCGAGTCGCACTGCCACTACTTCGCGATCCCGCAAACTCGAAACATAAACCGAATCGTTCCCTTTCGCTGTGACCCAATAAGGATATTCGCCACCCGCCACGCCCGCTTGCGCCGCATCGATTTTTCCAGGCCGCAATTCAATTTCCGCCACTACGCGCCGCTTCTCCAAATCGACGTGCGTCACCGAATCGTTATACAGATTCGCGACCACCGCAAACCGTCCATCGCCCGTCACCGCAACGCCCGCGCTGGCCAGCGATTCTTTTCCAGGCTCCAGCCCCAATCCACCGCTCGTGTGCCCGAGTTGAATCGGCTTGCCTTCTTCCGTCCACAATGCACTCGCGTCCTTTACGAACACATGCAGATTGTCATCCTTCCCGCCTGCAACATAAAAGTGTTTTCCATCCGGCGCGAACGAAATACCCGCAAACGTGTTCGGCACTTTCAGAACTTGCTTCTTGCGCGGCTCGCGTCCGGAGACGTCGTACACAAATACAAACTCTTCGGATGCATCGTCGATTTGCTTATCGTTTTTGTCTTTGATGCGATTGAAACCTGTGGTCAAGATGAGCAGCGTATTTCCAGCCGGATCAAGCGCTGTGCTCATCGCTTGGCCAGCCAAGTGGTGTGGGAAATTGGGCAGCTCAGGATTCAACGGCTGAAAATGCGCTCCACGCACCGCCAACGGCGTGATCCTCTTTCCTGTGGGAAGCAAATTTGATTTGCCGGATTCACTTCTTCTCGCGAACACACCCCGTTCTCGCGAAATGATCAAGAGCGCCGCGCTCAGAAATACGAAAACCAACAGAGCAGTCCAACGCCGATTGATAGGCATGGTTCTATTAAACATGACAATATTCTGGATGTTGATTCTGTGGGACGCAAGCGCTGCGAAGGGAGAAAGCTAAATTTCGGAAGGAGAAAAAGGCGAGCCGGGGGTCCCGCCCATGCAATACATCTTGTTTAACCGCCGACGCCCATGGCGTAGCGCATTCTTAAGCTACCTTCTGGCCGTTTGGGAACTAATACAACTTCATCGATTCGATATTGATCCGAATGCCCGCTCGAGCATGACAGCTCAAGCGTCTTGCTCTTGGAGAATCCTCCTTCTAATTCTTCCATGAGAATCGGAGAGTACACCGTTTCTCCGCAAGTGCGGCAAGCGAATCGCGCGTAACTACTGCTGATTGTCATACGCTGCTATTGTATCGAAACCTGAGTGCAATCGCGACCGTGGAAACGACCCTTACCATAGACAACTATGGAAAGCGAGCTCGCACCTTTGTTCCGGAACATGCGCTATTGTTGATCGATATGCGAATTCTTACACGCGCCGCACTCTTTTTCTGTTTTTGTTTTGCACTCCTCTCTCAAACAATTGCTCCGCAGATGTTCGACGGATTGAAGTGGCGCTTGATCGGACCGTTTCGCGCCGGCCGTTCCGTGGCCGTTTCCGGCGTGGTGGGAAGTGACTCGACGTTTTATTTTGGCGGTGTGGATAGCGGCATTTGGCGAACCGATGATGCTGGAATGACATGGACGCCGATCTTCGATCGCGAGCGTGTCGCCTCCATCGGCGCATTGGAAGTTGCGCCCTCCGATCCCAACATTCTTTATGCAGGCACCGGCGAGTCCGATATTCGCTCCGATCTCGCTTCTGGCGATGGCATGTACAAATCGAGCGATGCGGGTAAAACTTGGCACAATGTCGGCTTAAAAGAGACTCGTCAAATTTCGCGCGTGGCCGTGAATCCCCACGATCCAAATATTGTTTTCGTCGCCGCTCTTGGCCACGCGTACGGACCCAATGAAGAACGCGGCGTGTTTCGCTCCACCGACGGCGGTGTCACTTGGCAAAAAGTTCTCTTCAAAGGTCCCAGCATCGGCGCGGCCGATTTGGCGCTCGCTCCCGATGCGCCCGAAATTATTTTTGCCGCCATGTGGGAAGCGCATCGTCCGCCGTGGAGTACCTACGCCCCGATCGCGGGTGACGGCAGCGGCCTGTATCGCTCACTCGACGGCGGTACCACTTGGGAGCAAATCAAAGGTAGCGGTTTCCCCGACAACCACGTCGGCCGCATTGGCGTCGCCATCGCGCGCGGTACAAACGGCCGCCGCATTTACGCCACAGTCGAAGCGCAAGGCGAGCAGTCGGGCCTGTACCGCAGCGACGACGGCGGCGGCAAATGGACCCGCGTTAATGCCGATCCACGCATCACGGGCCGCGCCTGGTATTTCAGTTCCATAACCGCCGATCCGCACGACCCCGACATTGTCTATATTCCCAACGTCTGCCTCTACAAACTCAGTGACGGTGGCAAAACCCTCAGCATCGTGCGCGGCGCTCCCGGCGGTGACGATTATCACCAACTCTGGATCGATCCGTCCAACTCGCAACGCATGGGACTCGCCACCGATCAGGGAACAACCATCACCCTGAACGGCGGCGCGACGTGGAGTTCCTGGTACAACCAACCCACCGCGCAGTTTTATCACGTCATTACCGACAATCAATTTCCCTATCACGTTTACGGCGCTCAACAAGACAGCAGTACTGCGGCAACGGCCGTGCGTTCCGACTATGGGCAACTCGACGCTCGCGACCGTTTCAGTTTCGGTGGAAGCGAAAGCGGTTGGGTGGCCATCGATCCGCGCGACCCAAACATCATTTTCTCGAGCGGCACTTACGGCACCATCGACCGCTTCGACCGCCGCACCGGAC
>Ga0302326_10008914_pt1 | contig 22051 bp, 14 predicted proteins | sample Palsa_T0_3_FD_202264 | JGI IMG/M metagenome (GOLD analysis project Ga0302326, IMG submission 202264) | Peat permafrost microbial communities from Stordalen Mire near Abisko, Sweden - Palsa_T0_3 | ecosystem: Environmental > Terrestrial > Soil > Palsa > Peat permafrost | place: Sweden: Abisko... | reverse complement strand
GACCGGCACGCCCATGCGCAGGATCGCCTTGGCGAACATGCCGTTGGCGCTGGCCGAGCCAGAACCGTTGACGTTGGCGAACTTGACCACGAAGTCGTTCACAGCGGAGAGGCTCATTCGGCGGCGATCCGTTCCGGGGGCGGATGCACGCCGTCGGCCTGGGTTAGCTCCAGCAGGAACTTGCGCATATCCCAGGCGCCGGTCGGGCACCGCTCGGCGCAGAGCCCGCAATGCAGGCAGACGTCCTCGTCCTTCACCATCACCCGGCCGGTCGGCAGGATGGTGGAGACGTAGAGGTCCTGGGTGAGATTCAACGCCGGCGCCTTCAGTCGGCCGCGCAGGTCGGCTTCCTCGCCGTTCTCGGTGAAGGTGATGCAGTCTACCGGGCAGATGTCGACGCAAGCGTCGCACTCGATGCACAGCGGGGTGGTGAACACTGTCTCGGCGTCGCAGTTGAGGCAGCGCTGCGCCTCCTGATAGCCGACGCCACGGTCGAAGCCGAGTTCGACCTCCAGCCGGACGTTGCTAAGCGCCTCGGCCTTGTCCCGTAGCGGCACGCGGAAGCGCATGTCGTTGGAGATGTCGTTGTCGTAGCTCCACTCGTGGATGCCCATCTTCTGGGAGGCGAGCGTCACGCCGGGCGCCGGACGATCGGCCGGATCCTCGCCGATCAGCAGCTTGTGGATCGAGACCGCGGCTTCGTGGCCGTGCGCGACGGCCCAGATGATGTTCTTGGGTCCGAACGCGGAGTCGCCGCCGAAGAAGATCTTCGGGTGGGTCGATCCCATGGTGATCGGGTTGATCACCGGCATGTCCCACTTGTCGAACTCGAGGCCGATGTCGCGCTCGATCCAGGGGAAGGCGTTCTCCTGGCCGACCGCCACCAGCACGTCGTCGCACGCGATATGCTGGTCCGGCTCGCCTGTGGGAGAGAGCGAGCGGCGTCCCTTGTCGTCGTAGCTGGCTGCGACCTTTTCGAAGATCACGCCGGTCAGCTTGCCGCTGACGTGGGTGAATTCCTTCGGGACCAGGAAGTTGAGGATCGGGATGTCCTCATGCATCGCGTCTTCCTTCTCCCAGGGAGACGCCTTCATCTCGTCGAAGCCTGAGCGCACGATCACCTTCACGTCCTCGCCGCCGAGCCGGCGGGAGGTGCGGCAGCAGTCCATCGCGGTGTTGCCGCCGCCCAGCACGATCACGCGCTTGCCGATCTTGTCGACGTGGCCGAACGAGACGCTCGAGAGCCAGTCGATGCCGATGTGGATGTTGGCGCCGGCTTCCTGGCGGCCCGGGATGTCGAGTTCGCGGCCGCGCGGCGCGCCGGAGCCGACGAAGATGGCGTCGTAGCCCTCGGCCATCAGCGCCTTGAGGCTGTCGACTCGCTCGCCCTGGCGCAGTGTCATGCCGAGGCCGGTGATGTAGCCGACTTCCTCGTCGATCACCGATTCTGGCAGGCGGAAGCGCGGAATCTGGCTGCGGATCATGCCGCCCGGCTGCGGGTCGGCGTCGATCAGCGTCAGCTCATAGCCCATTGGGGCCAGGTCGCGCGCGACGGTGAGCGAGGCCGGACCCGCGCCGACCAGGGCGATGCGCTTGCCGTTGCTCAGCTTGGCCGGCGACGGCAGACGGCCGGTGATGTCGGTCTTGTTGTCGGCGGCCACGCGCTTGAGCCGGCAGATCGCCACCGGTTCGGCTTCCACGCGCCCACGCCGGCAAGCCGGCTCGCACGGACGGTCGCAAGTCCGCCCGAGTATTCCCGGGAAGACGTTGGACTTCCAATTGATCATGTAGGCGTCGGCGTACCGCCCCTCGGCGATCAACCGAATGTACTCCGGCACCGGCGTGTGCGCCGGGCATGCCCACTGACAATCGACGACCTTGTGGAAGTACTCTGGCGCCTCGGTATCCGTAGGCTCCAACCTTAAATCCTTTCCTGACGCCCCCTCCGAAGTCTCCCGCACGAGGCGGCGGCGCCGGCCCGCGCCGGCCATCGTCACAGGGACTATTGAGTCCAGGTTCTAGGCCCCTTGGCCTGCCAAGGCCAGTCTTTATGCCCCTTTGACCGCTTCGTTGACACGTTCCGCTAGGGCAGGCGCCTCCGGTTTGGCCGAACGACTTCCGCAAGGCCGCGCGCCTTCCGTAACCGAAACCGTGCGCCGGCCATGCCCGAATGCGCCTCGCCGGAATTCACAAAATCAAGCACAAGGGATAGATGGCGGGGGACAGCGCAGTCCGCGCTTCGTTTCAGTTCAAGTCCCAGGTGTTGCGAGGCCGAAGCGGTCTGTCATTTTGCGGTTCGATTGGAACTTCAAAGTGAAGCTGCAGTTGGGCACAAGGCGGCCACCTGCGAGCGGTGTGTTGAGACCGCGATCCTCGGAGAACGGATGAGCCAAACCATCCAGCCCACTGCTGGCCCTGCGTCTCGCCCCAGACGTCGCCGAACTTGGCGCACCCTGCTCGGAATCATTCTCGTCGTGGCCTTGGCCCTCGGCGTCGGCTTGCTGCTCTCGAAGTGCGCCGGGGGGGGCCAACCGGCCAGCCCGTTCGGCCCCGGCGGGCGGCCGACGGTCACCGTCGGCACGGCCCAGGCCACGCTGGGCGACGTGCCGATCACCGTCACCGCGCTGGGCACGGTGACGCCTGAAGCGACCGTCTCGGTGATCTCGCGGGTGACCGGCGAGCTGCAGCAGGTGCGGTTCGTAGAAGGCCAAATGGTCAGGAAGGGCGACATCCTCGCAGTGGTAGATCCGGCGCCGTTCCAGGCAGCGCTCAGCCAGGCGCAAGGCTCGTTGGCGCACGACGAGGCCCTGCTCGTCGACGCGCGGCTGGATCTGCAGCGCTACAACACCCTGGTCGCCCAGAATTCCATCGCCACCCAGACCCGCGACACCCAGGCGGCGCTGGTGAAGCAGGACGAGGGCCTGGTCGCCTCCGACAGGGGCGCGGTCGAAACCGCCAGGCTCAATCTGCAATGGAGCCGGATCGTTTCGCCTGTCGCCGGACGGGTCGGCATTCGCCAGATCGACGCCGGCAACCAGATCTCCGCCAACGGCGCCACCCCGATCGCGGTGGTGACCCAGATCGATCCGATCGACGTGATCTTCGCAGTGCCGGAGGACGCCATCCCGTCCATCGCCAAGCATCCGAACTTCGGCGCCGGGCTGCCGGTCACCGCCTACGACCGCACCGGCGGCGCGGCGATCGGGACCGGAAGTCTGGCCACCCTCGACAACGTGGTCGACACCACCACCGGCACGGTCAAGGGTAAGGCCCGCTTCGGCAATCCCGGCGGCGCGCTGTTTCCTAACCAGTTCGTCAACATCACCGTGCTGGTCGACACGCTGAAGAACCAGGTTATCGTCCCCACCACCGCGATCCGGCACGGGCCGAACGGCGATTTCGTCTGGGTGGCGCAGGCGCAGACCGGCGGGAAGGCCAACCAGGCGACTGTGAAGTCGACGCCGGTCACCACCGGTCCCGGGACCGGTGAGACCACCTCGATCGCTTCCGGGCTCAAAGCCGGCGAGACGGTGATCACCGACGGCGGCGACCGGCTCCGCGACGGCGCCACCGTCACCTTGCCTCGCCCCGTAGGCCCAAGCGGCGGCAAGGGGCGCCGCGGCGGAGCCCAGGGCGGCGGGGGAGCTGACGCGGCCGGCTTTGGCGGGGTGGGCGCTTGATCTCGCACGTCACACACAAGGGTCGCCGCGCGCCCCTCCGCCGATGAGCCCGTCACGCCCCTTCATCGAGCGTCCGGTGGCGACGTCGCTGCTGATGGCGGCCATCCTGTTGGCAGGGCTGGTCGCGTTCCACTTCCTGTCGCTCTCGGCCCTGCCCGAAGTCGACTACCCGACGATCCAGGTGCAGACCTCCTATCCCGGCGGCAGCCCGGAGGTGATGGCCCAGACCGTCACCGCGCCGCTCGAGCGCCAGTTCGGCCAGATGGCCGACCTCAACCGGATGTCGTCGGTCTCGTCCGGCGGCTCGTCGGTGATCACGCTGCAGTTCAACCTCGACCTCTCGCTCGACGTGGCCGAGCAGGAGGTGCAGGCGTCGATCAACGCGGCCGGCAACCTGCTGCCGGTCGATCTGCCCGCACCGCCGATCTACGCCAAGGTCAATCCCGCCGACGCGCCGATCATCACCCTGGCGCTGACGTCGAAGACCATGCCTCTGACCGACATTCAGAGTCTGGCTGAAACGCAGCTGGGGCAGAAGATCTCGCAGATCGCCGGCGTCGGGCTGGTCACCATCGCCGGCGGCCAGCGGCCGGCGGTGCGGATCCAGGTCAACACCCGGGCGCTGGCGTCCTACGGCATGACGCTGGAGAGCCTGCGCTCGACCGTCGCCGCGGCCAACGCCAACCAGGCAAAGGGCTCGTTCGACGGCCCGACCCGGGCCTACGCCATCAACGGCAACGACCAGCTGCTTTCCGCCAACGACTATGCCAACCAGATCATCGCCTACAAGAACGGCGATGCGATCCGGCTGAAGGACGTCGCGACCATCATCTCGGGGGCCGAGAACGACAAGCTCGGCGCCTACTACGACGTCGGCGCGACCAAGCAGGCGCCTGCCGCGCTCGAGCCCGGCATCATCCTCAACATCCAGCGCCAGCCGGGCGCCAACGTCATCACCACGGTCGACAAGATCAAGGCCGAGCTGCCTGAGCTGACCTCGAGCATGCCCGCGGGCCTCAACGTCACGGTGGTCACCGACCGCACCACCGGCATCCGCGCTTCGGTCAACGACGTCGAGTTCGAGCTGGTGCTGGCCATCGTGCTGGTGGTGGCGGTGATCTTCCTGTTCCTGCGCTCGCTGCCGGCCACCTTCATCGCCGGGGTCGCCGCGCCGCTGTCGATCGTCGGCACGTTCGGGGTGATGTACCTGCTGGGCTATTCGCTCAACAACCTGACCTTGATGTCGCTGACCATCGCGACCGGCTTCGTCGTCGACGACGCTATCGTCATGATCGAGAACATCGCCCGCTACATCGAGGTCGGCGAAAGCCCGCTGGTGGCGGCGCTGAAAGGCGCCGAGCAGATCGGCTTCACCATCATCTCGCTGACCGTCTCGCTGATCGCGGTGCTGATCCCGCTGCTGTTCATGGGCGACGTGGTCGGCCGCCTGTTCCGCGAGTTCGCGGTCACCCTGGCGGTAACGATTGTGATCTCCGCCTTCATCTCGCTGACCCTCACGCCGACGTTGGCGGCGCTGTGGCTGAAGCCGCACAGCGAAACCCGGGAGAGCGGGTTCTCCCGGCGCGCCGCCGCGTTCATCGACAATACGATCGAGCGTTACGGCGTGGCGCTGGACTGGGTGCTCGCCCGCCAGACCGCGACCCTGCTGGTTGCGCTGGGCACGCTAGCGCTGACCGTGCTGCTCTACATCCTGATCCCCAAGGGCCTGTTCCCGACCCAGGACACCGGCCTGGTGCAGGGCGTCACCGTGGCCGGCCAGTCGGTGTCTTACCAGCGGATGGGCGAGCTGCAGCAGCAGGTGGCCGCGGCGCTGATCAAGGACCCCGACGTCGAGAGCCTGACCAGCTACATCGGCGTCGACGGGACCAACACCACCCAGAACACCGGCCGCTATTTGATCAACCTCAAGCCGCTGGGCGAGCGCACGTCGTCCCAGGCCGCAACGTTGCAGCGGCTGCGCGACGACGCGGCGTCGGTGGCCGGCATGACGCTCTACGTCCAGCCGGTGCAGGACCTGACCATCGACGCGAACGTCAGCCGCACCCAGTACGAGTTCTCGCTAGAGGGGCCGGACCAGGTCACCATCAACACCTGGGCCGCCAACGTGGTCGCCCAGCTGGCCAGGGACCCAAAGCTGCGCAACGTCGGCGCCGATGTGCAGGACCAGGGTTTGTCGGCCTTCGTCGCCATCGACCGCGACACCGCCGCGCGGCTGGCGATCACACCTTCGACGGTCGACGACGCCCTCTACGACGCCTTCGGGCAGCGCATCATCTCGACCATCTTCACCGAGTCCGACCAGTACCGGGTGATCCTCGAGGCGGCGCCGGGGGATATCGACACACCGCAGGGCCTGGCCAACCTCTACATGAACTCCGCGGGCGGCGCCCCGACCCCGCTAGGCGCTATCTCCCAGATCCAGACCAAGCTGGCGCCGCTGCAGATCAACCACGTGGCGCAGTTTCCCGCCGCGAACATCTCGTTCGACACCGCCCCCGGCGTGTCGCTCGGCGACGCGGTCAGCGCGATTCGGGCGGACGAGGTCAAGGCCAAGATCCCGCCGGTGGTCACCACCACCTTCCTCGGCGCCGCCAACGCCTACCAGGCGTCGCTGTCGAACGAGCTGTGGCTGATCCTGGCGGCGATCATCTGCGTCTACATCGTGCTGGGCGTGCTCTATGAGAGCTACATCCACCCGATCACCATCCTCTCCACCCTGCCCTCGGCCGGCGTGGGCGCGTTGCTGGCGCTGATGATCTCCGGCTCCGACCTCGGCGTGATCGGCATTATCGGCATCATCCTGTTGATCGGCATCGTGAAGAAAAACGCGATCATGATGATCGACTTCGCCCTCGACGCCGAGCGCAACGAGGGTAAGCCGCCGCTGGAGGCGATCCGCCAGGCGGCGCTGCTGCGCTTCCGGCCGATCATCATGACGACGCTCGCCGCCCTGTTCGCCGCCCTGCCGCTGATGCTGGGCTGGGGCGAAGGCTCGGAACTGCGTCGGCCGCTCGGCGTCAGTATCTTCGGCGGCCTGATCGTCAGCCAGGCGCTGACGCTGTTCACCACGCCGGTGATCTATCTGTGGTTCGACCGGCTGGGGCAGCGTTTCGGCATCGGCCGCAACCTGCGTAAGGGCGAGTCCAACCCGCGCCTCGACGAAGCCCAGCCTGAAGGCGGGCCGGCGGTATGAACCTTTCCGGCCCCTTCGTTCGACGCCCGATCGGCACGGTCCTGCTGACCATCGGCATCGCGCTGGCCGGCATCGGGGCCTTTTTCAACCTGCCCGTCTCGCCCCTGCCCGAAGTGGATATCCCGACCATTTCGGTCCAGGCGCAGTTGCCTGGCGCCAGTCCCGAGACGATGGCGACCAGCGTCGCCACCCCGCTCGAGCGGCACCTCGGCGTGATCGCCGACGTCACCGAGATGACCTCGTCGAGCCGGGTCGGCTCGAGCAACATCACCCTGCAGTTCGGCCTCGACCGCGACATCGACGGCGCCGCCCGCGACGTGCAGGCCGCCATCAACGCCGCCCGGATCGACCTGCCGGCGACGCTGAAGACCAATCCCACCTATCGCAAGGTCAATCCGGCCGACGCGCCGATCCTGGTGCTGGCGCTGACCTCGGCGACCCGGACGCCGGGCCAGATCTACGACACCGCCTCCAACATCGTGCAGCAGCAGCTCAGCCAGGTGAAGGGCGTCGGCGACGTCGAGGTGGGGGGGGCCTCGCTGCCGGCGGTGCGGGTGGAGCTCAACCCGCTGCAGCTGGCGCACTACGGCATCGGCCTAGAGGATGTGCGCGCCGCCCTCGCCTCGGCCAACGCCAACCGGCCCAAGGGCGTGATCGACGACGGCGCGCTGCGGCTGCAGGTCTACACCAACGACGCCGGCACCAAGGCCGCCGACTATGCGCCGCTGCTGGTGGCCTACCGCAACGGCTCGGCCGTGCGGCTCTCCGACATCGCCCAGGTCAACGACAGCGTCGAGGACGTCCACAACCTCGGCGTCTTCGTCAACACGGCCGACGGCAAGACCACGACCTCGTCGGCGGTGATCGTGACTGTCAGCCGCCAGCCGGGCGCCAACATCATCTCCACCGTCGATCAGGTGAAGGCGCGGCTGCCGGCCGTACAGGAGGCGCTGCCGCAGGACATCAAGATGAGCGTCGCGGTCGACCGCACCAACACCATCCGCTCGTCGCTGGGCGATGTGGAGCGCACCGTGATCATCGCCATCGTGCTGGTGGTGGCCGTGGTCGCGTTCTTCCTGATGAACGGTAAGGCGGTCCTGATCCCCAGCGTCGCGGTGACGGTCTCGCTGTTGGGCACGCTGGGGGTGATGTTCCTGCTCGGCTTCTCGCTCGACAACCTCTCCCTGATGGCCCTGACCATCTCCACCGGCTTCGTGGTCGACGACGCCATCGTGGTGCTGGAAAACGTCACCCGTCACGTCGAGGCCGGCATGGGCCGCTTCGATGCCGCGCTGAAGGGGGCCCAGGAGGTCGGCTTCACCGTCCTCTCGATCAGTATCTCGCTGATCGCGGTGTTTATCCCGATTCTGCTGATGGGCGGCATATACGGCCGCATCTTCCGCGAGTTCGCGATCACCCTGTCGGTCGCCGTGCTGATCTCGCTGGCGGTCTCGCTGACGACGACGCCGATGATGGCGGCGTTTCTGGTCGACAAGCCGAAGCCGCTGGCCGAGCGGGGCTGGTTCGGGCGGTTCGCCGAGGGCACGGTCGATGGCATGCGGCGCGGCTACGAGTGGGCGCTCGACCTGGCGCTGGACTCAGGGCCCGTTGTGCTGGTGGTGTTGGTCGCCACCATCGCGCTCAACTTCTACCTCTACACGGTCGTCCCCAAGGGCTTCTTCCCCGAGGAGGACACCGGCCTGATGATTGGCGGCCTGCAGGCCGACCAGTCGAGCTCGTTCCAGATCACCCAGACCCGGCTGCAGCAGTTCGTGAAGATCATCGGCGCCGACCCTGACGTGCAGACCGTGGTCGCCTTCGTCGGCGGCGGCGGCGGCCGCGGCGCGGCCAGCGCCTTCATGATCACCTCGCTGAAACCGAAGTCGCAGCGCCACAACAGCGCCGAACAGGTGATGGCGGTGCTGCGGCCCAAGCTCGCCCACGTCACCGGCGCCAGCCTGTTCCTGGCCCCGGTGCAGGACCTGCGCATCGGTGGCCGGCAGTCCAACGCCACCTACCAGTACACGCTGGAGGCCGACAATCTGGCCGACCTGAAGACCTGGGCGACCAAGCTCACCGCCGCGATGAACTCGCAATGGGAGCTGGAGGACGTCAATAGCGACCAGCAGGACCATGGCCTGCAGAGCTTCGTCACCATCGACCAGGACAAGGCCGCGGGCCTCGGCCTCACCAACACCTCGATCGACAACGTGCTCTACGACGCCTACGGCCAGCGCGACGTCTCGAACATCTACGAGGACGTCAACCAGTACCACGTGGTGATGGAGGTCGACCCGAAGTTCGGCCAGGATCCGACGGCGCTGAACGGCATCTATGTTTCGTCAGGACGCGGGGCGCCGCCACCGACCGGCGCGGCCGCGATCGCTGGCCAGACTCCGATCGGGATCGCCATTCCCGCCGCCAACGTCACGACGCTGACCACGGCGCAGGGTCTGACCTCGCAGGGCCTGGTCAACGCGCCGGCCGCCAACGTGACGGCGCTCACCAAGGCCTACGCCGCCGGCACCGGCGGGTTCGGCGCGGTGACCAATGCGCCCGCCGCCGGCGCGGCCACCGCCGCGACGGCCGTATCCGGTCCCTCCGCGCCGCCCGCCCTCGCGGCCTCGACCGGCGTCGCCGTCTCCAGCACGAGAGAATCCGAGGTTCCGCTCTCGGCCTTCGCCAGCTGGGCGGATTCTTCGACGCCGACCTCGGTCAACCACCAGGACACTCAGCCGGCGACCACCATCTCGTTCAACCTCGCCGAGGGCCAGTCGCTGAGCGACGCCACCGCGGCGATCCAGCGGGCGCAGGCTTCGATCGGCCTGCCGGTGACCATCCACGGCCATTACGCCGGCAACGCACTGGCGTTCCAGCAGCTGCTCGGCACCCTGCTGCCGCTGATCGCCGCCGCCATCGTGGCGATCTACCTGGTGCTCGGCATGCTCTACGAGAGCTACATCCACCCGCTGACCGTGCTCTCGACCCTGCCCTCCGCCGGCGTTGGCGCCTTCATCGCGCTGATCGTCTTCAAGATCGAGTTTTCGCTGATCGCCTTCATCGGCATCATCCTGCTGATTGGGATCGTGAAGAAGAACGCGATCATGATGATCGACTTCGCCCTGGTGGCGGAGCGCGAGGAGGGGCTCGCGCCGCGCGAGGCGATCCGCCGGGCGGCGCTGACCCGCTTCCGCCCGATCATGATGACCACCTTCGCCGCCATCCTGGGCGCGGTACCGCTGGCCGTGGGCTGGGGCGAAGGCGCCGAACTGCGCACCCCGCTCGGCGTCACCGTGATCGGCGGCCTGCTGGTCAGCCAAGTGATCACCCTTTTGACCACGCCGGTGGTCTACCTCTATCTCGACAGCTTCCGGCGGCGAGAGCCGCGCCACAACCTGGGCCCCGGCCCGGCGGCGCACCCCCTGCCGGCCGAATAAGAGTAAAGACGCCAATGCCTCAAGCCCGCCTCCCCGTCCGCCTGCTTCCCCTCCTGCTCGCCGCCAGCGCGCTCAGCGCCTGCGAAGTCGGGCCGAACTACCATCAGCCCACCGCGCCGACGACGCCGGCCTACAAGGAGATCGCCGGCTGGAGCGCCGCCCAGCCCTCCGACGCCGCCGACCGCGCCGACTGGTGGACCGTGTTCAGCGATCCGGTGCTGAACGACCTCGAGCAGAAGGTGGCCACCTCCAACCAGACGCTCGCGGCGGCGGAGGCGGCCTACCGGCAGGCCCGCGCGATCGTCTCGGAGCAACGCGCCGCACTCTGGCCCAGCGTCAGCGCCAACGGCTCGGCCAGCGTCTCTAAATCCGGCGCTGGCGGCAGCGTCGTGGGCGGGACAGTGATCAGCGGCGGCAGCCGCGGCGTGGTGCAGGACTATAACCTGCAGCTCGGCGCCACCTGGGAGCCGGACATCTGGGGCAAGGTGCGCCGTACGATCGAAAACGCCAAGGCCACCGCCGAGGCCAGCGAAGCCGAACTCGTCAACACCCGCCTCTCGGCGCAGATGGAGCTGGCAGCCGACTACATCACCCTGCGCCAGCTCGACGAAGAGAAGCGTTTGGACGACGACACGGTGAAGGCCTACGACGAATCCCTCACCATCACCCGCAACAAGTACAACGCCGGCAACGCCGCGCTCAGCGATGTCGATGCGGCCGAAACCCAGTTGCACAACGCCAAGGCGGCGGACATCGCGCTCGGCCAGCAGAGGGCCCAGACGGAGCACGCGATCGCCATCCTCACCGGCCAGCCGCCGGCGGCCGTCACCATCACCCCCGCGGCCTGGACGCTGCAACCGGTGGCGATCCCGCCTGGCGTGCCCTCGACCCTGTTGCAACGCAGGCCCGATGTTGCGACGGCCGAGCGCCAAGCGGCGGCGGCCAGCGCCAGCATCGGCGTCGCGGTCGCCGGCTACTATCCGAACATCACCCTCACCGGCACGGGCGGGACCGAGACCCAGAGCATCGGCGAGCTGTTCAGCCCGCAGACCTTCTTCTGGAACGCCGGCGTCTCGGCGGCCGAGACCATCTTCAACGGCGGCCTGACCCACGCCCAGGTCCAGGCGGCCCGCGCCGGCTACGACCAGTCTGTCGCCAACTACCGCCAGGCGGTGCTGACCGCGTTCGGCCAGGTGGAAGACAACCTCGCCGCCCAGCGCGTGCTGGCGCAGGAGCAGCCGGAGTTGCAGGCTGCGGTCAACTCCGCCGACCAGGACCTGCGCATCGTGCAGAACCAGTACAAGTCCGGCACGGTCGACTACACCAGCGTCGTCGTCGCCCAGACGGCGGACTACTCGGCCCATAACGCCGAACTGGCCCTGGAAGCGAGCCGCCTGACCACCACCGTCGACCTGATCGTCGCCCTCGGCGGCGGCTGGAACGCGGGCCAGCTGAAGGGGAAGTAGGGGCCGCGGCTCCGGCTCCAGCCTCGCCCCCATCCCCAACCTCGGTCATCCCCAGGCTGAACACGTAAGTCCGGGTGACCCAAGAACGCAGCCCGGCGGATGGCCGCGCGCGGCGCGGCCCATTGCGCTTCCGATGTCCTTGGATGGCCGGGACTTTCGCCCGGCCATGACCGAGAGGGATGAGCGATCCCGCGTCGCTGTCAGTTTTCCTGAACTCTCGACAGCGCCCGCACGGCAGCGATGTTTCACGTGAAGCCGCAAACGACGCTTAATAACGGCGCCCAAATTGGGGCGACGCCACGGCGGCGCCCCAGATTTCCTGCTACTCACGATATCAAAGACCGGGCGCTCCGAGAGCGTCGGGTCAGTGATCTACGCGGATGAGTCGTCGTCCAGTCCAGCGGACGCGGATGAACGCCCCAATGCTGCTCTAGTGTTTCAGCGTGATCGTGACGCCCCCCGCGCCAAGCGTCAGTTGCAAGCCCGATGAGGTCGAGGAGGCGCGAATCTCGACCCCATTTCCATTGGTCATGTCGATGCCGCCGGCGCCTGCGCCTGCCGTCGCCGAGGCCTCACCGGCGGCATAGCTGCCCTCGATGTCGGACAGGCGGTGCAGGTTGTAGACCCTGCCGACGACGTCGTAGCTGTTGACGCCGATGGTCCCCACTTTCAGGCCGCTCACGTCGATCGGGTAATTCACGCCGCGGTACCTGACGACGCCACTGGCGCCCCCAACCCCGACGATGAAGCCCACCGAGCCGCCGTGGAAATGGATGGTGGTCACGGGAACCGGCGCCGGGTGATGGCGGGGCCTGGCGATCGCCGGCGATGACAGGGCGCCGACCAGCACGACAGCGGCGGCGCGAAGAAGGATTTTCATGACGACAGACTCCGGGTCGTTGCTGGAAAGCGAGGGTGGCGCCAAAGGTTTGCGCCTGCCGACGTCCTGGAACGCTGAAGACAGAGGGATCGGGTCACCGGTATTTGTCAAGCGAGCGATGGCGGCTCCCGCGGTCCGGCAGGTAATCAATCCCACCGCGCCGCCAGCTTTCCGGGCTCCGGTCGAGAAGATCATCGCCGATGCCGCATCGTAGTTTGCCACGCTGGCCGGCTTCAGACCGACGTCCGCTTCGGGGCGCAACGCCAGCGGCAGATTCCGACCGAGGGCGTGTGAGAACGCCTCACGCGGCGCCATCGTCAGGACTGTCTGATCGGCGCGGTCGGATTGGGCGGGCTCTGATGGACTGATGGCTCGACGCGGACGAGGGCCTTCGCTCAGGCCCGCATCGCCTGCATCAGCGGCCCTGGGCCGAGGATCGCGATCACCCGCTTCAGATTGTAGGCCAGGACGTGGAGGCTCATCTCCGTTCGGACCTTTTCGAGGGTGCGGGTCCTGAAGTGGGTCGCCCCCATCCAGGCCTTCAGCGTGCCGAACGTGTGCTCGACCGTGGCCCGGCGGATGCGCATGGCGTCCGGCTTGGCGTCGAGCCGCGCCTGCATGGCGTCGATCACCGCCTCATGCTCCCAGCGCTTGATCCGGCGGGGCTGCTTGCTGCTCGTGCAGTGGGCTCTGAGCGGGCATTGGGCGCATTCCGTGGTCCAGTAGGCGTGCAGCCTCATACCGTTCTCGACCGAGGCGAAGCGCCAGGTCAGCGTCTGTCCGGCCGGGCAGCGATAGGTGTCGTTCTCAGCGTTGTAGGCGAAGTCCTGCTTGCCGAAGCGTCCCTTGGCCTTGGCGCCCGAGGTCATCGGCTTGGGCACATAGGGTGTGACGCCCAGAGGCTCGCAGGCCAGCACCTCCTCGCCGCTGAAGTAGCCGCGGTCGGCCAGCACATCGAGCGCCTCTGACCCCATCGCGGCCTTGGCCTGGCCGGCCATGCCCGAGAGCTGATCGCGGTCGTGGCCGATGTTGGTCACCTCGTGCGCGATGATCAGGTGATGCTTGGCGTCGACGGCGGCCTGGACGTTGTAGCCGACCACGCCGCTGCGGCGTCCGCTCGTGGCCATCGACCGGGCGTCCGGGTCGCTCAGCGACAGTTGCTGATCGGGCGCGGCCTGCACCACCGGCTCAAGGGCCTGGAAGGTCTTCATCTGCTCGCGCAACTGGGCGATCTTGTCCTTCAGGCGGACGGACTTGGCCTTGGCCAGCTCGCCCTCCTGGCGGTCGGCCGTCTCCAGCGCCGCCATGTAGCGCTCGATGCTGGCCTCCACCTGCTCCATCCGCGTCTTCAGCTTGGCCTTGGTGAAGTTCTTGTCCCGCGCGTTCACCGCCTTGAACTTGCTGCCGTCGATCGCCGCCACGGCATGGGTGAACAGCTCCAGCTTGCGGCACAGGGCGATGAACTGCCGGCACACCGCCCGGATCGCCGGACCGTTGTCCTTCCGGAAGTCGGCGATGGTCTTGAAGTCCGGCGCCAGCCGGCCCGTCAGCCACATCATCTCGACGTTGCGCTGGCTCTCCCGTTCCAGCCGCCGGCTCGAAGCAATCTGGTTGATGTAGCCGTAGACGTAGATCTTCAGCAGCAGGCCTGGATGGTAGCCCGGCCGCCCTGTCGCCTCCGGAACCACGCCCTCGAACCCAAGCGCCCCCAGGTCCAGCGCCTCGACGAACGCCTCGATCACCCGGACCGGGTTCTGCTCAGACACGTAGTCGTCCAGGAACTCCGGAAGCAGAACACCCTGCCGGCGATCCTCACCCTCAACGAAGCGTCCCTTCGCAAACCCCGAAGCAGATGCTGCAGGATTCTAGAACGATGGCCGGATGGCGGGAATCCACCAACGCTCAAATGTAGGAGTTTTCACACAGGCTCGACCCATCTGAGCCGTTCCGAACGGCAGCATTCACGCGTCTGGCCAACCGCCCGTGTTGGCGGTGCGCTCAATTCACGCCTCAGACGAGCGCTTCGGCCTTGGACCAGTAGCGGAGTTTCTTGGCCACCGTATGTTCGCCGTCGGTGATGCGCTTCTCGCCGTCGCCGAGCATGCCTTGTAGCGCCGTCAACTGCCAGACCAGCCGGCCCAGTTCGTCCGGCTCGAGCGAGGCGGACTGGTCGGAACCGTACATGGCCCGGTCCAGGGTGATGTGCCGCTCGATCGCCACCGCGCCCAGCATCGCCGCCATCACGCTGGGCTCGACCGTGGCCTCGTGGCCGCTGTAACCGACCGCCACGCCGTAGCGCTGGCGCAGAGTCTGTAGCGTGAGCAGGTTCAGGTCCGCGTCGGGGGTCGGATAGGTCGACACCACGTGCATCAGTATGAGCGGGCAGTCGTGCGCGCGGAAGATCGCCACCGCCGTGTCGATCTCGTCCAGCGTCGCCATGCCGGTGGAGAGGAAGGTGAGCTTACGCTCCTTGGCGACGGCCTCGACCAGTGCGCGGTGGGTGATCATCGCAGAGGCGATCTTGTTGTACTTCAGCTTGTAGCTGGCGAGGAAGGTCTGGCTCGGCACGTCCCACGCCGAGGCGAACCAGTCGATGCCGACCTGGGCGCAATAGCGGTCGATCTCGTCGAACTCGGCCCGGCCGAACTCCAGGCCCTCCTTCTGGTCGCGCTGCGTCTTGCCCCACGGGCTTTCGCGCGGCTGCGCCAGCGTCTCGGCGTCGTAGACTAGGTCGATGGTCCGCTTCTGGAACTTGACCGCGTCGCAGCCCGCAGCGTGGGCGACGTCGATCAGCCGCTTGGCGATCGCCAGGTCGCCGTTGTGATTGATGCCGATCTCCGCGATCACGAACGCGCGCTCGGCGATCGGCCAGGGCAGAAACGGCACGGTTCGGACTGGCAGGGTCGCCGCGTTCGGGATGGGGACGATGTTCATCCTGGACTGCACTTTCACTCTGACCGGATTGGGCTACGGCAAAGCTCAACTCGGTGTTCAGTTTCGCAATACTGAGAGCCAACTCGCGAAGCAGGGCCGGTTCGAGGTTTACGATCAACGCTGCGTCGTTAATATTTGATGCTAATGGCCGAATCGAAAGTAGCGGCGGAATCTACGTTTGCCGATTGGATCGCGGCTCGCAAGGGGGGCGTTGCGATCACCGGCGCGTCCGGCTGGATCGGCTCGGCGGTCGTCCACTGGCTGCTGCAAAGCCTGCCGACCCCGGACGCGGTCCCGTTGCGGTTGTTCGGGTCGGCCCCCCGATCATTACAGATCGGCGGCCGCCGACTCGCAGTGGAATCGCTGTCGCAAGCGGCGCCGCTGGGGGAGGGCGAGTGGCTGATGCTGCACTTGGCCGTGGTCGGCGCGGACCGGCTTGACGGCGATGCCGAGCGCCTGATGGCGGCCAATGACGCGGTACTGGCTCAGGCGCTGAGTCTGGCGCTGACCGGCGCCGTGCGGCGATTTGTCTATGCCTCGTCTGGGGCGGTCTACCAAAGCGGTGGCTCGCCTCAGAAGCGGGCCTACAGCGAGATGAAACGTGCGCAAGAGGCGGCGGTGCAGGCCTGGGCGGCCGAGGCCGGCGCGCCGATGCTGATCCCGCGCATCTTCAACGTCGGCGGTCCCTACATCAACCACGCCGCCAACTACGCCCTCGGCAGCTTCATCGAGCAGGCGCTGGAGGGCGGCGTGATCGAAATCGAGGCGCGGCAGGCCGTGCTGCGCTCTTACGTCCACCTGTTCGAGCTCGCCCGCGTGCTGTTCGAGTTGTGCCTGGTCGATGACGCCGGCCTGGTGTTCGATACCGCGGGCGTCGAGGTGGTGGAGATGGCCGACCTGGCGCAGGCGGTCCGCGCCGCGTTTGGCCTGGATCTGGAGATCCGCCGGCCGCCGCTGGCGCCAGGCGTGGATCGCTACGTTGGCGACGGCCGGATCTATCAGGCGGCCGTGGCGCGCGGTCCTGGCGAGCCGATCGGCCTCGACCGCATCGTCCGCGACACCGCCGACTACATGCGCGGCCTCACGCCCGGCGTAGGTCCCCGTCCAGTTGGCCCAGGTCCATCTCGTACCGCAGCTGCTTCAGGCGGATGAACAGCCGGGAATCGAACGCCGCGTCCCACAGACCACCGTCCTTGAGCCAGCGCGCCGCCTCGTCGACGCCGCGCTCCAGGGTCCATTGCGGCGCAAAGCCGGGCAGCTCGCGCAAGGCGCGGCCGAAGTCCACGCGGTAGGAGCGCGGATCTCCACCGGATTCGCCGGTGATCTCCAGGCGGGCCTCCGGAAAGGCGTCGCAGACGGCCTGGGCGATCTGGCTGACCTGGTAGTTAGCGTCGGCCCGGCCGATGTTGAACGCCCGGCCGCGCACGGCGTCCGCGGACGCCTCGACCGCGCACAGCGCCGCCAACGCGATGTCTTCGATGTGTGCCAGTGGCCGCCAGGGCGTGCCGTCCGACATCACCCGCACCGCGCCGATGGCGTGCGCCCAGCCGGCCAGGTTGTTGACCACCAGGTCGAAGCGCGGCCGCGCGCCGAGGCCGAAGGCGGTGGCGTTGCGCATGAACACCGGCGCGAAGCTGGCGTCGGCCATGGCGGCCAGCCCCGCCTCGGCATCGGCCTTGGAGACAGCGTAGGCGGAGACGGGATCCAGGGCGGCTGTCTCGTCCAGTTCCGCCGCGCCGCCCGCCGCGCCGTAGATCGAGCAGGACGAGGCGAAGACGAACCGGGCCGCGCCCGCCGCCTTGGCCAGCTCGGCCAGGCGCAGCGTCCCGCCGACGTTGATGTCGTGCGTCAGGCGGGGGTTGAGCTCGCCCATGGGGTCGTTGGAGAGGCCGGCCAGATGGACGATCGCCTCGATCCCCTCGAGGTCGGCTGCGCCCACTTCGCGAATGTCGCGCGGGATCTGGCGGTCAGGCAGGGCGTCCGGCTCTGGACCGGCAAGACAGTCGGCGAAATAGCCGATGTCGAGGCCGGTGACGTGATGGCCCTTGGCCCTGGCCATGCGGGTCAGGACCGGACCGATGAACCCCTGGTTGCCGGTGACGAGGAGGCGGATGGCGGCGATCCTTGGCTGCGGCGCCCTGTGGGTTTGCGGCGGGGGCCGCGGAGCGCCATCCTTCATAGCCGATGATTCGTCCCGACCGCTTAAGACGACTGCCACCCTTGATGGGGGCCTGACCTTGCTCGAATGCCCGCTCGCCGAAAGCCAGATGCGCCTGCTGAACGGACCGCCGCCCGTGCTGAGCATCGTCGTGCCCAGCTACCATCGCGGCGCCGAGCTCGTGCAAGCGGTGACCAGCCTCGCCGATCAGCTGACCGGCGGGCTGGAGCGCAAGGTCGAGATCATCATCAGCGACAACGACTCCGAGCCGAATACGGTCGGCGCGATCCGCGGCCTGGCGGAGAAATACGCGACGGTCAGCTACCTGCGCCACGCGCGCGACGAAGGCGGGTTCTTCCAGTTCTTCGCGGCGCCGTGGCGGGCGCGTGGGAAGTGGACCTGGGTGTTCGGTTCGGACGACGTGCTGCTGCCCGGCGGTGTCGCCCACGTCGTCACGGCGCTGGAGCGCGAGCGGCCCAGTTTCATGGCGCTCAACAAGCGGGTGTTCAATGCGGATCTCTCACAGGAAATCGCCGCGTCGTTCAACTCGATCCCCGACCGTCGCTTCGACACCTTCGAGGCGCTGTTCTACGCCATCGGCATCCAGCCGGCCTTCATCAGCGGAAATATCGAGCTGACCGAAGCGGCGCGAGCGTTCGATCCGCAGCCCTATCTCACCGTCGACACCCGCCATCCCCACCTGGCCGCGTTCCTGGAGAAACACCACGGCGCATCCGCCTTCTACTGCTCGGCGCCGTTCCTGGTGCATCGCGTGGATAATTCGGGGCTCGGCGAATATCATGTCGGCAACTTCTTCGATTTCGCCGTGACCTTCCCGGCGCTGCTGAGCGCGGTGGTCCGCAAGATCGGTGGCCCAGCCGACTTCTTCGAGCGCATGACCGGCGAGAAGCGCATCGCCAGCTACGAGCCTACCGGCGTGACCTTCGTCGACAGCATGTTCGAGAACCTGCTTCGCCTGCTCGCCGGCGGGCGGCACATCACGCCGAGCCAGCGCTACGCCCTCGAACAGGCGCTGGCCGGGTGCCGCGCCGACCGGGTGAAGCAACTGGGCGAGTTGTGGGCGATCCAGATGACGATCCTGGAGCTTGAGCGCAGGGCCAACGCGGCGAAGCAGCAGCTGGAGCAGAACCGGCTGTCCTGCACCCAGGCTTCACAGCTCTTCACCAAGCCGACCGGCTAGGAGGCCTCCGGCAAGTGCCAGAAACAACGCCAACCTCGCAGCCAGCCGAACTCGGCGGCGCGCTGCACAAGGTCAAGAACGAGTTCACCCAGAGAAGCGCCTCCGAAGCTGAGATCGACGCTGAACTGAAGCGGCACGTCAGCGATCTGTTGCCGCAGTTGGGCAACCGGGCCTGGAACTGGGACATGCAGGTCACGCTGAAGCGCCAAGTGTTTTCGCGGCTGATCTACTACTACGAGCTCTACAAGAAGATCACCGACGTACAGGGCGTGATCTGCGAGTTCGGGGTGCAGTGGGGCGCGACCCTGACCACGCTGATGAACATCCGCGGCATGCTCGAGCCGTTCAACCACGCCCGCAAGATCTACGGCTTCGACACATTCGAGGGGTTCTCCACCATCACCGCGGAGGACGGCGGCTTCTCCAATCCCGGCCAATACACGGTCAGCGCGCGCTACGATCAGACCCTGGAGCAGATCTTGGCGCTGCACGAAGGCCTGTCGCCGCTCCCACACATCCGCAAATTCCAGCTGGTCAGGGGCGATGCGTCGGAGACCTTCCCGAAGTGGCTGCGCGACAACACCCACGCCGTGGTCGCGATGGCGATCTTCGACATGGATGTCTACAAGCCCACGCGCGACGTGCTGGAGCAGATCCTGCCCCGGCTGACCAAGGGCTCGCTGCTGGTCTTCGACGAACTGAACTGCGAGCACTTTCCCGGGGAGACGCAGGCGGTCTCGGAGGTGCTCGGCCTCTCCCGGCTGGCGCTGCACTGCTTCCCCCACCAGCCGTACTGCTCCTGGGCGATCTGGGAAGGCTGAGCGCCGATGCGGGCGGACCGCGACATCAAGACCACCTTTGAGAGAGATGGCTTCGTCCGGGTGGGAAACTGCCTGCCAAGGGACTTGGTCGACGGCTATCTGGCCGGCATCCGCGAGGTGATCGACCATGTGGCGTCGCGCCAGAACGTCAAACTTTCCAACGAGATGAGCATCGACGCAGCGTTCAACACGCTCTGCGAGGCGAATCGCGCCTTTGGCGGCATGGTCTACGACTGCATGCGCCTGCATCCGCTGATGCCGGCGCTGGCCGCCCACCCGAGGATCGTCGAGATCGCCGCGCAGCTGTTGGACGCCAGGCTCTGCTTCCACGTCCACGATCAGGTTCACTTTCGCATCGACCGCAGGGACGAAGAGCGGTTCCAGCTCACCTGGCATCAGGACTATTGGTACAACAACACCACCGCCCATGCGGTGACGGCCTGGATTCCGCTGGTCGATGTGCCGACTGACAAAGGCCCGATGCGCTTCATCCCCGGCAGCCACCATGCCCCGTTGCCGGTCCGGGTGGACCCGCAGTTTCACAAGATCTGGGACATGAGCCGGCTGATCCTGCCCGCCGATCCGATCGAATTCGACGCCGGCGTCGATGCGCCGGCCGAGGCGGGTGACGTGGTCTTCCTGCACGCGCTGAGCGTCCACCGCTCCGGCCTCAATCGGTCAGACGGTAACCGCTTCACCGTGGTGCTGCGCTTCTCCGACCTGCTGCACGACGAACTGGTCGACAAGCGCTGGAAGATCGGGGTCAGGGTCGGCTGGGCTTCGCTGATCGAGCAGCGGCCCGACCTGATCCGCAACTACGCTGAACTGCAGCAATCCGGAGCGGTGTGACCATGTCCGACGCCATCAAGCCCTCGGCCAGCGTGCCGGCCGCCGAAACCCTGGGCCAGACCTCGAAGCGCGACCACGAATACCTAGACGCGATCGAGCGCATCGTCGCCGAGCAGGGCCACCCCCTGCGCCACGTGCTGGCCCTGTGGCCCGCCTACATCCAGCGCATCAACACCACGCGTTTCCTGGCGCTGTACGAACTGTTCAAGCAGGTGATCGACATGCCGGGCTGTATCGTCGAATGCGGCGTCGGGCGCGGCGCGAGCTTCTTTACCTTCACCAAGTTCATGGAGATCTTCTGCCCGAACGACCGGCAGCGGCGCGTCTACGGGTTCGAGCACTTCAAGGGCCTGCGTAACTTCGTGCCGCAGGACGGCGTGCAGAAGGCGGCGAACGGCTACATCGAGGGCGGCTGGTCGCCCGAAGCGGCCAAGGCCGAGGTGATGGAACTGTGCCGGCTGGCCAACCTGGACAGCATCATCCCCGGCAGCGTGCGCTGCGAGATCATTGACGGGCCGCTGGAGGAGACCATCCCGGCGTTCCTGGAGTCCCATCCGGGCCTGCGCATCTCGCTGCTGCACATCGACGTCGACCTCTACACCCCAACCTACGTGGCGCTGAAGCACCTCTATCCGCTGGTGCTGAATGGCGGGGCGGTGGTGTTCGACGAGTACGGCATGATCCCATGGCAGGGAGAGACCTGGGGCGCCGAGGACTATTTCAACGAGATCGGCGAAGCGCCGGTGATGAAGAAATTCCCGTTCAGCCTCAACCCGCACGCCTACTTCATCAAGGACAGCAACCCGCGCCAGGGCGGCCTTTGGCCCGCGTGCAGGGTGGGACCGGCCTGAGGCCGCCTGAAGCCCCTCCGCGGGGTCGTCGGCTGGGGGGTGTACACCAGCAACGTTACGCATCTCGCGCACGGCCTCGCTGGAGGCCCTGGTGAAGGTCCGCTTGTGGGCGAGAAGGGGGAGGCAGCTAACGACCGAGGCCGTGTAAAGACACAGAGCCGACTGAAAAGCGGGGCACAGACGTGCGGAGACTATGCAACTGCCCGTCTCTCATTGCGTTGCGGTCCGTTACTCGGGCCCGTTGAGCAAGATTGTTCTACAGTTTCTTTTCGAGACCGAGTTTTTACACATGGGGTAATCGCGGGAGCGAGAAGCCCTGATGGCTGGACACGGTGGCGAGCCGGAGGGCCGGGTGGTTGTTCCCCGATAGGATGGAAGTACGGGCTCACGACTGGAAGCCGGGCCCAAGCATCGAACGGAGAACAACCATGGACGAGTATATTGGTCTAGACGTGTCGTTGAAAGAGACGGCGGTGTCCGTGCGGCGCGACGGCAAGAGGATCTGGCGCGGCAAGTGTCCGTCGGATCCTCACCTGCTGGCCGCGTTGATCCGCAAACGA
>Ga0302326_10008913_pt1 | contig 22051 bp, 19 predicted proteins | sample Palsa_T0_3_FD_202264 | JGI IMG/M metagenome (GOLD analysis project Ga0302326, IMG submission 202264) | Peat permafrost microbial communities from Stordalen Mire near Abisko, Sweden - Palsa_T0_3 | ecosystem: Environmental > Terrestrial > Soil > Palsa > Peat permafrost | place: Sweden: Abisko... | reverse complement strand
CATAGTTGAATAGCAATTCGCATACGGCGGGCTCACCGTCGCGGCCGGCTCGACCCGCCTCCTGGTAATACGCTTCCAGGGAGCCCGGGATCTCAAAATGAACGACGAATCGTATATCCGCGCGATCGATGCCCATCCCGAAAGCGTTCGTCGCGACAGCGACGTCGCAATTGTTTCGAGTAAACAAGTTCTGCGCCTCTTCTCGAGCGGCGTCCTCAATCCCGCCGTGATAACTGACGACACGAATCCCCCATGACTTCAACTCCTCGCTCACCAGGTCCACGCGTTTCCGAGTCGCGCAATACACGATCCCCGTCCGATGGCGGCGGACCAAGTCGCGCAGCCGGTTGTATTTATCCGGCTCGCGATCGATTTCGGTCACAACAAATCGCAGATTTGGGCGCCCGAATCCGGCGACAAAAACACGCGGCGTCTCCAGTCCGAGGCGTTTGACGATGTCCGTTCGAACCTCTGGTGTTGCGGTCGCGGTGAAGGCAGCGACTTGTGGGCGGCCAAGCTCCGCGAGCACGGACCCGAGACGAAAATAGTCCGGACGAAAATCGTGGCCCCATTGGGAGATACAGTGGGCCTCGTCGATGGCGAATAACCCGATCGTGATTTGCCCAAGCGCCTCAAGGAAAGACCGGCTGCGAAATCGTTCGGGCGCTATATAGACCATTTTGAACTCGCCCTCTCGCATTCGACGGATGCGCTGCTGCTGCTCCGCACCCGAAATTGTGCTGTTGATCAAGGTCGCAGAGAGACCTCTCGCGACAAGGGCGTCTACCTGATCCTTCATGAGCGCCACGAGAGGCGAAACGACAACAGTGACGCCATCCCGAAGAATCGCCGGAAGCTGGTAGCAGAGCGATTTACCGCCGCCCGTTGGCATCACCACGAAAACGTCGTGGCCATTCAGGATCCCGGAAATGACTTCACCCTGCGGCTCTCTGAACTCGCGAAAGCCAAAATATTTTTCTAGCGCCTGTTGAGGATCCATTGGTGTTCTGTCGTGAAAATAACCCGGCTTCCCGGGAGGGAAAGCCGTCGTCCGCTTAATTACAGTTTCCCGGAATGTTTTCAAGCTATCCAGGTCACGTACAACGTCCACGCTCTGCGTCCAGCAAAAAAGAATCAGGAGATCTTTCTCATCCGCTCAAAAGATTCTGCCCAAAAAAAACTGAAACTCGCTGATCGAAATACATTTGTAACGGTTTGAAGTCGTTCAATCCGGTTGACCGAACCGGAGACAACCCAAAAACTTAGAAAACCAGATCCATGCAGACAATTCCTTTTCCAATAAGCGCCGCCGCTTTCCCGCTTCATCACGAGGTGCGCGAACTCCTGGAGAGTGCGCTCAATCAGGCACTCTTGATCGCGAATACCCGCGGAGAAATTCTCTTTGCGACGCGGAAGACACGAATCATTCTGCAAACCCTCTTCGCAGAGACTTCGCGCGAAGTTATCCCCGAGGTGATTCGCAAATGGTTAATCAACGGGGAGACCAGCAAGCCACTTGTCGTCCGTCATCGGGAAAAAGGTGAAATCGAAGTCCGCAAGCTCCCTTTTTCGCCATCTGGAAATCTCTCGCTGATGCGGATTGAAAATCGACTTGTCGATAACGGTCCAAAAGCGCTCTTGGCCCTGGGGTTAACGGCACGCGAAGCGGAAGTGCTCTACTGGATAACCGAAGGCAAGACAAACCCGGAGATCGCCATCATCCTGCAAGCGGCTCCAGATACGGTGAAGAAACACGCCGCAAATCTTTACGCAAAACTTGGCGTGCCAACTCGCACCTCAGCGGCAAGATGCGCGCTTTCGGTTCTTCTTGCGCATGCCTGACCGTGCACCGGCAGGACAACCGATCCCTGCGCGCAAATATTTCTTGATTCTACCCGCTTCTGACGCATCATTCCCTCCTTCAATCGACAAGACGCGGGTGTAGCTCAGTTGGTAGAGCACTTCCTTGCCAAGGAAGATGTCGCGAGTTCGAGTCTCGTCACCCGCTCCATGCCTAAGTATCAGGCACTTATGCGCGTTCACCCCTGAGAAACGGTCTAAGCGCTACATTGTCCGGCGAGGTTCGAAGTCGTCAACGAGGGGCGATTCCGCTCAAAAACTTAAGCTGGCGTGCCAGTTACCCTGGGGGAAAGTATGTGTTTAGCGCCGTGTAGCGCCAATCGTCCTCGTCGTCGTTCTCGTTCTCGATCTTTCAACGTCGTTGGCAATCGGCGCGATTCCCGCATCCACAGAAGTCGAGAACGAGAACGACGACGATTCAGGAGGTACCAATACCGCGCTAAACACACTACATGAACTCATAACGCCATCTTCCAAGACCTTCGTGTCTGTGATCCGAATCGCCAGTCTGGCCCGGTCGAGTGCCGCGAGGTATACAAATTTATCGTCTCTTATGGAAATACTGATAACTGCTGCCGTGTAGGCGATAGTACAAAAGCAACGGCAAATAGACCGAAGCACTCAGTGTGAAATTTCGTTCCGCAGCAACAACCGCAGTGACAAGTCCAGATGAGTTGATCGCGGTTCTGAAACGATACCTGAGAACTTCCAACGAGAGCGAGGTTCTCGTAGCCTACCGTATCGGCGTGAATCGCCATACCCTGAACCGCTGGCTTACGACCAGCCCAAGCCCGACGAAAGGCAGGTTGGCGTTAACCGCGTGCTTCCTCCGGCGCGTCGGGTACCTTTAGTCGTTTACGTAACCCGTGACTTTGAGAACCGCAGCTCCGCCTGTCGGTGATGCGCAATTCTTTCCCACGCGTTGGGAGCGGTTTCTCCAGATTCTTGAAACCTTCTCCGAAACCCGACCGAGTTGGTTAGCCGCTCAAGTAAAGGACGATTCGCCTTTCCGTGTGAAGTACAAACATTCGAGCAGGATACACTTTCGGCGAAAATCTTTTCAAATGACCGACTCTGTTAAATCCGATCTTAAAGTGGGGCAGATTTTCCGAGAAGACATCAACTACGCTGTAGGGACTTGCGCGCTACGCATGGATGGCTATCGATACATGGAGACAATCTCACCGTTCACCGAGCCCTCAAAACTATAGCTGCCGTCAGTATTATCGTGCGGGTGACACTTGGAAGATCCGCAAAGATACCGTCCAAGAAGGCTTTGACGATTAGACGAATGTCTCCAAATCCGACCGCATATGAAAATACGCTTACTACTTGCTCTCGTAGGATTGGCGGTCAGCTTTGCTTTGCCAACCTTTGCCCAAGTCGATCCAAAAGTAGATCAGCAGATTCGAGCGTTGATAACGAAGTGGGACGATGCATTCAACAGGAGCGATTCAGGTGGTCTCGGCGCACTCTACACGGACGATGCGGTTCAGGTAAATGTGCACGGAACATTTCGCGGTCGTGAGGCTATCGCAAAACAATTTGCACAACATGACTTCGGCCAATACCAATCCAACAACCACGTTCTCAAGGTCGATCGCATAGATGCTGTTGGCAACGATGTACGTGTAACCGGAAAATGGAAGTGCGCCTTTCATGACATCGATGGCAAGGATAAACACATCGACGGCCACTATTCGTGGATCTTGGTCCGTCAGGGTAACAGTTGGAAGATTAGCAGGGTTACTGCCGATGAAGGCATTGGTTATTAAGGCGAAATCTGCAAACCCCGCAGCATATGAAAACGGACTTAGTTCTTGTGGATTCTTGAGGGCATTGACAGGACCTACAGTACGCTCACCGACCGCTGGATGCACAGGCCCGGGCAATTTGGCCCCAAGAGGTCCAGCTGATTCGTCGCTATACACTCCCAGCCGATGCCAAGATACTCGATGCAGGCTGCGGCACCGGTGACGGAGCCTCGCGGCTTGCCGAGGTTTTTCCGGTCCGTGGTCTCCAGTCGTGCAACTCGTAAAGCTGCTCGCCAGTCCTGAGATGGCGATTAGTAAGCGCATTTTCATACGCTTTGGAGGTTTAGAACTGTGAACGCGGTTGTGGATTTAACCATCACTGGTACTGAAAGGGTCGCTTTTTTCGCTGAAGGTACTTCTGCGGATCTTCCAATAATCGCCCTCACGGACTATAATCCATGTAAAGTAGCCCTCTTCGTACATGGGAGCACGATTGATGTCGCTGACATGCGTTTGACTCCATCTTCCGATCGCACGTACATCCTTGCCGACCGCATCCAGCCGATTGATCTTAAGGATATGGTTTTTGGGCTGCCAACGTTGGAAATCATGCGCAAACGATTTTTCGATCTTTTGGCGACCGTAAGATGTTGTGTGAAACGCATTTACACCGTTCTCCATATAGAGGGCGGCAACGGCGACGGCATCGTTCTTATTGAATGCCTCGTCGAACTTCGTCGCCAATTCACGAATCTGCTCGGCTATTTGTGGATCGACTGTTTGCTGGGCGAAGCTCGGCAAAGCAAGGCTGATCACGAACCCTGCAAGGGTAAGTAGCAAGCGCATTTTCATTATCCCCCCCCGATGTCTTGCGATAGTTCGTCGCTACCGACCCGCCGCGAGATTTCTCTACAGTCGCCGGTAACAGCAGCACCGGGGGCAGAGGGAACGCTTTTGGCCAGTGGTCTTGAGCGACCCGTCGATTTGAAACTTCGTGCCTATCGGCGTCAATAAAAAAGCGTTGCCTGTGACCGGGATTTGTCGTCATCACTTGAACGAGGTCGCTAACGCCTGTTTCTAGCCGACCTGGAATTAAGGGTTAAGGAGACCGGCGATAAAAATTCAGAACGCTTAAAAGCTCTAATGCGGAGCGATCTTCGTCCGCCTGAGTGATTGGGGAGGCTAATGGATCAGAAGCGCCTAAAATCAACCCTTACGCCGTTGGAGGTGGCCTAAAGCATCCCGTCGGATCGAAAGAAAAAGTGAGATGTGTCGGGTTTCGGAGTTGTCGATCTACTGTTGGCTGGTGCCGCCCACGTATCTATTAGCATTCGGAGTGCATTTTGGTTCACGTGATCTATCGCCCTTTCAGGGCGAACCACTTTTTTTCGATGTTTCCCAGGGTTGAAAACCCTGGGCTGAATCCTGGAGCCCCTTCGGCGGGGCAAAAACATCTCAAACCACCCTTAACTTAGCGCCATTCGGGACAGCCCACATGCCTATACAGCCGCCAAGTTTGGGGTCGTGGGGTTGACGAAATCTGTGGCTCTGGAACTTGCAGAGCGCGGGATTAGAGTAAACGCCATTTGTCCCGGTGGAGTTGCCACTGCGATCTTCGCCCCAGTAGGCGGAGAACTCTCGGCGGCACCGGGGCCCAGTAGCCGAAAAAACTCACCGGAATATTCCGCGTCCGCCGGTCGCCGTTGAGCCTTCGCTGAGAGGGTCATGATTTGCTCGGACGCCAGGAATATTGCCGTGCTGAGAATCGCGGCCCGGATCTTGTGCCGCCATAGCCGTTGGTGCCGTTCTAGATTCTAGATTTTCAATCCACGGAGTTCAGCGTTGACCTTTTGGAGATCGAAGTGGCCCGGATCAAATTGGTCGCCGAGGCAGTCGAGCATCTCCTGGTGTTCTTCGTGCTTGGGATTCTTGACAGCCTCCAGGAGTTTGTAGTAGCCCCAGATCCCGCCACAGTCATCCGGCGGACTGGCGTTCTTTCCAGCCAGGCAAACCGCGTACTTCTTTTCAGGGTCAGCGGGAAGGATCTTCTGAACGACGACCTCATGCCGCCAGCCGTCCCCAAAATCGTATTCGTACATAAAGGACGCTTTTTCGTGTCGCGCGAGTTCAGCCAAACGAAAACGCCGTTCGTCAAGCCGCTCCACCCGTAATTCGTCAGTCATGCGCGTTGTTAACGTGAATCACGTGCTCGCGGCCGGGTGCGTTCCGGAAGTTCACGTCACAGCAGTAGCGCCGAATTTTCTGTTCGCGCCACAGATTGAAGCTCGACCGGCACGATGATTTCAGCGTCGTTGTTTTTTGGACTATTGACGCGAGCACTGACTGGCCAGGCCTTCATCCGCTCCGCCGGAAACGGGATCAAGATCTCTTTTCCGGCCTCACCGGACAACCACGCCTCATGATTCTCTTCCGGTAGGATGACCGGCATCCGAGTATGGATCTCCCGCACAAATTCGTTTGCTTCACCAGTGATGATCGTGCATGTATGCAACCACTCGCCGTTCGCGGGATCTTTCCATCCTTCCCATAAGCCGGCAAACACGAATGGAGAATCGTCCTTCATGCTGATCGAGTACGGAATTTTGCCGCCCAGAACTTTTTTCCATTCGTAGAAACCATCACTGGGGATCAAGCAACGTCGTTTCTTGAACGCCTGTCGGAATGACGGAGCCGTATCTACCGTCTCGACCCTCGCATTGACGGTCTTGTAGGAAATCTTTGGGTCTTTAGCCCAGTTGGGAATCAGACCCCACCGCAAATTGTCCAAGGCGCGCTGCTTGGTCTCTGGGTGGAGTCGGATCGCAAGGACATCCTGTGTCGGAGCGATGTTCCAACTGATCGGCAGATCTCGTTGGTGCGGTATTGGGATGTGATACCGGCGAGCCAGTTCTTCTTCTGAGGTTGTCCTTCTGTATCGTCCGCACATGCTAAGTCACTTCCGGTAAAGGATTCTCTTTCCATTCGGTCATCAGAATGCTGTTCACGGTCATATCGAGGAAGTGATCATAATGCCATTCAGGTTGGCGCGATACGCCTTCCTTCTTTAAACCCGCACGATGGCAAACAGCCTGACTTCGATCCCATTGGCGCTCTCGGTTAATATCGTTGCGGTTCAATTTTGTCGGGCGAGCACAGCCTTAGTCAACTTTCCCATCGAATTGCTTGCCTGAATTCCAACGATCAGCGGCCCGATTTCGATTCTTTTTGGACGATACGCTCGATAGCATTGCGTTATAAAAACCAATCCCAGAACACGCATATGGACCTTGTTAACATCTTCGTCCAGACTCAAACTGGAGAATCAAGACCTTGAAGGAACATGGGTGCAACTGCCATGACGAAAGCCGACCTCTCCGACATCTACCGAGACTACATTGCCTGCCTGAACAAACAGGACTGGCCGAATCTGGGGCGGTTCGTTCATCAGGAAGTTCATTACAACGGCGAGAGGATCGGGTTATCAGGCTATCGCGAGATGCTGGAGGGAGATTTTCGTGCGATTCCAGACCTCTATTTTGACATCCATCTGCTGATTTCCGAGCCACCTCGTATAGCGAGCCGTCTGAGCTTCGACTGCACGCCGAAAGGAATCCTGTTTGGCCTCCGCGTAAACGGGAAGAGAGTCTCGTTTACCGAAAACGTATTCTATGAGTTTCGAGACGAACGGATCGAGAAAGTATGGTCGGTCATAGACAAAGCCACTATCGAATCTCAGCTTTAGTGCGAAAGATTTCGACTGGTTAGCTGCGGGGGTAGCCCAGAGCTACAACGTGAAGGCGAGAGTGAACATGATGCAGATCACGGTTGTTGCGCTCTACGGCGAAAAGAGCAGCGACTTCGCCGCGTTGATTACGCGCTGTCAAGAGCTCGCCCGCGGCGTACTCGGTGCTGGTTTCCAACCCTATGACCCGTCGCAGATTCATGCGACGATTTTCGGTCTGGAACGGAAGAGCGGGCCGGCGTTCTACAACGCTAACTTCTTCAGGTACCAAGGGCGCGACTTCGTGATGAACCTGGAGGGTATTCTTGATTATCTCCGTCGCTGCGGTCACTTCCCATTGGAGATTCAGATCGGAGGTTATGGGAAGCGCGATTACCCGTTCGTCAGTCGCCAGGCTCGCCCCTACGAAAGGTCGTTCTCAATCCAAGGTAATAAGGTTGTTATGATGGGTTGGCCGATTCGTGGCAAGCCATTCCAGCAGCCACCCGCGCCACCGTCCTCCCGGGTCCAGGAGACGAGACTGGCCATACGTGTCACTATATCCAAAAATACCGGTTTAGTCGAGCCAGCCGTGCGGATCGCCGCAAAGAATATCGCGGAAGTCGTCCTGATCACCTGATCTCGTTCGTCGCATATCCAGAGACGACTACCGGCAAGCGTGTCAGACGACAATCGATCCTGCATCCAATCTGCACGGTAAGCCGTACAATCTTATACAATATGGTTTTGTTCCTGTTATCCGTAATCGTCGCCGCGATCGTCGTCGCTATCTCAATGATCCGAAACCGTATCTCGTTTGGAAGTTTGATCCGATCTGGGATTGGCAAAGAAGATTATTCCATCACAGGCGCGAGTGCCGAACAATCGGCGACACCCAGTCCGTTGAAACCATTCTTGGTCGTCGTGCTACCGGACGGGACGATTGTTACCCCACGGGTGGCGGATCAGTTGTAGCCGCCTCTCGAATTACCGTTTCGTGAACTCAGAACGCTGTTCATGGTGAGATCAACGAAATGATCGTAAAGCCATTCGGCTTGGCCCAATACCCTTCCTTCTTTAGACCTAAACGTTCGCAAACGGCTTGACTTGGATAGTTGCCCGTGGCAACCCGCGCTTGAATGCGGTTTAACTCCAATTGTTGAAATCCCTCCTCGATCAACGCTTTGACTACCGCTGTCATGTGTCCATTACCCATATTTGACTTGGCGAGCCAATATCCCATTGTCGCGCAACGGTTCGTCTTCTCAATATTGTTGAACGCAACCACCCCACTAAAGGGTTTTTCATCACCACCTCGGATATTTCGAGAGATGCAAATGATCTTTTTGCCAATAATGATGATAGCCTGACGCCGAAGACCCAAATGTCCTAAACAGAAAGATTATGAATCAACCAACCCCTACAGCCAGACTGAGGCTAGAAAATCAAGTCGCCGTCGTTACCGGCGGCACGAGAGGAATCGGAGAGGGAATCGTCAGACGTTTTGTCGAAGAAGGTGCCAAAGTGGTTTTCAGCGGTCGTTCGAGTGACAAAGGGAAAGCTCTCGAAGAAGATCTGAGCCCAAATGTGACATTTTACCGAGCGGACGCCGCAAGTGCCTCCGACACAGAAGCGTTGATGACCTTTGTCGTGAAAGAGTTCGGCAGACTCGATTGCGTTGTCAACAATGCCGGAGTGGGCGGCGAAGGCGGACCAATCGCCGGAACCTCCGTCGAAGGCTTCAATCAATCGATTGCCCTGCTGCTCGGCGGAACCTTCCTGGGAATCAAGTACGCTGTCCCGCTGATGCAAACTGGTGGAACAATCATCAACATCGCGAGCGTAGCGAGTTTGGTCGGTGGTTATGGTTCGCACGCCTACACCGCCGCGAAATTTGGGGTCATCGGATTGACGAAATCAGTCGCTTTGGAGCTTGCAGAGCGCGCGATAAGAGTAAATGCGATTTGTGTTGGCGGAGTTGCGACCGCGATCTTTGCTCCTGTAGCCGGAGAAGTCACCGCAGAGCTCAATGAGTGCACCCCAAAGATTGTGGAACCTTGGCTCGCGCAAATCCTGCCACTGGGCAGATCGGGATTTCCTGCCGATGTTGCCAACGCGGCGCTTTGGCTTGCGAGTAGCGAGTCGAGCTTTGTGACCGGAGACGCGCTTACGGTGGACGGCGGTTTAACTGCGGGCCGTCGCTGGTCCCAAACGCTTCGGCGATATGATCAACTCAGAGCACGCTTCACGGCAGCATTGGGCCAGACTGCGGTCTAAATTGAGACAAGGAGTTCTATGAAAGCACTTCGTCAGACCGTTGATCTCTCCGCCTACCCGGACTTGGTGGTCGTTTATCTGGGCATGACCGTGAATGTGCTCACGGGCGTGAAAACGCTCTTTGGCTTCGGGCCCAAAATTGAGCGCTCTGTTGCCGCTCGACCCGATGGATTGCTTCTTCACGAAAATATCTTCTACTCGTTATTCCCGCTTCACGTCGGGATGCGCCAATATTGGCGCGATTTTGAATCTCTTGAACGTTTTACACGGGCAGAACCCCATCGCGAGTGGTGGAAGAAATTTTTGCGAAACACTGGGGGTACCGGCTTTTGGCACGAACTTTATTCTGCACGAGGCGGTTTTGAAGCAGTCTATGTCGATGTGCAGCGTCCGATGGGCTTTCTTCGTTTTGCCAAGGTGGTACCCGCAAGAGGGACTCTATTTTCGGCTCGCGAGCGATTACACCGGGACGGAGTGGCGGAAACACCTTCGCCGTATACTGAAACAGATCTGTAGGTTTAGAGACAATTTGTCGGCGGGAAGCAGTCTCGAGCGCGGCAGCGCTGGAATGGTGCAAACAAAATACAGGCTGGAAGCCTATGCTACAGTACGCCAGCGCGGCGTCGCGGTAGGTGCGCAGGCAACCCGTGAGGAATGCCATTGAGAGATCGCTCGACGCTCCGGAGAGCACTGTAAATAGGCTTCCAGCCAGTCTCGGGCTGAATTCGCCAGAGATGCGAAGTCTCGTACGTTGAGCGTCCGAAAGCTCGTCCGGACGAAACCTCGTCCTTCCATCCAGGGTTTCTAGACAGCCGCAAGGCTTTGCGAGAAAAGAGGTTAGGCGTTAAACGGGGCAGTGGCATGCAACATGCCTCTGGCAGAGCTAGTTACTCAGCGGCAACTGGGAGCAAGGCACCGATTAAGCCAGCGCCACAAGCCCCCACCTGAAAGAACGACCCACTTTTCTTCTATTGACAAAGAGAGGCAAACCGAAAAGAGAGAGAAAAAATCATGAATACCAAAATCGATCCCTCAAAGAATCCCACCGTCGAACGTCACGTCCGCAAATTCCTCCACGCGCTTAATTCTGGCGGAGGCAAACCGCTGGAAACGCTGACTCCGGCTGAGGCGCGCCAAGTCCTCGTCTCGGCACAGAAAGGCGTAACCCTCCCACCCTGCGATGTCGAAGACCGGCTGATCGAACAAGACCGGGTACAGGTCAAGATCACCATTGTTCGTCCGAAAGGCGCAACCGGTGTGCTGCCGGTATTCATGTTCTTCCACGGCGGTGGCTGGATTCTTGGCGATTACCCGACTCATGAGCGCTTCGTCCGGGATCTCGTGGTGGATACCGGCTATGCGGCGGCATTTGTCAACTACACGCCGTCGCCGGAGGCGCAGTATCCCACGGCGATCAACCAGGCTTTCGCTGCGACCAAATGGGTCGCAGAGCACGGTGGAGAGATCAACGTCGACCCGAACCGCCTTGCCATCGTCGGCAACAGCGTCGGCGGCAACATGACGGCGGCGATCGCGCTCAAGGCCAAGGCTGCGGGCGGACCGGCCCTCAAGTGCCAGGTGATGTTCTGGCCGGTTACCGACGCGGACTTCGAGACCGATTCGTATAACCAGTACGAAGAAGGTTACTTCCTCACCAAGCCGATGATGAAATGGTTCTGGGACGCCTACACGACCGATCCGAAGCAGCGCAAGGAGATCTACGCGTCTCCGCTGCAGGCAACGACCGAGCAGTTGAAGGACCTGCCGCCCACGATGATCCAGACCGCCGGCAATGATGTGCTGCGCGACGAGGGCGAAGCGTATGCCAGAAAGCTCGATGAAGCCGGCGTCAACGTGACTGCCGTGCGCTACGAAGGCCTGATCCACGACTACGGTCTCCTGAATGCGCTGAGCGAAGTGCCGGCAGTTCGAGATGCTCTTCATCAAGCGGCCGAGATGCTCAAGAAGCACCTCAAGTAGCCGGCAATCCCAAGCTCATGGATCCAATGAAAACGACAGAACTTCAAACAAGCGGTGTTGGTTCCGACAACTCTCACGCTCTCTCGGATTTATCCGCGAACGGCGTAGAGGAAATCTCGGTCAGCTTGAGAGAACTGTTAGCAGATGTCTTCGCGCTCTATGTGAAAACCAAGAACTTTCACTGGCATATGACCGGACCGCATTTCCGCGACTATCACCTCCTGCTGGACGACCACGGCGACCAGATTTTCGCCATGACTGACGACGTCGCGGAGCGGATCCGAAAGCTTGGCGGCGTGGCCCTGCGGTCGATTGGCGACATCGCGCGTTACCAGCGTTTGCAGGATAGCGACGATGCGTCGCTTACGGCTGAGGCGATGCTCGGGCAACTGCTCGCCGACAATCAGGAACTCAGCAGATACCTGCGCAAGACGCATGCAGTGTGCGACCAGCATAACGACGTCGCTACGGCGAGTCTGATCGAGAACTGGATCGACGAAACCGAACGGCGGTCCTGGTTCCTTTATGAAATCATCAAAACCGCCTAGCCCGCAAAAATCACCCGAATCCCGGAGCGAGGAGCTCATTGCGGGCTAGAAAGCTCTTAAACAGACGCTGCGCGTCACTTTAAGAGCCGTTATTGAAATACGGAAAACCAGACAACCTGTTTGAACTCTTATCTCGAAAACAGCAGCGGAATCTTCCGGCGTAGCCGGAGAATTCCGCTGCCAGAGCCTGCATCGATCACAAATCTCTAAAGATTTGTGATCGATGCAGGCTAGTGTCTTGTCGCCGAAATAGCCGGTATATTGCCGGAGATCAGTTCGCTGTTTTTCAAGGCGGTCCGTGCCGAACTGGCGGTAGAAGCGCCCATATCTAAGATCCTTGAATACAAACACCGGCCTTTGTCGGGCTGTCGTTAGGCAACGTTGTTTCTGGCTAAGCGAACAAGAGATCAGATCCGGTCAAGGTCGCCGGAAAATGGAAGCGACGTTGTTTGAGAATCCAGGCAGCAAAGAAGTGGTAGCCGTGTCGGATTCCGTCCAAATATTGACCGGGTCGGCTGGGTTCTGCTTACAGTCGACGGTCTCTGATTCAAGGAGGACGATTGACACTGGCGTATCACGACCAATAATGGTCGACCATGGCCAAGGATAATCTTGCGCGTTTCGGCGTTTCTTTGAGCAAATCGCTTCTCAAACAGCTTGACGGAATGGTTCGAAAAAAGGGTTATCGAAACCGCTCACTTGCCCTCAGTGACATGATTCGCGATCATCTTGTGGATTATCAGCAGAAGTCCGGAGACAGCGAGGTGGCCGGAACAATCACCCTCGTTTACGATCATCACCGGCCGAATGTTCAGGAATCCTTGACGGAATTACAGCACAAACACCTGGAGATGATTATCTCAACGGTTCACGTGCACCTGGATCATCACAACTGTCTCGAAGTGCTCGTAGTACGCGGAAAAGCCTCGGTTATAAAGGGGATTGCGGATCATCTGATTGCGGTTAGGGGCGTCAAGCACGGGAAGTTGACGATAACGACCACCGGAAAAGATCTGCCGGAGTAAGGCTTTGACGAGCTAACGTCGAAATTCAAAGGCTCCTCATTCGAGGAGTATCTGTTTAGCGTCTGTCCCGATCCATCTCGTCCTCGTCATCGTCCTAGTCCTAGTCCTAGTCCTTCGTCCTCGGTTGGGGATGGAGGGGGCTTGCTAGGATGAAAGAGGGCTGAATGGAGAACGCACTCGGCGGGAGAGTCGCTTGTACCAGCCACCCGAAAAACGGCCGAGGACGAAGGACGAAGGACGAGAAGGATTCGGAGCTGACGCTAAACAGAGACTTCGAGGTCCCCTATGAAACTCTATTCTATTAGCTTGAAGGTTTCTGGTGTTGTAATGGCATGAATCCGAGAGTCAAATGTCGCTAACTGTGCTTCGTGTACCGCAGCCAATTAATCCGCCTCATCGAGGATTTCTGCCGCCCGACTTCCAGGAATCTTTTCTGCAGAAATCTCAATTCGGAATACAGGTATGCCATTTTCAATGTCGAACGACGGTTCCGACGCGAGGCCTTTTCGAGCGAGTTGAGAAATAACCTCTCCAAGGGTCCGACCGGAGTTCTCCGCGATCTGCTTTGCTGTTGCATAAACATCATCTTCAATCATCACCGTTGTTCGCATGATGCAAATGTAAAAATATGATGCGCTAAATGCAAGATGATGTTTATCGTTGGTAACTCTGTTGAGAACTGGTCACCCCGAGTTCCGCTTCTCCGATGGCGAGTCCGGTTTCTCGGAGGATAACCCGGGCTCGTAGTCTCTCGCCGCCGAAGTCATTGGATCGGTCACGGGCGCCGGTTACGGTCTCCTTTGAGTTCGATGAAGATTATTGTTAGGTTTTCGTAACTACTAACCGCCAAGGAAATCGCTAAATGCCGGACTCCGCGATGGTTGATACCAACGGTCGTCTTCAGAACTCCAAGCCTGCTGGTTCGTTGGCATGGGACTTATCAGTCTAGCATTGAATCGATGACCAGTTGAGGAACAACCTGTTGAAAGCAAAACAGCAACCGCGAGCATCACTGCTGGTAACTCGATGTGGTCCATAAAAACGCTGGAATAATGACTCCTAAGCAATTTAGCATTATCCGGAGGAGATGCCGTTTTAACTATGTGATGTTTACTTTTCATTTGTTGACTCCATAGTTAACTACCCTTTTTTGTCGGTATTTATTTCCAGAGGGCAACAGGCAGGTCCGTACCGACTGAGATCGGCAATTATTCCCAATCCCACCGGAAAACGAGAATGAGGAATAACCCTTTGCAACGGATCGAACCCACTAGGCTGGAGATAAATATGCTCCGATTCAGGGAATAAAGCATAAGGCCTGACTGGTTTAGAATAGTAATGAACAGAGGAATTTGCTTGTTGTAGTGAGGCTGGAAGCCTATGCTAGATTGCTCTCCGGAGTCTCGAGCGATCACTTCCATGGCATTTCTGACGGGTTGCCTGCGGCACCTGCCGCGTAGGTTTCCAGCCTGGATTCTGTTCCCACCATCCAGCGCTGCCGGGCTTAAGACTGCTTCCCGCCGACAAATTGTTTATAAAGCTCAGCGCTAACGTTCAGGCGGCAGGGCTGGACCCGCATAATCGAGTTACCCACAGTAAACAGCGAGTAGCCACAAAGTTACCGGCTTTGTTTCTAAATGTTCTCCATTTTGGTCCAGACGCCGCCGGCTTTTGCGCTTTTGACGGCGGTCGCGATGAAGGCCATCCCTTCCACCCCATCATCGACCGTCGGGAAATCGCAATCGGTAGGGATCGGCTGGCCGTTCACTTCCGCTTCGATCGCGCGTGCGACCTCAACGTAAATGTTGGCAAAAGCCTCAAGAAAAGCTTCCGGATGCCCGGACGGAAGGCGAGTGAACCGTTTTGCGACATCACTGACATATTCATTGCCGCGCCGATAGGTGCGCCGCGGTTTATCACTATACTTCACGATAAGATCGTTGGGATCTTCCTGGTGCCATTCCAGCGACGCTTTGGTGCCATAGACCCGAATGCTTAAATTGTTTTCTTCGCCAACCGAAATTTGCGAGGCGGTCAATACACCCTTCGCTCCGCCCTGGTAGCGAATGAGCAGATTCGCATCGTCTTCGAGTTGCCGTCCTTTGACAAACGAAGTGAACTCGGCGCAAAGCTCGTCGATCTGCAGACCAGTGATGTACCTGCCAAGATTTTCGGCGTGAGTCCCGATATCGCCGATACACCCTGAGGCGCCGGCTTGCTGCGGGTCCGTTCGCCAGGCCGCCTGTTTCTGCCCTTCTTCGTCGATCGGCTTGAGAAGCCAGCCTTGCGGATACTCAGCAACGATCTTCAGTATTTCGCCTAGTTCGCCATTGCGAACCAATTCGCGCGCTTCCTTGACCATCGGATAGCCGGTGTAGTTGTGGGTTAAGGCAAACAACTTGCCCGTCTTCCTGACTACGTCCCGCAGCGCACGGGCTTCCTCCAGATTGAAGGCCAGCGGCTTGTCGCAGACGACATTCAACCCGGCTTCCAGGAACGTCTTAGCCACCGGCACGTGAGTCCGGTTCGGAGTGACAACCGAAACGAAGTCGATCCGTTCACCGGCCGCCAATCGACTCTCTTCCGCGGCCATGGTGCGGTAATCCGGATAAACTCGCTGAGGATCCAGCAGCAAGTCTTCGCCGGATAGTTTCGCTTTTTCCGGGTTCGAAGAGAATGCGCCGGCGACCAATTCGATTTTTCCGTCGAGCCGCATCGCCATGCGATGAACACCACCGATGAACGCGTCCCGGCCGCCTCCTACCATCCCAGCCTTTAATTTTCTAGCCATTTGCAGCGGGCTCAATCTTGGCGAAAACTAGGCGGTGATTTTGGAAATTGAGGCCAGGGCAACGACTGGAACAATGGATCTCACGAGGAATGTGAAAGTTCATTTTTGCAGGGGGAGAACGTTATCTCTGGCAAAATCAAACATTCGATTTCGCTGATCTGCAAGTCAAAAACGGAGCGCCTTTAGTTTTTTTTGACGAGGGTTCTTCGCGCTTGTCCGCGAGCGCTTCGCCTCTAATTCAGCTCTTCAAACACCGCTTACGGTGGTCGAACAACCGACGCAAACGATAGGTTTGATAGCCGCCAATAGGACGAACCTAACCGGTTGCCTGGCGTCGAAAGAGGGCGAGAAGGCCATAGGGGCTGGCGGCACGACGCTGCTCCGCGTCCATTTTAAGTTCGCGTAGGGGCAGAAAAGCCGGAAGGCGCTCCTTTAAACGATGGGTCAGGTGGATGGTCTGCTGAGTCGGACTAGTCAGGAAGTAGTCTGTATGGCACAATGCCAGACCGCGCGCGGCGAATAGTGTCTCCAGACCGGTAGAGGTATACCCTTCCCGCACATGGTCCCCCTCGGGCCAAGGCGCAGGCGGATGAGGCACCATGATCAAGAGGTGGCCTCCCGGACGGATCACGCGGACCAATTCATCCGCCGCCCGTCCTTCGTCCTCAATGTGCTCGAGCACTTGGCTGCAGCCGACAAGGTCAAATTCAGCAGAGGCAAATGGGAGATCCAGTATTGAGCCCTGGAGCCAGCGGACTCGAGAACCAAACGGGGCCAACTCCCCAGCAAGAATTTCACAGAGCTCAGGGTCAAATTCAACGGCACACAAGTGCTCCGACACCGCTAGGTACGCTTCAGCGGCGTAGTAACCGCTACCCGCACCGACATCCAGGGCCAAACCGACTCTCCCGATTTTCGCGAGTGCTTCCCGCAATCGCGGAAGTTCGACCCGATACCGGATGGTGTTGCTCGTGAGGAACAAAGCTCGAATGAACCGACGCAGAATCGCCCTTAAGGATGCCATTCGTGCACTAAAAATTGGATTTAAGAGCTTGCAAGGTCGTTCTTGCCAGCGACAATTTTTGTCATTCCAAGACGAGCGGGCCGGAGTTTCGCAGTTTTCACCGCACGAGGCGTCCTAAGTGCCAGATCCTGAGGCAGCATTTGTCATCAGAGGCTGCCTGCAGCAGGGAAGATTGTAAGTTGCCAAGGCCAGGAAACTTCAAAGGGCACATTTCGGTGTGGCAACCGAATGGAAAAGCGCTTTCCGTGAAAGAAATAACCGAAATTCTGAGGGATCGAGCGTCTTCCTTCGTTAAATTGGGAAAGGAGTTATGGACTCCAGAGCGCTTGCTATGGTGTTCGGGAAAGCAAAATGAATGAATCACGCTTAGACGAGGATCTCAAAGCTCTTTCAAAACGTCCGCGACCGAATGTACCGACCGATTTTAATGCAACTGTTTGGTCAAAAGTCCAAAGCCGAGAGATGCCCTCTCGTGCCAGACGGGACAACTGGCTTAAGACGTTACTCTCCGCATTCCCGACGCCGCAGTGGGCGGCAGCTGCTCTAGCTGTGGCAATTCTAGGTGGTTGGATTTTAGGACGAATAACGGCCGGTTCAGTAACGAGGACTGCGGAGACCAGACTGGCTGGATCTGTAACTGGCGAAGTGATTGACATGGCTTGTTACTTTGACAATGGCGCAAGCGGGCCAGGCCACGCTGAGTGTGCAAAAATGTGCATCGCAAGTGGGCTTCCTGTCGGACTAAAGGCGAAGGACGGAACAATCTACGTTTTGATCGGTAAGCAGGTGCCGCCGAGTCCTCAACCGGCCGCCAAGCACGAGTCGCTGAACGCCCACTTGGCTTCTTGCGCGGCGAAGATTGTTACGATAAGCGGCACCATTGTGAGTAAACGGGGTGTGAATGTCATAGAGAATGCCCAGGTTGTTGGTGAAGAGGCGCTGTTGCAGCGAGATCCGGATCGAATGACGGACTTAAAAGCCCATTTTACTCATTTTCTCTAACAGCAGTTTGCGAGCACGGTAAACCTTCATTTCGACCGCCTTCAACGAGATCCCGAGTAGTGCTGCGGTTTCGGCCTGCGGGCGGTCTTCCAAAGCTGTTAAGATGAACCCGGTTTTGAGGTCTTCCGGCAGTTCGCTGATCGCCTTTTCCAGAGCGATTACTTCCTCGCGGCGGTCCGTTTTTTGGTCTGGCCCGTGGTCCGAGGTCAGAAGCAGATTTGGGTCTCCGCCTTCGTACGCAGGAGCGTCAAAGGATGCCGTCTGCTGGGAATCACGGTACGCCCTGCTTCTCAAATGATCGCGACAGAGATTCAAAGCGATCTGGTACAACCAGGTCGCGAACCTGGCCGCCGGCCGGAATTTTTCGATGTTGAAGTAAGCCCGAACAAAAGTCTCCATGGCCAGCTCCAGTGCATCCGCTTCGTTGTGGACATGACGAAACACGAAACGAAACAAACCCTCTCGGTGCCGATCCATCAACGCGTTTAGCGCCTTGTCTTGGCCTAACTTCAGCGCTTGGACTAAGGTTAGGTCCGGGTCTTCGTGTGTCATCAAAGGATGAGATCAAGGTTCGGGCCATCTTTTCGGTCGACAGCCCCAATTACATTTCCCATGATGGCGGCTCTCGTGAGTCGATCAAGCAAAGCTTTTTTCGCGGCAGTTATTGCAGTTTTCAGCCTGATCGGACAACCCGCTTCAGGGGAGATTTCTCAGCTGGCGGGCAATCCAGAAATCATGCCAGTTGAGCGGCGGGACTCCCCTAGGTTGGAACGGGAAATACAGGAATTATTCGCGAATCTGCCGGAGAGGAAGGCGTTTAAGATCTGGGCGCCCGCTACAAAACATGCTTGTGCGTTCCTTGCCGAGTTGCATGGAGAACAAAGACTGTTCTCAGCAAGCGCAAACAAAGTTTTTATCTTGTGTGAGCGTTTGCGCCAGGAGGACTCGCCCAGCGTGGAGGAGCAGCTCATAGCTCATGAGCTTAAGTTAGACCAGGAAGTGTGGTCAATTGGCAGCACCGTTTTCAACCCACCCAATCTGGCTGGAGTCGTCAATGAAAGGACGGCCATGGAAGCGATGATTACGCACAGCGACAACACGGCGACTGACATGGTGCTGGAAGAGGCGGGTGCGGACCGCGTGCGACAGTTTATCGGCTCGATTGGATTGACGAGCACAATGATTCCGGATAGCACGCGAGCACTCGCCGGATATCTATTGGGGGCGCCGAACTACAAGACTATCACTTGGGACGAGTTGCTCTCTCTACTCGGAAGGCCGTTCGCTCACCCCGCGCTGAACGATGTAGAGACCTTGGCCTCATCGGCCAACGACCTGGTGTCATTTTATGCGCGAGCACTCCAAGGCAGTTTTTTTAGAAATCAACAAACTCTGGAGCAGTTCCGGCGGATATTGTTACTCGGAGACATCACCTATCTGGTTCCATTCCCGTTGGGCAGCAGTGTGTTTGGGAAAGCCGGTTATTTCGACTCGCCGGGGCAACACGCCCGTTGCGTTGCGGGCGGGATGTATGTGTTAAATCGGTGGGTGTATTTTGCAGCAATTCTCAATTGGGACGCTGCGGATGTAGACGATCCGACGACCGTCGCGGCATTCTTCGACGCGCTGAGAAAAGCGATGATGCTGGTTCAGGGCGGGCTGGGTAGTTGAAGCTTTGAGCGGATGCGTGAGAAGAACGGATGAGCGCGCTGTCCGCCGATGCAACCCGAGCTTTGGGACGTTTCATGCCTCCAATGCGGAGAACGCAAAGCCATGGCAAATCGATCCGGTAAGCAGTCCGACGTGCCCGCGACCGCGGCGGCGCTCGTGGCAGGACTGCGCCTCACACCTCAGATGCTGATGATGTTTCGCGCCTTCTTGGGCTCGCGACAGCGGAACAAACTCCTGCTACTGGGCGTTGCCGTTGTCGCCGTCATCGGCACGACGGCCTTTGGGCAAGTCAGGCTCAACGCGTGGAACCAACCCTTCTACAATGCGCTCACCCGCAAGGACTTAATGGAGTTCCTCGACCAACTCATATTCTTCGGCGTAATAGCGGGCGGTCTTTTGGTCCTAAACGTGGCGCAGGCATGGCTCAACCTGACGACCAAAGTCAACCTCCGCGAATGGCTCGTGCGCGACCTGTTCGACGAGTGGCTTAAGCCTCGGCGCGCTTTTCATCTGGTCAATGCCGGCGAGATGGGGACTAACCCCGATCAGCGCATCCACGAGGACGCCCGCCACCTGACCGAGCTGACGACTGACCTCGGCATCGGGCTCCTGCAGTCTTCGCTTCTGCTCGGGAGCTTTATTGGCGTCCTTTGGATCCTCTCACAAAATGTGACCTTCCATGTGAACGGGCGCAGCTTCGGTATTCCCGGTTACATGGTCTGGTGCGCCCTTCTCTATGCAGGCGCCGCCTCATGGCTCAGCTGGCGGGTCGGCCGTCCACTGATCCAGCTCAATTCCGAGCGTTACTCTCGGGAAGCCGATCTCCGCTTCGCGCTGGTGCGGCTAAACGAGCATAGTGACAGTGTGGCGCTCTACGGCGGTGAACAGGACGAAAAGCAGCGCCTTACTGCCGAGCTCAACAACGTTCTCCGCGTGATGCGGCAGATCGTCAGCGCGAGCACGCGATTAACATGGGTCACGGCCGGTTACGGCTGGTTCACGATCATCGCGCCGATCGTCGTTGCATCTCCCGGATACTTCGGCGGCGATCTTTCCTTTGGCGCGCTGATGATGGTGGTCGGCGCCTTCGTTCAGGTGCAGCAGGCCCTTCGGTGGTTCATCGACAATTTCAGCACCATTGCGGACTGGCGCGCCACTCTCTTGCGGATCGCGAGCTTCCGCGAGACGGTGATTGCGATGGACAAACTCGGCGCGACCGAGAACCGGATCGAGTTCGTCGAAGCGGCCGGCAGTACGATCACCTTCGAGAATCTCGAGATCGCCACTCCCAAGGGCCGCACAAGACTGAGCGAGCGGCATGTCGAGATCTCGCCAGGCGAACGTGTGCTCATCGTTGGAGAGTCCGGTAGCGGCAAGACCATGCTGTTCAGGGCAATCGCAGGCTTGTGGCCGTGGGGCTCGGGTCGCATTGCGCTGCCTTCGTCGAATAGCGTACTGTTCGTACCGCGCCACCCTTACGTGCCGCTGGGAACGCTGCGCGCAGCGTTCGCCTATCCCTCGCCCGAGACCGCGTACACGGACGAGCAGATCCTTGCTGCGCTCCAGTCCGCCGGCTTGACCCGTCTATCCTCTTCGCTCGACCGCATCGCGCGCTGGGACAAGGAACTCACCGATGACGAGCAACAATGCCTGGTCTTCACGCGTCTCCTGCTACGCAAGCCCCGCTGGGTAGTGATCGACGAAGCCCTTCATTCGCTCGAGGACGACGCGCACAAGCGCGTCATTGGCCTGTTCTGCGACGGGCTCAAGGATGCCGCCGTGATCAACATCGGCAGGCCCGAGGCTCAGAACCACTTCTTCGAGCGTGTTCTGCATCTAATCAAAGATCCGCACGGGCGGTGCTTCATACCCAACCTCACTATCGCTTTCGCCGACCAGTCGATGCCCGTGCCCGCAGACCAACCTGTCAATCCCATCGGATGAGCGGTGCTGGCAGGGTTTTGTTTGGTCGATTGATCGCCATACTCAGCGGCAAGGGCAACCCGTCCGAAAGAGTATAGGAGAAGCTGATTGAATAGGGCGAGACTCAGAAATGAGCATCGAGACAATAGTTATCATTATTCTCCTTATAGTCCTTTTCGGCGGTGGAGGCGGTTATTGGTTTTCGCGACGCCGGTAAGACGCAAAGCCTTCGAAAGCGCGCATCTTCCATATTCCGCAAATGACTCCAATTCCCGCGAAAGTCGTCAATGTCGACAAGCTAGGGAATGAATACCTCATAACCGTTCGGGTCTGGAGCGAAAAGGATGGAGGCGCTTTCGATCGACTCAGTTTCGGAGAACATAAGCCGCACCTTGGATGGTATCACTACGGTTGGCTCGACCTTATCTATTGTCAAGATCCCGGTCTAAAATTGGGGCAGTCGTTCCCGTTGTGG